>Ga0082335_1002105_pt1 | contig 38488 bp, 36 predicted proteins | sample Subgrocontami58m_FD_72375 | JGI IMG/M metagenome (GOLD analysis project Ga0082335, IMG submission 72375) | Subsurface groundwater microbial communities from S. Glens Falls, New York, USA - GMW37 contaminated, 5.8 m (SPADES assembly) (version 2) ...
TTCGCCCTTCGAACCCACCAGGGGCACGGCCCCTGGACCGCGATCAATAAATGGCATCCAAGGCCCAGCCTTGGTGGGGGTCGAGGGGGCAACGCCCCTCGCGGGGTCCGGGGCGGAGCCCAGAGGCTTTTCTTCCTTGACCCGATTGCTCTGTCGGTCGGTTGAGGTCCTCAGCGGTTGGGCATCGGTTCGGATGGGCGGTGCGCTCGCATCCTGTCGGGAACATGGATTCCATCGACACCTTCGGCCGGTCGATAATGTTCGGCAATCGCCGCGACGACCTCTCGCGGCAGAAAGGTCCTGCCCAGGTTCGTCTGTATCGTGGAATATCGATGCGCCCGGATCTCAGCCAGCAGGGCCTCGGGATCGCGAGTGCCCATCAGAACGGCTTGTCCATAGTTGAACGGATCCACCACGAAGGGCTTGCCAGCCCAGAAGCAGACCATCAGTTGCTCGCAAATCGCCGGACCGGGTTGGGATGCGATGAACTGGACCGCTTTGGCGGTGTCGGCTTCTCGCATCCGCTCCCGCACGATCCAACGAGACGGGCTCGTGGTTGTAGCGTCCGCGACCTGCATGCCGGCGAGTATGAGAGAGAATGCGCAAAAGACCGTGCTCCAGGCCGCCAACCCGGACGACGCGGGGCTGTCTGAGCGGTCGGTGGACGACGCCGGGCGTCCGACGGCGTATCCAATCCCGAGTGACACTGCTATGGCGACGTCGAAGATGACGTTGTAGTTCGTCTCCTGTCCGGCTGCCCCCAGGCAGCCGATCGCCAAGGCCGCCACGATGTAGATCGCGATCAGCACCGCGAAAGGGTCACGGGGAGCGGTAAACACCGGGATCGTGGCAATGCCAAGCAGGGGTGCAATCGGACCCGTCCAGTTGACCATTTTTGTGTAGGCATTGGAGATCAGGTAGCGTCGAGCGGCTGTTATGCCGAGGATCAGCTCCGGTCCGAAGATGGATCGGAAGATCGCCAGCTCGACGACGGCGACCGATACGGCCCCGATCAGCCAAAGGGTCAGGATCCGGCGATGGTAGACCATGAGCCAGATGACAATGGCAATCGGCAGCGCCAGGACATTGTGCTTGATCGCGCAGGCGGTGACGACCAGGGCGGCGGAGCAAAGTATCCGTATGGGTGATGCCTTCAGGCTCCCTAGGAGCAGACAGAACCCAATCAGCATGACGCAGTGGGCGGTGATCTGTGGATCGAACATTCCAACATAGAGATCGAACTTGATCGTCATCAATGCGGCCCAAACCACCGCGCCGCTTATGATGCCCATCCGACGGCATCCCATCTTGCCCAGGAGACTGGCGATGCTCAGGGTGCATCCAAGGAACGACAGCCACGACATCATGCGCCCGGCCACCAGAATATCGCCGGTCAGGCCGGATAACGCCGCGACCAGATAGAACGAAACCGGCGGATAGTTGTTGATGATGGACTCTGATCTGGACGGGTAGAGCGGCAGGCCTGCCATGACCCGTTGCACAAAATACGCGTTCCAACCCTCGTTATAATTGATCTGATAGGTCAGGCTGGACCTGAAGGCCAGAGCCGACAGCAGCGACAATGCCAGGCATGCCACGAGGGTGATCGCCGACCAGGCGATGCAGGTCATGCCGTGTCTGAGAAGCCGGTCGGTCATGGAATGTCCTTTTCCGTGCGCCGGACAATCGACGGCGGTGGTATGCCCCGCCGCATGACCGGTGCGATATCGGGGGGCCTGCCATTGGGGCGACGACCGGCGGCGCCTGGTCACGCTCGCCCATGGAGCAATTCGGTGGGTGGTTCAGAGGTGGGCTCCACGATTGTTCCCCGTTGCGGCTCGCACATTCATGGATGACAGGCCTCTGTCGTCCATGCCGGGAAGGCGCGGCTCAACGGTCAACGATTGGCGGCCACGGCAACTTGGGCCGCCATCTTGAACGCCATTTTTTACTCTGCCGCTTTCTTCGTGCCCAGGACTTCCGCCGTATGCTCCCCCAGTCGCGGCGCGGGCATTCGCACGGATCCCGGTGTGTCGGACAGTTTTACTGTCACGCCCAAGGTGTGAAACTCCCCGGTCACCGGATGCTCGGTCCGGACCACCATGTCGCGCGCCAGGATATGCGGGTCGGTGAACACCTGATCGTAATGCAAGACCGGGCCGGCCGGGATGCCTACGTCCTCCAACGCCGCCAGCCAATGCGCTGACGATTGGCGCCGGAGCGGTTCGGCCAGGATCGCCACCAGTTCATCGTTGTGCGCTACCCGTTCCGCCACCGAGGCAAAGCGTGGGTCCGCCACCAGATCCGGCCGTCCCACGATCTCGCACAATTGCGCGAAGAATTTCTGCTGTGACGCCCCCACCGTGATGTGCCCGTCCGCGGTCGCGAAACATTGATAGGGCGACGATCCACGATGCGCCTGGCCGATCCGCGGCGGTCGTGTCCCGGTGGCGAAATAATGCGCCGATTCGTAAACCGCGAGGGAGGTCGCCGCCTCCAGCAGCGACGTCTCCACATGCTGGCCGGTGCCGGTGCGATGGCGCGCCTCGATCGCGGCCAGCACACCGAACGCCAGGAACATGCCGGCGGTGACATCGGAAATTGCGATCGGCAGCCGGAACGGATCGCCGTCGGCGGGGCCGTTGGTGCTCATAAGCCCTGACATCGCCTGCGTGATCAGGTCGAAGCCGCCGCGCGAGCTGTAGGGCCCGGTCTGCCCGAACCCGGAAATCGAGGCCAGCACCAGCCGCGGATTGCGGGCATGCAGCACGTCCCAGCCAAGGCCCAGGCGGGCCAGCACGCCGGGCCGATAGTTCTCGATCAGGACATCGGCACGATCGATCAGGTCGAACAGGGCCGCCTTGTCCGCCACCTGCTTCAGATCCATCACGACCGAGCGCTTGTTGCGGTTCCAGGTCATGAACGGGGCGCTTTCGCCGTTCACGAACGGCGGCATCGCGCGCGCGGAATCGCCCGTCGGCGGCTCGATCTTGATCACCTCCGCCCCGTGATCCGCCAACAGCATGGCGCAGTACGGGCCAGACAGATGGCTGGTCAGGTCCAACACCAGCAAATGGTCAAGTGCTCCAGCCATGTTCGTTCTCCCGCGGCATTCGCTGGGCATCATGTCACAGTCCGGGTCTTGCGGCAGCCCGTCGTCCGATCATATTCAGGTCGGCACTCGCACGCCGGCATCCGTATGCTGGCGTCATCACGCTGGCCACCTCGGGGACCCCATGGACCAGACCACGCCGATCGTTCAACGCCTCGATCCCTCGAAGTTCCGCGATCCGGCGGTGACCGCGAAGGGTGAGGCACGCGCGTCGGTCGCGCTGAGGTCGCTGGATACGCTGTGGTTCAACACCGGTACGTTGTGCAACCTGACCTGCGCCAATTGCTACATCGAGTCGTCGCCGCGCAATGATCGTCTGTCCTACCTGACCTTGGACGAGATGCAGACCTATCTCGACGAGATCGCCCGGGACGCCTTGCCCACCCGCCTGATCGGCTTCACCGGGGGGGAGCCGTTCATGAACCCCGACATCATTGCGATGGTGGGAGACGTCCTGTCGCGGGGTCTGCATGCCTTGGTCCTGACCAACGCGATGACGCCAATGCGTCGTCATCGTGCGACCCTGCTGCGGTTGCGGGACGATCACGGGGACCGTCTGACGATCCGCGTCTCACTCGACCACTACGATCGGGATGTGCACGAACGTGAACGCGGCGTCGGCACCTGGGACCCGACGTTGGAGGGTCTGATCTGGCTGGCCGATAATGGATTTGCCCTGGATGTCGCCGGCCGTCGCTTCACCAGCGAACCCGAGGACCAGGTCCGCGCCGGGTATGCCCGACTTTTCAGCCGGCATGACATTCCCGTCAATGCGACGGACCCGGTTCGCCTGATGCTGTTCCCCGAGATGGACCTGGCGCACGACGTGCCGGAAATCACCACCGCATGCTGGGGCATCCTCCACAAATCGCCCGACGACGTGATGTGCGCCTCGGCCCGCATGGTGGTGAAGCGGAAAGGCGCCGATCATCCCGTCGTGCTCGCCTGCACCCTTCTCCCTTACGACCCGGCCTTCGAACTTGGCCGCACCTTGGCGCAAGCCGCTCGGCCGGTCGCGTTGAACCATCCCCATTGTGCGTCATTCTGTGTCCTGGGCGGGGCGTCCTGCAGCCGCTGAGTTCGCTGCGAGACCGCGCCTTGTCGATAGGGATCGCCGCCACTGGCTCACCTTGGTCCTTGGTCCGGTGACGGGGCGATCACAACCATCGAAACCGATCGGTCCGTCGGAGGTTCGGCGGATGCCGCGCACCCGTCCGCGGCGGACGTGCCGGCCCTCCACGCGGCCACGCAACTGGCAAGATGGGCGCTGAAACGGGCCGCCCCCGCCGGGTTCAGATGCGAAAACCCATCCCCGAACCAATGGTCATGCCAAACCGGCATCACCGGACCAGAGACGTGGAACCGTGGATACAGGTCGGATTTCCGATGCAGATAGGCCTGCAATGCCACCGTCACGGCCGCCAGTGTCGCGCGCCCGGTCGCCTGGTTCACCGGCATGCTGACAAAATGCGCCGTGATCCCGTGTTGCTCCAGCAGCGCGAGCAGAATGTCGAAATACCGATCCAGCACGGGGGAGGGCGTGAAATCGTGCAACGACCCCTCGATCGCCACTGCGTCCGACCCGGTATCGGTGCCAAAGAAATGCTGGCCGCGCGAGGCAATCGTGGCCGCGTGGCCAGCCTGGTTGCTCCACCAGCGCAGGAACACACCACCCTTCAGCAGATTGCCGAAATAGAGCGACGGGAATCGTATCCGATACAGCGCGATCCGGATCTCCGCCGGAAGTCCGTCGGTTCGGCGGGCCTCGAAGACCGTCCAGTCGCCAGTGTCTCGCGAGAGTGCGGCCAATTCGCGCAGATCGTCGCGATCCAGGAGGTCGTAGCGGACCGTGCGCTCCCAAAACAGGTCCGGCTGCATGAAATGCACGGCATCCAGCGAGATCACCACCCGCTCTGGCCGCCCAGGGCAGGCCAACGCTCGCCGTAATACGGCCAATGCCTCGATTGGTTTGCCGCCGCCCATTGCCAGGTTGGTCGTCCGCACGGGCATCGCGGCGGGCAGGATGCCTGCCGCGGCGCGGGAGTCACCCAGGATCAGCATCTCGCCCAGATCGCACGTCCGCACCAGGTCCCGGCGCGCTCGCCAGAACGCGTATTCGGGGTCCAGATAGGCCATCGGCATGGTGGCGACCCAGAGCCAGACCGCGGCGAAAGAGACGATAATGGCCGCGGTGGCGACCCATAGGTAACGCCGTATCTGCTTCGCGGCGCCGAGCGGGGGCGGGGGGAGCGGGTTCATGCGGGTGGCGGGACGGTTGGCGCTCTTGGGGCCATCGGACATCAGAAGCGGAAATACAGGAACTCGGCTGTTCCGCCCAACGACAGCAGTCCCAACGAGGCGGCGCAGCCAAAGGCGACGGCCCAGGGCACGGATGGCTGCCAGCGCCACCATCCGGTGCCGGCGGTGTCCATGATCTGCCTTGTGTTCGGGGCAAGCCACACGAGACCGTACAATCCGACCAGGGTTGCGGCCTCCAACATGGTGCGTGGGGTAGTATCGGGAGCTTCCCATCCGTGGAGCCCCGCCATGCTGCCCAGCAGCGACAGGGCCGATTCCATCGATGGCGCGCGGAACACCACGGATCCGACCAGGACGCACCCATAGGTCAGCGCGACCTGGCCGATTGTTGTGGCGAGGCCAGCCCGTTGCCGACCCGATCGGTAGATCCGCCAGGCATGGTTCACCGCCAGGAACCCGGCATGCATCAGGCCGAAGACCAGGAATGTCAGGCCTGTCCCGTGCCAGATCCCGGCCAAGGCCATCGTGACCCCGATCGGCAGCAGGATCATCGAGGCGAACCCGCCGGCTCCACGCTGGGCCGTCCGGTCCAGGCGAAGACCGTGGGCTCGACGCCAGCGCATCACCGCCATCGTCAGCGGCGCGTGCACCGTCGCCATGAAAAACCGGGTCAGCGAGATATGCCAGCGCTGCCAGTAATCGATGATGCTGCGTGCCTTGTAGGGCGAGTCGAAATTCAGCGGATAGCGCAGGCCGCACAGCCGAGCGGCCCCGATCGCCATGTCGGAATAGCCGGAGAAATCGAAATAGAGCTGCATCGAATAGGACAGCGCCACCTGCCAGGCCGCCAGCAAGGTCAGTGCGTCCGGATCGGCGAAACCGGAGGCTACGGTGCCGGCCAATGGATCGGCGAGCAGGGTCTTCTTCAGCAACCCGATCAGGAAAATGCCGCCGCCAACCGCGATGTCCTCGGCGGACAGATGCCAGCGCGCCCGTTCGGCGATCTGGTGCATGGTGTCGCGACTGGTCTGGATCGGACCGGCGATCAGGGCGGGAAAGAACGTGACGAACAGAGTGTAGTCCAACAGGCGGCGGCGGCCCTCGACCCCGGCGGCGCAATCCAGCAGGGCGCCGATCTGGGTGAAGGTGAAGAAACTGATGCCCAAGGGTACCAGCGGATCGTCCATGACCACCCCGGTTGCGAACCATCCATCCAGGCCGGCCAGCCAGGCTGCCAGATACTTGCACCAGATCAGCGCCGCCAGATTGGCACCGATCCCGCCGGCCAGCACCCAGGTCCGGGCGCGCGACCCGCTCTCCAGGCACAGGATCAGACGGCACACGGCGAAATTGCCAGCGACCGAGCCCAACAACAGCGGCACGAAAACTGGGTTCCACCACCTGTAAAACACCAGCGAGCACAGGATCAGCCACAATCGGGCAAGATCGCCCGAGGCCCGCGCTGTCCAGGCAAGTCCTGCCAGGGTGAACGGCAGGAACGCGCACAGAAAGGCGTAGGAGTGGAACAGCACCGCCGAACGGGCTCAGAGCGCCTGGATGCTCGCCTTGGTCCGGATCAGGTCGACGATGTCTCCGACGGTTTGGACCGACTCGATCTCGGCCACTTCGAACACCACGTCGTACCGGTATTCGGTTTCGACCATCAGCGAGATTTGCGACAGGGAATCCCAGCCGTTCAAATGCTCCAACCGCGTGCTGGGAGAAGCCGCCAGATCCGGGTCGCGCAGCAACCACCGCATGGCCTGGAGCAACCGGGTCGGGACCGCTGACACATCCATTTCACGAGACAACACGGCTCTGTCCTCCAGCATTTTGCCTTGATCGGAGCTGGAGATTACGCACGCATGTACTGATGAAACGTTAACGGGTGGCCCGGTCAGGCGTGCCCGGCGACATCCGACAGCAGCAGCGGGTCGACGCGGAGTTTGGCGAACGCCCGCCGCCATTTGGTGTCGTGCCCGGCATCGAACAACAAGGGATCGTCCGGCGGCGCGGACAGCCAGGCGTTCTGCTGGATTTCCTTGTCCAACTGGCCCGGCCCCCAACCCGCATAGCCCAAGGCGAGGATGCATTCGCGCGGCCCGCGGCCCTCGGCGATGGCTTTCAGCACATCCAGGCTGGCGGTCAGGGCATGGGCATCGTCGACCCGGAGGCTGCCATCGCCGGTCCAGTCGGACGTATGCAGCACGAATCCGCGCGCGTTCTCCACCGGGCCGCCGGCGCAGAGCCGGACCTGACGCGCGGGTGGGGTCGGGGCGACATGAAGCTGCTTCAGCAGGTCCTCAAAGGTCGGCTTGACGATGGGGCGGTTCAGCACCAGGCCCATCGCGCCTTCCTGGGTATGCGCGCACAGGAAGATCACGCTTTGCGCGAACCTCGGATCGGCCATTGCCGGCATCGCGATCAGCAATTGCCCGGTCAGGAAACTGTCCGGGGACCTGGGGGCGGATTTCATGTCACTCTGAGCCATGGATGAATCTATGGCGTGCCGGCCCGATCATGCAAGCGTTTCGGTTCGGGAATTCCGCGTCTGTGGGAGGTGACGTAGGCGGGCGGTTGTAAGCCGTCCGTCCGAGCGATACCGTCCGACCTAACGCGACCAACGCCCGAGGAAACCACACGTCATGGCGCCAGCCCCATCGTCACCCTTGTTCACCTATCTCGACCACCTCAAACGCGGAGAGCTGGGCTACCAGTTCAGCCCATCGCTGAATGCCGCAGTGTTCTATCCACGCGTCATCGCCCCTGTTACCGGCAAGGCCGATCTGGAATGGCGGGTCAGCAAGGGGCTGGGCACCGTCCACGCCACCACTGTCACGCATCCGCAGCAGGGCGAGCCCTACAATGTCTGCCTCGTGGATATGGACGAGGGCTTCCGGCTGATGAGCCGTGTCGAAGACATTCCGCCGATGGATGTGAAAATTGGCATGCGGGTGAAATTCCGCGTCCACACCCCGCCGGGCGACGAGGACCCATACCCAGTGTTCACCCCCGTGTTGACCCTGGCGGAGGGCGCATAATGGACGGTCTCATTCGCGGCAGTGCCGCCATTGTCGGTGCCGCCGAATCCGATCTGGGCGCGGTCGCCGCACTGATGAATCCCATGGATCTGATGGCCCAGGGCATCCACCGCGCCCTGGAAGATGCCGGTCTGGAACTGAAGGATGTGGACGGGCTGTTCTGCGCCACGACGCAGGCGCGCACCTCCGCGATGTCGCTGGTCGAGTATCTGGGGCTGCCGAACGCCTATACCGACTCCACGATCGTCGGCGGGTCCTCGTTCGAGGTGCATGTCGCGCACGCCCAGGCCGCTTTGGCCGCCGGTTTGTGCACCGTGGCGGTGATCGCCTATGGCAGCACCCAGCGCACCGTCGGCCGGCGCGCGGCGAGTGCCCGCGAATACAACGCCTATGAAACGCCGTATCGCCCGTTCCTGCCCGCGACCGCCTATGCGATGGCGGCCAGCCGGCACATGCACGAATTCGGCACGACCCGCGAGCAGATGGCCGAGGTCGCGGTCGCCGCGCGCAAATGGGCGCAGTTGAACCCGGTGGCGTGGGAGAAGAAGCCGCTGTCGATCCAGGACGTGCTGTCCGCTCGGCCGATTTCCTATCCGTTTACCGTCCGCGACATCTGCCTGGTGACCGATGGCGGCGGCGCCATCATCATGACGACCGCGGAACGGGCACGCTCGATGAAGAACCCGCCCGTCTATGTGCTGGGCTGCGGGCAGTCGATCACGCATGCGTCCATCACCTCGATGCCGAACCTGACGCATACTGGCGCGATCGAGTCCGGACGTCAGGCCTATGCCATGGCCGGCATGAAAGCGTCCGATATCAAGGTGCTGGCGCTGTATGACGCCTTCACCATCAACACGATCCTGTTCATCGAGGACCTGGGTTTCTGTCCGAAAGGTGAGGGTGGGCGGTTTGTCGAGGGCGGTTCCATCGCCCCCGGCGGTGCTCTGGCGGTGAACACGAATGGCGGCGGGCTGTCGTATTGCCATCCGGGGATGTACGGGCTGTTCATCCTGATCGAGGCGATCCGCCAGTTGCGCGGGGAATGCGGGGCGAGGCAGGTCGCGGACGCGCATACCGCGATCGTGCATGGGAATGGGGGCGTGCTGTCGGCGCAGGCGACGGTGATCCTGGGGGATGCGTCCGCGCTGTAGGCCTTGCCCGGATATGTGGATCGGCTGGTGGATGCATCGGCCGGTCCAGGGGTGTCTTGCCTGATCCTCCATGACCTTCGACTGGGATCGGGATGTCGAATTCCGTCCGGGGAGGGGGTTGTTCATGGTTCGTTCAATAGCTCGGGGCGGCCGGGATGGCAAGAAAAATGCGGCAATGGCTCAAGGAGCGACGCAGAGTCCGCCGGTAACGTATTGATCTAATGTGAGTTGTGCAATCCATGTGCAATCGTTAACGGGGTTGCTCATTGTTCGGACCTGCCCGTTCCCCCGAACCGACGCGGACGCTCGCCGGCTTCGATCTGACATGAAGATACCGAACCAGGGGGTTGATCATGTGGGGCATTTTCGGTCGTTTTGAGATCTGACTTTAAGAGTGGATTTTTTGTCATCCGTTCCGGTTCGATGCGGATAATGGGGGTATTCGTTCCGGTCAGGCGCGGAAACCCGGGGGTTTCATTTCGGATAGGCGCGGTTAACGAATTTTGCAGGGAAGGCGAAAAAATAGCCAATTGATGCCGGTATTTTAATCGTCTCGGCGGGCATTGGCTATAATCTAGGATCGCACGACGTTGGCCGTTGATGGCGTCGGCCCGACCAACTCGTGGGCCGGCATGTACCCGACCGTCCGCAAGGGCGATCCACAGAGGGCGCCGAGGGCCCGGGGGAGGCACTTGGCCGAGGGTGGGAAAGTTGGAAACCCTGGCGGAGACCGCCCCCATCCCGACAAATCCATCCTGGGTCGGCGCCGACGCTTCCGGTGACCGATGCCGGGTTGGGTTGGGTTGCGATCCCGTCGGCCGCACCATGGACGATCGCGTGTCCCCGCGCCGCCCGTCGATTCCCCCGCGGTCGAAAGGCCGAGGCATCCCCCGGACGCGTCAGTCGCTGCCATCGAGGTTCCGCGCGGGGGCTCTGTCAGTCCTGTATCGAAACGTGATCGCTATATCGTTTCTCATATGTTGCTATTGATGTCGTGACCGGGCCGCGACGAACTTCGTGTGCTTCGTGCCTTCGTGGTGGAATCATGCGGGCCATCCACATACGCAGGCGGATGAGTTTGGCACCGCATAATTCCACCACGAAGGCACGAAGCACACGAAGACGCTCGTCGTGCAGGGTCCGGAGGCGTGCCAGCGGTACGCCGTTTGACATGCCATTTACGTTGCCAACGGAAAGCCATGCGGCATCCCTGGAACGCCTCGCCGCCCGGGTTCCGCTTCGGTTTGCAGACGAGGTTCGAGGCGGACGGCTAGTGGGAACAGCGACAACCCCGTTTGGTCAACAAAATGACCGACTGGCGGAGCTATCGCGTCGCCTTGCCGGTCATCGTCCCCTTTCCTATGATCGTTCCACGCAACGCACGGGCTGGAGCAACGTGACCGTCCCTCCGCGACCGACCGCCACGAAGCCAAGGCCACGCCGAAGGAACGGCTTCATCTCCTACGCCCATGCCGACTACAAGATGTTCGAGGCGTTTGGCACCGACCTTCGGTCCATCGAACGTGCCTACAGGATCGCATTCTGGTCCGACAAGCGCATCAATGCCGGCTATCATTGGGAACCGGAAATCCTGGATCACATCAACGCGGCGGATGTCATTGTCATGCTGCTGAGCCCAAGCTTCTTTGCGAGCGACTATATCTGGGACAAGGAACTGCCGGCGATCAAGGCTCGCCGGTCCCTGCCGGGCCCTTGCCTCGTCCTGCCCGTCGTCCTGAAGCCGTGCCAGTGGGACCTGGTCAGCGCGCATCGCCAGGCCGTGCCCGTCCAGAACGGTGTCCTGCGACCGATCGCCGCGTGGAAACCCAAGTCATCCGGCCAGGATTGCGCGCGGGCGCAGATATTCGACTCGATCAAGGCCTTCCATCCCTGGAAGCCGCAACGGGCGATGGTGTAGGCCATGCCCGAAACCCCGACCCGATCCGGCCGAGCGGAGGAAGACGCCCTGATGCAGTGTCTGGGCGATATCCTCGATGAGTTGCGGGAACTGGAAACCGCGCTGCCCCAGATCAACGACCAGGGCCTGCACAGCCGGGTGGAACACATCGTCGCCCTCGCCCCCGGGCTGGAGGAAGCGCACGGAAAGGCCCCCGGGCAGGACATCGCCGAGGCCCTGACCGGCATGCGCGATGCCGTCCGCGCCCTGCATGTCCCGGCCCGCGATCCGGACCTCGGCGCGACACCGACCTTGCGGCGGCTGCGGGAGGCGAAGGGGCTGATCGTATCCTCCATCGAAGACGCGCTCGCCGCCGCCGCCGTGCTGGGCTTCCAGCCCGCGCATCCGCCTCCGCCGCAGGAGCAATCCCTCGAACTCCGCCGCGACATCCACGCAACCGAGGTCGAAATCCTCACCGCTCGGCTGGACAAGGTCGAGCAGACGCTGGACCTGCTGGACACCGCCCGAAAGGAACCGGCGTCGTTCGTGCAACAGGCCGGGCTGCTGAACGTCTACGTCCCGACGATGCGGGTGGAGGTCAATCTCGCCCGCCTGCACCTGACCATCGGGGAGGACACCATCGACCTGGGTGCCCTGGCGCGTGCCGTGGAGGCGATGGGCAACCTGACCGGCGGCTTCGTCGCCACCATGCGCGCCTGGGCCGCGGATGTGTCTGACTCTGTCGCCCGTGGGGCCAACGCCATCCGCGACAGCGTGCGCCGTCTGGTGGCGGGGGTGCGCACCGTCATCGGCATGGTCCTGCGGGATAGGAACGACAAGGAGACGTTCCCCTTCCCGGTGCCAGAAATGGTGCTGATCCCACCCGGCAGCTTCATGATGGGCGTGCCCGCGAAAGAAAGCCTACAGGAGAGGACCACCGACGCCAATTTCCGTCCCGTGCACCGGGTCACGATCGCCCGGCCGTTCTGGTTGGGGCGCTACCCGGTGACACGCGGGGAGTACGCGGCGTTCGTACAGGATACCGGCTACGACAAGGATAATGGCGCATGGCGGGATGCGGGGTTTTCGCAGACCGATCGCGATCCGGTGGTGAATGTCAGGGTTGAGGACGCCGAGGAGTATGCCAAGTGGCTCAGTCGCAAGACGCGACATGCATATCGGTTGCCGAGCGAGGCGGAGTGGGAATATGCCGCGCGGGCGGGGACGACAACGGCGCGGTATTGGGATGAAACCGGCGAGGACGCAGCGCTGCATGCCCGGTTTGGGGGGCGGCCGCGCGGGACCGCACCGGTGGATGGGCGGAAGCCGAACGGATTTGGCCTGCACGATGTGCTCGGCAATGTTTGGGAATGGACGGCTGACCCTTCGCATGGCGACTACAAGGGGGCGCCCTCGGACGGTTCCGTCTGGACAACAGGCGGCAGTACCGCTTCGCGGGTGCTACGCGGCGGTTCGTGGTTCAACGATCCGTCGAGCGTCCGCGTCGGCTATCGCAGCGACTACGATGTCGGGCTCCGGAACAACAACGTCGGCTTCCGTCTCGCCAGAACCTCTTTTTGATACTGCGTCTCTACTTCGCTACTCGCCCCTCAACACTTCACAATATCACGTGGCGTCATGTCCACGTTGTTAAGAAATATCGGCATGAAACCAACCGCCTTCACTCACGTTGCCCCGCCACCGTCCACGGATTGATCACGCTGAGGCCGCACCCAGAGAACCCGCTAGTGTCTCGGGTGGCAACGATCGCATCCGCCGCCAGAGCGATTGCTGCGATCAGTGCATCGAACGCCTCCAACGGGTTGCCCGCGCGCCGGCGTGTCAGAACGATCTCGGGATGGCGTTCGGCCGCGGCACCGCCAAACGACAGGATGCGGCCCGCGAAGTCCTCCGCGAACATGGATTTCGCGGCCGCGGCCAGGGCATCCCGCCGGCGTCCTTCCGGCAGGGCCGCAACGCCATACAGGATTTCGGTCTGGTTGATATGCGTCGTGTAAAGCAAGTCGCGGGGCTGGGCGGCGACCTATGCGAACACCTCCGGGTGCGGCGCCGGTCGCATCAGTTCCGACAAAACGTTGGTATCGAGAATGATCACCCGTCCAGCCGGGGCGGTTCACCCAGGCTGACCGGAGGATGTGGCTCCAGTTCGACACCGCCCAGCGGAGCGAACCGCATGCGGATCGCCTCGGCGAGGTTCGGCTCTCGCGGTTGGTCGGCCGTAAGTGCCTCTGTCAGGATACAACGCAGTTCAGCCTCGACCGAACGACCGTGGCGGGCCGCACGCACCTGAAGCTGTTCCGACAGCGCCGCGTCGATATCGGGGATCACGAGTGTGGCCATGTCACCCTCCCACCGACGGAGGCTGTCGTTGCTTGCGTTATCACCATTACCGGAATGATCCTTTCGCTTCGCGGCCCACCCGACTCCCGCATCCTGGTCTCTCCGTCAATCGAAAGGGAGGCGGGCGGCGGCCTCCCCGGTGATTGCATCGGCTGACGCGTTGCGGCTTCAAACCCCCTACCGCCCCAAAGTCGGCATCACAAACTCCGGCCCCCGCTTCGCCCCGCCCATCCAACGCTGCGTCACCGCCTTATACCGCGTGTAAAACCGCACACCCTCCGGCCCATAGATATGGTGATCCCCGAACAGCGAATGCTTCCACCCACCGAAGGAATGAAACGCCATCGGCACCGGGATCGGCACATTGATCCCCACCATCCCGATCTGGATCGCCTGCGTAAAGTCCCGCGCCACCCCGCCATCGCTGGTAAACAACGAAACCCCGTTGCCGTATTCGTGCTCGTTGATCATCCGGGTCGCCGCCGCAACGTCGGGTGCGCGCACCACGGACAGCACCGGGCCGAAGATTTCCTCCTTGTAGATACGCATGTCGGTGGTGACATTGTCGAACAGGCAGCCACCCAGGAAGAACCCGTTCTCATAGCCCTGCAACTTCAACCCGCGGCCATCGACGACCAGGGACGCGCCCTCCTTCACCCCCAGATCGACATAGCCGCTCACCTTCGCCAGGTGCTCGCGAGTCACCAGCGGCCCCATCTCGGCGTCCGGATCGGTGCCGGGGGCAATCTTCAACGCCCGCACCCGCGGCGCCAGTTTCTGCACCAGCGCGTCACCCGCCGATCCCACCGCGACGGCGACGGAGACCGCCATGCAACGCTCCCCGGCCGCGCCATAGGCCGAACCCATCAGCGCATCCACCGCGTCGTCCAGGTCGGCGTCCGGCATCACCACCAGGTGGTTCTTTGCCCCACCCAACGCCTGCACCCGCTTCCCGTGCGATGTGCCGGCCTTGTAGATCGTTTCGGCAATGGCGGTGGAGCCGACAAAGCTGATCGCCGCGATGCTGGGATGCGCCAGGATGGACTCCACGGCCTCCCGCCCCCCCTGCACGACGTTGAACACCCCGTCTGGCAGCCCGGCTTCCTTCAGCAGCGCGGCCAGCTTAAGGGCAGGGGAGGGGTCTTTCTCCGACGGCTTCAGGATGAAGCAGTTGCCGGTGGCGAGCGCGACCGGGATCATCCACAGCGGCACCATCAGCGGGAAATTGAACGGGGTGATGCCGGCGACGACGCCCAGAGGCTGGCGCATCGACCAGGCGTCGATCCCGGTGCCGACCATGTCGGTGTATTCGCCCTTGAGCAGATGCGGAATGCCGGCGGCGAATTCCACCACCTCCAGCCCGCGCTGCACTTCCCCGTCCGCGTCCGACAGCACCTTGCCGTGTTCGTTGGTGATGATGGCGGAGATTTCGCGGCGGTCCCGCTCCAGCAGTTCCCGCAGCGCGAACATCACCCGGGCGCGGCGCAGCGGCGGCGTGTTGGCCCAGGCCGGCCAGGCGGCGGCGGCGGTGGCCACGACGCGATCGACCTCCGCCGCGTTGGCGAGGCTGACCCGCGCGGTGATCTCCCCGGAGGCTGGGTTGTAGATGTCGCCGAACTGGCCGCTGGTGCCGGCGACGAGCTGCCCGCCGATGAAGTGTCCGATCTCGCGCATGGTGCGTTCCTCTCCTGTCGTTGCGGGGCTCGGAAGGGCGGGGCTCCGCCCCGGACCCCGCCAAGGGGCTTTGCCCCTGGACCCCACCAAGGGCACAGCCCTTGGAACCATTTAGTTGGAGTTTTAACAGGGGCCAACCCGGACCATGAAAGGTCCAGGCTGGCCCCTGTTAAAACTCCAAAAGAATCGCATTCCAAAGGCCGCGCCTCTGGCGGGTCCAGGGCAGAGCCCTGGCGGGGTCCGGGGCGGAGCCCCGCGCTACTGCCCCGGATCTATCCACCCTACATGCCCATCGGACCGCCGATAGACCACGTTCAACTCCCCGCTCGCACTGTTGCGGAACATCAGGACCGGTTGATCCGCCAGATCCATACGCATCACCGCCTCCCCCACCGACAGCACCGAAATCTCCGTCTGCGTCTCCGCGATCACCGTCGCATAGGTGCAGGTTCCGTTGACCTGATCATTGGCCTCCTCCTCCGCCACGGTCTCCGCATGCCGCAGCACATACTGGCGCGCTGCCTGAGGCCGCTCCCGGGTTGCCAGATCGCGCGCATGGTCATTGACTCGCCGCCGGTAGCGCCGCAGCCGCTTGGCGACATGTTCGGCGGCATCATCGAAGGCGCCATTGGCGTCGGCCGCCTCGCCCTCGCCCCGCAACACCAACCCTCTCCCCGCATGCACATTGATATCGCACGCGAAAAAACTCCGCGCTCGGCTGAACGTCACCTGGGCCTCAAGCGCGTGTTCGAAATACTTGCTAGAGATTGTCTCCAGATGAGTCGTAACCCGGGTTCGCAGGGCATCGGACAGGTCCACTTGCTTGCCGGAAACCGTGATCTGCATAGGCACCTCCCCCGTCTCCGATGAGAGCGGGTGGCCGTGGGCTTTACCCCGCCGACGCCTTTTCCCGCCGGCGCTGCACGGAACTGGGGATGCGCAGCGCCTCTCGGTATTTGGCCACCGTTCGGCGGGCGATGTCCACGCCTTCGTCCCGTAACATGGTGACGATCGTGTCGTCCGACAGGATGGCCTTGGGCGCCTCGGCGTCGATCAGCAGGCGAATCCGGTGGCGAACGGCCTCGGCGCTATGGGTCTCACCGCCATCGCTGGACTGGATCGCGGTGGTGAAAAAATATTTCAGCTCGAACATGCCGCGCGGCGTGGCGATGTATTTGTTGGCGGTGACCCGGCTGATGGTGCTTTCGTGCAGTTCCAGGACCTCGGCGATGTCGCGCAGGATCAACGGGCGCAGATGCGCAACGCCGTGGCGCAGGAAACCGTCCTGCTGGCGCACCACCTCGGCCGCGACGCGCAGGATGGTCTGCGCGCGCTGTTGCAGGGAGCGCACCAGCCAGTTGGCGGTCGCCAGCCGCTCGGTCAGGAAAACCCGTTCTTCCTTGGCGGCCTTCGGGGCCACACGCGCGTAGAAGCGTTCGTTGACCAGGACCCTCGGCATGGTTTCCGGGTTCAACTCGATGATCCAGGTATCGTCCGGCCCCTGGCGCATCAGCAGGTCGGGCACGACCACCGGCACCATGACGCTGTCGTAGTTGGCCGCCGGCTTCGGATCCAACGCCTTGATCTCGGTGATCATGTCGGCGAGGTCCTCGGCATCGACACCACACAGCGCCATCAGCCGCTTCATTTCCCGTCGGCCCAGCAACTCCAGATTGTCGAGCAAGGTCGCCATCGCCGGGTCCAGCCGGTTCTTCTCCGCCAACTGCGCGGAGAGGCACTCCTTCAGGTCGCGCGCGAACAGGCCGGTCGGATCGAAGCGCATCATGCGCGCGCGGACCGCCTCGATGCGTGCGAGCGGCAGGTTCATGGCCAGGGCGATCGCCACGGGATCGGCGGTCAGCCGCCCGGCGGGGCACAGCAGGGCGATCAGATGCGCCCCGATCATCCGGTCAACGGGATCGGCGAAATTCAGCCGCAGCTGCTCCCCCAGATGATCGCGCAGCGGCGGCCGGTCGGTGGCGAAATCGTCCATCCCGCGGTCGTCGCTGTCGAACGACTGGTTGCCGCCACGCCCGTCGATGGTGCCGCCCATGGAGAGGCCGTCGCCGGGGCCGCCGGGATCGTAGGTTTCGGCGTGGTCGGTATCCAGCGGCGCGGCGGCATCGGTGGCGAGAATATCGGTGCGCACCGCCTCATCCGCTTCGGGCACCACGTCGGTGCGTGGATTGGCCTGGTCCAGAGCCGCCCGCTCCCCCACCGGCGCATCGGCGGTCTCATCGCGCTCCAGCAGCGGATTACGTTCCAACTCCTCCTCGACGAAGGAGGCGACCTCCAGGTTGGAGAATTGCAGCAGTTTGATGGCCTGACGCAGTTGTGGCGTCATGACCAGGGTCTGGCTTTGGCGAAGGTCGAGACGTGGGGCTATCGCCATGAGGGGCGTCGGGTTATCGCCGTGAGGGGGCGTGGGGTTATCGCCATGAGGGGCGTGGGGTTATCGCCATGAGGGGCGTGGGGTTATCGCCATGATGGGCGTGGGCTGTCGCCATGGGGGGCGTGGGGTTATCGCCATGATGGGCCGATTATGGGGAGCGGTCGGCCGCGGTCAATGAGAATCGGCAAAACGGCACAAAAAATGCATGCCCGAAGGCGTGACGGGATACCGGATGGGATGGATGTCGGTGTCCGATCGGGCGGTATGGCCGCGGCCGCCATCTGGACGCGTGTTCGGAAACCGACCGTGTCCGGGCATGCGCCGCGTCGGGCCGTGGTGAAGCCGCACTTCAGGCTGCAACCGCACTACAAGCTGAAACCGCTATAGGCTGAACCCGCGCTACAGGCTGAACCGCTCCCCGAGATAGACGCGGCGCACATCCTCATGCGCCACCACCTCATCCGGGGCGCCTTCCATCAGCACCTGACCGTCATGCATGATATAGGCGCGGTCAATGATCTCCAACGTTTCGCGGACATTGTGGTCGGTGATCAGCACGCCGATCCCGCGATCCTTCAGATGGCGCACCAGGTCGCGGATTTCCCCCACCGCGATGGGATCGATGCCGGCCAGCGGCTCATCCAACAGGATGTAGGACGGTTGCGACGCCAGCGCGCGGGCGATTTCGACACGCCTGCGCTCGCCGCCCGACAGAGCCAGGGCCGGCGTGCGGCGCAGATGGCCGATGCCGAACTCGGCCAGCAGTTCATCCAGCATCAAATGCCGGGTGTCGGCGTCGGGTTCGACCACTTCCAGCACGGCCATGATGTTCTGCTCGACATTCAGGCCGCGAAACACGCTGGCTTCCTGCGGCAAATACCCAATGCCCAGGCGCGCGCGCCGATACATCGGCAGGGTCGTGATGTCGGTGCCGTCCAGGCTGATGGACCCGGTGTCCGGGCGCACCAGCCCGATGATCATGTAAAATGTGGTGGTCTTGCCGGCGCCATTCGGTCCCAGCAGGCCCACGGCCTCCCCCCGGCGCAGGATGATAGACACATTCCGCACCACCGGGCGCCGCTTGTAGGTCTTGCCGACGCCGCGTGCGACCAAACCGCCGATGCCCGGTATGACTTTCAGCGGCGGCGACGAGACGCGCGGCTCGATGGGCGCGCCCAAGGAATGACCGAGGCGTGCGTCCGCGTTTCCGGTCAGCTGTGGCTCGGGCAAGCGGCTCACCGTTTGGCTCCCGGCTTGGCGGCCTGGGGTGCGTCGAGTGGGAGGTTCTGGGTGGATTGGTCGTTGGGGACGACGAGGCCCTGCACGCGCGTGCCGCGATCCGAGGTCAGTCGGGCCACGCCGGTCTTCATGTTCACGTCCGCGCCCGATCCGTTCAACTGGGTCTCCCCCCTGGTGATGCGCACCTTCCCGCCCAGGCGCGCGATGCCGATATCGGGAACATAGACGCCACGATCGCCGGTGACGAAATCGGTCGGGGTGCGGATCGAGACATTGCCGAACGCCTCCATCCTTTCCAGCTTGCTGGACTGGGCCACCGAAGGGTCCGTGGGACGAGCGCCTGGCTGTCGCGGCGGGGAGGCGGCGGGGGCCGAACTGGCCGGTGGCGGCGCGTCGCTGGTGTAGGCCACCAGGGTGTCGGCGGCGAGGCGCTTGGCATCGTTGGTGACCACGACCGCGTTGCCGCGCGCCACGGCCATGTGCTTCTGCGCCCAGTATTCCAGCGAGTCGCGGGCGGTCAGGACCTCGTTCTGCGTGATTAGCTTCAGATCCTGACCGGTGAGGACCATCACGGCCTGGTCGATATCGTAGATTGCCTTGTCGCCATAAGCCTGATCGGTTTCGGTGAAGATCAGGACATTGCCCTCGGCCTGGAAGCGATAGACCTCGTTGCCCGACGAATCGGCGTCGGTGCCGATTTGGGGCGTTGCCGGACGGGCGCTTGCTTGAGTGCCCATGGAGGAGCCCGTGGGGGAGCCCGTGGCAGCAGTTGCCCCGTCGGTGCCCTTCTTGCGGTACCAGGCGATCAGCCGGTCAGCGGTGACGGTCACATTCTCCCGCTCCGCGCGGGCCTTGCCGCGGGCGATCACCTGCTGTTCGACCTGACGCCACTCGATCCCGTCCTCGGCGGTGATGGTAATTGGACCGCCGCGTGAAAAGTCCAGGGGCTGGGCCTGGAGAGGGGCGGGCAGCAGGACGGGAAGCAGCGCCAGGACGACGAGACGTCTGATCACGGTCCGGCCCCGTTCAGCACCGTGCGGGCGGGGCCGATGAACTGGATCGCGGCGCCTTGTTCGATCACGGTAAATCCTTGTGCATCCAGCACACCCCAGGGTCCTTCGACATGCACGGGCTCCGATCCCGCCGCTGCGCCGGCCTTGACGTCGATCGAGGCGCTGGAGGTCGTTAAGGTCGTGCCATCGTCGCGGTACAGAACCACGTCCTGCCACAGGTCGAGTTGGTTGGACTTCTGCAAATAGGTGCCCAGCTTGGATTTCAGCGACAGCCAGGTGCCGTTTTCCAGGGTCATGTCCGCGTTCGGCCCGGTCAGGTCGATCCGTTCCGGGCTGACCTGACGGGCGATGGCGGCGGTGACCGTGTAGGGACGCCCCTTTTCGTCCAGGCCATTGTAGCGCGCGTCGACCAGTTGCCCGCCCTCGACATCGCCAGCCACGCGGCGGATCGCCAGACGGGCTTTCTCGGTCGCCCGGTCCAGTTCCGGCCACAGCACGATCATGGTCAACAAGGTCAGGGCGCAGATCGGCAGCAGCCATTTGCCGAGGGTGATCAGAATCCGCCGGCGCCCCTGGTTCGACGGCACCCTGGCGGCGCGCAGTCTGGCCTCGGCGGCGGCGAACAGACGGCCGCGGTGGCGGGTGGGCTCCGTGGGGAGGCCCGCGGACCGCATATTCATACCAGGCCTGCCCGCAGCAGATCGTGGATATGCAGGATCCCCAACGGGCAGGCATCGGCATCCACCACAAACAGCGCGGTGACGGGACGAGCGGGGGCATTCATGATGCTCAGCGCCACGGCCGCCAACTCGTCGGCGCCGATGGTGCGGGGGGAGCGGGTCATGATGTCGCCCACCTGTCTCGACAGCAGGTCCGGCCCCATGGCTCGCCGCAGATCGCCATCGGTCAGGACGCCGATCAGACGGCCGCCCTGATCGGTCACGCCCAGGCAGCCGAAGCGTTTCTCGGTGATCCGCACCAAGGCCCGATCCATCCGCATGGTTGGGTCGGCCAGCGGCATCTCATCGCCGCCATGCATCAGATCCCGGACACGACGCAGGCGCGCGCCCAGTCGCCCACCAGGATGGAACCGACGGAAATCGGCTTCGGTGAAGCCACGCCGGGTCAGCAGGGCGACGGCCAGCGCGTCGCCCAGCGCGATCTGCATGGTCGTGGAGGTGGTGGGCGCCAGCCCCATAGGACATGCCTCGGCCGCGCGCGGCAGCAGCAGGGCGACATCGGCGGCGCCGGCCAACGTGGAGTCGGGACACGCGGTGATGGCGATCAACGGCAGGCCGAAACGGCGCGCATGGGCGACGAGATCGGCGAGCTCCGCGGTCTCTCCGGAATTGGACAGGGCCAGCACGGCATCGCCTGGCAGGATCATCCCCAGGTCGCCATGCGAGGCTTCGGCCGGGTGGACATACAGCGACGGGGTGCCGGTGGACGCCAGGGTGGCGGCGACCTTGCGGGCGACATGGCCGGATTTGCCCATGCCGGACACGACGATTCGTCCGGTGCAGCCGGCGAGGTGGTCGACTGCCGCGCTGAACCGCCCGTCCAGGCTGGCCGCCAGCGCGTGCAGTCCGGCGGCTTCCGTGTTCAGGACCGATCGCGCGACGTCCAGATCCTGATTGGTAGCCAATTCGGGTCCGGTGATGGCGTCGTTCAAGTCAGGCTGTCCAATCTTGCCATGGCCCGTCTATGGGCCAGTGCTTGGCCCCGGGTCAACGGTTACGAGGTTTAGCAATCGGGTGAAGGAAAGAAAGCCTTGGGGCTCCGCCCCAAACCCCGCGAGGGGCGTTGCCCCCTCGACCCCACCAAGGCTGGGCCTTGGATGCCATTTATTGGGTCAGGGATGAAAGGGGGCCGACACGGACGTTGCAACGCCATGGTCGGCCCCCTTTCGTCCCTGACCCAAAAGATCGCGGTCCAGGGGCCGCGCCCCTGGTGGGTTCGAAGGGCGAAGCCCTCGCGGGGTTTGGGGCAGCGCCCCAAGGCTTTCTTTCCTTCACCCGATTGCGTCGGATCTGGCGCTCCCTGCCAGCATGCCAGAAGCCGACGACCCGACTCGCGGTCAGTGCCGGGTCGGGATCAGTGGGAAAATATATCCGGCTGCTCGTAGCCCAGCAGATCCAACCGCCCCCTTGTGGGCAGAAAGGCGAAGCACGATTCCGCCAGGTCCAGCCGTCCTTCCCGTTTCAGCAGCGCCTCCAACCGCCCCCACAACGCGTGCAGGTGCAGCACATCGGACGCCGCATAGGCGAGCTGTTCGGCCGACAGCTCCACCGCGCCCCAATCCGAGGTCTGTTGCTGCTTGGACAGTTCCACGCCCAGCAATTCCTTGCAGAGGTCCTTCAGCCCGTGCCGGTCGGTGAAGGTCCGGATCAGGCGCGCGGCGATCTTGGTGCAGCGGACCGGGGCGACAGTGATGCCCAGGCTGTGCTGCAGAACGGCGACGTCGAAGCGGGCAAAATGCATCAGCTTCACCACCGCGGGATCGGCCATCAGGGCGCGCAGGTTGGGGCAATCGAAGCCGCGGCCGCCAAGGGAAGGGGGGATCAGTTGCACCAGATGGGCATGGCCGTCGCCCGCGGACATCTGCACCAGGCAGAGCCGATCGCGATGCGGGTTGAGGCCCATGGTCTCGGTATCGACCGCGACGACGGGACCCAGGGACAGACCGTCCGGCAGGTCGTGCCGGTGCAGGTGGATCGTCGCGTTCGGCATGAATTGCGTTGTGCTCAATGTTTGGTGCCCAGGAGAAGACTCGAACTTCCACGACCTTACGGCCACAGGTACCTGAAACCTGCGCGTCTACCAATTCCGCCACCTGGGCAACAGGCCACCCCGCGTTTTCGCCGCGGGAGCGGTAGGGCGGGCGATGTAGCCTCCGCCCGCGTTGCCGTCAACAGGCGTTTCGTTTGGAAGCGGCTTGCCGCCTGAAGTTGCCGAGAATCGGCCCGGGCCGGCCGGTGTCGGCCGTCCAAAATGACCGACGACCCGATTACCCCATGGCGTCGCGCGCCAAGCGGTGACAAAAACAGCGCGTGGGCTGGCCGGCGCGGGTCGGGCTGGGCCACGACTCTACTAACGCCGCGGCTTGGCGGCAGGAGCGGTGGGCGATGGCAACGCGCAACGTGGCAACGGTGTTCGGCGGTTCGGGGTTTATCGGACGCTATGTGGTCAAGCGCCTCGCGCGCGCCGGCTATGTCGTGCGTGTGGCGGTGCGCGACCCGGAGGCGGCGCTGTTCCTGAAGCCCATGGGGGCGGTCGGGCAGGTCGTCCCGCTCTATTGCGATCTCCGGCAGGAAGCGACGGTCCATCGCGCAGTGGACGGCGCGCAGGTCGTGATCAACCTGGTGGGCATATTGGCGGAGCGGCGCTCCGGCGATTTCCAGGCGATGCATGCCGATGGCCCCGCCACCATTGCTCGGCTGGCGGCCGAGGCGGGTGTGGCGAAGCTGGTCCATGTCTCCGCCATCGGTGCCGATGCTTCCAGCCCCAGCCGTTACGCGACCTCCAAGGCCGCCGGAGAAGCCCTGGTAAGCGCGGCGTTTCCGGGCGCCACGATCCTGCGGCCGTCGGTCGTCTTCGGACCGGAAGACCAGTTCTTCAACCGGTTCGGCGCGATGGCCCGCATGCTGCCTTTCATGCCGGTCATTGCCGGGGCGACTCGCATGCAACCGGTCTATGTCGGCGACGTGGCCGACGCGGTGATGGCGGCGCTTTCGCGGACCGATGCGCCGAACGCGACCTATGAGCTGGGGGGAGCCAAGGTTTGGACCTTCCGGGAAATCCTGGCCTATATCCTGAAGGTGACCGGGCGCGACCGCCGGCTCGTGGAGATCCCCATGCCCGTGGCTCGCCTGCAGGCCTGCGTGCTGGAACTGCTGCCCTGGAAGCCGCTGACCCGTGACCAGTTGCTGCTTCTGGCGCGTGACAATGTCGTGGCGCCGGGCAAGCCGGGATTGCCGGAGCTTGGCATCGTGCCGACGCCGGTGGAACTGGTGGTGCCCGACTATCTGCGCCGTTTCCAACCCGGCGGTGGGCGACGCAAGCTGCAACCGCTGCCCGAGGCAGGCTGATCCTCCCGTGCCGCGCGATGCTCCTGGCGTCCCGCGTGTCCGCGGTGTTCCCGCAACCGCAACCTCGTTTTGCACGCGACGCGCCAGAATGCGATAAGGTGTAGAATGCGCACGCTCTACCACCTCCCGTTGTCCCCCTTCGCCCGGAAGGTCCGTCTGGTTCTGGCGGAGAAGCGGTTGCCCTTTGAGTTGCGCGTTGAAAAGGTTTGGGAAAGACGCCCCGAGTATCTGGAACTCAACCCCGCCGGCACCGTTCCGACCCTGATCGAGGACAATGGTTTGGTCATCCCCGATTCGGGGGTGATCTGCGAATACCTGGACGAGGCCTATCCCGATTCGGGGCTGATGGGACGAACCCTGGCGGAACGGGTGGAGGTGCGCCGGCTGGCTGCCTGGTTCGACGGAAAATTCGCCACCGAGGTGACACAGAACCTGGTGGGTGAGAAATTCATGCGACGCCTGGCCGGGCGCGGCAATCCGGACCCCTCGGCGATCCGCACCGGCTATGTCGCATTGCGTTACCACCTGGATTACATCGGCTGGTTGGCGGAAACCCGTAAATGGTTGGCCGGGGGCAGCATGTCGCTGGCGGATTTCGCCGCTGCGGCGCATCTGTCGTCGCTGGATTTCATTGGCGATGTGGATTGGAACCTGTCGGCGCCGGCCAAGGAGTGGTACGCGCGGGTGAAGTCGCGGCCCAGTTTCCGGCCGTTGTTGGCGGATCGAGTGTCGGGGACGACCCCGCCGGCGCATTACGCGGATCTGGATTTCTGAGGCAGGGCGGGGCCGACCCGGGCTCTGCCCTGGACCCGCCAAAGGCGCGGCCTTTGGAATGCAGTTCTTTTGTTGCCTTGAGGGGATGGGGCGTTACACGGACGGTGAGAGATCCGTGTAGCGCCCCATCCCCTCAAGGCAACAATGTTCCGATTCCAAGGGCCGTCGCCCTTGGCGGGGAACCTAGGGGCAGAGCCCCTTGGTGGCACTTGTCCAGGCTCATTCACACCACCGCTTGCGCCCCACCCGCGCCCATACCACAATTAGTAGATCACCCAGAGCGATTCGCCCCAAGTCCTCAACCAATCGGAGCCACCCCAGAATGGACGGCATGCGCCACGCCGCCGACGAACATCCGGTTCGTTTCAACCTGCTGACCGAAAACCCGGTCTACAAGCCGTTCCGGTATCCCTGGGCCTATGAGGCCTGGCTGATGCAGCAGCGTGTGCACTGGCTGCCCGAGGAGGTGCCTCTCGCCGACGACGTCAAGGATTGGCACCGCAACCTGACGGATGCGGAACGCAATCTGTTGACGCAGATTTTTCGTTTTTTCACCCAGGCCGATGTCGAGGTGAACAATTGCTACATGAAGCTCTATGCGCGGGTGTTCAAACCCACCGAAGTGCTGATGATGCTGTCGGCGTTCTCGAACATCGAGACGATCCACATTGCCGCCTACAGTCATCTGCTCGATACGATCGGCATGCCCGAAATCGAGTATCAGGCGTTTCTGAAATATAAAGAAATGAAAGACAAGTACGACTATATGCAGGGCTTCTCGGTCGACTCCCGGGCCGATATCGCCAAGACCCTGGCCGCGTTTGGCGCGTTTACCGAAGGCCTGCAACTGTTCGCCTCCTTCGCCATCCTGCTCAACTTCCCGCGCCGGGGAAAAATGAAAGGCATGGGGCAGATCATCTCCTGGTCGGTGCGCGACGAAAGTCTGCACTGCAACTCGATCATCCGCCTGTTCCGCACGTTCGTGCAGGAAAACCCGGAGATCTGGACCGAGGACCTGAAGCGCGACATCTATCTGACATGCGCCACGATCGTCGATCATGAGGACGCCTTCATCGATTTGGCGTTCGAAGCCGGCGCGGTTGAAGGATTGACGGCGCGCGAGGTCAAGGAATATATCCGCTATATTGCCGATCGCCGCCTCATCCAACTTGGCCTCAACGAGTTGTATCACGTGGCCCGCAATCCGCTTCCCTGGTTGGATGAGATGCTGAACGCGGTTGAACACGCGAATTTCTTTGAGAATCGCTCCACCGAGTACAGCAAGGCCTCGACCGTCGGCACCTGGGAAGAGGCATTCGACGATCCGCCTCCGGTGCAGGACCCGATCACCGGTGCGTTCGTGGTGCTGTGAGCGGACGGTAGCGGATCGGGTGTTATATCACCCGGGCTTGTACCTCCCGGGCGTCTCCGGTCGGGGCCTGAATTGCCGTGGTTGACTTGACATACATGCCGGACAGGGGCCGTCCAGGCTGAGCGAATATCCATCTGCCCAGAGGGGCATGTCCAAAATATCCGACCGACTCGGTGTGGGTGAGATTAAGGGGTAGTGAGTTTCCGGCTTGGCCTGTATATTGTCGCCGATATGTCGCCTGGAGAAGCTCGCCGTGCCGTTCTGCGGAAGGTAAGAAATTGCAGTTTAGCCATCGTTACAGACGAACCAATCGTCGGCGAACGATGTATTCACGTTTGAATGATTATCCTGCAGCGGCGACCGGGCTAAGTGTGGCGATGAAAGACCCTGGGCGGAGCCATCAGGTTCGGTTTGGGTGGATCCAGAATGGATATTACCGGGATGGTGACCCGCATGGCAGGAGACACAGTGAGCCACGCTGACGATGACGTTGGACGAGAAGGCCCGGTTGGCGCGGCTCCGCGTTATAGCCGCAGGCTGTCCGACAAGATCTTGATCGCGTTTCACCATGCCTGCGATCAGGGCGATTTCGAAGTCGCCGAACAATTGCTGCACATCCTGGAGATGATGCTGACCCGACGGCCGTTGACCCCCGATGGCACGCGCCGGCGCAATATGGAGAGCCTGGTGGCCGCGCATGAGCGGCTATGGCATCTGCGACACCCCAATCTGGATGAGCGCTAGAGCGGTTCGGTCATGACTGGAAACGGCAAACCGCTCCAGCTCTTTGATTGAACGCATCAGTCACACGCCGTTCCGTTCAGCACGATCATGCGCCAGCGTTACGACAGACTGATTGCTTCGCCCTTGCGCAGGATTGCGGCGGCGGCCTCGGTGAAGCGGCCATCCGGTTGATGCAGCACAAGCCCCGGAAGCAACCGTGGGCTCCCTCGACCACCCTTGATGGCCTGTATCAGCATCAGCTTGGCGGACCGTCCGGCTTTCGGCCATAGCGGAAACACGGCGTCGACGCGGCACCCCGCATCCTCCATGGCCCGCACGCACAGACCCAGCATGGCCGTGGGCAGAATGAATGTCAGCGTGCCGCGATGGCGCAGCGGTGCGGCCAGGGCGTAGGCCCAGGAGCTTAGCATCCCGTTTGGCATCCCGTTCGGCATCCCGTTTGGCAACCCATCTGGCGATCGTTTGGCTCGATCCCGCCGCGGCACTGGTGATCTCGTGCCGCCAGCGGCGTGGTAGGGCGGATTGGCGCAGGCATGGTCGAACCGCCCGCCGACAGGCAGAGCCAGCACATCCGCGGCGACATACAACACATTCGCGCGCTCGTTCGCACGGGCATTGGCCTGGGCCAGGCAGGCCAACTCCGTATCCAGTTCGATACCGACACCGATGATGTTCGCCACCCGTGCTGCGGCGCACAGCAGGGCCGCGCCCGCGCCGCTGCCCGCTTCCAGAATCCGATCGCCAGGACGCAGGGGGATCGCGGCAGCCAGGATGACGGGCTCTATCCCGCTGCGAAACCCGTGCGCCGGCTGAGCGTATCGGATGCGTCCGTCGAGCAGGTGATCGTTCGTCACCGCCATGGCGGGGCCGAAGACGGGATCATGCTTCTCCGGCATCGCGCATCACCCGACAGGCGCGCGCGTAGTCGTCGTCATCGACGGCCAGTTGCCGCTGCAACGCGCCGATCCCGCCGCCGATCGCACTGGCGTGCTGATGCAGGACGACGCTGACGATCCCGGCATCGGCCAGCAGCGACACCAGGAAGGACAGCCGCACCGGATTGTTGGTGGACAGGACGATACGCATGGCGGGATCGTGGCCGTGATCAGGGAGCCAACGCAATGCCGATCGCGGGTTGACCCTGAGTCGGGATTCCAACCATCAGCCCGGCCCGCCAGTCCGCGGGGCATTTCAGCCCGGTCGGACTGGAGCGACCGGCCCCAGATCCGTCGGAATCCAGTCCGGTCATGTGTGAGGGTAGATCGCCGAGTCCGACCCGACTTGGAACCGGTCGCGCTCCAGCGGGCTCGACCGGATCAAACCGTCTTCAGAAAATCCGTCAGCTTGGTGATCGCGGTCGGCTTGTCGGTCTGGTCCAGCGCCGCCAGTTCCGCCGCCAGCCGATCCATGGCCGCTTCATAAATCTGCCGCTCGGAGAAGCTCTGGTCGGGCTGACCGGCGTTGCGGTGGAGATCGCGGACGACCTCGGCGATGGCCAGCGGATCGCCGGAGTTGATCTTCGCCTCATATTCCTGCGCCCGTCGCGACCACATCGTGCGCTTGATCCGTGCCCGCCCTTTCAGGACGGTCAGCGCATCATCGAACAGTTTGCGAGTTGCCAGCTTGCGCAGCCCTGCCGTGCGTGCCTTCGAGACCGGAACCCGCAGGGTCATGCGGTTTTCCTCGAAGGTGATATGGATCAGCTCCAGCCGATGGCCAGCAATTTCCTCGGTGGCAATGCGTTCGACCTTGCCGACGCCATGGGTTGGGTAGACGACGTAATCGCCTTCCACGAAAATCTCCGCCTTCGCCATCGCACGCGGCATCGTCGTCGGTCCGCCATGCGACGGACGCCGCTCCCCGGCCGGACGCGGCGCCGGTGCCGCGGCGGCGGGCGCGGCAGTGGCCTCCGGGTCATTCGTTGCCACGGCCGGCTGATGGTCGCCATCATCCGCGATCGCACTCGGGCTGCTGGTACCCGCGACAGGACCCTGGTGGACTGTATCCGCCCCGGCTGTATCCGACCCAGTGGGGTCAGCCGCTGCCGCGGACTCGAGCTCCTGGGGCAGGGCGTGGATTGCGGACTCGGATGTCTCGGTCATGGGGTCTGCTTTCCTAACGGCGGAGACGCTTCGGCGGTTGTGGGCCGAGCGCGAGGGGGCGGAGGCGGGGTGAGACGGGTGCGGGGGTGCGGATGCATGCAGGGATGCCGTCCCAGGATCGATGCCAGACCGCCCCCTGGCGTTCGCTGACGGCGAGGGAGGTGGCATGTCCATGGTTTCGTGTCGGGCATTGACCTGCTCCGTGACCTCGGACCCAACCTCTACCGTCATCCCTGTCACCTCATGACGTTGCGCCTTGGCCGGCCGCACAGGCGTTCGCCGACCATCGGCGTTGTGCAGGCGGGTCCCGACGTGATCGGGGCGCGATATCCTGATGGCATAGGGCCGATTTTCGATCCACGCCGCAGCCAGCCCCTAAATATAGCACGAAATGGCGCCACGTCAGGGGTGGACGAGGAGGAAAGTCAGGCCTTTCCCGGCTCCGGTGAGAACAAGGCGGCCTTGCCGGGCTTGTCCTTCCACTCGTCCGCGTCGGCCGGCGCCTCTCCCTTGCGGGTGATGTTGGGCCACAGCGACGCATAGGTGCGGTTCTGTTCCAGCCACGGCGTCGCCTTGTCGTCACTGTCGGGGACGATGGCTTCGACCGGGCATTCAGGCTCACAGACGCCGCAGTCGATGCATTCTTCGGGGTGAATGACCAGCATGTTCTCGCCGACATAGAAGCAGTCGACCGGACACACCTCGACACAGTCCATATATTTGCAACGAATGCAGTTTTCAGTGACCACGTAGGTCATGGGGAACCCCTGGCTTGCAATCCAATCCGGCGTCCGGCCGGATTTCTAGAGGCGGCGATATGCCGACGATTCGGTCTCGGCGCAAGATGGAGGCGGCGCATCGCTGATGTCCTCATAGAGAAGGCGTGCCTCGGGGGCCGGTCCGCGCCGCTGCGCGAGGGCCTGGACCCGCACGACGCGCACGGTTTCCCGCAGCGGTATGGTCAGAACATCGCCGACCCGCAGGCGGGCATGTGCCTTTTCGGTGACCTGGCGATTGATACGGAGCGAGCCCTGCTGGACCAGGGCGGCGCAGTCGCTGCGGGCGCGCATGAAACGGGCGCACCACAGCCATTTGTCGAGACGTTGCCAGTCTCGGTCTTCCTGCTCTGGTATGTGCAACCTCCCATTTTTGGCGCCTTGGAGCGCGGGCAAAGTTTCAACGCCGGCCGGCGGCACGTTTCGACCGCCGCGGATCGCTTGCCTTTTCGCACTGCCGCAAAGCGGGGTGCTTTCCTCACCGCCGCAAAGCCGCGAGGGCGGCAAAGGGACCCAGCGGAACAGAGGCAGGGGCGGGGATTGCCGGCGGCAGCCGCCGGCGGCGGAGCGGATGCAGCATCGCCGGGGCAGGGGGGCCATACAAATCCGCTGCCAGGCCCCCGCCAGGCATGACGCGAAACCCCAGGCCGCGCAGGACGGCGGGCAGCAGGTCGGCCTTGACCGAGAGGCGGGATGACAGGCCCGCCGGCACGATCACCGGACCCTTGCGAGTCATCCAGCCGAGCTCTCCGGCCACCCGCTCCGCGATATCCAGGCGCAGCAGGATGGGACCGGCCTCGATCCAGCCCATCGCGGCGGCGAAACCGGCGGGCCAGTCCGGAGATTGCTGCAAGGCGACTGTCCCGGCCCCAGGCAGGGCGGGGGTTTCCACCCCGTGCCGCAATGCCCAAAGCGCGGCCCGCACGGCGTTGGCCTGTGGTTTCAGCAATGCGGGCAGGAACAGGGCAAACCGTCCGGCTCTGACGCCAAGACGGCGCAGGGCCTGGCTTGTGTCGGGCGGCAGTGCCTCCTCCTCCAGCCCGGGGATCAGCCCCAGCGCCTCGGTCAGGCGATGCAGCGGACCGCGCAAGGCGGCCTGGTTGGAGGCGGCATCGACGGCGGCGAATAGCGGGGCCAGGGCGGCCCCGATACGATCGTCAATATGGCGTTGCAGCCGCTGGCGCAGCCGCTCCCGCTGGGCGCCGTCCAGGAACTCACTATCCAGGATGCGCACCCGGGGTCGCAGGACGGTGGCGCCCGGCTCCAGTCGCGCGACCGCGGCGCCATCCCATAGGATATGATGATCCGGTGCGAGGTCGAAGGCGGCATCCGGTGCGGTTTCGACAACCGCGACCCGACGCGGCATCTCCATCCGCAAGGAGCGTCGGGCGGCGCGCAGGACCAGCTTCTTTTCATCGCCCTCGGCCGCGGGGTCGGGCTGGAAGCCAAAGCCGCAGACCTTGCCGACGGGATGGCCTTCGACCACGACCTCACCCTGGCGCGTGACCGCCGACAGCAGGTTCTCCCCGTCGCCAGCGTCCAGGCGCCGCATCAGATGTGCCGACCGGCGATCGACGAAACGGCTGATCAGGCGTTCATGCAGGACGTCGGAGAGCTTGTCCTCGATCTCCCGCGCCTTGCCCTGCCAGTGTTTCGAGTCGGTGACCCAATCCGGGCGGGCGGCGATATAGGACCAGATGCGCACGCCCGACAGCCGCTGCATCAAGGTGTCGATATCGCCATCGGACCGGTCCAGCATGGCGATCTGCCCGGCCAGCCAGTCGGTGGGCAAGTGTCCCTCGCGAGCCACGTGGTTGAACACGCGCGCGCACAGTTTAGCGTGGGTATCGTCGGTCAGTTTGCGGAAATCGGGAATCTGGCAGGCTTCCCACAGCAGCCGCACCCGCCGTCGCCCGCGTGCGAGGCCGCGGATTTCGGTCTCCCGCGCCAGGGCGACCAGGGTTTCCTGGTCGGATGCCTCATTGCCGCGAGTCAGCTCCGGGCGCGGCGGGGCTGTGTCCAGGCTGTTGATCAGCCCGTCCAGGTGATCGAAATCCAACTCGCCGTTGCGCCAGCAGATCTGTTGCAGCGGCTCGAACCCATGGGCTTCGACGGCGGTGACGACCTCATCGGGAATCGGCGGACATTCGGTGGTGGTACCGAAGGTGCCGTCGCGCATGCCACGCCCGGCACGCCCGGCGATCTGGCCGATTTCGGCGGGTGTCAGGCGGCGCGGCCGGTGGCCGTCGAACTTGCCGAGACCGGCGAAGGCGACATGATCGACGTTCATGTTCAGGCCCATGCCGATGGCGTCGGTGGCGACCAGGAAATCGACTTCCCGTTCCTGATACAATGCCACCTGCGCGTTGCGGGTGCGCGGGGACAGCCGTCCCATGACCACGGCGCAGCCGCCCTTGCGGCGGCGGATCAGTTCGGCGATGGCGTAGACCTCGGCGGCGCTGAACGCGACCACGGCGGACCGGGGCGGCAAGCGGACCAGCTTGGCCGGGCCGGCATAGTTCAGTTGCGACAGGCGGGGGCGGGTCTCGACATGTGCGTTGGGAACCAGGCGTTGCAGCAGCGGGCGGATGGTTTCCGCGCCGAGGAACATGGTCTCCACCATCCCCCTGGCGTGCAACAGGCGGTCGGTGAAGACATGGCCGCGATCGGGGTCGGCGCAGAGCTGGATCTCGTCCACCGCGACGAACTCGGCGTCCCGGTCCAGCGGCATGGCTTCGACCGTGCAGGAGAACCAGCGCGCTTCGGGCGGGATGATCTTCTCCTCGCCCGTGATCAGGGCGACATAGCGGGCGCCCTTGCGCTCGACCATGCGGTCGTAGTTCTCGCGGGCGAGCAGGCGGAGGGGGAAGCCGATAATGCCGGACGAATGGGCGAGCAGCCTCTCGATGGCGAGGTGCGTCTTGCCGGTGTTCGTCGGGCCGAGGACGGCTTTAACGCGGGCGGCGAAACCGGAGTCGTGACCGAGCATGGGCAGGATGTTTGGATGTTGCGGCGCGAAATGCAAGCCCCGGAGTGGCAAGACCTGGAGCGGGAAGACCTGGCGTGGGCAGGGCGGGGTTTCCGACCCGGATCCCGATCAGGGGACGGTTTTGCCCCTTTGGTATCAGGATAAGCGATCGGGGCATCAGGATTCTCGCCTTTTACGGGATCTCTTTGGATCGGCGCGAAGATTGTGCGTGCTTGCATCGGCGGCGAGGACTGCGTGTGTGGACAGGTCCCGATGGCCCACCGACCGTCGCATCAATCGCGACCCCGGCTGATTAGACCGCGCCTGCTCCAGCCTGCGTGCATTGCCAATCGGCTCGGTCTGTCGTTGCATGAGGGTGGACATCACGCAGGAGACACCGCATGGCCGACCGCTCGCGCTGGGACCCGGAAATGGCCGCATTCACCGCGGCGGCCGAGGCCGAGGCTGCGAAGTATCCACCGGTCAAGGTCGAACTGCCGCTGGAACCGCATCGACGGATCAACGATCTGCTGGGCCTGCGCACCGCGAGCGGCGGGCCGGTGATGGCGGAAACCACGGAGCGGTGGATTGCGGCGCGGGGACGGCGGATTTTCTGCCGGGTCTACAAGCCGGCGACCGACGGAAAACGCCCGACCCTGGTGTATTTCCACGGCGGCGGCTGGGTATGGGCGAATGTCGATACGCATGACCGCATCGTCCGCGAATACGCCGCCGCCGGCGATGTCGCGGTCGTCAGCGTCGACTATGCGCTGTCCCCGGAGGCGAAATTCCCCCAGGCGCTGGAGGAATGCGCCGCCGTCGTGCGCTGGATCGCCGAAAACGGCGCGGACTGGGGCCTGGATGGGTCCCGTATTCTGCTGGGCGGGGACTCGGCGGGCGGCAATCTTGCCCTGGGGGCAGCGCTGCTGCTGCGCGACACCGCCGGCCCGGCCTTGCGCGGCATCCTGGCCAACTACCCCGTCAGCGACAGCCGCTTCGACACGCCGAGCTATGAGGAGTTCGGGGGAGGGGGGTATGGGCTGAACCGGGAGCGGATGGCCTTCTACTGGAGCGTCTATGCCGCGCATGAGGCCGACAGGCTGAACCCGCTGGCTGCCCCGCTGCGGGCCGATCTGCGCGGCATGCCGCCGGTATGCGTGCTGCTGGCGGAGTTGGACGTACTGCGCAGCGAGGGCGAGGCCCTGGTGGAAAAACTGCGCGCATCCGGTGTCGATGTTGAAACAAGGACGTTCCAGGGCGTGGTGCACGGCTTCCTGCGCGCCACCGCCAGCGTATCGAAAGCACGGGAGGCCGTGGCGACGGCCGGCGCCTGGATGAAACGCGTGGGGTAGGGTGCGTGTGGCCATGGCCCGCACGGTCGAAGGCGCCACAAGCGGGCATCAGGACCGGGCAGGGGGAAAGGTGGCGTCCCCCTTTTCCTCGCGAAATGCCGGGTCACGCCGCGCCCGATCGCGTCATGCCAGGCCGCGCCAGGTCGGGTCAGTTGCCGAAAGGCCGGCCCAGGCGCTAGGCTCACCTCATGCGTAAGAGACCATCGGGGCGCTGACGGCGACAGGTTACAGCAAGGGCAGGTCAGGACCGTCTGACCTGCGTCGACCAATGGCCGCGATGCCCCGTCGCGAAGCAAGAGGAGAACGCCATGCACCTGATGTATTTCACCGAACAGCCGATGTCGGCCTACGACGCCAAAGCCGGCCTCGACTTCGGCGCCACCGCGCTGATGTTCCCAAACAGCCATTTCGATCCGGTCCAAGGCAGCCGGCTGTATAACGAATACCTGGAACACTACATCCTCTGCGACGAACTCGGCATCGACGGCATCATGCTGAACGAGCACCACAACGCGCCGTTCTGCATGCAGGCACGCGCCAACATCTTCGCCTCCGCCCTCGCCGCCGCCACCAAAAATTGCAAGATCGTCATGCTCGGCAATCCGCTGCCGGCCTGGGACAATCCGGTGCAGCTCTCCGAGGAGCTGTCGATGATCGACATGCTGTCCAAGGGCCGCCTGGTCTCCGGCTTCGTCCGCGGCGGCGGGCAGGAGCAGTTGGCCGGCGGCATCAACCCCGCCTTCAACCGCGAGCGGTTCGAGGAAGCGCACGACCTGATCGTCAAGTCCTGGACCACGCCCGGCCCGTTCCGGTGGGAGGGCACGCACTACCAGAACCGCGTCGTGAACCCCTGGACCGTGCCGCTGCAGAAGCCGCATCCGCGCATCTGGATCCCCGGTGTGATCAGCAAGGAAACCATCATCTGGGCGGCGCAGCACGGCTACCCCTACATCGCCCTGAACACGCCGGTGGAGCGCACCCGCCAGATCTGGGACCTGTATGACACCGCCGCCGCCGAGGTCGGGTTCAAGGGCGGCCCCGACTATCACGGCCTGCTGAAGCAGATCCACGTCGCCGAAACCGAGGAAAAGGCGATCGAGAACGCCAGGCAGTTCATGTGGATGCAGGGCGAGTTCACCGGCCTCGCGCATCCGGTGTGGAGCACGCCGGCCGGCTACGGCAGCCCGGAAAATAGGCGAGCGTTCGTCGAATTCGCCACCGGGCGGTCGAAGAGCCCGCGCTATCGCCCGGCGCTGGAAAAGCAGATGGACGAGCTGATGATCATCGCCGGCACGCCGAAGCAGGTGATCGAGAAGGTGCGCATCCTGCTGGAGGAAACGCGGCCGGGCATCCTCGCGTTCTGGGGCAATGACGGCACGGTCAGCCACGAGGATGCCAAGACCTGCATCCGTCTGCTGGGGACCGAGGTGTTCCCGGCAGTGCGCGAGATCGCCAAGTCGCTCGACCTCAAGAGCCCGTTCGAAACCAACCAGCCGGTCAGCCTGAAGTACATGAACCTTCCCGCCCAGCCCGAGAAAGTGGCAGCCGAGTAACACGCCACCCGCGGATCGCGATCATCGGGCCACAGGCTCGCGGGTCGCGGTCCGGGATTCCTCACGTAAGCCCGTGTCTCTGAGGCGCATCCCGCGTGCCTCGACGACAGTTCCCCGGAGGACGGACCAGGTTGCTTGCCGCTCGGTCCGTGGAACCGCCAGAGAGCGCGTGTACCCTGGCTGGAACGGCAGGGCACGATCTTTCCGCTGTTCAAGAGCATGGCTCACGGTTTGGTACGTGGGTGCCCGTTCAGCCTGATCATGCGCCGGAACGGTGGCGCTATGACTGGAAGCGGCAGACCACTCTACGACGTTGTTTTCGTGCGTGATCGACGCGCTGTTACGTTCCGCCTAACCCGATCACGCTCCAACTGGGTCGAACCGATATGGGCCGCGTCCGGCCGCTTTTGTGGCTGATCGTGGTTCCGGGAGACGCAGACAGCGCATACGATATCTGTCAGCATGCGAACCGCAGCATAAGGATGTCCGGACATGACCATACCATTGCTTGCCGTACCGCCGGTCCTCGCGCCCGCAATGCCGCTTGCGTTGACGCAGGGGGAGATCGACCAGCGCGTGTTCGATCTCTACGACGAATACTGCCATGGCGGCATGGACCGCCGCACCTTCCTGCAACGGGCCGCGGTGGTTACGGTTGGCGGTCTGGCGATGGCGCAGGCGCTCCTGCCCCGCTATGCGCAGGCGCAGACGATTTCCTTCACCGATCCGCGGATCAAGGCGACCTACGTGACCTACCCGTCCCCGGGCGGCACCTCCGGCACCATGCGCGGCTACCTGGTGCAACCCACCGGCGCGGGACCTTTCCCCACTGTGCTGGTGATCCACGAAAATCGCGGCCTCAATCCGTATATCGAGGATGTGGCCCGTCGCGCGGCGGCCGAGGGGTTCCTGGCCTTGGCGCCAGACGGATTGTCGCCGGTTGGCGGCTACCCGGGCAACGACGATGACGGCCGGACGTTGCAGGCCGGACTGGACCAGGCGAAATTGCGCACCGACATGGTCAACAGCGCCCGCTTCCTGAAAGCGCACGCTTTGTCCTCTGGCAAGCTGGGCGTCACTGGCTTCTGCTGGGGTGGTAGCACGACCAATTTCCTCGCCGCCGCCCTCGGCCCCGACGTGAAGGCGGCCGTCCCGTTCTACGGCGCGGCGGCGGAAACGGCCTCGGTGCCGAACATCAAGGCCGCGTTGCTGGTCCAATATGCCGAGACAGACGAGCGTATCAATGCGCTGTGGCCGGCCTATGAGGCGGCGCTGAAGGCCGCCGGCGCGCAATACGAGATGCACATCTATCCCGGCACCCAGCACGGGTTCCACAACAACTCGACGCCGCGATACCAGGAGGCGGCGGCGAAGCTGGCCTGGGATCGGACGATCGCTTGGTTCAAGAAGCACCTGGCCTGATCGTGTTTCCCAGTCCGGGTTTCGGTCGAATCGTCCGCACAGGCTCCCCTGGTGCGGATGGCGGCTGTTTGCCTGGGCTTGATCCGAACCCGGTGGTCCGGTCGCGACAGGCGTCCGCTCCGACGCGTCCATCAGTGTCCGTCCGGGACCATAGTGTGCCCTTTCAGGAGGTCACCGTGAGGCGGCTGGCACGCTCGGCCCCGAAAGCGATGCGGGGTCATCGATGAGGGGCTGCAACGCACCAGACCGCCACGGTATCCTCCTGAAAAGGTGCATCATGTTTCCGCACGGACACCCAGAGCACCGAATCAACGGGCTGGTGTTCCGCCCAACGGCACGATCCGTTGGAATCGAACCACCAGCGAACCGAAGGACCGCACCATGAGCCCGTCCCCGATCGATGCCGCCGAACTTGCCGCCATGCTGACCCGCAACGGTTTGAACCTGACGCCGGCGCAGGTGCAGGAAATCCTGCCCGGCGCCGAGATCTTCCGGCAGATGATCGCCCGGGTGAACGCCCCGCTGCCGCGTGAAGCCGAACCGGCGCTGACCTTCAACGTGGAGCAGCGGTGATGTCGGAATTCCTGACAATTGCCGAAGCGGCTCGCCGGATCGCCGCGAAGCAGCTTTCCCCGGTGGAGTTGGCGCGGTCGCAGCTCGACCGCATCGGTCGCCTCAATCCGCGTTTGAATGCGTTTCTGCTGGTGACCGAGGAACGGGCCCTGGCGGATGCGAAGGCGGCCGAGGCGCGCCAGATGTCCGGCGGTCTCCTCGGCAAGCTGGATGGCATCCCGATCGCGCATAAGGACATCTACAACACCGCGGGCATTCGCACGACGGCGCACTCCAAGCTGTTGGAACACAATGTTCCGACGCAGGATGCGCATACGGTGAAGAAATGGTCTGATGCCGGCACGGTCATGCTGGGCAAGCTGGCGACGCATGAGTTCGCGTTCGGCGGCCCGTCCTTCGATTTGCCCTGGCCACCCGCGCGCAATCCCTGGAACACCGATCATTTCACGGCAGGTTCGTCCTCGGGCACCGGGGCGGCGGTCGCAGCGGGTCTGATCCTGGGCGGCACCGGGTCCGACACCGGCGGGTCGATCCGGGGGCCGGCGGCGTTGTGTGGCATTGCTGGGATCAAGCCCACCTATGGGTTGTCCAGCCGAACAGGGATCCTGCCGCTGGCGTTTAC
>Ga0082335_1002107_pt1 | contig 38450 bp, 28 predicted proteins | sample Subgrocontami58m_FD_72375 | JGI IMG/M metagenome (GOLD analysis project Ga0082335, IMG submission 72375) | Subsurface groundwater microbial communities from S. Glens Falls, New York, USA - GMW37 contaminated, 5.8 m (SPADES assembly) (version 2) ...
AATTCAATTCGGCGCGTCCCGGGGAATATCCTGTCGGAACCACGAAACACACTAACCACACGAAAATGAATGCGCTTTCGTGTATTTCGTGCTTTTCGTGGTTTGAAATCCAGTCACTGCGCCTTGCGAACTTCCAAGCGAACCGGTCCGATTAATCCCGATTCCTGCAGCGGCGAATCTCTCTTCCAGAGCCGCCAGCTCGTGAAGGTGAATCTGCCTGTTGGGCTCGGCTTAGTTCCTTCGATCCAGGCGGGCCATTCCTTGAGCGTTCCATTCGGATTACGAGAGCTGTCTTCGGCCAGTTGTTCGTCCCCGATCATCCGGTTAATCCATAAATTCACGACGCGCACTTCCAGCGCATTTTCCCCGGGCTGCAATGCTTCCGTGATGTCGACGCGATAAGGCGTTTTCCAAAGTGTCCCAAGCTGTTTCCCGTTCAGCTTTGCCTCGGCAATCACCTGAACGCGGCCCAGATCGAGAAACACTCGCTGGTTCTGGCCGGTTATTCCGCCCGGGCATGGAAAGGTCGTTCGATACGTCGCGTGCCCTGCAAAATATTTGATTCGCGCGTCCGGGTGCTCGCTCCAGGAAATTAGCTTATCAAGCGCGACAGAATCGGGCGCGCCGCCACCGGGCTCGAACTCTAATTTCCACGGGCGATCCAGTTCCCGCACGAAAAGTTCGCGCTCGTTCGTCAGGCTGGGCTTCGGCTGTTTTGGAACGGGGCTTGGCTCTCGAAAAATCACAAACATGGAACCGGCAGGCTCGAAATTCAGCGTCAGAAAAGTCTGGCCGTTTTTCTCCTCCCAACTTGCTTGCGACTTGAGTTGGCCGCTCATTGGATCCCACAGCTCAGGGCGTTTGCCCGAAACTCGAAACGCGCAACGCCAGCTCAGCGCGTTCGCGTCGGAATTCGCCACAAAATAAATATCGGTCGCGCCGTCGCGTCGATGAATGAACCGGAGCTTGGGATCGCCTTCGAAATCGGGGGGAACTCCCATCCGTTCGAGCAGCCGGGCAATCGCGCTGAACTCGGGATAAACATACGCCGGCTGCTGCGCGACGCCTGGCCAACCCCACGGCGCCATGCCGAGCGGCCCGAGCTCCATGGCCGGCTCCCACTTTCCGGGAGCCTCGATCGTCATCCAATTCGGCGCGGCTTCGGCTGCAGTTCGCCAATTGCGGTCAGTGAAAATCTCAACAGCTTGGCCATTGCGGAATTCGATTCTGAGCGCGGCGATCAAGCCGGCTGGGTTTGGCGAGTCGCTGGCGTTGTTCGCATCGACCGCCAGCACGTTGGAACCGCTCTTCAACAAACCCGCGGCATCGAACGCATAAACTTCGTTGAAATTTCCTCCACCGCCCATCGGTTTGCTGTTGAGCGAAATTTCAAAACTGTTGTCCGCCGTAATAAAGAGGCGAGCTGACGCAATCTCCTGCGTGCTGTTTAAGGAAAACTCGCGCCGGAAATAACGATGCCCAGGCGGCGCCGCCACGGACGGATTCCCTTCCCGCCGCCAAATCCAACGCGCGCCTCCCAGAGCGGTTTTTGCTTCAGAATCTTTCGGCTGCGCTGTTTTGAATTCCGGCCGCCAAATCATCTGGCCCTTGCCGAACTTGCGATCGGTCGCTTCTGTTTCGCTCCAGAGCTCGGCGGCGAGCTGCTTCACCTCGGTGTCACACGCCGGGTAATTGGAAAGGCTCGGCGATTTCGCTGGAGGTGGCCCGACGACGGTGGCGCCGGCGGCAACCAGCGCTTTTACCTTTCGCAAGAGCGGCGGTGTCATCGTCTCGACTTGCGGCAAGACCAGCAGCCGGTAACTCATGCCATCGGGCAAAACGAGCTTCCCGTCGCGCGCTGTCATCCTGGTCAAGAGCGCTTCCGCGGTGCAGCCATCGAAATTATATCGCGGCCGCTCGGGCGTGTTGCTCGATCGATCAGGCAAGCTCGGGAGAAATCGCTGGGGCGAGCCTTCCGGCTGGAGAAAACAAATATCAGCGACGAACAATCCCTGCCGGAGCAAATATTGGCAACGCGCCAGATACTCGTGCCAAGCTTTCGATTGTTCCCACCAGGTTTGGGTCCGCTCGTAATGCAGTCCCCATGGGCCCATCGACATTCCCGGCGGGCGGCTCGCCCACGGCTGCAGCGCGTATCGATGAAAGACAAACCGATTGATCCCTTCGCAGAACGCCCAATCTCCCAGCGCTTTGATTGATCCCGGGTGCAGCAGCCATTTTTCGCTGTCCGTCGCGGTGAACGCCTCGGCGCCGAGAATTCGTTTGCCATAGACGTGCGCGGACGAAGCCATTTCCGTGCAGCTGTAAGCGGTGTTGAATCCCCACGACCAAAACTCGGCCATCGGTTCGTCCGCTTGGCCGGCGTAGGTCATCTCATCACAGGGCGCGCCATCGTAAGCTTCAATCGAGAGGCGAAGTCCATTTTGGTGGGCCAATTTGCGCAGACGGCCGGCATAATTCCGCACGATCAGATCCGATACCGTTTGCCGCAAATCCCAAAGGAACCGCTCCGAAATTTCAACGCTATCCACAACCCGCCCCGTCACCACTGGCAGCATTGGAAACAAGTCATAACCGCGCCGGCTTCGAAATTCCTCACGCATGCGCGGCGTCCAGTTCTGCGATCCGGTTTCCCAGCTATCGATGTGGGTTGAAACCAGAGTTCTGCCCGCAAGCGGTTTCGAATCTGTCACCAGTTTTCGCATCAAGCCATCGAACACCGCGTCCGTGGCGGCTTCGCTCAATTTGTCCGATTCAAGCCCGCGGCCCGCTTCCGGCGCGGGATGATTGTCTTTGCCCGTGAGCGTGTGACCGAAGCGAAGGACGGTCCAATTTCCGGCCGGGACCTTCCAGCTCAAACGCCCGCTGCTTTCGAACTGGCGCGTGAGATCCAAAATCTGATCGCGCGGCACGACCTGTTCCCGCGGGACATTCGTCCATCGAGATCGCACTGGAATCCGTTCGGGAACGAACGCGGCCTTGGCGTTGATATTCTCGATGCGCGCGTTGCCAGCGGGCGTTGGAAATGCAAACACCGCAATGTCCCCATAATATTTTCCGACGGCGGGCGGCTCCGGCAGCTTTCCATCGAAATCCCGCGGCCCTTGCAGAGCGAGCTCGCTCGAAACGATTTTTTGCATGGCGAGTTCGGGCGTAATCCACGGGCCGCCGCTGCCACACCAACCCGCGTCGTTGTTCATGTTCACTTCGAGCCCGAGCCGGCTGGCCTCGGCGCAAACGTGGTGAAAGAGTTGACGCCACGGAGCGCTCCCGAACGCGGCGGGACCTTTGGGCGTTCCTTGATCGACTTCCATGATGAGGACGCCGCCGATGCCGACGCGCCGCATCGCTTCGAGATCCGCGGTGATGCCGTTGCTGGTGATATTGCCGTTCAGCCAAAACCAATAGACCCATGGCTTGGCCGAGTTGGGCGGCGAGGCAAAATCCTTGGCCAGGTCGGCAGCCCAGCTGGCCGGCGCGATGAACACGAACGACAACGCGATGAACAACCAGACCCGTGCGATTGCTTTCATCCGGGCGAATAGAGGAACGCTCCATGGCAGCGCGAGCAGGCCCTGGAATATCGGTGGAGAGAGGAGTGTCGAAGCGGCTTGAAGGCCGCGCTTCTGAGCGCCTGGGTTCATGGAAGATCTCCTTTCATTGGCATTCGTTCCGCGGGGCTTTGGTTTTCGGGCTGCGTGGCGGCAACCCTATCGAGCTCGTGCTCGAATCGAGCTGATCCGTGTCAAAGCTTGGTCTTGGCAGTGTCCGAATTTGGAGATTGCGGAGCGCGACTGTGTCCGAAGGACCAGTCGCAGCGCTGCGGCTGGTCTGCGACACAGCCGCGCTCCAAACTAATGAGAATCGCCAGCTGAACATTTCTTGCCAAGCTTTGATCAATGCGTAAGGTAGCATCATGTCCACGCGGAGGATCCAACCTTCTCACCCTGTCGTGGCGAAGAGCTCTCCTGACGAAAAACCGCTTTCCGAACTCTCCTTGGATTACAAAGAGCAGCTGCTCTGCCGGCTCGAACAACAGCACACCCAACACCTGCGCTTTCTCGAACACGCTGCCGCCGCGAAACAAGACCTCGAAATCACTGCCGAAGTTTCACGCGAACTGCTCGCGCAGATACCCGTTCCCGTCGCGCTGATCGACTCGAAAGGAACCGTGCGCGATCTCAATCACAAAGCCGCCGCGCTCCTCGGCAGCAAGGGTGAATCGTGCCACAACGTGCCCATGGCGGTCTTCGTTTGCCCGGACGATCTCCCGAAATTCCTGGGCCACCTCCGCGAACTCCATCGCTGCGCGAAAGGCGAAACCGCCACCGTCTCGTTCCGCCTGCAAACGGCCCGAGGCCTGCGGCCCGTTCGTTGCCTTACCACCAAGCTGATGTTGCGGCACGAAATCGTGTTCGAGATGGCCTGGCTCGACTCGGTCGAGCAGAACCAACTGACTGCAGAAAACGCCCAGCTTCGCGCCGAGTTTCATGATCTCTGCTCAAAGCACCCTCGTCCGCTTCTGATCTTGACTGAGGCGTTCGAAGTGGTCTGCGCGAGCGATGTGTTTTGCGCCCGGTTTAAAATCCCAAAGGAAAAACTCCTGTGCCAGGCGCCCGTTTCGATCGCCGCGTGGATTCCGCGGGCGTTCCAAAGGCGATTGCGCGGGGTCCTCCAGCACGATGCCGCGCTGGCAGATTTTCCAGTCGAGCTGGTCTTTCCGGAGTTGGGCAAGAAATTAGTCTGGATTCAGGCGAGACGGTTTGCCGGCGCGAGCGGGCGCCCCAAATTCTGGATCGAACTCGAGGAGAGCAACACATTGCCGCGGTCCGACGTGGTGTTGCGGGAATCCGAAGATCGGTTCCGGTTCGCCCTGGAAGTGGCCCGCATGTTTGTTTGGGACTGGGATTTCGCCACTAATCGAATCACATGGTACCCGGACGTGCACGAATTGTTTGGGGTGGATCCCGCTGAATCGGGCGACGGCTACGCCGCTTTTCTCAACCTGGTCGCGCCGGAAGACCGAGGCAAAGTCGAAACGTTCGTGGCCAAAGCTTTTTTGACCGGGTCGCCCTCCGATCTCGAATACCGGCTGGTCGTCGGAAATGGCGAGAAACGGTGGTACCACAGCCGAAGCAAAATGTTTGTCAATTCCTCCGGCAGCCTGGCGCGCGTGGTGGTGGTTCACTTCGACGTGACGGACCGCAAAAAAACGGAAGAAATTTTGCAGGACAAAGCGTGGAGCCTCGAAGCGAACCTCGAGAGCCGCAACACCGTCATGGCTGAGCGCACGCAAGTCTTCGACCAATTCTGCGCCGCTCTCGCGCATGATTTGCGCGGCCCCCTCCGGGCCATGGGCGGTTTTGCCGCTGCGCTCATCGAGGATTACGGCCGGCAACTCGAAGACCGCGGCCGCGAGTTTGCCCAACGGATCGTCCATGCGGCCGACCGGTTGGACCAGTTTATTTTGGATTTGCTCGAATTCAGCACGCTGCACCGCATCCAGTTCACGTCCGAAACCATCCCGCTGGAAAAGCCGATCCGTGCCGCGGTCGGACGCCTGCAGAACGAGATCAAAGCCAAAAACGCGACGGTGAACATCAAGCGCCCGCTCCATCGCGCCAAGGCGAGCGCCGAAATCATCCAGAAAGCGATCGAACATTTGCTCACGAACGCGTTGAAATTCGTTCCGGCCAATAAACGTCCGATCATCCAAATCGGAACGGATCGGCAAAAAAATTACGTGCGCCTTTGGATCAAGGACAATGGCATCGGAGTGGCCGAGCAATTTCAGGAACGGATCTTTAGGTTGTTCGAGCGGCTCCATGGCGACGACGTCTATCCCGGAACGGGCATTGGCCTGGCCTTCGTTTCAATGGCGGCTCAGAGAATGGGCGGGGATGCGGGCGTGATTTCAAAACCGGATCGCGGCAGCAAATTTTGGATTTCGCTCCCAGCGGCCGAATAAACGAAAAACCGGCCGCCGAACAGCGAATGCGCGCCAAGCCCCGTGAATCGGAGAGAATTGCGGGTTTCACGTCCAGTCACTGACAGCGTAGGCGAGGCTGAGGAAAGGGCCCGCGAAGGCCAAGCGGAAACTCCGGTTAAACTAAATTAGCGGGGCGCTTCGAATTCGCGGGATTTTTCATTCGCCGTATTTACCTCGAGAGCCGAAAAAATCGGCTGCCCGCCGCGGGTTGAATTGTGACAGGGCTTTGGCTGCCGGATTCCGCATTCATCCACTGGCCGCTGATTGAATCCGCGGACTGCAGAACAAATCCGGCCGCGGTCCAACTCAAAGTCAAAGCTCCACCGGAATATTGAAAGCTGAGAGTCGCCTCACGCGGCAAGGGCTCTATCTGCTTCAGGTCCATCCCGAAGGTCACATCGCCGCTGCGCAGATTGTAATTGTGCACCTCCACCGCGAGCAGATTATCTGAACCCGCCAGGGTCTTGAGCGACTCGTACGGAATCGTGAATTCGTCGAGGCAAGTGGCGTCACCCTCACAAGGATAGGCCGTGGCGAGCGTGTTGTTGCTGGCTGAGGCAGGCATTCGCAACCGGTAAATCTCAGTTCCGTTGAGGTAAAAAATTGCGCCATCATCAATGTAAGCCGAGAATGCCAGCGAACTGCCCGCAACAAAGTTGGGCAACGCAAACCGCGTGCGAAAGTAATACGTGACGTAGGGAAAGCCATCGTTCGCGGGGTCGCTCAGCAGCTCCGTGTTCTTCGGTTGGACCGCTTCATTCGGCCCGGCTGTCCGGGTATCGATCCAGAACAACCCAGGACCGGGGCCGCTCCAGGCGGAGTCATCATACGTCCGGCTGGTCCAATCGACGCCATCGAGGTTCATCGCGGTGTAGACCCACGAATTCGTGATTTCGAACACGCCGTTGGTCGTGACGTAATTCGTCGTCGTGAAATAGAACGGAGGCGAGAAAACCTGTTGCGCAGAGTTCGACGCGCCAATTCGAAAATAATAGCCAGTGGCCGGCGTCAGCCCGATCAGCTGAATTTGGTGGTTCGTTCCCAGCGCGGTTTGAACCCCCGAGCTGCTGCCGAAATTCGTGCTGAGGCCATACTGCACCTCCGCACTGGCGGGCTGAAGCGTCACCCATGAAATCTGGGCGGAGGTGTCATCCGGCGCCACCACGATGTCATTGATGAATCCTGGAAGCGGTTTTGCGAAAATCCCCAAATGGCTCCCCACCGTCCGTTCTCGACCGGAATCCGCCACGGCGCTCGAACGGTTGAGGCGGACGGGCGCGCCGGTGCTCCCCTCGATCACCATGGTGGTCGAGCCGCCGCCGTCCATATTTACGCCGTCGTACGCGCCGAGAAGAAGGAGCCATCCCGCGGTTTCATAATCATACGCGCCATCGCTGTAACCCGGCTGGCGCCCGTCAATGGCGACGAGATAGAGAAACCGGCGATCCTGTGAAATGCCAAAAGCCGTCCGCGGCGCGGCATCGAAGCTGGTCCGGGAAGCCACGCTTTTTCCGGCGACCACCAGGGGAAGATCTCCGGAGACGGCCGTGAAGACGCCCTCGACGCTTTTCGCAGGCCAATTCGTGAAGACGACAGTCGGTTTATTTTCGGGATCGAAGAAAAGGCTGGCGGCGTGCTGCCGTCCATCTTGCGCAGAAACCACAACCCCCTCGCTGATTTCCAAACCGTAGAGGTCCATCGGCGTCCCCGGGGCCAAATAATAATTCGGTTGGCTGAAAAAGTTTGCATTAATCGCCGCCTGCAAATGGTTCGTCCGCAGAAAATCGCTCACGGTCAGCGCGCCGATTTCGGAGATCCCAGGCTGGTAATTGTTGGCGCGCCGTGGCGTCGCGAACAAATGAATATCAGGATCCGTTAAGTCCACACGGAGAGCGTAAACGGCCTGCCGGTGTGGAAATTCTCCCCCGGGCGTGTTCGTGCAGATGGAAAAGTCTATTCCCTTGAATTTCGGGATCCATGGCCCAACCGTGGCGGCGCCGCGAGCAGCCATCGTTGTCAACAGGACCATGAGGATGAAAAAGGTCCCTGCCGAGAAGCGTGTCGAAGCGGCCTGAAGGCCATCCACCCGCAGTAGCCCGCCCGCTGGAAAACAACGTGAGAGACCCGGCCTCTTTCCCGAGCAGCGAACCTGCCATTCGCGTGCTACGGAGGACGGGCGCTCCTGAATGTTACGGCTGTGGTTCATGGAAGAAGTTCAGGAGATGTCGTGGGCGTTGCGACGATGTAGGTCGGCTCGTCGGTAGCCTCGCCCCACCTGAATAACGAGTCGCACGCCGGTGGGACGAGCGTACTCGCGAGCCGCAAAGCCCTTAAAAAGGGCGCCTGAACTTTTGCTGCTTTCATACTTCGATCATTTGCCGCTGTATTTGTAATCGTAACCGGCGATCGGGTCACGCGTGTAAGCTGCGTTGTAGCCATCGTAATGCATTTTCGTCAGCTTAACGTGCCCGTCTGTAAATGCGGTGACACTCTCCGCGCCGGAATAAAACGGCGCGTTGGCCTGGCCGGTCTTGCTGCGATGCCAAGACAAGGGTGGATGCGCGGCAAATTCCATCACCAGCAAGGTCCGGGAAGGCTGATTGATTTCGCCCAGCTTCCAACCGGCGATGTTCGGCGTTTGCAACAGGGTCACGCCATTGAAAACATAACTGCTGTAATGGAACCGCGGCGTTTGGCAAAACGGCTTCGGATCCGAATAGCCGCGGTCCATCGGACACGCAAAGATCCGATCGCTCGCCGAAGAAGGCCCAGCAAGACCGAGATAACCTTTCACTTCTTCCTTGTACGACCACCAAGGTTCGCCCGGTCCCATCCGGAGCACGCCGGGCAACACTGTTTGGTGATCGCCCGCGAACAGAAGGACCGCGCGGCCGACTTGCTGAAGATTTCCTGTGCAGACACCCAAGCGAGATTTGGCCTGGGCTATCCTCATCGGCGCAATGATCAACGCGCTCGCCACGGCAACGAGAGCAATCGTCGCCAGAAAATCCGTTCGTGTGAACCCGGCGCGCAGCTTTCCAAGAGCCGGGCGTGGGACCTCAAAATGCGCGTGGTCAGGAACCTCAGCTCGGCTGAGGAAAGTTGACCGCGCATCGCGACCGTTAACGTGCGAGAGAGGAGTGATTTTCATTCACGCATTGGCCGCATGAATCCTACTCAGAATGCTGGTGGCACCGAATCCCCTGCCAAATCCATGACGCACCTGCATCCTGGTTTGGTCTGCCAAATCCGTGACGCACCTGCACCCTGGTTTGGTCCTGCCAAATCCGTGACGCACCTGCATCTTGGTTTGGTCTGCCAAATCCGTGACGCACCTGCATCCTGGTTTGGTCCTGCCAAATCCGTGACGCATCTGCATCCTGGTTTGGTCTGCCAAATCCGTGACGCACCTGCATCTTGGTTTGGTCTGCCAAATCCGTGACGCACCTGCGCGCGGATTTGGCAGCCCTCGATGGTGAGCTTCATGCGAAAGGCCCTCGCCACGGTTGCACGGATTGCCCCCTTGAACCTTTGTGCGGCGGACAAGTTGTCCGCGCTCCTGGAAGCTACGGTTCATGGGAAATGATTTTCGGCGGAACGGCGCCTCTCTCCCACCTGGATCGTCTGATAAAGATCATCAAAAGCGCCCGGCTCGCTCGCAGCCTTTTTCCGTTCGCTCGAACCTTTCCCCGCCTCGGACGAAGCGTGTCGATTGACGATCGCGGCATGCAGCAAACCGGCTTGAAAGAGATTTTGCAAATCGACGGAGTCCGCGAAATTGCCGGCACAAAAGGCCAGTACCTTCGCCTTGGTCGGCCCCAATTTCGCGCGCTGGTCAGCCGAAAGAACCGGCGGACCAAGCAGCGAAACGATGACCTGCTCCGCAGTCGCTCGGCGAAGCATTTCGTAGAAATCGCCGGACGGGACCTCGACAGGACGCAACGGATCCAGCTGGATTGGGCGGATGGCTTTAAGCTCAGCGCCGGCGCGGCGGATTTCCGCGCGAAAGCTGTCCAGCAGCAAATCCAGCGCGGGTTGGGGGAATGTTTCCGTATCGCGTGTGATCACGATGATTTGGCCGTGCGGTTGCAGCAGGGCTAACGTCTCCTTGGCCAATCTCCGGCCGATCTCGCGGTGGAGTTCGCGATTCAGTCTCGGGCCAAAACTCGAGCTCGATAAAAAAATCGCCGCCAGCGCTGCCATCGCGACGATCACGAACACACTGTCGAGGGACTTTCGATTTTTCATCCGGCAAAACTTCGCGCGCCCGCATCGGTTCAGAAGATGCCGCGTGGTTTCGAGAAGACAACATTCGTGAGACCGGACGAAAGGACTTCGCTGATTTGCGCGCGCAACTCATCCGTTTTCGTGACGCGCATGCTGCCATCGGCCAAAGCCAAATTGCCCCGAAGGAAATGAACCGTCCGGTCCCATTTCGCGTCGATGGACGAACCGAGAAATTTGCTCCAGGAAGGATCGAACCCGCCCGTGCCTCCGATGACATTGCTGTCGCCCAGCAGAATGTTTTGGGGCTGGTCTTCCGTGGAATTGAGCCCAATGAAGTAACTGACGTTCGCGTCGCCGGTGACTTTCACCCAGCTTGCCGCGGCCTTTTTCTTCACGTCGGACGGGCAATGCAGGATTAACGGAGTGGCCAATTCATTCGAGCAAATCCGAAAGTGGTCCGTCCAGTCTGGGGAGTCGGAACTGCCGCCGTTAGTGCTGGAAAGGCGCCAAGGGTATTTATCAGCGTTATCGCCGGCCCACATGCGGAGTCCGAGGCTGGTTTGTTTGAGGTTATTCAAGCAGGCAATCCGGCGTGCTTTGGCTTTGCTGGCCGCGAGGGCGGGGAGGAGCAACGCCGCCAGCACCGCGATGATGGCGATCACCACGAGCAATTCAATCAGGGTAAACGCTGCTCGAGCTGGTTTCATATCACGTTGTTGAGAAGGTGAACTTGTTTTATCACGAAAGGCATTTGGACCCCTCAAATCAGCACGCACTATACCAGATGGGAGCTCTGACCGAAGCGTTACTCTTTTCGGACTACTTGAAGCGATTCTTTGTCAAAATAGACTTCTCCAGCAGCGGCTCGTAATTCGCAAATCGCCACTACCACTTCCTCCGGCAAGGCCACCTCAAATTCGGTTCGCAACGTCTGCCATGAACTGGCGCCGATCAATTCCGCCGATCGGCCAGGTTTCCCAAACATCCGCAAGCTCGCCCCGTGGTGCTTTCCGAACGTTAGCGAAGACACGCCCACCACTTTGGCGTTGCCGACAAATTCATATCGCCCCTGCCCTAAGCGAAAAGCCGTTCGCCATGATCCCGCCGCTTTGCCCATCGCGGAAATTCGTAAGACCGCTTTGCTTTCGAAAATCTGCGGGGTCCGTTCAGGCATCGATCCATCTGACGGTTTCCAGCCGGAAAGCAGCGCAACGTCGCCCCTGAAATTTAAAGCGGCGAGCTCCGGTTCGCTGAGTTGTTGTTTTAAACTTTTCTCCCGCTGGCCAATCTTCCGGCAAAGCTCCCGCGCTTCACGGCCGACGCTCTGGAATTGTTGCCGCGTGAGCGAAGGACGGAGTTGGGCAACGATCTCCTCGACACGATTGCTGAGCCGCTCGCTCACCAACAAACGGCCGAACAGTTCCCGGAACCGCTTTTCGTAAAGCTGCCGTCCTTCCGGCAGCGCCAGAATCGATCGTGCCATCAGGCCTGTCATTTGCGGTTTCCATGACATGTCCGGTTTCGCAAACGCCTGATCCATTCCTGAAGGCAGAAAAACGATTTTGCCCGAGCCCGGATCGTGATAAACCCGAAAATTATTCTTTCCCAACCCATAACCGTCCCACTGGCCGGCTATGATTTCGATGGCTAGAAAATCGACGAAGCGGTCGACGTCCAGCAGTTCGCGCAAATGTTTCCAGCGTTCTTTCAAGTCAGGTTCCAACGCCGCTGAAGCGAGCCGCTTTAGCTCAGGTTGATCCTTCCCCATAGCGCGGCCTAAGTGCCGCTTCATGGGCTGGTCGATGTCTCGATTCTCAGCTGGTTCGTAGAGATTGCCGTCCGCGCGATGGAAGTGGCGCGCCAAAAAGCCTTGGGTAAAGCCTTCCTTCACGACATAGAACCCCAGTTCTCGATCGTTCAGCCGGACCTGGGCGTGAGCCACTCGTGGAACAGGGATGTTCGCGGCGCGAAACAATTCCGTCGCGATTTGGTCCTTGAGGTAACTCGGGTCTTCAACCGAGTTGTTGAGATGAATCTTCTCGAAACCGTGCAATGTTTGCCCCTTCGAAAATCTGCCAAAATCGACCGTCCAGGACGGCTTCTCTTGGATGGATTGAAAACTGCCTCGCCCTTTCAAATGAACGCCCGCCCCGCGCAATTCTTCGCCACAAATTCGGACCACGGCCGGGACGTACGTTCGGCTCTCTTCCTTCAGTCGCGCGATCGCTTGCGCCGAAAGCTCGATCTCGACTGACCACACCGGGTGCGATTGAAAAAAATCTTGGCCCGTTCCGCTGTTGGGCAGTGTCGCTGCTCTGACGGGGAGATGAATGATGCTCGAAAGCACGAACAACGAGGCGACCATCCAAAAAACAGGCGCCCGCTTCGGGGATCTTTTCTTTCCAGCGCGCGGTCGAGCGGGCGGCCTCATTGCTTCGGGCTGGCTGCAGCGGTTGGCGCTGAGGGCATCTCGGGCGCCTCCTTTTTGATGACAATTAGAGAATTGGCGATGGACCGTTCCATTCCATCGCACGGCCGGTTTCTTAACTTGCCATCGAACCAGATCGTGGCGGAGCCGCCGCCGTCGAGATTCATCGCTTCCTGGCAACCGAGCTGAATCATGTAGGCCGCGAGTTCATCCAACGTCATTCCGACCGAGAGAGCTCTTTGCCGCCCGTCCACCTCGACCAGAAAATAATAATCTGCGTTCCAACCGATGGCAGATCGGGGGTGCCGCTCCTTCATCGAACTGGAGGAATAAGAATGGAAATCGCCCGGTTGAATCCGCTGGCGCCTTCCGTTCTGCACGAGCGCGGGTCCTCCGCTCAATGCGGTTTTTGCGTCCCGCAAATTCGGCTGGGTGGCCGTCGAAATGGAAATCTCCGCCCCTGCCTCGAGAGAAGGCCGCCGGCGGGCCAGCTGCGGGCCGAGGGACAACACCACTGTTTCGGGCGGAATGGGGCTATCGCCGCCCTCACGAATCTCCCGGACCTTGGCGCGATACGTTTTGTTCGGCTGGAGCGGCAGCCAATCGGAGGGGGCTTGCTGCTCGAGAATAATCTCGGTTCCGCCGGCCGTGCGCGTGGATGCGCCAATCGCAGGAGTATAAAGCACGATTCCGTTCGGCGAACGATTGGCGTTCAGATCGAACCGAGAAGCTGAACCATCAGGCCATGTGATTTCAAACCGTGAAGAAGTGATGCCGGTGTGGGGTTCGCCCGACGCATCAATCCAGCAACTCCACGTTCCAGAGGGAGCGCTGATGAGTTCACCTTCCACAATTTGCAAGCCGCGCGGGTCGCCCGCAAAGGAACCGTCGCGTTGGTAGAAATCGCCGTTGATGGCCGCGACCGGGACTCCCAGGTTTGGCCTGATCAACTCGGTTTGGTCGGTAACTTTGGAGAGGCCCACCGCCTTTCCTTGGGCATGCACAGAGTGGACTTCGAATGCGCCCGCGCGCCTGGACACTCGGACGACGTGAATGGACCAAGGCACTCGACGATCGCGGTAGTTGTGATAACTCAAGCCGGCATCGGCGGAAGCAGGTTGTGCCGGGCTGGAATCCTCGGGGACGGCGCGAGAGCAGCCCGCGAGAACGAGCGCAAGGCTCAGCGCATTTGACAGAAGCAGACGGCCAATCAGGTTCGTTTCAAAAAAAGGCGGGAACCTAAAATGGGATGACCTTGGACCGAACACGGTTAATACAATTAGCAGCCCGTGCGCGCCAATCCAGTCGAAAGCAGCTTCGCACCAGATTCTTCTTCGACATCGAATAGCCGGCGCGATAAAAATCCCCCGTGACTGCTCCCGCCGATGGCGGAGCGTTCCTCAATATGAAACGTCTTTCCTTGCTCCTGGCTCTGTTGACCAACTGCTGCCCTCATTCAAATGCTGAGAATTGGCCGCGCTTTCGCGGGCCAACCGGCCAAGGCATTTCATCCGAAAAAAAATTGCCGCTCCATTGGACATCCGAATCCAACGTCGTCTGGAAAGCCGCGATTCCAGGCGAAGGCTGGTCGTCGCCAATCGTGTGGGAGGATCGGGTTTTTGTGACAGCCGCCACGGAGAGCGGAACGAAATGCCACGTCCTCTGCTTGGATGCCAGCGCGGGAAGAATCGTCTGGGACAAAGCCGTGTTCGAGCAAACCGCCGGCCACAAAGAAACCAAGAACTCATACGCCACGCCGACGCCGGCCACGGACGGAAAGCTGGTCTACGCCTGTTTTGGCGATGGCAGTCTCGTGGCCTTAGATTTCAACGGTGCGGTGATCTGGACCAATCGTGAGTTTAAGTTTTACAGCCAGCATGGCCTCGGCACGTCGCCCATTCTTTACCATGACCTGCTGATCATGGCGCGCGACGGCAGCCATCCGCCGCCCGACACAGGCGTGGGCTGGCATACGCCCTGGAACGAAGCGTATGTGCTAGCGCTCGATAAAACCTCCGGCAAACTCCGCTGGAAAACGCCGCGCGGGTCGTCGCGTCTCGCCCATGTCACGCCCCAAATCATGACCGTGAACGGCCGGGATGAACTCATCAGCGGCGCGGGCGATGTCGTGCAGGCGTTCGATCCCGAGGCGGGCCAAAAACTTTGGAGCATTCCCAGCATCGGTGAAGGAGTCGTGCCATCGATTGTTATTGGCGATGGGCTGATTTTTAGCGCATCCGGATTTGGCAAGCCGACCATTCGCGCGATGAAGCCCGACGGAAACGGCCGCGAAGCCGCGATCGTTTGGGAACAGAATAAAAGCGTGCCGATGGTTCCTTCGTTCCTTTACTTAAAGCCGCATCTGTTCGCCATCACGGAGGGGGGCGTGGCCATGTGCCTGAATGCGGCCACGGGTGAGATCGTCTGGCAGGAACGCGTCGGCGGGACGTTTTGGGCCTCGCCCGTCTACGCCGAAGGGCGAATCTATTTTTTAAGCGAGGCGGGCGAAACGACGGTGATCGAGCCGGCGTCTGCATTTAAAGTGCTGGCCAAAAATCCGCTCGAAGGCAAATGCCAGGCGTCCCTGGCGGTTTCCGGAGGCCGGTTGTTCATCCGCACGGACAAGCGCCTTTATTGTGTTGCTACCCGTGGTCTGTAGTGGGAAATTCAGTTTGCAAAACGACGATAATAAGCCGATAAAGAGTCGTTATGAAGACTTTAACTGCTACGGAGGCGAAAAAGAACCTGACGAAATGGTTGCAAGCAGCTGCCAGGGGCGAGGACATTGGCATTATTTCCGGGGCTGATGTCATCGCGCTCAGGAAAATCCAGGTGGAGCCTGCAGATTACGCTTGGCGGGAATACAACGTCTCTTCCGAAGACGTGGCCCGTTACGAGCAAACGGCTCTTGCGGACCACGAGCAGCTCAAGAAGCAACGAAAGATCGAGTACCTGACGGGCGACGATTTGCGCAAGAAACGTGAGAAAGCCGCTCGTCATTAGACCTGGAGTTTTTGAGCGCCTGTCGTCCTTGCCCAGAGGAACCCGGGACGAGTGTTGGGATGCGTTGCTCCAATTGGTGGAAACCTTCGGGCATCCGCATGTCCATAGTGGAATTGGCATCCGGAAGCTTGGCCAGCTCCTCTTTGAGTGCCGGGGCAACCGTGACATGCGATTCCTGTTCTTGAACTTGAAGGACTGCTTGGAGGTCCGCTTTCTCGGGACACATGACGAAATCCAAGAAGAAATAAAGCGCGGCCGATAAGATCGGCGTCTCCTACCGACTTTTACCCGTTAGCTCCCGCACGTATTGCTGATATTCCGCTGCTGGATCAGCCTGGTCATGTATCAGCAATCGGTAACGCAACACGACTGGTTTCTCTTGTGATAACAACACCGGCTCACGCCCAGGCCATTTCGGATTCTGCATGTTGGTCAGATGCGGCTCGTCCCGCAGGATCCATTCTTGCGGGAAATCCGGATTGCCCGGGTGCTGCATGATTTCAACCGCATAAGGTTCGCCTTCCCACTGGCCGGCAAAGTTCATCCAGCGCCCTCCCGCCACGGAGGTGATCCGCGGCGTGGCCGGGCCATTCTCGCCGGTGTATTGCATCCCTTTTGGGGAAGGGATTCGTGCGGTAAACCCGCCGTAACCTTTCTCGTCCTCAGAACCGCCCAACTTCAAATCAGGTTCGAGCGCGTGGAGTGCGATTGTGAAATCGATCGCGCGACTCGTTCGCGTTCGAGCGTGCACGACGATGGTGGCCGTCTCGCGAACGAACGCCTCGCGTCCGTCGTGCCATTTGGGCGATTTCCAATCCACGGTGGCGACGATTGCTGCGGCGTTGGATTCGCGCGGCAGCAATGCGACCTCGCGCGCGCCCCAAACAAAATTCTGACAAGCCCAGCCGTCCCCGAGCTTTTGATCGCCGATCCAGACCTGGTGCCAGCTCCAGAAAATTCCGCGGTGATGCGGGTGGTCCTTCGGAAAATCCTCCGTCAGCACTTCACCGCGCAATCCCCAAAGAGGATGCACGTAATCGGCCCGGGCAAACTTTTGATTCAACGTTTTTGTCTCGGTCCGGTAAAACAGCACCGGCGCGTCGGCCTCATAGAATTGATAACCTTCCGCCGCGCGCACGACATACACCAGTTCGCGAGGGAGGGTTTCCCACACTTCAAGCCAGTCAAGCCGCGAACATTTCGCGCTGCTTTCGCCGCGCTCGAGATCCGTCACACCGATCTCTTCCAAGCGATCGAGCCTCGGAGAATCAACTGGCTCGCCCCGCTTCATCCTGTCGATATCCAGACGGCTCCAGCGCAACTCAGCGACCCGGAACGTCGAGATCATCCAATTCGTGCTCGGCCCCGGCCCGCGGTCGCTCACGATCCAACCCGCCGGTGTTTTGGCCATAAAGTGAAGCGTCCGGCCCGAGTTCAACGTGGCCAGGCGAAATCGCGCTTCACGCCCAGTCAAGTTCGCGGGATCGCCTTGCCTTCGGAACCCGATTCCCCAGGAACCTTCACACTGGCCAGACCAGACGTAGAACGGATCGTCTTGTTTCTCCTCGTGATGGCTTTTTTTGATCGATGCCGCGGCCGGCCCGTAGAGCTGCAGGGCCAGCGCGGGGTTGGCGAGATGCTCCTGCGTGATTGGAGTCGCGGGCGGGAGCGTGCGGAAATCTTCGCGGAAATAAAGGCCGCCTGGATCGGAGAACGGACTGGCGAGCAGAGTTGAACTCGAGAACAGAGTCACCCAGCGAATATTCTTCATGGATGAAGCCGTCAGGGCCGCAGCAATCCAACAATGGTCCGAAATTTGGTCGGGTTATCGCCGGGATTCTGCAGGCTGACATGATCGTCGCCCGGGTCCCACAGCTTGGGATCGAACGCCGCTTTAGTCGTGCTGAAGGAGACGTGCATGTCGCCCCAAAGCCCATTGATGCCGGTTGGATTGCGGCTGGTCGTGTGCGGCCGTGTCCGCAGCGTGTAAATCAGATCGGTGACAATGGTGTGCTGCGACACCAACTGGGTTGACTTTTCCGCCACCAGCGACCACTCCTCTTCGCCGGGACGGGGATTCTTTTTGGCGAGCTGGTTCGATTGCGGATAATACATGTAATTTCCGCGCACGTTATCGCGTTGATCATCCGATTTCGGCCAGGGATATTTCGCGTTCTGATAATGTTTGAATTCGAAGCGAATCGGCAGCTGGTCCAGATGTCGCAGCCCGGGATCGTAAAAAGTTTTCGGCGTCGTGATCAATTTGGTCGTGTAGAGGTAAGCGAGGTTGTATGGGGTCTTTGTGTCGGCCGGGCGTCCGGCGGGGCCATAAAATAGAAAATAACCTTGGAACGGCCCGGAACCTGGATCTTTCTCGGGATTGAACAAGGTCGGGGGCAGCTTATCTTGAGTGTCATTGGCATACATGCTCAGCCCCAGCCCAAGCTGCCGAAGATTATTTGTGCAGCTGACGCGCAGCGCGCGATTCTTGGCGCTGGCCAAGGCGGGCAAGAGCATTGCAGCCAGAATTGCGATAATGGCGATAACGACGAGGAGTTCAATCAAGGTGAATCCGAAGCGCGCTGAGTGCGGTCCCCTCCGGTGTTGCCGGAGCGAAACGTTGACAGGGTGCGGGGCGACGAGGGCCAAGCGGCGAATTTGATGGGGAGGATTGCTGATGAATTTCATTAGAGAGGCATTGAGTCATGATTAATACGGTTGTGGCGGCATCGAGCAAGCGCTTTATTCGGCTCACCACGTTTTTCTGGGCAGTCACGGCGCTTGGGCTCTGCCTGGAAGCACACCCTGGCGTAGGCGCCGCCAATTGGGCCGAGAGGATGAGAGCGGTCCATTCCCATTTCACCGGCACGAACGGGACCTTCGCTCAATTCGGAGATTCCATCACTTTTAGCATGGCTTTTTGGGCGCCGCTCGAAACCGCGCCCAAAAAAATGAACGCCCAGACCGCGCGCGCTTACTCCCTGGTGAAACAGCAGATGAACGAAAACTGCTGGCGCAAATGGAAGGGGCCGGAGTTCGGCAGCCAGGGATCGATGACGGTTCGTTGGGCGCGCGAAAACATCAACCGCTGGCTCAAGGAACTCAATCCGGAAACGGCCGTGATCATGTTCGGAAGCAATGATGTCGCCCAGATGGACGTGAACGAGTACGAGGAGGTGACCCGCCAGGTCGTTCGGCGCTGCCTCGATAATGGCACGATCGTCTTGTTAACGACGGCGCCGCCACGCAGCGGGCGATTGGAAAAATCAGAACAGTTCGCCCGGGTGATTCGCAAGATCGCGGCCGAGGAGAAAGTTCCGCTCGTGAATTTCTTCGGAGAAATTTTGCGGCGCAGGCCGCGGGATTGGGACGGTTCATTGCCGCAGTTTAAAACTGGCTCTGTCAATGTTTACGAAGTTCCCACCCTGATTTCCGGTGACGGCGTTCACCCGTCAAATCCTGCGCATTTTGGAAACGATTTTTCCGAAGAAGGGCTGCGGCACAATGGCTTTGCGCTGCGCAATTATCTGACGTTGGTGGCTTACGCGGAGGTGATCGACAACGTCTTACGGGCGCGTGAGAAATAACGAGGGCGATCTTCTCAGATTCTCAACTTGCTCAAATCCGAAATTCGAAGCTCGAAATTCGAAACAAACTCGAAGGACCAAAATCCAAAAAAGCCCGCGTTCCGCATCCTCAGCGCGCTGTGGCGGTTGTGAGGCCGTTGGTCACCTCTTCCCAGAGCCTCGCTTTGTACCGGTCAGCCCCGCGGTCAAATTCCTGAAAGAACAGATTGGTGGGACGCGCGTAGGACGGACCGAGCTTGATTTCCGGGTTCACGAATGATTTGGCGGACTCCAAGGTGGTGGCGCGGTGGGAGAAATTCACGACTTTCGCCGCCACGTCCGCCCGGAGCAGATAATTAATAAACGCTTCGGCGAGCTCCTTTTGTGCGGCGCTGCGTCCGGCCGGAATGGCCAAGTGGTACACCGTCATCCAAGCGCCGTCCTCCGGCAACTGAAAATGAATGTGATGATTGAGCGACTGCGCCCGTGACGCCTCGCTGCTGTAAACCTGAGCCATTAAGATCCGCTGGTCAGCAAGAGCATCGACGACATTTCCGCCGAGCAATTGAACATGGAGCTTTGCCATTTGGGTGTGGAGGAATTTGGCGGCCGCATTCAGTTCGTTCGTGCTATGTGAATTGGGCGAATAGCCGAGGTGAATCAAAGCCGCGGCGAACGCGCGCACGGGATCGGACAGCAGCGAAATGCGGTTGGTCAACTCCGCCACATGGTCTGCGGGGGGATCGAGCAAATCGCCCCAATGATGCGGAGTATGGTCGAGGTGGGCGAAATTGAAGGCGATCCCTGCTGTGCTCCAGAGGTACGGAACGGCGAATTTCTGACTAGGGTCGAAGATATTCTTCTGAAAAAGATGATCGATATTCGTGATGTTGAGCAGATGAACGTGATCGAGCGGCATCAATTTGTTTTCTTCAATGAGCCGGGTAACCAAGAAACCCGCGGGCATGACAATGTCGAACTGCTCCCCTGCTGCCAACCGATTGTAAAGCTCTTCGTTGGTGTCGTACAGCCTCACCGAAACCGCAGCGTCGGACCGGCTCATGAACTCTTTCAGCACATTGCTCGGAAAAGAGTTCGTCCAAGTGAATATCCGAAGCGTTTGCCCTTCGAAGCTTTTGGTTTTCGCCGCCTTTTCGGCCCGGAGAATTTGATAATTGAAAAACACCCAGCTCCGCTTGCTCGCTGGCTCTTGGAGCGGTTTGGTGTTTTTGATCGCTTTGTTGCACCCGGTGGCAAAGACGAGCAGAAGGAGCACAGCCGCAACTCCTCGAAGCGCCCAGCGGCAATCCTGTTTCATAATTCGGCAGTCTGGTTGACCTTCCGCGATCATTCAAGCGCCTTCATTTCTCAATTAAATAATCTTCAATCACCAGTGCATCCAGCCCGGTCGTGAAAAAAAGGCCGACCGCGTCCTCGACCGAGTGCACGATCGGTTTGCCCATAATGTTGAAGCTCGTGTTCAGCAGCATCGGCACCCCTGTCAAATCGTAAAACTCCCGGATGAGCTCATAAAATCGCGCGTTCCATTCCTTGCGCACGGACTGGAGCCGGCCTGACCGGTTCACGTGGACGATGGCGGGAACTTTCTCTTCGGCTTTGCCCTTTTGAAAAGTGAGCGTCCGTTCCATGTAGGGCGAAACCTGGTAATTCTCGAAATACTCCGGCCCGAACTCGTCCAGTATGGCTGGAGCAAACGGCCGGAATTCTTCACGGAATTTCACAAGCGAATTGATCTTGTCCTTCATGTCGACCGGGCGCGGATCGGCCAGGATTGAACGGTTGCCCAGGGCTCGCGGGCCAAACTCAGCCCGGCCTTGCACCCAGCCGAGCAATTTGCCCTCGGCCAATAACCGCGCGGCTTCCCGCGGCACGGCGCCGGGACAGTGGCGCACCTTTTCGATTCGGCTGAACTTGACCAGATTTTCGAGCGCCCGTTTTGACACAGGCGAACCGAGGAACGGGCTCAACACTTTGGCGGGCGGCTTCTGCTCGGGATGCTCCTGGTAAAACGCGAGCAGCGCGGCTCCCAGCGCGTTGCCATCGTCCGAGGGAGCGCTCGGCACGTGCAGCTGTTTGAAACCGGTCAAGCCGACGATCTGTCCGTTGTAAGACGAATTCAAAGCGCACCCGCCGCCTAACGCCAAATTTTCGGACAACCCCATCGCATAAAAATTCCGGAGGAGCTCCGTCATCACATCCGCGTAAAATTTCTGGGTTGTGAACGCCAGATTGGCCGCTTGCAACGCCGGCGCGCCGGGCGGGCGCGCTTTCGGGCGCATGCGCTCGAACCAGGCCTTGATCTGAGGCAGCGGCGGGTAGCGAATGGCCAGGCCCTCGACGCGCACGAGCGATTGCAAGGCCTCGTACGTGTCCGCGTCCAGCTCTCCGTACGGAGCCAGGCCCATGACTTTCCATTCCTCGCCTTTCTCGGAATCGAACCCGCAGAAGCCCGTGCAAATCGAATACAAAATTCCCAAGCTTTCCTTGCCCCGAACGCGATGAACTCGCCGCAGTTTCCCGCCGCGATAATCAAAATAGGAAATCGATCCCCACTCGCCCTGCCCGTCCGCGACCATGCACGCGGCTTGTTCGAACGGGCTGGTGAAACACGCGTTGGCCGCGTGTGTCTCGTGGTGCGGCAGATTCACATAGGAGACGTTATTGTTGCCGAATTCGGCCCGAAGAATGTCCGCAATGTGGCCGCCAGAAACGTTGAAGCTCGATTGCTGCAGCCAAAACGCCGAGTACATCGCGTAATTCTCGACCAGGAACCGGGTCATGCCCGCTTTGCGCCGGGGCAGCCGCTCATGATTGGTTTCGCCGAAGACACTCATCCAATTCATGAGCCGATACATGTTTCGGCTCCACGGCTTCGCCACCACGTAGTGAGCTTTGGGATCGCAATATTTCGTCACAATCCGGCGAACGGTTTCGCGCAGATCCGCCGCGCAAGCGATGGCGCGCTTGTACTGGAGAGGGCGCTCGGACGCTTCTGCGAACAAAACCTCCCCGTGCGAATCAACCACTGCGATCGCTGGATCGTGAAACGTGGTGGCCAGTCCGATGTAAAATTTTTCCATTGAACTTCCAAGTTACAGCGGACCCGAGTCCGCTCCTTCATTCAATCGTCAAGTCCGTTCCCAAGGAAATTTCCGGTGCGTCACGTAATTCGCGATGTTTTGCTGAACCCGCGGTTGGGCCGCCAGCCGGGTGATTTCATCAACCGCGAGCCGTTCCATCTCCGCGCTCACAAACCACATCTTTTGAAAGTACCGTTTTAGATCCAAGACCGTTTCCGGCGCAATCATTGTCAGCCGCAGCGACATCTTCCTGAGCGCCTCGTCCGGGTCCTCCGTCAATTCGTCCACGAGCTGAATTGCGTGCGCTTCCGCGGCGGAAATGGCGCGCGTCGTCAGGGTCATCGCATACGCCTTTTGAAACCCGACGCGGCGGATGAGAAACGGCAGCACGCAGCACGGCAGCAATCCCCATAATGCTTCGGAAAGACTGAACTCGGTGCGCGCGGTCGCAATCGTCAGATCGCTCGCCGCCGCCAAGCCGACGCCTCCCGCGATCACTTTCCCGTCCAGCCGCGCAATGACTATTCTCGAACAAAGCGCCAGCCGCTTGAGCAAATTCATGTACTCAGCGGCACGGACCGATTCGACGGCGGATTGCCCCGGCTCGGTGGCTGTTTCCTGAAAATCCATTCCTGTGCAAAAAACCCCTGGGCTTCCCTCGAGAACCACAATGCGGCAATGCTCCGAGCTCTCCGCTGCGTCGAGCGCTTCGCCCAACTCGCGGATCAAAGTCGAGTTGATGCTGTTGGCCCGGTGTGGCCGTGAGATCGTCAGCGTCAGGCGCGGACCGTTCTCGTGCGCGAGCAGCGTTTCAAATTTCAGCTCCATTCGTACTCGCGGTGGTACTCTTTAATTTGTTTCAGCACCAGCAGCCCTTTGCCAGCCAGCGCCCGGTTGTATAGTTCCTGGTACGGGGCCACGTCGACCACTTTGTCTTTAATCCCGAACGTCCATTCCAAGCTCCGCTCGAGCACGGCATCGTATTCCGGCATCGTCAGTTCGTTTCGATCGTCGAGCGATTCCCGTTTCCGTAATTGGCTCAATTTGGCTTTCGATTGCGGCGTGACAATGCCGCTGAAAAATTCGGCGCAACATCCCGATCCATACGAATAAAGCCCAATGCGTTTGGGAACGTCCACCGCCACGGAATCGATGACGCTGCACAACGCCAGGTAAACCGTGGCGGAATAGATGTTGCCCACTTCAACGCAGTAGCTCAGCGATGGCGCGACCCGGCGGCCGAAGTCTTCGTCCGAAACCGCGGGCGAACATTTCTTCAGCTTCCGCATCAGCATCCGATGCGCGCCCTTGACCATTCCCGGAAAGGGCGTGTGAAACGCAAGGAAATCGAATGTCTCGACGAAATCCGCTCCTTCCACTTTCGCCGCATACGCCTTAAAGCTCTGTTCCAGGCAATCCAGATACGCCAGCAGCGAAAGATCCGAATCGCCGGTCTCGATCTCCGGCGTTGGCCGGCAGCTATCCATCACTTCGTAGGTGTGGAAACCGCTCGCCCCTTGATCGATTTCCAGAATTTCCGGCCGATCGCTCACCAGCATCGCCACTGCTCCCGCGCCTTGAGACGGTTCGACATAGCTCCCTTTGACCGCGGCTTTGGCAATGTCCGTGGCCACCACGAGCGCTTTGGCGCCGGGCGAATGTTGCGAAGCGACAAACCCCAGCGCCGTCTGCAACGCCGCGGTTCCTCCGTAGCAAGCCTGCTTGATCTCGAACACCCGGCAAGCGCGGTTCAGCCCCAGATGATGGTGAATGTAGGTGCTGAGCGATTTTCCGAAGTCGAGTCCCGATTCGGTCGCGGTGACGAGCAATTCAATTTTGTTTCTTTCCTCAGCAGTCAAACGGTCGAGCAACGGTTTCGCCGCGTTCACCGAAAACGAAACGGGATCTTCGCAAGGCAACGCCACCGATTTCCGGCGCAGCATTAAATTATCGAACCGGCGCAGGTCCAATTTGCGAGTCTCGAAAAGCCGCCGAATATCGAGAAAAGCTCGGCCGCCGTAAAAATCGATCGCTTCAATCCCGACGTTCATCCTCCGCCTTTCTGATCACTAACGAGCTATTAAATCCTCCAAAGCCAAACCCGTTCGACATCGCATAGACGCCGTCGCAGGGAAGGGCCGCGCCGCTGGCAAACCGCAACTCGGCATCGATCGGCGCTTCGAGATTCCGGTTGGGATGAATGAAACCTCCATTCAACTGGAGGATCGTCGCGATTAACTCCATCACCCCGGAGGCCGCCATGCAATGCCCAGTCAGGCCCTTCGTCGAATTGATCCAGACCTGCCGGCTGCCCGCCCCGAACGCCTGTTTGATCGCGTCGCATTCGGTGCGATCGCCCAGCGGGGAAGAGCTCCCGTGCGCATTGATATAGGCAATTTCTTCAGGCGAAATCCCAGCGTCCCGCAAGGCCGTTTGCATCGCTCGCGCTTCGCCCGCGACACTCGGGTCGGGAAGATGATGGCCGTCCAAAAGCAAAGAGATTCCCGCAATTTCACCGAGCACTCGCGCCCCCCGCGACTCGACGCTCAATCTCGATTCCAGCACGACCGCGCCGCTTCCTTGGCCGAAAACAACCCCTTCCGCCGCCGCATCGAACGGGCGGCAAGCCCGTTCGGGATCGTTTTGAAATCGCCCGTGGCAAGCCGCTCCAATCATCGCGAACGCATCCAATTCCAGCCTCGAAAACTCTGAACCCGCGCCCACCACCACACAGCGATCGACCACTCCCGACCGGATCCACTGGCATGCTTGGAACAACCCGGCATTGCCGCTCGCCGACGCCGCTCCCACGGTGCACCCGGGACCGCGCGCTCCGAGGATTTCGCTCAAGCAGCCGACTTGATTGCTGTCCCAAAATGAGAGCGCGTATTTCGGATTGATCCGGCCGGCGCGCTCGATCGAGCGGGACCAATTTTGCGCGACGTACTCCTGGCTTAAATTGCTCCCGGCAATAATCAATCCGAGAGCATCATCCGGCGAGCGCTGTGACTGCAGGCCCGCGTTTGTGAAGGCCTGCATCGCCGCGCACGCGCTCCAACGGGTCGATTCAGTCGTGTTATTCAGGATTTTCCTGGACGAGGCGAAGAACGATCGGACTTCGCCCGGCAGCGTCGAGTGCCATTGTTCGAAGGCGAATTCGCGCAGGACAGCTCCAACCTGAATCTCAGAGGCGCTGCCGGATTTGGGATCGAGCTGGACCACGCCGCATTTTCCGGCGGCCAAGCCTCGGCCAAAGCTCTCGAGGTCCATCCCGATGCTGCTGACGACGCCCATTCCTGTCACAGCCACCGATGAATTCCGATCCATATTCGTTATTGTTCGAGTTTCAGGATCGTTCCGCGTAACGGCCCAGCAAATCGACCAATCCCCGCAGGTCGCGCACGCCTTGAAGCGCGGTGAGGGGGACCTGCAGATTCAGGGCATCGATGGCGTTCATGACGACTTCGAGGCGATCGACCGAATTCGCGCCGAGATCGCTCAAGCTCTTTTCAATGGTCACCTGAGCTGGATCGAGATCGATCAGCACCTTCAGCGTATGGGCCTTCACGACTTCGAAAATTTTTTGCTGCTCGGGAGACATGGAATTGATCGCGGTCAGTGGAACTACCGGCGCAATGGTTCGTAGCTGGCCACGCCGGAACGTCCGTTCGTTCGGCTCATCGTTTCAAGCTTGCCGAGACGTTCCTCGAGAATCCGGGCCGCTCCTTCCATCAGCATGTCCGCGATTTCATCCACGTGCCGTTGCCGCCAGTCTGCGTAGGCCGTTCCCTTCACCCACTGATTGAACGCCCCGATCGCTGGGCCAGAGTGAATTTGATAATCCACTTTGTTGTCGATTTGCCCGCGCAACGCTTGCCGGTTCGTGTGGACGAAGTACCACCGGAAAATCAGCGCCATTTTTTGTTTCGGGTCGCGTTCCGCCCGCTGAATCACCTCCGGCATCGAGCTCTGGTAATACGCTTTTGTCTCCTCGTAAATTTCGGCGAAGGTCCGTTTGAAATAGCGGGTCTCGAGCTGCTCGCGCGTTTTCACATCGATCTCATCGAGCGAATTGTGCTGCCGATACAAATCGTAAAGCTTCTTGGCGCGCGCAGGAAAAAGCAGCCCCTTCTTAAAAACCTGCACCTTCGCCCCGAGCTCAAACATGTCGCCTGCCGGAACGATGTCGGTGTCCTGAATGTTTGCTTCCTGCAACATGTCTTTCACGACATCGCTCGTTCCGCCTTCTACCGTGCACTGGTTGACCGAGCCGGTCAGCACGAAGTCGGCCCCCAAAATGAACGCCGCGGCGATCGCTTCCGGCCTGCCTAATCCACCGGCAGCGCCGACGCAGATTCGCGTCCGGTAACGAAATTTTTGACAGAACTCGTCCCGGAGTTGCGCCATCACCGGAATCAAAACAAGCGCCACGCCGCGATCGGTGTGCCCGCCTGAATCGGCTTCAACGCAGAGATCATCAGCCATCGGAATAAATTGCGCCAAGTCCGCTTCCTCCCGCGTGATCGCCTGCTGCTTGACCAGTTTTTCCAGCAGATGCGCCGGCGCGGGGCTCAGGAACCGCTCCGCCACTTCCGGGCGGGAAACCTTCGCCATCACCAAGCGAGGCGGCACGACGGTTCCGTCGGGACTTCGCCGCAAACCAGCAATCCGATAGCGCGCGAGATCCGGCGTGATCTCGGTGAACGCGGCCGCTTCAATTCGCGGGACACCGCGCTTGAGGAACAAATCGACCGTGGCTTTCTCGATTTCAGGGCGGAATGGGCTCGAAAGAAGATTCATTCCGTAAACCCATTTGCCGCCCAGCTCCGTTTGGATGTGGCGCAAGTCCGATTCGATCTGCTCGAGCTTCATCCCGCCCGTCCCAAGAAACCCGAGCAGGCCGGCGCGGCCCATTCGAACTACCAGTTCCTTCGAAGCAATTCCCTTGTACATCGAGCCCGCGACATACGCGTATTTGAGCTGATGCCGCTCCCGAAAATCAGCGGAGCCCAAATGCGCGGCAGAGATTCGCGGCGAAGCTGGCAGGGTTAACGTCTGTTCGGGCTGGTTCATGAGGACGGACCGCGGCGGGAAAAATTATTGCGGCGCGACGCTGGTGTGGGCGCCGCGGCGATGAAGCACTCGAGTCTGCATCCAGGTCGTGAATTCCTCCAGATAACTGTAGATCACCGGCACCACAAGCAGCGTGAGCAGCGTCGATGTCATCAGCCCGCCGATGACGGCGCGCGCCATGGGAGCTCGGGCAGCGCCGCCCGCGCCGATCCCAAGCGCGATCGGCAGCATGCCGAAAATGGTGGCGAACGTGGTCATCGCGATCGGACGCAACCGCACTTCTCCAGCATGAATCAGCGCGTCCCACAAATTCTGTCCCGCCCGTCTCTGATCGTTGGCGCTGTCCACGAGAAGAATGGCGTTTTTGGTGACGATGCCCATCAGCATGATCAGCCCAATCATGCTCATCATGTTGAGCGTATCCTGGAGCAATAACAGGGCAAGAAAAACCCCAATCAAGGCGAGGGGGACCGAAAACATAATCGCGAGCGGCTGCAGAAAAGATCCGAATTGCGACGCTAAGATCAGATAAATCATGATCGCCGCCAGCACCACCGCATCGATGACATAGCCGACAGTTTCCTGCAATTGCTCGGTATCGCCGCCCATCCGGACTGCGCACCCGGCCGGCCGGGGGACTTTATCCAAGGAGTTTTGAATGTCGGTCGAGACATCGCCCAGCGAGCGCCCTGCGACGTTGGCTTGGACCGTGATCACTCGCGCCATGTATTCGCGCTCGATCACCGACGGACTATTCGCCTGAGTGATCCGAACCACTTGGCCAAGCGGCACTGAATTCTCGTCTGGGTTGTCGCTGCTCGCTCCCGCCCGCCGGATGGGAAGCTGCGCGATTTGCTCCGCCGTGGCCCGTTCGCTCGCCGGCAATTGGACAATCACGTTGCGTTCGCGGCCAAGCGGGTCCCGCCAGCGCGTGGCCGTTTGGCCCGCCAGCAGCGGCTGCACCGTCCCGGCGATCGTCGCGACATCCAGCTGGAGCGCGTTGGCTTGTTCGATTTCAACCTGGAGCCGAACTTCCGGTTTGCGTTCACCAGAACTCGACTCGACCTCGATCGCCCCTGGCACACGTTCGACCGCGCGAGTGACCTGGTCGGCGAATTGGTCCAAGGCATCATTCGCCGGGCCCGTCAGTGAAATTTGAATGGGCTTTTGCGCGCTGCCCAAAGCGGACATTTTGCCGACGGAAAACGTGATGCCATAAAGCCCGGCCAGCTTTTGCCGCGCAACTTCCATGAGCTCATCCTGATTGCGATCGCGTTGCTGGGGCGGAACCAGCGCGACATACACATCCCCTTTGTTGACTGTGCCGAGCACGCCCGAACCGATCGTGGTGTAAGTCTGCTTAAGTCCCGGCAAGCTCCGCAACAGCGTCTCGATCTCTTCAGCTTTGGCCTTCGTGTAGTCGAACGAGTAACCGGTCGGCGTCGAAAACGTGATGGTGAACTCGCTCGCGTCCTGGTCCGGCATGAAGGCTCCGCCAATCAACGGAAAGAGCGCCAGCGCCCCGACGAAACTTAAAACCGCCGCTGCGAGCGTCGTTTTTCGATGGTGCAAAACCCAGGAGACAACCGAGCGGTAACGCCGCGCGATCCGCTCGAACAATCGATCGAACCCTTGCAGCGCCCGCCCGAAAAAGGTGCGTTTCCGCGCAGCCGCGGTTCCATGTTCCGGTCCGGCCCACCAAGCGGAGAGCATCGGCGTGAGCGTGAACGAAACAAAGAGCGAAACCATGATCGCCCAGGCGATCGTGATGCCGAAATCGTAGAAGAATTTGCCAATGATGCCGCCCATGAACGCCACCGGCACAAAGACAGCGAGAATCACGAGCGTCGAGGCCAGCACCGCCAGAAAAATCTCTTGCGTCCCCTCAAACGCCGCGGTGAATGGATCCTTCCCCCCAGTGCGATGGCGCACGGCGCTTTCAATGACAACAATGGCGTCGTCAATCAGCAGCCCGATCGAGAGCGACAGCGCCATCAACGTCATGACATTGATGGTGAAATTCAGCGCCCGAAAAATAATGAACGTGCTGACCACCGAAACGGGCAACGCCAGCGAAGTGATCGCGGTCGCGCGCCCGTCATTCAGAAACAAAAACACGATCGCCACCGTAAGGATCGCCCCCAAGACGAGCTCATGTTTCACCGCTTCGACCGATTCCTTGATGTTGATGGAATTGTCGCGAATGACCGCAAGCGAGACATCCTTCGGCAGCGTCGCTTGCAATTTCGCAATGACTTTCCGCGCCGCTTCGGCCACTTGCACCGTGTTGACTCCGCCGATTTTCATGAGGTCAATGCCGATGGCCGGCTTTCCATTCACCAGCGCCAGCGTGCGCGGTTCCTCCGTCGAATCCTCCACCTCAGCGATCTCGGACAAGCGGACCGGCACCCCGCCGCGGTCCGTCACCATGATGTTTCGAAACTCTTCCGGCCGCTGAATTCGTCCCACGACACGGACCAAAAATTCCTGGTTGCCATGCTCCATCCGGCCCGCGGGCGCATCCAGGTTCTGCTGGCGAAGCGCTCCGATCACTTGATCCGCGGAAATATCCAACGAGTGCATCTGGACCGGGCGCAGCCAAACATGGATTTCCTTTTTCAGCCCGCCGTTGATTTGCACGCGGCCGACGCCGGAAACGCTTTCGAGCGACCGGCGCACGTCCGTGTCGGCCAAAGCCGTCAAATCGCCGATCGACCGGCCGGTGGAAGAAAGCGCGAGTGATAAAATCGGCTGCTGATTGATATCGACCGGTTGAATGATGGGCGGATCAATGTCGGCGGGCATTTGCCGGCGGACTTGCTCGATCTTCGAGCGCACCTCCGCCGTCGCCGCGTTGATGTCGGTCCCCAACACGAACTGGATCGTGACCAGGCTGATGCCTTCGATTGATTTCGAGGTGAGCTTCTCGATCCCGCGCGTGGTGTTGACCGCCTCTTCAATCACCCGTGTGATCTGCTGTTCGATCGCTTCCGGCGAAGCCCCCAAATAAACCGTCTGCACCGTCAGGATCGGGAACGAAATGTCCGGATATTGATCGATCGGCAGGCGCCGCGCGGAAAAATAGCCGACCACCATCAACGCGGCCATGATCATGGTGATGAACACCGGCTGGCGAATCGCGACGCCCACGAGTCCACCGCCCGTTCGCAAGAGCAAAGGCAGCCGCGACCCGGCTCGGTTCGATCCTGGCGCAGCTTCGTTCATGGTTTTTCCGGGGAGAGAAGCTTGACCGGGATTCCATCCGACAACGCCTGCGCGAATGACAGCACTACCTTCGTCCCGGCCGTCAAGCCTGACTTCACTTCGACCCGCCCTTCCTCCGTCGCTTGCGCATCGACTTGCACTGGCCGCCGCGCCAGCCGGCCGTTTTCGATTGCATAAACCACTTGCGCGCCATTTTCGTCCCGGAGCGCCGCCTGCGGCATGAGCAGCACCTTCTGCTCGGCCGCGGCCGAATTCGTTAAAATTGTGCCGGTCGCAAACAGGCCCGCCACCAACCGCCGGCCTTTATTGGCAACGGTGATGTACACTCCCACCCGCCGGGATTTTGGGTCGGCAATCGGATCGATCCGCTGAACGGCCCCGTCGATGGGAAGGTCGGGAACACCTGACAGATTCAAAACAACCGGCTGGCCAGTGGCGATGTGAACGACCTCCGACGGAAGAACCGACGCGATGCATTCCAGGGTTTCGGAGTTCACGACCGTGAACAATTGCTGGCCAGGAGAAATCGATTCGCCCGCGGCAATCGCCCGTTCGCTAACCACTCCAGAAATGGGCGAGCGGATGGTGGCGCGATCGACGGATTGTTCGCCCTGGGCCAATTGGGCCTTGGCCGATTCAACATTCACTTTGGCGTTGATGTAAGCGCGTTGAGAAGCTGCGCCGGCTTTGTAAAGCAGCTCGGACGCGCTGAATTCGCGTTCGGCCGCGGCGAGTTGGGCTTTCAAGCTGTCGACTTGCGCCTTCGCGGTGCGATCGTCCGCCACGGCCAGCACCTGGCTCTGCGTCACCACCATTCCACGATCGACGTCCGTCGAGAGAACCAAGCCGGAGACGAGCGCTTTAATTCCGACCCGCACCGATGGGTTCAGCGTGCCGGTGACGCGGACGCCAGCCAGGAGTTTTTGTGAGGTCACTTCGCCAACATCATTCGGGCTCAGCTCGATCACTTTTGGTTTCGACGAGGCTGCGGCCGGGGCCTGCGGGGTTTCCCGCCGACACCCGGCGCCGAATAGAATGGCGATCGAGCAAAGCACAGTGATTCGTAGCCGCCGAGAAACTGAAGAGGACGCAGCATGACACTGTAGCCGCCGAGGTAACGAGGCGGACAAGGCATTGCCACTGGCAGATCCTTCCGCCGCCTCGCCTCCACCCTTCCCAGGCTTGCTCGGGAGGACAGGTCGGCGGTTGCTATTTTTCAAACACACTCTGAGGAATCGTTGCATACAATCGTTCCTGTTCATTTCGAGGGCGGCGCTTCCGCAGGAGCCGGTTCGGCGGCGCCGCGCTTGTGGATCGAGAGACTCTGCGCCTTGGCAAAATTTTCCGGTGAAACACCAATCGTTCGCAGCAGACGCAAATAAGCGATGTAATAGTCGTGAACCGCCTGGGCTTCATTCGCGCGGGCTTGCCGCAGATTCGTCCGGGCGTCGGTCAGGTCGAGGTAAGCCGCGGTCCCCTGTTGGTAAGCCAGGTCGGTCAATTCATAAACGCGCTGCGCCTTTTCACTGGCACGAAGCCGCGTTTGGACCAACTCCGCCGCCCGTCCCAAACGAATTCGAAATTGCTCGACGTCCGCCTGGATATTCGCGAGCAGCAAAGACAATTGCAGGTCCGCTTGGATCAGACGTTCCTTCGCCGCGCGAACCTTGGCGAGCCGCTGGCCGCCTTCGAAGAGCGGCACGGAAAGCCGAAAGCCAACGGACCAATCATCGTTCCAGTCGCGCCGCATCGGAATCAAATCCTCCGGAAGCGATTGTTCCCCCAAACGGCCAAAGGCATCGAGGGACGGCAGGTACGCCGCCTTCGCTTGTTTGATTTCTTCCTGCCGAATGTGGGACAACCGCCGCGCTGCTCGAACGGCCGCCCGCTGTTCCACGTCGAAATTGACCAGCGCGGACAGCTCGGAATCGCGGATCGGCTGAAAATCTTCCGCATTCAGTTGATCCGACAAAATCAAATCGGTCCTGGCGTCGATGTTGACAAGCCTCTTCAGAGCGAGCATGGCCTGGTCCCGCGCATTCAACGAATCGACCACTTGCGGTTCGATGTTCTCGCGATTGACTTCCACCCGGCTGACATCGAGGTCGGACGCGTTTCCAGCCTGCCGCTGCAATCTCACATTCTTGAGTTGGGCCTCGGTCTGGTCGATTTGCGCTTCGGCGATCTCCGCCATTTTGTCCGAAAGCACCGCGCCATAATACGCCTGGCAAATGTTGAGAACGAAATCGAGCCGCGTCTCGGTCTGCTGGTCTTTCGAGGAACGGAAATATTCTTCCGCGATGCGAATGCCGCGAATCGCCCCCGGCCGGAACAGCGGCTGATTCAAGACAATCGCCGCGTTGTAGGTGTTTGCATTCCCAAACGGCAATGGCCCCAAATCGAGCCCCGGCGGCAGCGAGAGCTTCATCGGAGTCAGCGAACGGGTGTAGTCAAACTGCGCATCCAGCGTCGGCAGCGCTAACGCCCGCGCGGCAATTCGGCTGGTTTGCGTTTCGCGCGCCTGCGATTCAGCGATTAGATTTTCGTAGCCGATTCCAAGCCCGCGCTGGACCGCTTCCTCCACTGTGAGCACGAACTTCGGACGGCCAGGCTCAGCTTTGGCCGAATCGACCGTGTTGGTTGACGGAGGAGGAACATCCGCCGCTCGCAATCCGGCACATTCGCCGGCGCAAATCAGCGCCGCGGCAAGGGCGTGAACCAAGGGAAAACAGGTCCACGGAAAACCCATTTTGACTGGGAGAGAATTGGAAGAAAAAGTCACGCTGAACATTCAGTAGCCTAGGACTTCGGGCAAACCGCCTGCGTAAACCGAAGAAAACATTCCGCATCCGACGGGTCGCGCAGAAAAACTGCCGGCCACAATCCCAAACGTTGAATCAGCCCCGCAAAAAATCTCAGCGCCGAACGGAATGCCCATTAACACGAGCGGGGACAGTCCGGATAACTCCAAGAAAGCAGAAGCCCCCGCAACGCACCGGGCTTCATACCGAAATAAGAGCGCCACGTCAACTCCATGTCCTCTACAACGCAGCGTCGCTCATTTTGAGACTCGGGGCGTGTTTGGCGTCCACGCTTCAGCGTGTTTTCACCTAAATGGCGCCCTGGAAAGGTGGACATTTAACCCGTATTGACAAAGCAGCGCAGGCGAACGCGGAACCGCCGAACTATTTCGGCCATTAACTTCAGAAAGTGATGCCGATCCGCATCGTCCTGAAAGATACCCTTTCGCTCATTGCCGCGTGCGATGACATGGTACCACCCGCCCGGCTTCTCGATATCTCGATACGCAATGGTCTGGCCATGGCGCGGCATCCTGCTTGAGGGCATCCCAAAATGTCAAATGATAAGATGTGACCCTTATCCCCCTTCATGGGTGACCCTTATCCCCCTTCACTTTCCGAGGGGACGGTGCGTTTACGACATTGGAAAACTATCAGATTCCCGCGGCTGAGGGACCAGAGCGCCGTTACAAGCCCATTCAATACTGCTAGTCCTGGAATTCTATACTCCTGGCTCTGTTCAATTTCGAAATCCCGTTCTTTTGGGACAGGCTCTATATAGTAGACGGGGGCCGCCACACCTGCGCTAAACCGATGTAGATGTTATTCTACATCCCTGAAAGGCGTAGCTGTTGTCGGGTTAAACGGAAATATTGTATAATACACTACGTCTGCCGGATAGAAAATGTAATTCAATATTGAGGGCTGCTTCTCGACAAAATTATATGGCCCGGAGCGCCGAGCAGCACGGGCAAAACAGAAGGAGGACTTGAACCTCACAATCCCATTTTCCCGAACTGGGTGAAATCGCGTCATAAACAAAAAATACGAGACTAGGTACAGTGTTGCGATGAGAGCCGAGGTTCTCTCGAAACCTCGGAAAGAGAGTGTTGGGCTGCAGGGCATGACAATCAGCGTTAAGATTACAAGCTGCTACGCCACTTCTTCTCCGCCGCGGTGAAGATAGGGCCGGGGGAATCGCTGCACGGAATCATGAAACCATAATTTCCTGGAGAACCTTTGCCTGCGGTAGCACCATACTTGTTTACGTCCTCGGACAGAAGTGGTTTGCCAGTTGGAACGTTCACTTTTCTCGAGACATCGCCAAACGTGAACGAAGCGCAGGCGAGGACTTTATCACCAGAGCGGCCTTTGCAGACAGCGCAAACATCGATTGTAAACGTCGTTTCTCCCCAAAATTTATTTGCATTGTTGGGAGCGTCTATCAACGAAAGAGGCCACTCAGGTCCTTTCACACCTCCGTAAGGTGGATAATCGATGCCCCCTCCCGCCGTGAGCCTTGGTTCGCGCGCAGAGTCAAAAGCGGCGTTATGGCCTGTGCCTCCGTTGGCTTTTGTTGCTTGAATGAGTCGAATCTTACCGGGTTCACAATCGCACGCATTGCAGCCGATAAAGCTCAGTTTAAACCCGTCGAGGTGGTCCTTTCCTCCCGCGCCCTTAAATTGATCCTCGGGCACTGGAGGATCTTTCACTTGCGTGATAACAAATGCTCCACAGCATAAACCAATGTAGTCACTTCGGGAGATGGAGTCATTGTCAACAAATCCATAGAGATTTATACCGCCCGACTCTTCCACAGGGTCTCTTCCCACCCACCTTCCCGTGCTCGGGCTGTAGTAACGGTATCCGTAATAAACGAGATCCGATTCATCATCCGCGTATTTCGTCGAGAAGCGGAACGGGTTCTGCGTGGCGTAAGATCCGTTGGCGCGGATGAGTTCACCAAAGGGGCCGTATTCGTATTGCGCCAGCGTAGCTCCGCTGGTGGCATCGACCAAGCCAGAGACGTTACCGTTCCCATCATATGCTACGAACGCGGGATTGCTGCTCGCCGGTTTGACCATGAGCAACCCCCCCACGCCGCCTGCCCCTTGGCGCGAGCCACTCAAATCAATGCCCCACGTGTAGGTTCGGATGAGGCCGTTGCTGGCATTCAGTTCAGCCAGCAGATTCCAACCATCGCAAACGTATTTGGTGTCGGTGTTCGGAGTGCCAGGATAAGCGCCGCCCGAATAGATGTAAACCTGCTTACGAATCCGCCGCCCCAGCCAGTCATACTCAAATACAAGCTTGCGCTTGGCCGAATCGGGAACATTCGAATTGGCAATCATCTGAATCGGCCGGTTCTCCGCATCCCAAGTGTAAGTCCACCGCCCATCCGAAGTTGTGTTTCCGTCGAGATCATAACCGTAGTTCTCGGTCGAAGGCGGAACAAACACGTAGCCTGTCCTGGTGGCATTCGTTCCCCCAAGAGAAGCCGTCGTGGTCATCTGGGGGTAAGCCGGCGAAGTATTCACGACGGTCACAGCCGCTTGAAAAAACTCTGACTTCCGATAAGTCGACTGGCTGTTTACCGTGACGGTCGATTCGGCGTTGGCATTGCCAATCACGTCCACACTCTCAGGATTCGTGCGGGAGGAATATTGGTTGAGATTATTTGGAGTGTATGTCGCGGAACGCAAGCTCCCGCCCGCGCTGTCACCGCCCATTGCAGTCGCTGACCGGATGCCGATGTCATCCTGGGTGTAGGTGAACTGCTCTCCCGGAACCCAGGTGCCATTGGTGAAGCGTTTCTTGCCGGAGTTCACCTGGCCGTCTGTGTCGTACCCGTAAGTCCAATACGAATTGTCAGCCAAGGTGGCGGTATCGCGCTGGTTGGCGCTGTTGTAATGGTAAGCCGATTTGATCAGCGCCGAGGCGGAAGAGGAAATCGAGAGCAACCGATTGATCAAATCGTATTGCTTGGTCGTCGTCATGCGCGTCGTCCCGGATTGGTTGAAGGCAATGTTATCCACCAATGGCGAATTGGCAAGATACCCATAAACCGCCGAATAAGCTCCATCCGTGACCGTCTGAAGCCGATTGGCGTTGCTATAGCGGGAAAAGCCAAATCGAGTGATGTTGTCAACTATTTAGACGCGACTCCATTGAAATCTCTGCGGTGAGGTTGAGGAACTACGCCGTCGTAGCCACAAACGCCACCGAGCATGCCTCGATGAAACGCATTGCCAGATTGTCGAATTGTAAGATGTGACCCTTGCCCCCCCAGAATCTACAAAGCCGGGCTAATCGGTAACCATTTTGGAGGCGCAACCATATTCGTCCCGTTACCGTTAAATAAGATTCCGACGAAAACCCTTGTACCGGTTTGATTCGTGAGTTTAACAGGCCAATATGCACACACCTCATTTTCAAATCTGCCTGGAAATCGCCAATGATCAGACTGGGGATCTAGCTGGACTATCGAGCTGGCATCGTTCGTGTACAAAAGCAATTCATGGTAGCCAAATTTCCTCACAGCCCACTGCAGAGCATCTGGTAGGAAAATATTCGTCTGAGTGACACCTTCGTCTAGGGCGGCCTGGTAGATTGCACCTGTTACGAAGTGAAGACGGCGAAAGCTCCATCGAATATTTTCATCATCATCTCGTCTTAAGCAAGTGCATCCAGTGAAGGTTGAGCACATGATGACTAACGCGCAGATTATCCTGGAGGCGAACAGTTTTAACGAGGATGGAGAACTCACATTGAAACCTCCGCGGTGGGCTTGAGGAACTACGCCGTCGTAGCCACAAACGCCACCGAGCATGCCTCGAGTTGAATTGTAAGACGTGGCCCTTGCTCTTCCGTTACTACGATAGATGATAGCTTCTTCAGACATTTTCTGGTGAAGTTTTATTGGCCGGGATAGAGGTCCAATCCTCCTAAGTGAAATAGAATATCGATCTTGAATCGTTCCCTATTCCTATATCCGTAGGCTTTCTTCACTAGGCTCTGAATTCTATTATTCAGTCCTTCCATCGGACCGTTGCTCAGCCGGTGGACGAAATAGGTCAGAATATTTGGCAAATGCCGTTTGAACATCCGCGCCACCTTCTTGACCGGCTCCAAACGACTCCGAATGGCCCAGCCATACCAACGTGCAAAGTATTCCTTGGCCGTTTCCACTTCCGGACATGTCCAAAACTCCCGCAGCATTTCTTTAATCGACCAGGCTCGCCCGGTTTTAAGCTTCTGGTTGCGCAGCTGGTCAAAACCCTCCGCATGTCGATCGGGGAGATTCTCCCAGCCGTAAAGCCACCGATACTTGCTGCCCTTCAGCCGCTCATCGCCCCTTTGGGCCAGCACTTTGTGCTCCGCTTTGCGAACCGTGTCGACCGCGTCATTCATGTGGCGGCCCAAATGAAAAGGGTCATGCACGATCTTATCTCCGGCTTCAGGAACGTGGGCCATCGTCGAGTTCTTATAGGGCTCCCACAGATCCATGGCCACGGCTTGCACCGAGCGTCGTTGCTCGGGGGAAAGCCCTTGCCAAAACAGATCCAAACTCGCTTGATCGCGCCCATCGCCCACGTGCCACACTTTGGCCGGATGGCCTGCTTCCACCTTCGCCACGACGGTGACGTAGTCCTGGCCGCGCCCGGCACTTTTCTCGTCCACGCACAACCGCTCCAACTTTTCGGGCTGTCGCCGGGCCAGACCCCGTTTGACCGCACGTTGCTTAGGGTGCATGCAAAAACAACTTATCACAATGCAGGCAGTATTCTGTCATAGCATGACGGTTGTTACTCTTCTGGTGGATCCCTTGAAAGCGAAGAAACCACAGTGTGTGCACTGTGTCAGGCCATTTTTGAGCTCCTGCATTTCCAGTGTCGTGATGTCAGAATTACGCTTGCGGTACACCGATAAGGCGTTATTCTATCGTAATGAGACCGATCCGCTACGCGATTCAGCCACTTTTGGATCTCTTTCACCGACTCCGCGCCCTGACCATGC
>Ga0082335_1002108_pt1 | contig 38446 bp, 34 predicted proteins | sample Subgrocontami58m_FD_72375 | JGI IMG/M metagenome (GOLD analysis project Ga0082335, IMG submission 72375) | Subsurface groundwater microbial communities from S. Glens Falls, New York, USA - GMW37 contaminated, 5.8 m (SPADES assembly) (version 2) ...
GTCGCCGTCCACGACCAGGGGAGCGAAGGCGCCGTCCATTTCTTCACCATGGACATCGTCGAGGGGAAGTCGTTCGCCGACGCGATTGTCGACGGGCGACTCCGCGGTCGCCCATCGGCGAGGCTCGGGAGGCGTCCCCTGCTCCTCCGCGACGCCGTGCAGGTCGTCGCGGATGTCGCGCGCGCCGTCGGATACGCGCACGCGCAGGGCATCGTCCACCGCGACCTCAAACCCGCAAACGTGCTCCTCGACGCCGACGGGCGGCCGCACGTGAGCGACTTCGGCCTCGCGAAAGATGCCTCTGCGGCGGAGCTGACGCGGAGCGGCGACGTCTTCGGGACGCCGTACTACATGAGTCCCGAGCAGGCCGAGGGGCGCACGCGCGAAGTGGGTCCGCGCAGCGACGTCTTCTCGCTCGGGGCGATGCTCTACGAGGCGGTCACGTGCCGCCACCCGTTCGAGGGTGCGAACGCGCGCCAGGTCTGCCGAAACGTCGTGGAGAGCGACCCCGCTCCGCCCCGCAGCCTGGACGACTCCCTGCCCCGAGACCTGGACACCATCTGCATGAAGTCGCTCGAGAAGCTCCCGCAGCGGCGTTACCGCGACGGCGTGGAAATGGCGAACGACCTTGACCACTTCCTCGCGGGGGAGCCGATCGCCGCGAGGCCCGCCGGGGTCCTCGAGCGCGCTCAGCGTACGTTTGGAAGGCACGTGAAGCTGGTCTTGGGGCTCTCCATCGCCTTCGTCGTCATCGCGGTCATCGGCTGGATCGCCGTTGAGGAGGCGCTGCGGGAGACGGCGGCGGTCGCGGTGGCCCTCGCCAGGGCACGCGACGCGGAGGACTCGGCACGGGCGACGCGCGGGGAGGCGGAGGAGGCGGCCTGGCACCGCGTGCGCGGTCTCTACCAGGACGTGGTCGGGATCGATCGGACAAATGCGGAGGCCTGGGAGGGGGATGCTCGTGCAGAGAAGGCACTCCGGCGGATCTACGACAGCAATGGTTTCAGGTCAACGGAGGACCTCGCGGACCGCGCGAGGGGGACCGAAGGGCCGACCTTGGAGGTCCTCGCCCTCGCGCGCCTGGCGCGCGCGGACTTCCGCGCCCTCGAGGCCGCCGCGACCGACGACGGTCTCTCGCCCGAGGCGCGGAAGTCCGCGGTGGACGCGGCGCGCGAGCGGTTGAAGTGGCTCCGCGAATCGAATGGTCCCTTCGGCGAGCAAGACGCGACCTGCGTATCCCTCGACGCCTGGACGGGCCTCCTCTCCGGCGACGAGGCTCGGGCGGGAATGCAACTGCAGGCCGCGCGCAGGATGGCCCCGCGACTGCCCTTCGCAGCGCTTGCGGAGGCCCTCTCCGTGATCGCCGATGCGCCGGTCGAATCGCTCTGGCCGACGTTCGCCATCACGTCGGAGGACGCGGCGTTCGGCGCCTCCCCGCTCGCGGACCCCGCGGGCACGGTCCTCGCGCGCCGCGTGGCAGCGATCGGCGAGGGGCTCCCAGAAGGGCCCTTTCAGCGCGACCCCGTCTTTGCGCCGGCGTACGCCGGCGTGCGTGGCCTCCAGGCGCTCCTCTTGGGACGCCTCGCCGAGGCCGAGGGGAAGCTGAGCCTCACGATCGCCGACGAGAACCTCTTCGTGTTCGAGGCGGAGCTTCGGCGCATCCGCGCGGGCATCCGCTACGCGATCGGCGACATCGAAGGGGGCCTCGCAGACGTCGCGGTTGCGCGGGAGATCCGCCCGGGACAGGCCGCGCTGCGCGACCTCGAGGGGCTCCTCCTCTGGGCGAAAGCGAGGAGGCAGCGGACGCTACGGCGGGACCCTCGGCCGTTCCTCAAGCAGGCGGCCGCAGCCTTCGCGGACGCCGGCTCCTTCGACGCTGCGCGGATCCACGCCGTCCGAGTCGCCGCGGACATCGCCCATGTCCAGACCGCCTCGGGCGAGGACTCCTCGATCGACCTCGATGGGACCCTCGCCGGGATCCCCGAGGTTCTCGCCCGGCATCCAGGCGACCCGGAGGCGCTCCTGGGTGCTGTGGAAGCGCGGATCCGCGTCGGCGAGGCGATCGCCGAGCAGGGAATGGACCCGCGCCTGGTATGCGAATCCGCCGTGGCGGACCTCGTCAAGGTCCAGAAGGCGCGGCGCGGCGACCCGACCTCCATCCAGGCCGAGGCGTACGCCTGGCTCGTCGTCGCCCGCGCGGACGCCGCGGCCGGGCGTGATCCGAATGACGCGGCGGCCCATGCGACGGCCCTGCTTCACGATGTGGACGCCCTCGCGCCGCCGGCGGGGCGCGCGCGGTACCTCTACGCCGAGGCGCTGCGCATCGGAATCGAGACGCGGCTCTCGAAGGGCGAGCCTATCGGCCGGGAGATGGGCGAGGCGGAGACCGCCTACGATGACGCGGTTCGCTTCGCCTCCGATCCCGTCGATGCGCTTACGGGCAGCGGGTGGCTGGAGGTCGACAAGGCGAGGGACGATCGTCCACGGGACGCGAAGGGTGCCAACTGCAGCAGCGCCTTCGGCGACTTCGACCGCGCGCTCGCGATCGACGCCGCCTGCGTCGATGCGCTTGTCGGGCGGGCCCAAGCCCACCTGCTTCACGCAGCAGCCTTCCCGACCGAGCCCGAGACGCTGGGCTGGCTCGACTCGGCGGTGGACGACCTTGGCAAGGCCACCCGCCTCCGCCCGCACGACGCCCGCATCGCGGCGCGCCTCCAGGAGGCAGAGCAGGCGCGCGCCGCCGCGCACCCGCCCAAATAGCGCTACTTCCGCGGCTCCCAGAGCGTGACCCAGAGGTAGCCGCCCATGCCCACGAAGTCGGTTTCCGTGGGCTCGTAGCGCGCGCCGAACGTCACGGTGATCAGGTCGCTCCGCGGGATCGTGTTCGAGTCCCCCTCGATCAGCCAGTAACGCCCCGTGTGGAGCTCCCACGGAACGATGTCGCGGCGTCCGCCCGCGGGGTCGAGGACGTAGAGCCCGAGGGTCTGCTGCCGCGAGTCGAGCACCCAGTAGGTCGCGTCAATCCCCTCCTCGCCCCCCGCGTAGGTGACGCGGTCGAAGTCGTACGGCCGCTGCGGGAAGTACCGGTCGAATGGGTTCTTCAGGTAGAACGGGCAGAAGACGATCTTGTCCCCCGGCCTCCACCCCTTCGCGACGACCTCGGCCACGCCGCGCCAGTCCTCCTTGACGAAGTTGTCGGAGTGATAGTAGGCGCCCGTCGCGATGTTGACGAGGAGGACGACCCCGAGGAGGAGGTCGCCTCTCCCCCGCTCTCGTCCGAACGACGCGATGATCGCCCAGAGCGCGGGGGCGCACATCGCAAGGTGCTTCGTCTCGAACTTCACCGGCGCGCGGTAGGCGAGGAGGGCGCAGAGCGGCACGATCGCGAGCGGCAGGAGCGCGGGTGACACCTCGTGCGAGCGAATCGCGGCCCAGACGCAGACGCCGACCGCGAGGACGCACGCAGCGATGGCGAGGCCGAGGAGGATGTGGGCGTCCTCCTCCGCGAGAGGCAGGTAGCCGAACAGCAACTCGCGCGCCGCTTGCGCCAGGAGGGCCCCGTCCATCCGCCCCGCAGGGCGCGTACCGAGCCCCGTGAGGTGCGCGAGGAAGCGCAGGTGTACGAGGAGCGGCAGGATCGCCGCGCCGGCAAGGGCCCAGGTGAGCGCCAGGCGCCCGGCGAGCTCGCGCCAGCGCTTCCTCTCGATCACGGCGTGGATCCCCTGCGCGGCGAGGAGCAAGCCGCAATAGTAGAAACAGTAGACCGAGAGGACGGAGAAGAGGCCGTAGATTGCGAGCCTCCCCGCGGTGAATCCGCGGCACCACATCCGGACCCACATCCAGCATGCGAAGGCCGCGAAGGCGGTCGCGACGGCGTAGGGCCGCGCCTCCTGTGCGAAGAAGAGCTGGAAGGCGCTTGCGGCCATGAGCGCGCCGGCCCAGACGCCCGCGCGCGCGCCTGCCGCCTCGCGCGCGAGGAGGCCGGTGCCGACGACGGCCGCGACGCTCCCCGCGAGCGAGAGCAGCCGCACGGCGATGTCGCCGGTGCCGAGCTTCAACGCGAAGTGCAGGAGCAGGTAGTAGAGGAAGGGATGGTTGTCGCGGCGGACCGATTCCCAGAAGGGCCGCCAGGGCTCGGGCTCCGCGCGGACGACGCTCATCGCCTCGTCGAGCCAGAGTGGCTTCGCGGCGAGTCCGTATGCGCGCCAGGCGATCGCTGCGAGGAGGATCCCTGCGACGCCCCAGCCCCAGGCCCGAGACATGCCGCGCTCCGGCGAAAGGCGGACGGCACGCTCACGCGTGCCTGCCACGGCGCCCTCACGGGCGCCTCTCCATGGCGCCCTTGCGGGCGCCTCTCCATGGCGCCCTTGCGGGCGCGACTCCCTTACTTGTCGATGTCGGGGAACTGCTTCCGCAGCTCATCCCAGCGTTTGACCGCGACGTGGTGGAAGGTGAACGGCGGCTGCACCATCCACTCCAGACGCCCGTTCGCGTCAACGCCGTACTGGCGCGTTGCGTCACTGGCCGCGTTCTTCACCTCGTACGCCGCGCGACCTTGCGGAAGCGGAAGCACCTTCACCGTCCACTTCTGCACCTCCCCCGCCTGGATGTCGAGCTCGAGGATGGTGGCGCCGTCAAGCGACTTCCGGGGCAGCCTCGGGAGCAGAAACTCGATCCCGACGACGTACGGCCCCGCGGGCGTAGCGGCCCTGCGGATCGGCTCCCCCTCGTCCTCCGTGTGGATGAGCGAGAGCCCCTCCGCGGTCGACTCCATCGTGTCTCGGCCCCAGCCGACCTGCTCTCCCTGCTTGACCTTCTGCTCGATCATCACTCGGCTCGGCCGGAACCGCGCATCGACGTCCGCCGCGAGGCTGGCGGAGACCGTCTCTGGACCGTGCACGATCACGAAGTGGGCATGGAGGCCGTACCCCGCCTTCTCGCCCGGGCGCGCCTCGAGGTCGAGCCTCCCCCAGCCGATCGGCTTCTGCTCCTCCTCGACGTCGTACGTCTCGGTCTCCCGTGCGGCCTCGGTGATCGCGGGGAGGCCGTCCAGGAGGGCCTCGAACGGGTCCTTCGGCGGCGGCGCGTCTGACTGCGCGGCGCAGGAGAGCGCGAGGAGCAGCAGGACGGCGCCGCATCTCCCGATGACCATGCCGGACGTCCCCGAGACAGTCCTACCCCAACGCAATGCCCGCGCCCTCGTCTTGGAGTCGGATTTGGATTTGGAGTTTCTTGGAATTGGAATTTGGGACTTGGCGTTCGTCGCTACGTCCCCTCATGCCAGCTCGCGAGGTACTCGCGCTGCTCCTTCGTGAGCGCGTCGATGGAGACGCCCATCGTCGCCAGCTTCGTGCGGGCGATCCAGTCCTCCACCTCGCGCGGCACGGCGAGCACCTTCTTCGCCATCTTCGTCGCGTTCTTCGAGACGTACTCGGCCATCATCGCCTGCGTCGCGAAGCTCATGTCCATCACGACCGCGGGGTGTCCCTCGGCGCATGAGAGGTTCACAAGGCGCCCCTCCGCGAGGAGGTAGAGCGCCCGCCCGTCGGGCATCAGGTACTCGTCGACGAGGTCGCGGATGTTCTGCCGCACGCTCTTCGACAGCGCCTTGAGCGCGGGGATGTCGATCTCCACGTTGAAGTGCCCAGAATTACAGAGCACGGCGCCGTTCTTCATCGAGGAGAAGTGCTCCTTGCGCAGCACGCTCTTGTTCCCCGTGAGCGTGCAGAAGATGTCCCCCTCCTTCGCCGCCTGCTCCATCGGCATGACCTCGAAGCCGTCCATCGCGGCCTCGAGCGCGCGGATCGGGTCGACCTCGGTGACGACGACCTTCGCGCCCAGGCCCCTCGCGCGCAGCGCGAACCCGCGGCCGCACCAGCCGTATCCCGCCGTGACGACCGTCTTCCCCGCGAGGAGGATGTTCGTCGCGCGGATGATCCCGTCGACGGTCGACTGCCCCGTGCCGTAGCGGTTGTCGAAGAGGTACTTCGTCGCCGCGTCGTTCACCGAGATGATCGGATAGGCGAGGCTTCCGTCCTTCTCCATCGCGCGAAGGCGCACGACGCCCGTCGTCGTCTCCTCCATCCCGCCGATCATCCCCTTCAGAAGCGGCTGGAACTGCTTCTTCGTGTGGACCATCGTGACGAGGTCGGCGCCGTCGTCGAGGGTGACGTTCGGCGAGAAGGTGAGGACCGCCTCCAGGTGGCGGTAGTACGTGTCGTGGTCCTCTCCCTTGATCGCGTAGGTCGGGATGCCGTAGTCGACCGCGAGGCTCGCCGCGACGTCGTCCTGGGTCGAGAGCGGATTGGAGGCGCACAGCCACACCTCGGCTCCCCCGTCCTTCAGCGTCCGAACGAGGTTCGCGGTCTCGCTGGTGACGTGGAGGCAGGCGCCGATCTTGAGCCCCTTGAGCGGCTGCTCGGTGGCGAACCGCTGGCGGATCGTGCGGAGCACCGGCATCTGCGCGTCGGCCCACTCGATGCGGGTCTTGCCGCGCGGGGCCAGTCCGAGGTCCTTCACTTCCTGGTTCATGGGAACTCCGTGATCGACGGGGCGGCCACGAGGGCCGCCCCTACAGAATGGGAATCGCCGTCGCCCGTGCCAGCACCACTCGGGCGTCCTACCTCGCCCCCGCACCGACCGCCGCCGGGACGAGCCCCGCGTCGCGCGCGAGGATCTGCGCCTTGTCGGTCTTCTCCCACGTGTAGTCGGGGTGCTCGATGCCGAAATGCCCCTCGCGCGCCGTCCGCTGGTAGATCGGGCGCCGCAGGTCGAGGTGGCGGATCATCGCCGACGGGGCGAAGGAGAAGTGCTTCCGGAGGAGCTCGACGATCTTCGCGTCGCTGACCTGCCCGGTGCCGTAGGTGTCGACGGCGATGGAGACCGGCTCCGACACGCCGATCGCGTATCCGAGCTGGATCTCGCAGCGGTCCGCGAGCCCCGCGGCGACGACGTTCTTCGCCGCGTACCGCGCGAAGTAGCAGGCGCTGCGGTCGACCTTCGTCGGGTCCTTCCCGCTGAAGCAACCGCCGCCGTGGTGACCCATCCCGCCGTACGTGTCGACGATGATCTTCCGCCCGGTCAGGCCGCAATCGGCCTTCGGGCCTCCCTCGACGAAGCGGCCGGTCGGGTTGATGTGGAAGATGGTCCGATCGTCGATCATCCCCCTCGGCGCGAGCGGCTTCACCACGCGCTCGATCAGGTCGTGGCGCAGTACCTCCAGCGACACGTCGGGGTCGTGCTGCGCGGAGACGACGATCGTGTGGAGGCGGACCGGCTTGTCCCCCTCGTACTCCACCGTCACCTGGCTCTTCCCGTCGGGGCGCAGGTAGCGCAGCTCGCCGGTCTGGCGGATCCGCGCCAGCTCGTTGCAGATCTTCCGCGCGAGGACGAGCGGGAGCGGCATCAGCTCCTCGGTCTCGCGGCAGGCGTAGCCGAACATGATCCCCTGGTCGCCCGCGCCCAGCTCCTTCTGCTTGGAGGCGTCCTCGTCGACTCCCTGCGCGATGTCGGGGGATTGCCCCTCGATCATCGTCAGCACTCCGACGGAGTTGTAGTCGTACCCCATGCGGTAGTCGGTGTAGCCGACGCTCTTGATGACCTCGCGGACGATGGCGGGGATCTCGACGTACGCGTGCGTTGTCACCTCGCCCGCCACGATGGCGAGGCCGCTCTTGAGGAGGGTCTCGCAGGCGACTCGGGAGGTCTTGTCCTGCTTGAGGAGGGCGTCGAGAATGGCGTCGGAGATCTGGTCGGCGAGCTTGTCCGGATGGCCCATGCAGACCGCTTCGGACGTGAAGAGGCGGGGCGCCTTCTGGCTCATGGGGTCCCTCCCAATGGGGGTCCGGCGAGGATCGGCCGGCGAAAGAGCGGAGTATTAGACGGGTTCGCGCGAGGCCGGTCAAGCCATTTCCCGGCGCGCCCACCAGCGCGGGGCTCGGGCAAGCAGGCGGCCGATGATCTCGACGTTTCGGGCTGTCGCGCCCCGCTGTTGGCGGACGACCTCGCGCCCTCGGAGGGCCATCTCGCGGGCGTCCGCGGGCTCCCGCGCCAGGCGGGCAAGCGCCTCGGCGAGGCCCGGCTCGTCGCGCACCTGGATCGCCCCTCGGTCGGCGAGGAGCAGGTTCGTGACCTCCTGGAAGTTCTCCATCGAGGGGCCGAAGACCACGGGCAGCCCCAGCGCGGCGGGCTCCATCACGTTTTGCCCGCCGTGCGGGATGAGGCTCCCTCCCACGAAGACCGCGTCGGCCGCGGCGTACATGCGGCGCAGCTCGCCGATCGTATCGAGGAGGAGGACGCCCTCACCCGGCGGCGCGGCGCCGAGCGCGGAGCGGCGCAGGACCGCGTGGCCCGCCGCCTCCACGGTGCGGGCGACCTCCGCGCACCGCTCGGGGTGCCTGGGCGCAAGGAGGAGCCGCGCGCGGGGAAGTTCGCGGCGGAGCTTCTGCCACGCGCGGAGGACCATCTCCTCCTCGGTCGCGTGAGTGCTCCCCGCGAGGACGAGCCAGTCCCCCTCCGCCACGCCGAGGACCGCCCGCGCCTCGCGCCGCGTCGCCACGATGTCGTCGGGCACGACGACCGTGTCGTACTTCATGTTCCCGGTGATCGCGACGCGGTCGGCGGGGACGCCGAGGGAACGGAACCTCGCGGCGTACTCCGGCTGGGAGCAGCAGAAGGCGACGTTCCGCGCGAACCGCTCCATGACGTTGCGGACGATGCGGTACCTTCGCATCGCCCGCTCGGTGATCCGTCCGTTGACGATGGCGACGGGGATCCCGACCGCGTCGGCGAGGAGGAGCAGGTTGGGCCACATCTCCTGCTCGACGAGGATGATCGCCGACGGGCGGATCCGCTTCAGCACGCGCCTCACGGCGAAGGAGAGGTCGACGGGAAAGTAGATGATCCGGACGCCGGGGTAGGTCTTCAGCGCCACCTCGTGCCCCGTGAGCGTCGTCGTCGAGACGACGATCTCCCACTCGGGGTATCGCGCGCGCAGCTCCTCGACGAGGGTGCGCGCCGCGAGGACCTCCCCGACCGAGACGCCGTGGATCCAGATGCAGGGGCCGTCCCCCCTGCGCGCGGCGAGGTTGCCGAACCGCGCCCAGAGGACGCTCCAGAGCGCTGGGTTCCTGAGCACGATCGTGGCGTAGTACGGGAAGGTGACGAGGAGGAAGCCGAGGTAGAGGATGTCGATGACGAGGGTCATGGGAAATGTGCAAGTTTCAATGCGCAATGCGCATGTAATTTCCAAGGTCCAATCCGCAATGAACTCGCAAGATGAAAGGTCCCAAGCGTGCGCGCACCTTAGGCGTTGCGTCTTGCGAATTCAATGCGGATTGCACCTTGAAAACTACATGCGCATTGCGCATTGAAACTTGCACATTACTCGTCGTCATCGCCGGGGCCGACGGGCGCCATCCCCTGCCCTCTCCCGCAGCACTTCTTGTACTTCTTCCCCGACCCGCAGGGGCACGGGTCGTTCCGCCCGATCTTGTCCCCCGTGACGATCGGCTTCGGCTTCTCGTCGGAAGGTGGCCCGCCGTCGTTCTGCTGCACCTCGAACTGGCCGACCTCGCGCTTCGTGAAGGTCGTCGGGCGGAATTTCTGCTCGGGCCTCTGCTCGGGCTCGATCTTCACCTTCATGACGAGGTCGGTCACCTGGTCCTCGATCGTCGTGAGCATCTCCTCGAAGAGCTGGTACCCCTCGCGCTTGAACTCGACCTTCGGGTCGAGCTGCCCCATCCCGCGGAGCGAGACGGCCGAGCGGAGCTGGTCCATCCCGTAGAGGTGGTCCTTCCACTTCTCGTCCATCGCAGTCAGGAGCACGAACTGCTCCACCCGCCGGAGCGCTGCCTCGCCGACCGCCTTCTCGTGCTCGTCGTACGCCGCGTAGGCCTTCTCGATCAGGATGTCCTCGATCTCGGAGAAGCGCCTCCCGCGCAGGCCCTCGGGGTCGACCGTCGCGTTGAACTTCCGCGCGACCGCGGTCGCGAGCCCGGGCAGGTCCCACGCCGTGTCGCGCGCGTCCTTCGAGCAGAAGGTGTCGACGAGGTTCAGGACGCGGCTCTCGATCGCCTGCTTCACGAGGTCCTTCAACCCCTCGCCGTGGAGGACCTGCTGGCGGCGGCCGTAGATGAACTTCCGCTGCTCGTTCATCACGCCGTCGTACTCGAGCAGGTTCTTCCGGATGTCGAAGTTGTGCGCCTCCATCTTCTTCTGCGCGCGCGCGATCGAGTTCGACACCATGCGGCTCTCGATCGGGATCCCCTCGTCCATCCCGAGCCGCTTCAGCATCCCCGAGACCCACGCGGGGGCGAAGATGCGGAGGAGGTCGTCCTCGAGCGAGACGATGAACTGGGAGGAGCCGGGGTCGCCCTGCCGCCCCGCGCGGCCGCGGAGCTGGTTGTCGATCCGCCGCGCCTCGTGGCGCTCCGTGCCGAGGACGTGAAGCCCGCCGAGGCCGGCGACCCCCTCGCCCAGGAGGATGTCGGTGCCGCGCCCCGCCATGTTCGTCGCGATCGTGACGGTCGACCGCTGCCCCGCCTTCGCGACGATCGCCGCCTCCTTCTCGTGGTGCTTCGCGTTCAGCACCTCGTGCTTCACGCCGCGGCGCTTCAGCATCTCCGAGAGCAGCTCGCTCTTCTCGATCGAAACCGTCCCGACGAGGAGCGGCCGCCCCATCTCGTTGATCTTGTGGATCTCCTCGACGATCGCCTCGTACTTCTCTGCCGACGTGCGGAAGACGATGTCGGGCATCTCCGCGCGCCGCATCGGCATGTTCGTCGGGATGACGAGGACCTCGAGCTTGTAGATGTTCTCGAACTCCATCGCCTCCGTCGCGGCGGACCCCGTCATCCCCGCGAGCTTCTTGTACATCTTGAAGAAGTTCTGGAGGGTGATCGTCGCATAGGTCTGCGACTCCTCCTTGATCCGGACCTTCTCCTTCGCCTCGATCGCCTGGTGCAGGCCGTCGCTCCACCGCCGACCCGGCATCATGCGGCCGGTGAACTCGTCGACGATGATGATCTCCCCCTCCTTGGACACGTACTCCTTGTCGCGCTTGTAGAGCTCCTTCGCGCGGAGCGCGTTCTCCAGGAGGTGCGGCCATTCGAGGTTCGGCGCTTCGTAGAAGCTCTCGACCCCCGCGAGGTGCTGCGCCTTCTCGATCCCTTCCTCCGTCAGGAGGACGAGGTGCTCCTTCTCCTTTACCTCGTAGTCGGGCCCCTTCGTCAGCTTCGCGGCCAGGCGGTCCGCCTCGAAATACTTCGCCGTCGAGTCCTCCGCCGGGCCGCTGATGATGAGCGGCGTGCGCGCCTCGTCGATCAGGATGTTGTCGACCTCGTCGACGATCGCGTAGTGGAGCCCCCGCTGCTGCACCTGCTCCCCGAGCTCGATCTTCATGTTGTCGCGGAGGTAGTCGAACCCGTACTCGTGGTTCGTGCCGTAGGTGATGTCGGCCGCGTACGCCTCCTGCCGCGTGATCGGCCGGAGGCAGTGCATCTTGTCCTCGGGGTCGGGAATGAAGTTCGGGTCGAACATGAACGCCGACTCGTGCTGGATGCAGGCGACGGAGACGCCGAGGGCGTCGTAGATCGGCCCCATCCACTGCGTGTCGCGGCGCGCGAGGTAGTCGTTCACGGTGATGACGTGGACGCCCTTCCCCTCGAGGGCGTTCAGGTAGGCGGCGGAGGTCGCGACGAGCGTCTTCCCCTCGCCCGTGGCCATCTCCGAGATCTTCCCCTTGTGCAGCACGTAGCCGCCGATGAGCTGCACGTCGAAGTGGCGCATCTTGAGCTTGCGGCGGCCCGCCTCGCGGCAGCAGGCGAACGCCTCGGGGAGGATGTCCTCGAGGGTCTGGCCGTCGGCGAGGCGCTTCTTCAGCTCCGTGGACTTCGCGCGGAGCTGCTCGTCGGAGAGGGGCTGGATCTGCGGCTCCATCGCGGTGATGCCGTCGACGAGGGGGCGGATCTGTCGGATGATCCGCTCGTTCCGGGAGCCGAAGATCTTGCCGAGGAACTTGCCGAACCAATCGAGGAAGCCTTCCATCTCACCCTCTCTCCGGACTGCGTGGCTTATCCCTGGGGCGGCGGCGCGGAGGCCCCCGCGAGGGCGCCGGTGGCCGGCGCCTTTCCTTCCTTCCGGATCACCACGCAAAGGGCGAAGAGGATCGCCCCGGTGCAGATGAAGGCGTCCGCCACGTTGAAGATCGGCCAGTGGAAGTTCCACCGGACGACGTGGATCTCGAGGTGGTCCCTCACTGCGGTGTGGACGATCCGGTCGTAGAGGTTTCCGAGCGTGCCTCCGAGGACGCCGCCGAGCGCGAAGGCGGCCAGGGCCAGGCGCTCGCGGAACGTGGCGAACAGGCGCACGATGATCGGCACCGCCGCCGCGGAGATCACGATGAACAGGACGTTCTTGTTGGTCCCCTGGAACGCGCCCCACACGACGCCGTCGTTGTAGACGGGGGTGATGTAGAGGACCCCGTCGATGGCCGTGCGGTGCAGGCGGCCCGCGGAGAAGGCCCACTCCTTCGAGGCGAGGTCAGCCGCGACGACCAGAATGGCCACAGAGAGGAACAGGGCCGTCTTCGGGCGCGGGCTGTCGGAAATCGTCGGCGTGGCGTCGGTCATCCGTCCACCTCTTCCCCCGGAACGACAGGGGCCGCGGCCGGCGACCGGCCTCGGCCCGGCAGTATATCATCGTCCAGGCGGGGAAGGCGACTTGCGTGCTGCGTATTGCGTGCTGCGTATTGCGTATTGAGACTTGAGACTTGAGACTTCTTACTCGCCCTCTTCCTTGCGCTTGCAGTCGATGCAGAGGCGGGCCCAGGGGAGGGCATTGATGCGCTCGCGGCCGATGAAATCCGTGCAGGTCTCGCAGTCGCCGAACTTGCTCTCGTCGACCCGCTCCAGGGCGGCGTCGATCTCGGCAAGGACCTCCTCCTCGTTCTCGTAGAAGCCGAGGGCCAGCTCCTGCTCGTAGCTGTCGGAGCCGAGGTCCGCGAGGTGGCTGGGGGCCTTCGAGAGCTCGCCGGCGGAGTCGCTGCCGCCGGTCTTGAGGGCCTCGCCCTCGAGGTGAGCCATGTTGCTGATGAGCACCTCGCGGCGGGAGAGCAGGATCTTCTTGTAGGCCGCGATCTCGTCCTTCTTGAACTTCTCTTTCGGCTTTCCCGCCATCGTTCGTCCCCGAAACGGCCGGATCCCCAAGGCTCGCGGCAAAGGTGCCCTCCGCGGCGGGGCGGGACTATAGCAGAACGGTCTACCCGGATCAATCGTGAATCGCGTGGTGAGCGTGGCGGGGCGGGGGCCAGATCACATTGCGGGGCGGAACGAGTCTATTTCCGGATCGCCCGCAGGAGCTTCTCCCCGTCGGGGTGGCCCAGGTCGCAGGCGCGCTGGGCCGCGCGCAGCGCGTCGTCGGCACGGCCGAGGAGGTGGTATGCGAACGCGAGCTGGAACCATCCCTGCGCGTTGCCGGGCGCGAGCTCGACGGCGTGCTCCAGCGTCTCCGCCGCCTTCGCGTACTCCTTCTTCTGCCCGTACGCCGCGCCCAGGTCCACCCAGGCGTCGGGGATGGGCGGGGACACGGCGGTCGCGCGCGTGAGCTGTACAATCGCCTCGTCGAGCCGGCCGAGCTGGAGGAGCGCCCTGCCGATGACGCTCGCCACGACGGGGTGGGGCCAGTCCCATGCGCTGGGATAGCGCATCGCCAGGAGGGCATCCCCTGGGCGCTTCTGCGCCAGGAACATCTCCCCCGCCGCACGGACCCGCCGCCAATTGAACCGCCTGAGCTTCCAGCCGCCGTGGGAAGCGTCGATGCCGTCCAGGAGGAGACCCGCCTGCACCCGATTCCCCGTCGCGATATGGATGACCGCCTCGTCGTACATCACCTCCAGGTTGCCTTCGTCGATCCTCCTCTCGAGCTCGACCTCGGACTGGGCCTCGGACAGGCGCCCGACGGCGAGCAGTTCTCGAGCCGCATAGTCGTGAGTGAGGAAAAGCCGCGTCTCCCCGGCTCCGGCGGGGTCGAGGAACGCGACGAGGGTGAGCGTCAGGACGGCGCCGCACGCCGCCGTGTGGGCGGCTCCGAACGGGCCGCGGACAAGGCGCGCGAGCAGCGCCGCCCCGAGCGGGATGGACAACGTCTCGAACGGGAGGCGGTAGCGCGCACAGACCGAGAACGCCATCGGAACGGCGAGTGCGGCGAGGGCGAGCGTGGAGAGGCGGCGACCGCGCGGGTCGCGGAGCGCGACGACGACACCGACGACGCCGAGCGGAATCAACACGCCGCTCGAGGGCCACGGCAGCGACAGGGCGTGGCTCGCCGTACGAAAATACGCGATGTCCTGGCTCGGATCGACCTCCGCGTCTGAGGCGACGAGGACGAGCTTCTTCCCCGCCAGGCGGAGGGCGTCGCCGGGATGGTCCGCCCAGAAGGAGTATGCCCCCAGCAGGTACATTCCGGGGTCCTGCAACTCCTGCTCCGTCAGCTCCTCCCACGCGATTCCCGGTCGCACCGAGGGCAGCCCATCCGCCGTTGGGTTGTTCCCGATGTAGACGTTCAGCCAGCCGTTCCCTTGCGTCAGGCCCCACTTGCCCGACAGGTGGTGGTTCCAGGCCATCACGGGCGCGAGGAGCACGCCTCCCGCGAGGAGGCTAACGCCCGCGCGCTTCCAGCGGGCCAGCATCGGCGGGCGGGAGAAGGCGATGCCAAGCGCGGCGACCGGCAGGAACGCGATCCCCGGCCCCCACGCGAGCGCCGACCCCGCGAAGGCGAGGCCCGCACCCGCGGCGTGCCGCATTTGTCCCTCGGTCGACCACGCGCGGAGCGTCATCCACGCCCCCAGGAGGTCGAGGAAGACGATGAACGTCGTCGGCATCCACTGGCCGTCGTAGTAGACGAAGATCCAGCCGAAGGCGATCGCGCAGAAGGCCACGACCGGCGCGAGGAGCCCCTCCGCCAGCTCCTTCGCGATCATCGCGGCGATCCAGGCCGACCCGACGCCGACGACCGCCTGCAGCAGGCCGACGAGGAGGTAGTTGTCGGGGCTGATCGCGAAAACCGCGCCGAGGAAGAACGGGTACAGAGGGCCGTGGATGCGCACCTCGGGCCAGAGGAGTCTGCCGGAGGCGATCTCCCTCCCCCATCTCACGTATTCGAGGGCGTCGAGGACGGGGTGGTCGAAGAAGAGGACCTTGCGAATCTCGAGGAGGTAGAGGATCCGCAGCGCGAGCGCGGGGAGGGAGAGGGCAAGGAGGACTCGACGCGTGGTCATTGGGTTCATTTCACCACGAAGACACAAACGCCACAAAGGTCCACGAAGAGGCCTCTTCGTGGACCTTTGTGGCGTTTGTGTCTTCGTGGTGAAGAAGCGCGCGCGCTTGCCTACTTCTTGGCGACAGCCGCCGGCGCGGGGGCCGCCTTCTTCGCCGCGGCCGCCTCCTTCGCCTTCTTCATCTCGCGCTCGCGCAGGAGCGTGTGCACCCGCGCGATGTTCTTCTTGAAGACCTTGATCTGCGTCGGGTCCTCGATGACGTCGGTGACCTTCCGGAACCGCAGCTTGAAGAGCGACTCGGTGATCGTCTTCAGCTCGGCCTTCAGCTCCTCGTCCGTCTTCTGCCGCATCTCTTCGATCGTCATCTCGCTATCCTCGTCCTAGAGCCCGTGACGACGGTGCACGAACTTCGTCCGGACCGACATCTTGTGCGCGATGAGGTTCAGTGTCTCCTTCGCGTACTCTTCCGGCACGCCCCCGACCTCGAACATCACCGTCCCCGGCTTCACCACGGCCACGTAGTGGTCCGGCTCTCCCTTTCCCTTCCCCATGCGGCTCTCCGCGGGGTGCTTCGAGATCGGCTTGTGCGGGAAGATGCGGATGAACAGGCGCCCCGACTTCCCCATGAAGTGGGTCGCCACGATGCGCCCCGCCTCGAGCTGGCGGGCGTCGATCCAGCCGTGCTCGAGCGACATGAGGCCGTACTCGCCGTGGGAGACGGTGTTCCCCCGCGTCGCGTTCCCCTTCATCTTGCCGCGCTGGGCCTTCCTGTACTTGATCCGCTTCGGCATCAGGTTCATGTGGAACTCCACGGGCGGCCACGAGGGCCGCCCCTGCACGACCGTTACGTGGTCTTCGGCGCCGGCTTGACACTCGGCGCTGCGGGCGCCGGGCGCGGCGGCAGGGGCGCCATCGGCGCCGCGGGCTGGGCCGGCTGCACGGCGACGCCCTCGGCGGGCTGATCCCCCTTCTTCCCAAACCTCTCGCCGCGGTAGATCCAGACCTTCACGCCGATCTTCCCCTTCGTCAGGACCGCCTCGGCCTGGCCGTAGGAGATGACGGCGCGCAGGGTCGACAGCGGCACGCTTCCCATCGCGAGCCCCTCGTCGCGCGCGATCTCGGCGCCGCCGATGCGCCCCGCGAGGTGGATCTTCACGCCCTTCCCGCCCATCGACATCGTCGTCTCGGCCGCCTTGCGGACCGTGCGGCGGAACGGGGCGCGCTTCTGGAGCTGCTCGGCGATCGCCTCCGCGACGAGCTGTGCCTCCAACTCCGGCTTCTCGATCTCGTGGATCTTGAGGTCGATCCGCTTGCCGATCATCTCCTCGAGCTGCTTCGTCAACTCGTCGACCTTGCTCCCGCGCTTCCCGATGATGAGGCCGGGGCTCGCCGTGTGGATGATGATCCGGACGGCCTCGCGGCTCCGCTCGATCTCGATCATCGAGATGAGGCCGAGCTTCGTCGCGCCGCGGACGTCGGCGGCGAACGGGTAGTTCTTCACGAACTTGCGGATCCGGTTGTCCTCGCAAAGGAGCGCGCCGTACTCCTTCTTGCGGGCGTACCAGCGAGAGCGCCAGTCCTCGACGATGTCGAGGCGGAAACCGGTCGGATGGATCTTCTGGCCCATCTTGTCCTCTCTACGACTTCTTGTCCGGGGGCGTCTGCTCGGGAGTCTTCTTCTCCTCGGCCTTCGCCGGCGCGCCGGCGGGCTGGGTCTTCCTCGTCCTCGCCTTCCGCTCGACCTGCTTCGGGGCCTCTTCCTCGAGCTTGGTGAGGGCGATGAAGACGTGGCTCGTGCGCTTCTTGATCGGGACCGCGCGGCCCATCGGCGCCGAGCGCCACCTCTTCCGCAGCGGACCCGGGTCGACCCGCGCCTCGGCGACGAACAGGTTGTCGGCGTCGAGGCCGGTGTCGAGGTTGCTCGCGTTCGCGACCGCGGAGTTGAGAAGCTTGTTGATGATGTAGGCCCCGCGCTTCGGGATGATCCGCAGCACCGAGAGGGCCAGATTCACGTTCTTCCCGCGGATCTGGTCCACCGTATAGCGGAGCTTCCTCGGCGCGATCGGCGCGTACCGGAGCCTCGCCACGAACTTGTCGTCCGCCATGTCTTGTCTCCCGCTAAGCGGTCGGGGCCGGCTTCGGGGCCTCGGTCCGCCCCTTCCCACCCGGGTGGCCACGGAACGAGCGCGTCGGCGCGAACTCGCCGACCTTGTGGCCGACCATGTCCTCGGACACGAAGACCTTCGTGAACACCTTCCCGTTGTGCACGCTGAAGGTGTGCCCGATGAACTCGGGCAGGATTGTGCACGCACGCGCCCAGGTGCGGATCGGCTCTCTCGACCCGCTGTCCTTCTGGCGCATGACCTTCTTCAGGAGCTTGGGGTCGACGAACGGCCCCTTCTTCAGGCTGCGGCTCATTCCGCTCTCCTACCCTTGTTGGAACCGGCCCTTCTTGCGTCCGCGGATGATCAGGTTCGAGCTGGGCTTCCTCTTCTTCCGCGTCTTCCCGCCCTTCGAGAGGACGCCCGTGGGTCCGCAGGGGTGGCGGCCTCCGCCCGAGCGCCCCTCGCCGCCGCCCATCGGGTGGCTGACGGGGTTCTGCGCGGTACCCCGCACCGTCGGCTTCCAGCCGAGCCACCGGTTCCGCCCGGCCTTGCCGAGCCAAATCTTGTTCGCCTCGATGTTCCCGAGCTGGCCGAACGTCGCCCGGCACGACTCGTGGAACTTGCGCGACTCGCCGCTGGGGAGCAGGACGGTGACCTGGTTTCCTTCCTTCCCCATGAGCTGAGCCTCGCCGCCGGCGCTCCGGACCATCTGGCCGCCGCGGCCCGGCGTGATCTCGAGGTTGTGGACGGCCATGCCCATCGGCATGTTGCCCATCGGCATGCAGTTGCCCGGCTTCGGCTCCACCTTGTTCCCGCTCATCAGCTCCTCGCCGACCTGGATGTCCTTCGGCGCGAGGATGTAGCGGAGCTCGCCGTCCTTGTAGCGGAGGAGCGCGATCCGGCAGTTGCGGTTCGGGTCGTACTCGATCGCCTCGACCCGCGCGGGCATGTCGTCCTTCTTGCGCTTGAAGTCGATGACGCGGTACTTCTTCTTGTTCCCGCCGCCGCGATGGCGGCAGGTGACGTGGCCGTAGTTGTTCCGGCCGCCCTTCTTCGGAAGCGGGCGGAGGAGCGACTTCTCCGGCGTCGACTTCGTGATCTCCTCGAAGTCCGAGACCGTCGCGAAGCGGCGGCCGGGACTCGTCGGACGATATTCTCTGAGCGGCATCGGGCCTCTCCCGGGCTACATGATGTCGATGCGGTACCCTTCGGCCAGCGTGACGATCGCCTTCTTCCAGTCGGGGCGGTGGCCGACGGTCATCTTGTACCGGCGGTACTTCCCCTTCATGCGCAGCGTCCGCACGTCCCTCACCTTCACGGGAAAAATCTTCTCCACCGCGTACTTGATCTCCTTCTTGTTCGCGCTGAGCGCGACCTGGAAGGTGTACGCGAGCTTCTCCTGCCCCGAGACCGCCTTCTCCGTCATCACGGGGCGCAGGATGATCGTGTGCGGGTCCTTCATGCTCTACCCCTTCCTCGCGGCGACGAGGGCCTCGAACGCGTCCTTCGTCAGGAGCAGCGTCTTGTGCTTCACCACGTCGTAGGCGTTGAAGTCTGCCACCGGCATGAGCATCGTCCGCGGCACGTTCCGCGCGGAGAGGTAGGCGTTCTTGTCGATCGCCTTCGTCCCCACCAGGACCGATCCCTGGATGCCGAGCGCCTTCAGCAGCTTCGCGAACTCGCTCGTCTTCGCCTTGGCCGGCGCATAGCCGGAGAGGATCTTCGTCTCCTTGTCGCGGAACTTCGAGAGGAGGGCGCTGTCGAGCGCGTGGCGCTTCATCTGCTTCGGCATGTCGTAGCGGTAGTCGCGCGGCTGGGGTCCGAAAATCACGCCGCCCTTGCGCCAGAGGGGCGACCGGACCGTCCCCGAGCGCGCGCGGCCCGTGTGCTTCTGCTTCCAGGGCTTCCTCGTGGAGCCTTCCACCTCGCCCCGGCGCTTCGTCGACGCCGTCCCCTGGCGCTTGTTCGCCAGGTACATGACGACCACGTCGCGGAGGAGCTTCAGGTGGACCTTCCCGCCGAAGGCGGCCTCGTCCACGCTGACCTTGCCGACCTCCTTGCCGGTCGTGTCGAAGACAGGAATCTCAATCATGTGCGCCTACTTGGTGGAGTTCGACTTCTGAATCATCACGAGCGCCCCGACCGCCCCCGGCACGCTCCCGTTCACGTACGCGAGGTTGCGGTTCTCGTCTATCCCGATGAGCGGCACGTCCTTCACGGTCACGCGCACGTCACCCATGTGGCCATGCGACCTCGTGCCGGGCCGCACGCGGTTCGGCATCGCGGAGGACGACCTCGACCCGGTCTGCCGCACGTTCATGGAGCCGTGCGACTCGGGGCCGCGGCTCTTATGGTAGCGCTTGACGACGCCCTGGAACCCCTTCCCCTTGGAGGTGCTCGTGATGTCGACCTTCTTGACGCCCTTCAGCACCTCGACCTTGACGACGTCGCCGGGCTTCAGGGCGGCCTCACCGTCCAGGCGGAACTCGCGGACCCAGCGGAGGGGCTTTGCGTTCGCCTTCTTGAAGATTCCGGCGTACGGCTTCGTGGCGTTCTTCGGCTTCATGTCCCCGAATCCGAGCTGCACCGCGTTGTAGCCGTCGCTCTTGGTCGTCTTCACCTGGGTCACGACGCAGGGGCCGAGCTGGACCACGGTGACGCCGACCAGGCGGCCGTCGTCCGTGAACCGCTGGGTCATCCCGAGCTTCTTGCCGAGGAGGCCGGTAAGCATGGACACTATCTCCCTTGCGGGATCGGGGGGCGCCTCGCGGCGATCCCCTACGACTAAGGAAGAACCAAGGCAGCGGTCCCGAACAAGTCCGGGACATACCCCCGAGCCGGCGCACTCGAGCCCTTCGAAGAAGGGCCCTCAAGCTTACGCCTTGATGCGAATCTCGACGCCCGCGGGCATATTGAGGTTCTTGAGGGCGTCGATCGTCTTGGGTGACGGCTCGGTGATGTCGATCAGCCGCTTGTGGGTGCGAATCTCGAACTGTTCGCGGGACTTCTTGTCCACGTGCGGCGAACGAAGGACCGTGTACCTCTCGATTCGCGTGGGGAGCGGGATCGGCCCGCAGACCTTGGCACCGGTCCGCTTGGCCGCGTCCACGATTTCCATCACGTTCTTGTCGAGGATGTTGTGGTCGTACGCCTCGATCCGGATTCGAATTCTCTGACCTTTCATCGATTCCTTTCACATCTAGGGAGCCGACAGTGTAGCGGCCGCCGCTCCGCGGTCAAGCAGATTCCGCCGGTGGGGCGGCGGCCGCAAGCGCAACTCCAACATCCAACTCCAAGAAACCCCAACTCCAATTCCAAGACCCTGCCTTGGAGTTCTTGGAGTTGGAGTTGGGGTTCGTTGGAGTTCTGAGTTGGAATTGGAATTGCGACGCCCTACTCGCTATCCCCAAACCGCCGCTTCCGCTCCTCCGCGGGGATGGCCCGGTAGTCCAGTGGTTCCATCGAATAGTCGCCGCGGCCCGACGCGTCACCGATCGGGGATCTCGTAGATGACGATGAAGGGGCCGTCGAGGTCGCCCCCCTCAGACCGGGTCGGCGAGAACCTGGCGATGGCCCGCGACGCGGCGAGGGTCTCGTCGGCCGCCGAGAATTGGGCGTCGTATCCGCCGCGGCTCCTCATCCGCTCCCACGTCCAGCCGGCGATCGCCAGGTACTTCACCCCTTTCTCCCGATACTGGGCGAGCGTCATCTCCCCCACATTCCAGGGCTGGAGGACGCGGAACGCCTTCCCTCCCCAGATCGACAGCGCCGGACCGCGGTTCGACGGCGTCATCCCCGCGCGCTCGAACTCCTTCACGTCCGGGAGTTGGACGGCTCGAGGCTCGGTCGCGATGCAGGCCCCGTCGGGGAGATTCGCGATGCACCACTCGCTCGCGAGGATGCGAGTGTCTCCGCGTCCCTTCAGCGTCTCCGTGCTCCAGGTCTCCTTCACTCCGCGCGCCCCCAGGATGGCGAGGCATGCGGCTACGGCGACAGCACGGAGCGCCCCGCCGCGGATCGCTGCCGCAACCCGCGCAACTGCCAGGCCGCAGTACGGGGCAAGGATCGGGACCATCGGAAGGATGTACCTGGGATAGTGGAGTTTCTTGCTCACCATGAAGAGGAAATAGACGGCGCCGAGGCAGATCGCTGGGAGGTGGGGACGCCGACCTTCTCTTGGGGCCCGCGCGAGGACCAGGACCCCGCCGAGCAGGCCCACGAGTCCGAGGTCCAGTCCGAGGATGCGCGAATACTCCACGAGTGCCGAAACAGGCTCCGCCCAGAAATGGGGCTCGCCAGCGAGGCCCCACTGGTACATGAAGCCGATGTAGGCGAGCTTGGGGTGGAAGACGACGTAGAAGTTCGCGGCGAAGAAGCCGAGGAAGGCGCACAACCCGCCGAGGGCTGCCCGGAAGATCGTGCGCCCGGGGCCCGCCTCCCTCGCCGTCAGGAGCAGCGCGAGCGCCGGGATGCCTCCGAACATCGCGTCGTTGATTTTCGCCCCGCCCGCGACACCGACCCACGCGAAGGCCCACATCAGGGAGTAGAGGCGCTTGTCGAGGAGGAATCGATGCGTTGCGAACGGCACGGCGATCAGGGCGAGGATGAGAGGAGCGTCTCCCGCGATGTTCTTCGTCGCCCCGACGTGCACCGAACACACCCCGAGCATCGCGGCCGCCACGAGTCCAGCCACGGGCCCGCCGACGGTCCTGCCGTACCGGTGGATGATGACGATGCTGATCAGGCCGAGGAGGACCATCGCGCCCCGCGCGGTCAGATAGAAGGGCTGGGGATCCGCCTGGAACCAGAGCATGATCTGGTCCGACCGGATCCCCCGAGGTGGGTTGCCCGCCGCCCGCACCAGGGCGATGGCCGCGCGGTTGATGGTGGTCATCAGGTGGGCGCGGCTGAAGAGGTGGGGGTTCGTGCCCCCTTCCTCCGCGAGCCGGGCCGCGATGCGGAGGTAGATCGGCTCGTTCGAGTCCAGCTCGTGAGGAAGAGCCCAATCCAGGTGCCAGATCCTGAGCGCCCCCGCCACGATCAACACAGCCGTCAGGGCAGCCCACTCCCATCGGGCCATCCCGCCGGTCCCCGGCGCGTGCGCAGTCTCGCCCACCGCATCCATGCGCTGGCTGCCCTTACTCGACGTCGCCAAACCGCCGCTTCCGCTCCTCCGCGGGAATGGCCCGATAGTCCAGCGGTTCCATGGTAAAGTCGCCCCTCCCCTGCGTCAGCGAGCGCAGCATCGTCGCGTAGCCGAACATCTCCGCGATCGGCACCGTCCCGTGGACGATGGAGAGCTCGTCCTGCGCGTCGACCTGGGTGATCTCCGCGCGGCGGCGGTGCAGGTCGCTCAGCACCTCGCCGAGGAAGTTGGCCGGCGTGCGGGTGTCGAACTTCATGTACGGCTCGAGCATGTCGCTCCCCGCCTTCTCCATCGCGTCGCGGAGCGCGAGCGCCGTGGCCGCGCTGAAGGCCGCCTCCGTCGCGTCGGTCGGGTGCGATGAGCCGCCGATGAGCGCGATCTTCACGTAGATCAGCGCGTAGCCCCACTTCCCGCCGCCGAGCGCGCTCGAGCGAGCGCTGTCCTCGACCGTCGCGTGGAACGCCCGCGGGACCGATTCCGGGGTCAGGCGGTTCTCGAGGACGACCTGCGTCTTCGAGGGGTTCGGCTCGACCGTGAGGACCACGTGGCCGTACTGCCCCCTCTCGGCGATCTTCCGGATGAACTTCCCCTCGCCGGTCGCCGCGTGCTTGATCGTCTCCTTGTACGCGACCCTCGGCGCGCCGACGTTCGCGGAGACCTTGAACTCGCGGAGCATCTTCTCCCGGAGGATCTCGAGGTGGAACTCCCCCATCCCGCTCACGATCGTCTGGCCGGTCTCCTCGTCCATGCGGCTGGTGAAGGTCGGATCGTCCTTCGCCATCCGTTCGAGCGTCTGGATCAGCTTGTCGCGATCCTCTGCCGACTTCGGCTCGATCGACATCGAGATGACGGTCTCGGGGAAGACCATCCGCTCGAGGACGATCGGGTGGCGCGGGTCGCAGAGGGTGTCTCCGGTCTTCGTGAAGCGGAGGCCGCGGACGGCGGCGATCTCGCCCGGCCCGACGCTGTCGACCTGCTGCGGGGTGTTCGCGTGCATGAGGAAGATGCGCTGGATGCGCTCCTTCTTGTCCTCGCGCGGGTTGTGGACCGCGGCGCTCGTGTCGAGGCGGCCCGAGTAGACGCGGACGTAATCGAGCTCTCCGTAGGCGTCGGTCCAGCTCTTGAACATGAGGGCGCACATCGGCGCCTTCTCTTCGGGTTTACGCGTCGCGGGCTGGCCGGTGCGCGGGTCGGTCCCCACCATCGGCGGGACGTCGAGCGGACTCGGCAGATAGTCGATCACGCCGTCCAGGAGAAGCTGGACGCCCTTGTTCTTGAGGGAGCTTCCGCAGAAGACGGGGGTGAGCTTGAGAGCGAGGGTCGCCTCGCGGATTCCCCGCTTGAGCTCCTCCTCGGTGAACTCCTCCTTGGCGTACCACTTCTCGGTCATCCAGCCGACGGCGTCCGCGACCGCGTCGACCATGTCGGATCGGCGGATCTCGATCTCGTCGACCATCTCGGAGGGTACCTCGGATTCCAGGACCTCTCGCCCGAGGGAGGCCTCGTCGTAGGTGAGGAGTTTTCGCCGCACGAGGTCCACGATGCCGCGGAAGGCGGACTCACGGCCGACGGGCCAGGCGAGGGGGACGGGGTTGGCGCCGAGCTTCTCCTTTATCGACTTGAGGGCGCGTTGGAAGTCGGCGCCGAGGCGGTCGAGCTTGTTGACGAAGGCGATGCGCGGGACGCGGTAGCGGTTCGCCTGGCGCCAGACGGTCTCGGACTGGGGCTCGACGCCTCCCACGCCGCAGAAGACTCCCACGGCGCCGTCGAGGACGCGCAGCGAGCGCTCGACCTCGGCGGTGAAGTCGACGTGGCCGGGGGTGTCGATCAGGTTGATGCGGTAGTCCTTCCAGAAGCAGACGGTGGCGGCGGCGGTGATGGTGACGCCATGGGCCTGCTCCTCGGGCATCCAGTCGAGGGCGCAGGTGCCCTCGTCGATATTGCCGAGCTTGTGCTCCTTGCCGGTGTAATAGAGGATCCTCTCCGACGTGGTGGTCTTCCCCGCGTCGATGTGGGCGATGATGCCGATGTTGCGGAACTTGTCGAGCATGGGAGTCTCGGTTTCGAAGGTGCGGTATCCTACCGATCGGGGCGGGCGAGGGCAACGAGGTGATTGCCTTGGGGGCAAGCGCACAGTCGGCGGGCGGCGGAGCGTTTACGGGTTTCCCGGACCTGTCACACTCGGACTTCGTGTCCAGTGGCACCCCCGTCGCCGCGTTGCGGCGCCGGTTGACCGAAGGTGCGATCGACATCTCGCCCTGTTTGGGGTACGATGCGCATCGCATGACCTCGACCGGTTCTCCTTCTCCAGTGGAACCAGCGCCTGCGCCTCCCCGCGCGCGGGTTCGCCCTCCGTGCCTATGATGGCGAGACACCTGTCCTCCCGGTAATTACAGTAGAATGGAGGGCGGGATGAGGAGCCAGCATGGAAGAACCTCTCGCACTGCCCCAGGGGGATCCCGCCCTGCTGGGGTCAACGGAAGGAGCCCGTAGGGCGACTGGAGTTGAGCCCAGCAGGGCGGCCGCCGCGGCGGGCGGCAACTGCACGCTCGACCCCGAGGTCGCCGAAAAGCCCAAGCGGCGCTCGTACTCCGCCGAGTACAAGGTGCGCATCCTCGAACAGGCCGACGCCTGCAGCGAACCTGGCCAGATCGGCGCGCTGCTGCGCCGCGAGGGCCTGTACTCGTCCCACCTGGTCGCCTGGCGGAAGCTCCGCGAGGACGGGGTGCTCGCGGGCCTCCTCGGGAAGGTGATCGTGACGCAGGGGCCTCGCGACCTCGAACTCGCGCTGGAGCACGTTCTCAAGACGATCGCCGCTCATGCCGTAGAACCCAACCCGGGCAGGCCCGGAGCCTTCCGGAGATGTCAGAAACAGAGGCGCTAACTGGTCACCGATGCTGCATATTGCGGGCGTGCGTGTCGTGCCGGACACGCCGCTGGACCTCCGCGCGTTGCTCGGACTCGAGCTACTGGTGGATGTCCGCCGAGAGCCGGGGCCCTCTGGCTTCCCCTACGCAAGGGTGGTCGGCTACTCGAAACCGTGGGACCCTCGACCCTGCGCTGCGGCAGCAACGCCGTCTCGATCCCGCGCCGACGTGCATCGAGTCCACGCGAGCGCGGAAACCTCCGCACGCGGGACCCCGACGCCCATGGAGGCGCGTAGAAGCGGTCCCAGGCGGCGACGGTGGCTCCCTATTCCGCGATCCGACCGCATCCCCTCCTCTCCCCCCTGGCGCCCTTCCCCGCGCAAAGTGGTCCCCTGCGGTACCGCGTTCAACACCCGGCCCCGTCGGCGAGGGAGGCCTGGATCCCCAGGCGCAACGCGTACCCAACGCCGTGCCTCGCGCCGGTGGACAGGAGGCGGAGGCCCGCCTCTCGCACGATCTGCGGCGTAGCGTCCGTGGAGCCGTCGTCGACGACGATGACGGCGCCGCGCCATTCGGCGGGGATGCGCGCGAGGAGGGTTTCGATCTTCCCCGCCTCGTTGTAGGCGGGAATGACGACCTTGCACCTCGTCGCGGCGCCGGGTCGGCCCAAGCGCTCCTCCCCTCGCCCCGTCACGCCATCGAATCCTGAGGCAGCGCGGGGATTATGGCCTCTCGCGCCGCCCGGGATCAAGCGGCGCGCACGTGGACGAGCAGAGTTTCACACCGGGTCGAGTCAGAGTACAATGAGGCCCGGCCAAGGCGGAGGGCGTCCCGGGAAATGAGTGAGTCATCGCATGGTGAAGCGCGGGACCCTTGGCGCCTGCCAGCACTCCTTGTGCGCTGCGCGACGGTCCCAGGCGCCATGATGCGGCGCGCATTTCCGCTTGCCGAGACGCTCGCCGCCCTCCTGTCAGCGCTCTACCTCAGCTTGTTCTTCCGCCGCGGCCTCACGCCCCTCGATGACGGGTGGTTTCTGGACCTGGGCGCCAGAGTCGCCAGGGGTGAGGTGCCGTACAAGGACTTCTACGTGTTGGCGCCGCCTGGGTCCTTCTATGCCTTCTCCGCCTTGAACCTGTGCTTCGGCCCAACGCTCCTCCCGTCCCGCATCCTCTGGCTGATCGCGGGCGTCGTCATGGCGGCCGTGCTCGCGCGGATCGGGCGAACCACCCTTCCACCGTTCTTGAGTGGAATCGCGGGGGCATCGGCGGTGATTGGCACCTTTCCGTCCATCCTCACGGTCCCCTACTACTGGATGTCAAACGTCTTCGGGGTGTGTGCCCTGGCGATTCTCCTCGCGTCTGCCGACGGCAGCCCGGCCCGCAGGTTGCGTCTGGCGGGCGTGCTCCTGATCATCGCACTCTTCTTCAAGCACAATACGGCCGCATATGTAGGTGCTGGGCTGACGCTCGCCACGCTCGTCCTGCCGACGCCGGACTCGGCCTCCGCCCCGCGGAGGTTTTGGCACCTGTTTTCTGGGGCTCTGGTCGCAATCGCCGGGCTGCTCTTGTGCCTCTATCTTGTGGGAATCCCCATCGTTGCCCTCTGTAAATCCCTCGTCGCCATGTTCTTCCTGCCCCACGGCGACATCGACATTCCCATGCCATTGCCCTGGGCCTGCTTCCCCCATGCCCTATCAGGTGTGGAGGTCTGGAGTTCACTGCGCCGCTCCACTTTCTGGCTGCCATTCATCGTCCCTGTGCTGGTCATTGCCAAACACGGGAGATGGACGCGGAGCGCATCTGGCCGGATTCCGACGCTATGCGCCATCGGTCTCTACGGCTTGTGCATGGCGTTGCACGCGACCCCTCGGGCTGGATGGAGCTACCTCTCGCGCGCCCTGCCGGTCCCGATTCTCCTCCTCTTCCTCCTGGCGTGGGACACGAGCAAGGGCCGGTCCAGGTGGATTGGCAGGATCTGGGCTATCGTAATCTCGGCCGTCCTCGGCATGTTGGTCTCCGAACAGCTCCGCTACCACCTCGATCAGGTCGTCTACCTGGACGGGCCCTGCGAGGGGATCCTCAGCACCGAGGCGGTGCGCGACCGACTTGCCCGGATTCGGACCGTTGTGGCCCCCCTGCTGACCTCGCAGGGTGAGCTCCTCGTATTGCCGGACGATAACATCCTTTATCCGTACCTCGGTCAGCGATCGCGAGCGCGGTTCCAATTGCTCCTCGATGGAGATCTGTTCGTGTCAACCATCACGGAAGATCTCATTCGAACCAGGCCGAAGGTCGTGATCCTCGCACCAGCGGACGGCCAATTCCGCAGGTATCCCCTGTACGCCCACCCGCTGCTGGAAATTATCTGGCGCACCTACCGCCTGAAAGCCGAGGTGGACGGCACGCAGATATGGGTTCGCAAGGAGTGACGCGCGGGGAGCGCGACCAACGGGCAGTTCAAGGCTTCACCGCGGCAGAATCTCCCGCAGAGCGTCGCAGACCCGTTTCACCTTCAGCGGGTCCATGTGGAAACCGGAGGGGAGGTTCACGCCCCAGGGCGCAATGTCGTAGCTGACCGGATGCCGCAGGGGCGCCGACTCCGCGACCCCCAGGTGCCGGTACGCGGGGAGCGAGCTAAGTGGATAGAAGTAGGGACGGCAGGCGATCCCCCTCGTCCGCATCGCCGCGATCACGTCCTCTTTCGGGAGCCGTCGGCCCTCCCCGGGGACGACCGTCACCATCCAGTACGTGTTCTTCACCCCGGGGCCCTCGAAGTTGAGCTCGAGGCCGGGCTCGGGACCCAGCTCCGCGCGATACCACTCGAAGATCTCCCGCTTCCGGGCGAGGAGCTCTTCGATCCGCTCGAGCTGCGCGACGCCCAACGCCGCCTGCAGGGCGCTCATCTTGTACTTGTGAGCGACCTCCTCGTTCCAGAACATCCGCGGCTCGTCGGGTCGTCGACCGTGGTCCCGGAGGACCAGCACGCGCCGGTAGAGGTCCTCCCGGTCGGTGACGAGCATCCCACCCTCGCCCGTCGTGACGGTCTTCGAGCCATGGAAGCTGAAGACGCCGATGTCGCCAAAGGCGCCCGCCTTTCGCCCCAGGAGTTCCGACCCGATTGCCTGGGCAGCGTCCTCGACGATCGCGATGCCCCGGCGCGCGGCGACCTCACGGATCGCCGGAAGGTCGGCGACCCCGCCGTACAGGTCCACGGGAATGACGGCGCGCGTCCGGGGGGTGATCGAGCGCTCAAACGACTCCGGCGAGAGGCACCACGTGCGGCGATCCACGTCGGCGAAGACTGGGGTCGCTCCAACGTAGCTGACGGGCGCGGCGCTCGCGATCCAGGTGATTTCAGGGACGACGACCTCGTCCCCCGGGCCGACCCCCAGGGCCAGGAGGGAGAGGTGGATCGCGGAGGTGCAGGAGGGGAGGCACACCGCGAACCGGACCCCCAGGTACTCGGCGAAGGCGCGCTCGAATCGGCGTGGGTACGCATCCGCGTTCTCGTACCACCCGTGGGCGGCCGCATCGGCGACGTACTCGATCTCCTTCTGCGTGATCCACGGACCGGCGACGGGGATGAACTCCACTTCTATTCCTCGATGCACTTCAGGTAACCGTCGGGCGCGGTGCTGATGACAAGCTTGTCCCGGAATTCGGCGTCCACGACGAAGCGCCGGTTCTCTTTCAGGAACTCCCCCACGGCCGTCCGCGGGTTGTTCCCCTTCCCCCATGGACGATCGGGATACGTCCCTTGCGGCATGTCCTCGATGGCTGTGTCGAGCACGATCACGTAGCTTCCCTTGCCCACGAGCGGCGCGTACATCCGGAGCTCCTGCATCACGTGGGCGTGCGTGTGGTTGGAGTCGAGGATCACGACCACCGGCTTCCGCTCGCCAACCAGGTCCCGGGCACGGGCGGCGACGGCCGGATCCGTCGATGACCCCTCGAGCATCCGGATGCGCGCCGCGAGCGCATGATCCTGCAATGCCTTTCGATTGTGCTCCCGAATCTCGATGTCAATCCCGATTGCGATTCCGTCGCCGCCGAGCAATTCCAGGAGGGAGGCCGACAGGACGAGCGATCCCCCATGGGCAATGCCGGTTTCGACGATGGCACGCGGGCGGACACGCCAGACGATCTCCTGGATCGCCACGATGTCCTGTGGCATCTGGATGATGGGCCGGCCGAGCCACTGGAAGTGATACGTGTAGCGGAACGGGGCCGTCTCCCGGAGAAACGAAATCCCCATGCCCCGAAGGGCATCGTTCCTCCCCATGGATTCGATCAGTTCCTCGTCCTGCGCCATCCAACCTCCGGACCCAGTGCGGAAGAACTCCCAGGACCTACCGGGTGGCTACGACATAGACGATGTTGCAGTCCTCAGCATGCTCCTTTCCGAACTCGTAGCATGCGTCGCAGAAGGCCCTTCGCCAGTCCTTCGTCCCCTCCTCGCCCACCCGGCCCCAGCCGAATCCGCCTTCACCCCAGGGGCCCTTCTCGAGCAGCCAGTTCATCTGGGCCTGGGAGAGCATCTTGTAGAAGACACCGCCACGGCCGGTGACCCTCAGGCCGCTCGCGCAAACGTCCCTCTCGAGGAGTTGCATGTCATACGATCTGCGATGGCCGGCCACCTCGATGTCGAACGGCGACAGCTCGTATTCGTCCCGGAGGGAGCCCATCCGGCGTGCAATGCGGCGATTGACCGCGAGGGCGTTCGGGACGCAGACGAACATCTCCCCGCCCGGCTCCAGGCTTCGCGCCAGCGAACCCAGCAGGCGAACAGGGTCGAGCACGTGCTCGATGAGGTTTACGAGCGTGATCATGGTGAAAGGACGATCCGCGACGTAGTCCTCCGCCCGTCCTACCACGAATTCCGCGCCGGGACAGTTCGCGCGCGCGTGCTCGATCGCCGACTCCGAGATGTCGATACCCACGACACGCTGGAAGGCGGGGGCAAGCATGCGTGTCAGGACACCATTCCCACATGCCACGTCAAGCAGGCTCGGCGGCTTGGCGCGATCCAGGATCGTCCGGGCGATATACTCTCCGAGGAGGAGCTCGTACGTGGCGAAGTGCTGCCCACGCTCCCACCGCCCGAATTCCTGCGCCGCCGTGCCGTCCGCATCCCCAGGAGCCGATGTCGAGAGGTCGCCCATTCCAGCGCTCCACTCCCTAGGACTGTTCGCTCTCGATCCGATCGCGACCCGGGCCGGGCGCATCCGGTACCCCGCGGACCGCCAGGATCTCCTCCAACCCTTGCTCGATGGGTATCTCGGCCGTCCAACCCAGCACCTCTCTTGCGAGGTGCGTATCCATCATTATGTTGGCGGCGTACCCCTCGACATCCTCGTGACGGATCGGGCTCCGGGATCCGACGCGTCCGACGATCCACCGCGCAATCTCCGCCGTGGAGATGCCTCGACCCGTTCCGAGATGCAACAGCCCTTCAGTTCGCCGTTCCAGGGCAAGTGCGAGGCCACGGCAGAGATCGCGGACGTGCATCAGGTCCAGCGTCGGGAACCCGTTTCGATAGCGGTGCGTGACGATTTCCCGCCCCTCCAGCGCCTTCTCGAGAAAAGTCCACATGAACCGAGGACGCGCGGATCCCGATCCGTAGACAGGACCACTGCGCAGGACGAGTACCGGAAGCGCGTGCCGAACGCGAGCGAGGTCGATGAGGCTCTCGCACAAGAATTTGGCCTCGCCGTCAGCCCCGCGAGGCCGCGGGGGGAGCGACTCATCGGCCCTGAGTCCACAGGACTCGTAGCCCGAGAACACCTCCCAGCTGCTGAGGTAGACGAGGTACGTCCGATGGTGGACCGCGACATCGAGCACGTTTCGGAGCATCTCCACGGATTCCCCCATCGCCCGTGACGAAGTGTACAACCGGGGATGTGCGAGGTGCACGATCGTGTCGATCCCCCAATCGCGGACCCAGAGGTCCAGCGGAACTGAGCCCTCCCGCAAGTCCAGCTCCCCTCGGGAGGGGATCGAGACCTGCATTCGGTCGCCGATCGTCCGCACGAGTGCGCTGCCGATGAACCCGGCACCGCCAGTGACCAGGATTCGACGCGAGGGGCCGGTGGACGGGCGCTGGGGGCCGTGTTCCTGACCCAGGACGGCCCTCATGACCGACAGGAGCTCGATGCGAATCCCGACTTCTCCGGGGCGATTGAGCACTCGCCTCACGGCCTCGTCGAATGGCATCCCCTCGAACTGAGCGAGGAGACCCGCTGCGATCACCGCGCTGCGGGAGATCCCCTCGTCGCAGCAGACGAGCACCTTCTGCCCCGCCCGGAGGGCCGCGATGCCCTGATCCAGCTTGCATCGCATGGCAGCAGCGGAGTTACCCCCCCGGTCCAGGAGGTCACGAACATCGAGGAGGTACACCCCCTGCGTGGGCGCGGCCAGGTCCCGGGCGGCAGTGCCGATTCGATCTGTGATCCAGTGAATCACCGGATGACGCGCTCCTGCGGCACATAGACCTCTGACAGGCTTCGAAGGTAGTAGCCCGCCCGTAGGGGACCGAACTCCGGTCGTAGGCCATCGAAGAGGTGCGCGAGGTAGGCCTCCACCTCGTTGAAGCCGGCCAGGGCCCGCAGCCACGTGGAGGCCGAGAATCGGGCGTTGATCTCGAACGGGAGCAAGACGCCCCCCTTCAACCGGCCCTGGATGTTCATCGGTCCGCGGCTTCCCAACTGGCTGGCGATTCGCTCAGCCTGCGATCTGACATCCGGAAAGTCGTCGATCAACCCCTGGCTGTACCCACTCGAGACCACCCCGTGGGGCGTCCGGAGCGACACGGAGAGCTTCGCGTGGAAGGTCCTCCGTAGGGCGATCGAACCCGCCGGCGTGCCGTCTGTGAGCGAGAGCACGCCGATCGTGAATTCTCCCTCGTCCTCCGGGACGTACTCCTGAAGGAGGGCGATCTTCCCGTTCCGTCCCAGGAACGCGGCATACTCCGCGACCTCTTCCCGGCTGTGGGCGAGAAACACCCAGGTGCTTCCGCCCGTCCCCGTCGCGGGCTTGATCACGCAGGGGACCGGGATATCCGTGGTGTGCTGGACGTCCAGCGCCGCCATCGTCCAGGGAACCGGGATCCCCAGATCCCTCAATCGGGCAAAGAGGCGGGCCTTGTCCCCGCACAAGGACACGACGTCCGCCGCGTTCGAGGCGAGATGCACCTTCGCCGAGTTCAAGCGGCCGGCCGCCTGGGAAAGCAGCGCGAGGGGCTCTTCGCCCCCGGGAATGACGGCGCGCGCCCCGAGGCGAGCGCACAGCTCGAGTACAGAGTCCACGTACCGGTGACGGTCGACCAAATAGCTGCCGTTGTGGTCCCCTTGGTAGTGGCCGTAGGCGAGCGGGTGGACATCGCAGCCGAAGGCGGCGAAGCGGGTGGACCCTGCCAGGCACTTCAGCAACTCGGTCCCGAGGGACGCCCCGCCGATGCCCGCGATCAGGACCGGCACGCGTGTGTCGGGCATTGTCTCCTCACGGCGACTTGCCAGTTGGGAGGGCCATCAAGGTCATTGCCGTCAAGATAAGCCCCGAAGGGGCGGCATGAAAGAGCCCAGGCCGAAGGCCTGGGAATCCGGCATCAGAGCGCATCGGAGCCCCGAAGGGTATCAGGGGCGAAATCCACGGTGCCGCCATGTATGTCGCCCCTTCGGGGCTTCAATGCACCTCTCGACCCTGACCCCAGGGCTCCGCTTCGCTTCGCCCTGGGCTGGTTCATCTCGCCCCTTCGGGGCTTATCTTGACGGCAATGGCCGTCAAGGTACGTGGAGCGGAGTGCTGCGTCAAGCGCGGCCGCGACCGAATGGCGCAAGAGGAGTGATCCACGCCTCGGCCCTTTGGCTTGACACCCCGATCACGCCCTTCTAGAAGTATGCGTGCCGATCCGCCCGCGGAGTGCCCGCATGCAACACGTCCTGGTCACCGGAGCCACAGGCCTCGTTGGTTCCTGGCTCGTCCAGGAGCTCCTGGCGCGCGGGAAGACCGTCGCCACCTTCGTCGTCGACGCGGACCCCGCCTCGGAGCTGCTCCGGAGCGGCGTGATCGGGAAGACCCGCGTCGTGAACGGGCGCCTCGAATCGTACTCGGACGTCGAGCGCGCCATTCTTCTGCACGAGGTCGACACCCTCTTCCACCTCGGGGCGCAGACCCTCGTTGGCTCGGCCCTCCGATCCCCGCTCGCGACATTCGAGACGAACATCCGCGGGACCTGGAACGTCCTGGAGGCGTGTCGCCGTGGCGGCGTGGCGCGGGTCCTCGTGGCCTCGAGCGACAAGGCGTACGGCGAGGCGCCGCAGCTCCCCTACACGGAGTCGACCCCGCTCCGTGGACGCCACCCCTACGACGTGTCGAAGTCCTGCACGGACCTGCTCGCGCAGTCCTACTTCCACACCTACGGTCTCGCCACCCTGATCGCACGGTGCGGCAACATCTACGGCGGCGGCGACCTGAACTGGAGCCGCATCGTTCCGGGGACCATCCGATCGCTCCTCCGGAACGAGCGCCCCGTCCTCAGGAGCGACGGGACCTTCGTGCGCGACTATATCTACGTGAAGGACGTCGTCGACTCCTACCTTACGCTCGCGGAGCGTGGACGTCCCGGCGAGGCGTACAACTTCAGTTCGGGAAAGGGGCTCACCGTCCGTGAGCTCGTGCGCGCGATCCAGGTCACGATGGGGAAGGAGCACCTCGAGTCCCAAGTCCTGAACACCGCAAGAGCCGAGATCCACGACCAGGTCCTCGACCCCGCAAAGGCGCAGGTGGAACTCGGATGGACACCGCGATATGATCTGGCCGCCGGCTTGCGGGAAACGGTGCAGTGGTACGAGGGGTACTTTCGGTGAAATGTCGCGCATGCGGGGCGGCCGAGCTGGAAGTCGTCCTTTCCCTGGGACGGACTCCACTCGCGAATTCCCTCCTCCTCGCCCCCGATCAGGAGGAGCTCACCTACCCGCTCGATCTGGCCTGGTGCTCCGCCTGCAGCCTGCTCCAGATCCTGGACTCGGTTTCGCCGGAGACGATCTTTCGCGAGTACCTCTACTTCTCGAGCTACTCCGACACGATGCTCTCCCACGCGCGGGACCTCGCCCGCGGGCTCGTCTCGGAACGGGGCCTTGGCCATGGAAGCCTGGTGATCGAGGCGGGGAGCAACGATGGGTACCTGCTTCGCCACTTCCGGGATGCGGGCGTCAGCGTGCTCGGGATCGAGCCCGCGCGAAATGTGGCGAGGGTCGCCGAGGAGCGGGGCGTTCGCACGGTCAGCGAGTTCTTCGGGGCTGCGCTCGCGCGAGGCCTGGGAAAGGCCGATGTCTTCGTCGCCATGAACGTCCTGGCGCACGTGCCGGACGTGAATGACTTCGTCGAGGGGATCCGCACGGTCCTGAAACCCGGCGGGGTGGCGCTGATCGAGACGCCGTATGCCAGGGACATGATCGACCTGTGCGAATTCGACACGATCTACCACGAGCATGTCTTCTACTACTCGGTGACGGCGCTTGCGCGGCTCCTCGGGCGGCATGGGCTCCGGATCGATGCGGTGGAGCGGGTGCCGATCCACGGCGGGTCGCTGAGGGTGAGGGCGGTCCATGGGACCGGCCCGGCGCCGGTCGCCGAGCCCTGGGCGCTCGACCGCGGCTACTACGCCGCGTTTGCAGCCCGGGTCGCGCGCCTGAAGACCTCCCTGCTCGCGGTCCTCGAGGGGAAGAACCTCGCGGGGTACGGGGCGGCCGCGAAGGGGGCGACTCTCTTGAACACCGTTGGGGTCCGCGGCCTTCGTTACGTGGTGGACCGGAATCCTGAGAAGCAGGGCAAGTACATGCCGGGCGTTCGCGTCCCCATCTTCCCGCCAGAGCATCTCCTCGAGGCCCCCGCCGAGTACGTTCTACTCCTGACCTGGAACTTCGCCGAGGAAATCATGGCGCAGCAGGCCGAGTATGTGAGGCGGGGCGGCCGGTTCATCATCCCGATTCCGGAGCCGAGGGTCGCATGATCGAGGGAGTGAAGGTCGTTCCGCTGCGGCGCATCCCGGACGAGCGGGGAACGGTCCTCCACATGCTCAAGCGGACCGATCCCCACTTCATCGAGTTCGGGGAGATCTACTTCACCACGGTGTACGCCGGCGTCGTGAAGGGTTGGCACCGGCACCGGGACATGACGCTGAACTACGCCTGCATCTTCGGACGAATCAAGCTCGTCCTCTACGACGATCGGAGGAAATCCGCGTCAAGGGGAACGATCGCAGAGTACTTTCTGGGGCTGGACGACTACTCCCTGGTCCAGATCCCCCCCGGGGTCTGGAACGGCTTCAAGGGGATGAGCGACCCGTACGCGATCGTCGCAAACTGCTCGACGCACGCCCACGATCCGTCGCTCTCGCAAAGAGTGGATCCGTTCCGGAATCGCATCCCGTACGACTGGTCCGTCAAACACCAGTAGCGAGGTCCCATGTCGCTCGATCGCTCGGGGTCCCTATGATCGTCGTCATCCTCGCAGGCGGATACGGCACGCGGCTGGCGGAGGAGACCGACCTCCGTCCCAAGCCGATGGTCGAGATCGGCGGTCGCCCGATCCTCTGGCACATCATGAAGCACTACTCGCACCATGGATTCCGCGAGTTCATCATCGCCCTCGGGTACAAAGGGGACGTGATCAAGCGGTACTTCTTCGAGTACCACACGCTCCACAGTGACCTCACCGTCCACGTGGAGAGCGGCAAAGTGGTCCTCGAGAGCCATGTGCAGGAGCCCTGGACCGTGCACCTCGTCGACACGGGGCTGCACACGCTCACGGGTGGGCGCCTGCTGAGGCTCCGGAAGAGGCTCGGCGACGAGCGCTTCCTGATGACCTATGGGGATGGAGTCTCGGACGTGGACCTGGCCGGGCTCGTGCGGTTCCACCAGTCGCACGGCCGCAAGGCCACCCTGACGGCCGCACGCCCCCCCGCGCGGTACGGGACCCTGGCCCTCGACAAGGAGCGCGTGACGGTGTTCTCGGAGAAGCCGCAGGCCGGCGAGGGATGGGTCAGCGCGGGTTACTTCGTCCTGGAGCCCTGCGTGCTGGACTACATCGAGGGGGATCCGACTCACCTAGAGGGGCGGCCCCTCGAGCGCCTGGCAGGGGAAGGGGAGTTGTGCGCCTTCCGTCACGAGGGGTTCTGGCAGTCGATGGACACGCTGAGGGACAAGCGCTGGCTTGAGGAGGCTTGGTCGCAGGGGCGCGCCCCGTGGCGCGTCTGGGCGGAGTAGGATCTACGGCGGGAGAATCGGCCCCCCCGCCCAGGTCTTCACGGACCGGAGCGACCCCGGGAGCACGGCGTCCTGCACCGGCCGGCCGCGCCACTGGACGAACTTGGCCGCCTTGGCCAGCAGGATCAGGAAGATGCTGGGGAAGAGCAGCAGGCGCGGCCAGAAGGTCACCCTCGCGCGCAGAGCGATCCTGAAATGTTCCTCCGCGAAGTGGATCAGCGAACTGGAGAGGCTCTTTCCCGACGTCGCAGGGTCCATCGTCTGGTGCCAGCGACGGAGCTTCGTCACCATGTCCTCCTGTTGTCGAACCTCGCGTCGGCAGAATAGGGGCTCGGGAACGAGGGCGAATTGCCCGAGGAGGGAGAGCTCACTCAGGAGGATGAGGTGCGGCCCGATGTTGTTCCGGCACCGGCCCGTCTTGTTCAGCGCCTCCCGACGGATCAGGCCGCAGATGAGGTTGCCGTTGACGAGGCCCCACTGCACCATGTTGAACCGGAACATCTGACCGACGCCCCGCGTGTCAAGCCATCCCGGCATGATCCCGACGGCGCGGTCGTCCCCGTCGATCATCACGGTCAACGACTGGGCCAGGACCACCTGCGGGTCGGAGCGCAGCACTTCAAGGCAACGCTCCAGGTAGCTGGGGTGCCACAGATCATGCCCGCCGGCCGAGAGGAAGTACTCTCCCTCCGCGAGTTCCAGCACGTGGTTGGCGTTCCAGACTGCCCCGTGGTTCCGCGGTGAGCGGAACGCGCGAACCCTCTGGTCGGCCTTCGCATGTCGACTGCAGATCTCCCACGTCCGATCGGTCGAACCGTTGTCGGACAGGACGATCTCGAAGTCGGTGCAGGTCTGCGCGAAGAGCGACTGCAGGGCGCGATCGAGGTGTCGCTCCTCGTTGTACACAGGCATGCCGATGGAAATGGTCGGCGGACGCATGCTCGGTCTCTTGGTAGTGTGCTTTCTGGAGGAGGCGCTGCCGTACGGTCGATTCCGATTGTACTGCTTCGGAGAAGAGTGGACCAAACTTCAGGAAGGAGCAGGCGCAAGACGTGCACCGAGGTATCCCCACAGAGCCTGCATCTGTGTCCGCGCAGGCGCGTCGTTTCTGGAGTCTGCGAAGGGCCCCAGACGTGCCCAGGTTGGGGCGAGTGCGCTCGGTCCGAGCATGTCGGATCGAGTTGGGCGAATACTCGTAGCGGAGGAGATCTACCGTCGGCGCTGGAACAGGAACTCGTTGTTGTGCAGCGTGTTCGTCGTCTTCATCCGCACCAGGTCGAGTCCCAGCTCCTCGTGGCAGAAGGTGAACACTTCGCAGGGCCGGGCAGACTCGTAGGGGTACCCGCCCAGCCAGTCCCGGATGTCCACCTCGAGGCTCATCCCCCTCGGGCGCGCCCGCCGCTTGCGGAACTCGCCCAGCGGCCCCTCGAACCGCAGTATGTACGTCACCACCATCGTCCCGAGCGCCGCGAGCTGCAGCGCCCGCTGGAGGCCTCCGGGCAGGCGGTTGTACCACCGCTTCTCCCACGCCCAGAAGCTCGAGGGGCCAAAGCGGCCGTCCGAGTGGAGGCCCCACCCCTCCACCTTGTTGTAGAGCGCCAGGTAGAGGTGCCCCCCGGGCGCCACCAGGCTCCCCGCCGCTCGCACCGCGTCCCACATCCGCGCCGTGTGGTGCAGCACCCCCCACGAGTAGACCACGTCCGCGGGCGCGAGCCGCGCGACGAACGCGGGGCCCAGGATCGATCCCTCGCTCACCTCCCACGTCGCAGGCGCCCACTCCCCCTCCCGCAG
>Ga0082335_1002109_pt1 | contig 38445 bp, 64 predicted proteins | sample Subgrocontami58m_FD_72375 | JGI IMG/M metagenome (GOLD analysis project Ga0082335, IMG submission 72375) | Subsurface groundwater microbial communities from S. Glens Falls, New York, USA - GMW37 contaminated, 5.8 m (SPADES assembly) (version 2) ...
AAACCTGTGCTATCAGCAAATGTATACAATCCTCTTCGTGCGGCATTAGGGTAGCCTCTGGATTAGCACCACGATAACCAGCAGCATCAGTCAGCCTACAGCAATCTACGCAATAGCCCATGCCGTTGTAGGTGGCCCAGTTAGGCTCTACCTCTTGGAGCATATCCAACAGCACTGCACGCTCGGCTAGGAACTTGTACACATCTCTGGCTACCAGATAGTCAATACTGGCAAATAGGTCTGTTATCCCCTGTACTTCGTCCTCAGTCAGTATCTTGTCTGCGTCCATCATTCCCCTCCTTCCAACTCTTTAGTATCGCCAAAAACCGCCCTCTGGGTCTGACCCTCTAGGGCCTGTGAGTATATTTCTTCCAGCCTGTTCATACATCCATCTCCATTATCTCCATCTCTACCCGTGGCGCCTTGGCGTCTATAAACCGCTTCCAATGGCCGGCAGCGATACGGCCATCTCCACGTGGTCCGAACACGGCATCAAAGAGGCACTTAAAAGTATTCTGCACGTCGGCCTGGCTGTTGGCTAAATAGACATCCATCTTCACGATGTACTCTACGTTATCCTTGCGCCTGAAGCCTTGAGCTTGTGCTTCGGCCTCAATGATAGAAAGCATGGACTTATACGCCTGTGTGTTGTATAACACTGGTCTACCATCTTTATGGAGACCCGCACTATACTTGTTGTTATCCGATATGGGTAGGCTCAATTGTAGGTGATAGACAGTCATCTTGTGTGCCACCAATTAAAAGCACGCCGCAGGAAGTACGAGCGTACCAGGCTCACGACCGTGAACACGGCTCCTATCGCAAGGTTATCGCTCACGCTGGCCTCTATTTCGAACAGCGGAAATGTCACGACCTGCGTGAGGATGGCTATCCAGTAGCCGATAGCTATGTTAATGATCGCCTCTAGCAGGCTGTGTTTTCGTGTCTGGCCTATTCTCATATCAACCTCTGCTGTCCTGCGTATTTACAATGCGGCGAGTAGAACAACGCTTCGCGGAAGCGGTTCTTGTTGCCCTTCGCTCCGTAGCCGCGGACCGCCTTCCACGTCTCAACCTTCCATCCGCGCTCCAGCAGCCACTCATGCTCCTCATAGTAGCCCGCGAGAACTATCCGGTATGACGGCCTGTCGCCGCGTTCTACGCACCACTTCGCCACGTCCTGCGCCACCGTCAAGCTCTCCTGGTGATAGAGCGTAGGATCGCGGTCTTCCACCCCATAAGGTGGATCGAAGAACATGCCGACATCACCTACAGTATCCTGCCAGTCGCCTCCGCAGACCCGCGTCCAGTCGCCCGCCACAACGCGGGCGTACCGCAGTCGCTCCGAGAGACGACGGAACCACTCGTAGATGTTGGTGTTGTACGGCTCCTGCACGCCGGTCCCGCCGCTGCCAATGTGCGGGATCTGCCCCAGGGCGTGCACGCCCATCCCGCCGCTGCCAATGTGCGGGATCTGCCCCAGGGCGTGCACGCCCATCCCGCCGTGGCCAACGTGCGGGATGGGCCCCAGGCTGGTGAGTCCTGACCCTATCCAACACGATGCGGCCCATATCCAGTAGCCCGCGAGCTTGGCGTCATAATATGTCTCATCGGCCATGAGATGATCTGATAACGCCTCGCCCTCGGCTATGAGCCTCCGCTTCCGGGCGCTGAGATCGAAGTGGTTCACCGGCCAGTCGCACCACTTTGCCACCTCGTCAGGGTCGGCCTGCAGCGCCCGCCAAACGTTGGCGACGTAGCCGTCTGCGTCCACCACTGTCTCTATATGCTCACCCTGGACGTAGTGAGGCCGCGCTAGGAGTACCGCGCCGGAGCCGAAGAACGGCTCTATGTATGTTTTGGGCTGGCCCAGTGCCTGCCACACCTTGTGTGCGATGGTGGCTTTTCCTCCAAAATATGGCATGGGAGCCTTGAGATCACTCATACCATACTCCCTCATCTGCGTTGGGAAACTGCCGCACGCTCGCCTCCTGCTTACGCTTCCGGTAATTCGCCCGCCGAAGATCTAGCACGTGCTGCCGGTATACGGGATCAGTCTTATACCTGAGCCTGTACCTCTCTCGATCGCGCTCCCTGATCTTCGCTCTGTTTTTGGCCTGCCACTTCTTAACCGCCCTGTTCTGTATCGCCAAATACTGCTCGCGGTGATCTCTCTGCCATCGGCGAGTGGCGGCATGTTGTTTGGCCTTTTTACCCTCTACGTGGTGGTAATAATAGCGGTGTCTGCAATTGCCATCCGCGAACTGTAGCTTGGGATAGACCACTTCATTGCCGCATCCGCACAGGCAAGGATGGGGAGCCATGCGACAAGCCTCACACCGCTGACCTGCGGGTGTTGCTGTGCCACAGACACGGCACACTGCTTTCCGTGTTTGAGCGTGTCCCTCCCGCTGGGCGCTCTGGTAGTCCGGGTGCTTGTTGGCGATCTGCCGCACCCTCTCCCTGGTGATACCCAACTGAGCGCCGATACTCTCCAGCGTCATCCCTGACCGCATCTGCTCTATGATACCTGGTACTCGTGCATCCATCATCTCGCCTCCTGTCGTTGCTTCTTGATCGCCACGCAGTCCGGGCAGTCGCCCTGGAATATGTGTGCTATCCCCGTGAGTATCCCGCAGATGGAGCACTGGGGGTGATCGTGTAGCGGCTTACCGTCGATCTCGCAGTCACCCTTGAGCGATCTCCACTTGCGGCGGCCAGCGCACGATAAGCACAAGTGGAGGCCGGCGTTAACCTTGTGGACTTCGCGATGGTCTCCGCACTGTGGGCAGTCTCGGTAGTAGATCATTCGCTCACCGCCTTCGAGCACGACCACGGACGCCAGGAGTACGCTCGCCACAGCCTGATAGACCACAATATCCTGTCGCGCTCAACATATATTGATAGACCCGCCATCTCCATCGGCTGTTGGTGGTACGTCGGCATAACCTGTAACTGACCAAGCTCTCCAAGCAGTCCGACAGCGTTGGTGTCGTAACGGCTCTCACACCAGGCGACGGGTAGAAAGTCGTGCCCGAAGTCACCGGGCGCTATGATACGCTCGTTGACGGTGGAGCCGACGACCGCGTAGCCGAAGTCCTCTACTAGCTGCTCATAGCTGATGGACGTGCCGGACTCGACGAAATCGGCGTCGGGTCCGAAGGCGAACGCTCGGCCAGTCTGACAACTCAGTACGATGATGAGCAGCGCGAGTGGCGTGAGTAATAGTACAAGTCCCTTCATCGGCTCACCTTTTGCCATCCCACTTTCTCCTTCTGCTCGATCTCCCAGAGCGCCTTGTACGGGTGACTCTTGACGTAGTGCTGGTACAGAGCGAGTGTTGATGTATGCTCAAAGCCCAGCGCCAGCAGCAGGCCGCACTCCGCGCAGGGTATTGTTGCCCTCCAATCAGGTCTGTATGTCGCTGTCACCGGCTCACCTCCGTCAAAAACAGGCAGTACAGCAGCCAGAGTACCGCTATCCATAGAACTGTGTACACCACGCCTGTGTTCATCGATCCCCCTTTAAGAATGCCTGCCAGCAGACTGCATATACCACTCCCAAGGGGCCTCCTATAGCTATGCCTAGAGCGAACAACGCACCTACAGGACTGACATCCGTGGGCACATTCATCAACACAAGCCATAGCACAAATAAGATAACTATCATGCCTAGCAGGAGAACGTCCCGGATGGTCATTGCTGTGCTCGCTGTCCTGGTGACGGCTCGCACAGCTCAAACTCAACAGCGTAGCACCGTCGGCCTTCTGCTATCGTGTCACGCTTGCCGATAATCTTATTGATATAGGCCATGAAATAGGCCCAGGACTCAAAGCCCTCCGCCTGTGCTTCGGCTTCCGTCATGTGGTCTAGCGGTTGCTCCCACACCCTCAGAATACGGATACGGAGGTCAGTCTTGTGATAGTAGCTGGTCTTGACTTGGTGGACTGACCCTGCCTTCACTCTGGGGCGACGCCAGAAACGGCGGGTCTGGGTTTTGTTGCCAGATCGGATAAGGTCAACCATCTCAGTCTTAAACAGGATCACCTTGCGTCTCCTTCTGCGTCTATACTTCCGCCACACCCTCCCAGTGACCTCGGACTGGTGGCAACCGACCAAAGCGCCCATATCCGAGGTCACTGGGAGGGTGTGGATAGCCTTGCCTATACGTTATAACAAGTTTAGCTGACGTCCCTCTCCCTCTAGGTCTATGACCACTTCCAGCCCCTGGAACGCGGCGAGCCTGGCTGCCATCCTCACCGCTTGCTCGGCGGTATAGGTAAGCGTAAGGGTCAGGTGGGGACTCTCGTATGCCTCGCCGCCCTCATCCTTGATCTTCTTCGTGCTTAACGCCACCTTGTTTACGATAGCTGGAAACCTGTAAGTATCCATTACTCTTCCTCCTTTTTCGTATAATACGGGCAGTCCTCGCCCGTTCTTGTGACTGGTGCATCCACGGCGCCCCAACAATGGCCCTCTTCTGGCTTATGTATAAGGCCAACCACAGAGATGCCCACGACTACTCGCGGAGGACGCCACCACTTGCAGTTGTGGCACAGCCGCTCTGTGGCTTGCTGTAGGGTCTCTGTGGTCATACGATCACCGCCATAATCTTACAGGATGGAGACTGTCGGTACACTGTCATGTCCTCAGTAAAGATGCAAAAGCATTTCGGGCACTCGCCTAAACGTACAGTTACCATAGACGGGACTGCTACAACGGGCCTGTCCAGCTGCGTATTGCAGTGCCAGCAGTACGATCTCCATCCTGTAACTTTCGCCATGCGATTCTACCCTCCCGTTAGCCTCGCCTTATTGCGGTTGTACGCTGCTACCAGGTCGCTCTTGGCCTTGCCTTGCTTGACCTCGCCTGGCACGTCGTTCCAGTGCTGGTTCAGCTCTTCCAGTGTAGCCGCTCCGTCGAAGGCCGCTACCCAGTCGCTAGCTACGGGTGCTTGTGGCGTTGCAGGCTCCGCGGCGTTTTCATTCTCTGGTACGAGCGTGGCCTGGTGCGGCTCACCATCAAGCGCGCTGTCGGACGGCGTGTCATCGTGCGGTACTTCGCGGGCTGTGCCTTCGATAGTACCCTCCGGCAGTTCAATCAACTCGCTATCCACCAACTCGCCGGTTTCTACGTCCACCACTCGCACCGAACGGGTCTCCGCTAGTTCTAGTCCATCCATCTCTTCTGGAAAGCCCTTCCGCCAGGCATGGGACTCGGCTCGGACCGCAAGCATGTTGAAGGGTCGTTCTTCATATTCCGGCTTGATTACTCTCGATTTCGTGTTAGTCCTATAGTCTGTCTTGGTTTCGTAAGCGAACTCTTCCCACCTGACTGTGGCCGTGAATGGGACTCGTTGACCCTGGACAATACGATAGACGGTTGCCCTACACCACTCAGGGTACTTACCATCAAGCAGTGCAGGGCTGTATACTGGGTCGTCAACACCTGCTGCTTCTCGCGTCTTGGCTGCTGTCGCTCTATACCCATCAATGCCGGTGATAATTGCCATGTCCTTTTCGTCGGCATAGCCCCACGATTTATCCGGCTTTTGCTCACGTCTCCGGAAGAAGACGGGGTATATCTGCTTCCTTATGGGGTCTAGCCCGCTCCGGATAGCCACGGCCATGAAGTAAAGAAACTGCTCGTCCGTGGCGTCCCTGGCTATCTGCTTCCGTATAATATTCAGCTGGTCAGGATTGTATACCTCTCCTGCCGCTTTGACTCGTTGTAGTGCCTGTTGTGTCATTGCCTTTTCCTCCTGTTTTAGTCCGGGCCACATCTCGCGGCCGATTCGAATAACGGCTCCGTTGCTGCCAATTTCATAGTCCCATCGCTCAGGGTCTTTTCTCCGCATCACACGGAGTGAGTTTGTAAATATTAAATCCTCCAAGCTGAATAGCCGCTCGCCCTGCCGCCATCGCTGTAGGTACTCGCAGAACTGTGACTTGGCGACACTCAAGGGGTGCTCTTTGTTGCGGCTACACTCGACGGTGTAGGCTCTGGTGTCCATCGCCATGCGTACAACAACACGGCTTCGGGCGCAGTCAGCCTCGGCACAGTACGCCTTGCGAGCGAGCTTTTCAGCGGCGAGATAGTTCACAGCGCCTCCACCATTTCTTTTTCTCTGCGGCAAAACATTTTAGACATAGCCAGGGATGCTCTATTGTCTTGCCTCTATAGACTATGCTGTCTGTCAGTTTGTACGGAGCGAGTTCCGAGGCTAACTTGCCGCATCGGTCACACTGCCCGCCGACCATCGTTATCCTCGTGCTCACGCTTGCTCCTTCACTGCATCCAGCAGCCCGAGAATATGTAGCGCTGCCAGCCATCCGACGAGCTTACCGCCAGCAAAGCCTGTGTCATATTCTCTGCGTCTATACAGGGCATCCCTAGACCGCAGCCTCGCCATCATCTCATCACTCGCCACAGGCCCCGCGGCAATGATGGCGTCGGCTAGGCCGGCGCTATGGGACATTAGCTGATCTGTATAATCTCCCTTTCCCCCATTCCAGCTAAAGTAGTCGTTGATAATCTCTATCAGCTTGTCTCTGGTCATTGCTCCACCTCTGTCAGAGTGACACCGCTGGCCTCGACGGTTATAGCCGCTTTCTTGGCGTATATGCTAAGGGCCTCGGCTATCATGTCCTCGAACTCTCTCCGTATAAGAAAGTTGCTCATAGGAGCGTCGGGGTCATCCTCCCATCCCGTCTCAAGCTCTAGGTACACCGTACCTGTGATCTTGACCTTCTTCAATGTCAACGGGTTCATTCCAGCGCCTCCTTGACCTGATTGTACAGCCCGGGCTCAAGGCCTGTGAGTAACAGCAGGTCTAGCGCCAGGTCAGCCGCATCCTGCAACGTGAAGTCCCAGTCTGCTATCACTCTGCTGGGCGCATCGAAAGATCGAAACTCTAGGCACAACATCCGGCTGCTGTAGCGGTCCGCTGTACGAGCAGCAAAATATCCCTCGCGCGGCGCGCTTTGCATTTCCATTACCTGTTCTCCTTTTGCCATAGCCAGACCATAATTATCAGTATCCAGCCGATGGCGAGCAGGCTCCATAGTGGCGATACTTCCAGCGGGTGATACCACATCATGATTGCTCCTTCCTCAGCAGGTCCCACGAGTACCACTCACCGTCCAGTCTGTACTGCCGCTTGGTGGACAGCTCAAACATGTGACTCACGCCAGGATAGCCACAGCAGACCAGCATCCAGACGTTGCCTCGACCTCCAACCCATCGGTGGTCCGTGACCGTCCGGGCGTCACACAGCGGGCAGAGAAACACCGTGTGGCGATGGTATTCGTACTCGCAGGGCTGTGTTATCGTTGTGGTCATGATAGCCCGCCATAGCCATCGCCATAGCCATCGCCATAGCCAGAGCCAGAGCCATCGCCATAGCCATCGCCATAGCCAGAGCCAGAGCCATCGCCATCGCCATCGCCATCGCCATCGCCATAGCCATAGCCAGAGCCATAGCCAGAGCCATCTAGTGTTAGTGTTAGGATATATTCCATTTGGACGCCTCCGTGTCCAGGATGCTGATTAACGCTCTCGCGCTAACGCGCACCGTTCCAACGGTGTCTACTTTGGTCTTTGCGGTCGGGCCTTCCAGCGCCAGTTGCCCTAGCCCTCGCTCTGTGCCCCAATATCTGATATTGCGAGCATTGGTGATGACGCACCAGTCGCCGTCGTGCTCAATATCGCCAACGTAGACAAACCCCCTGTCTAGCACCGCTATGCCGAATCCCTTTAAGACTGTTTTCTGTTCCATTAGTCCCTCCATCGCTAGTTTTCACGGCCCGCTTCGCCCGGAGTTCCCGGCTCCACGAACCGTCAACGTCATACTAGCACATGGTCGTGAGGCTGTCAAGCATTTTTTTAAGCTAAATGGCTAAGCTGGAAAAATATCTTGACGTGAGCTTACAGGATAGGTATTATAGGTACATGATGACTACACATACCGCGCAAAAACCACTAAAAGAATATTTGTTGGCCTGGCGCAAGGGTAACCGGTTGAGCCTCCGTGAGGCGGGCCGAAAGTTTGGCGTCTCACACCAGAGGTATGTTCACTGGGAGAGCGGGAATAATTTGCCGCAGGGCGCCTATCTCCAAAAGGTGATGGTGGAGCTACGCCTGCGGATTGAGGAGATTGATTTTGGATAGAGCAGGGGATCAATCGCGTGAGGCGAAACATCTCTGGCCGGTAATCGAGCCGCGATCGGGTGTTGTTGGTTTCTATCGAGACTATAAAGAGCCCTTAGTGGCGCTGCCGGATGGCGGGTTTGGGTATGAGGGTGTCTTGCTCTACGATGAGTGGGCCGAAAAGGTCCAGTGTCATATTTGCGGGCAGTGGAAGCGAGGCTTGGGGGTACATGTATGGACTAAGCACCGTCTACGTGCCGCCAGTTACAAGGACCTGTACGGGCTGAACCAGAGCACGGCGCTAGTAGGCGAGTCAACCCGGGAACATCTGATAGCAAATGGTCTGCGCAATATCCACCTGTTGACACCGGAGGCCAATAAACGCGGCTTGCTCGCTGCGAGGAAAGCTGTCAGCGCGAGTAGACGAACAGGACGCTCCACAGTGGAGGCGCAAAACAAGAAGGGGATTTGCGCGGCACAAATCCTGGTATGGCTACAGGAGCACCCCGATGCTAAGCGCGATACAGCCGATCAGAGTATAGCTTCGGCGGCCATCCGCACATTTGGGAGTTGGAGTAAAGCGCGACACATGGCAGGTCTAGCTGCGCGTAACGTAAACTGGCAGGAGAAATTCGACAAAGCCCTGGGGATCGCATCTCTCAGGGCCTTTGCTGTTAGGTACGATCGACCCCCAACTCGGTCAGATGCGGACCGAGGGCTAGTTGTTTACGCCGGTCACCGGTACGAAACAGCCTTTGGGACATGGCGCAATGCCTTAGCGGCGGCAGGCTTACAGACTACTAAGCAAGGAGTAGCAGTATTATGCAGGAGTATGAACAATGACAAAAGGATATAGCAGCTTACTTATTGATGAGTACCCGCTTATGGTTCTGCCGAGACTGGCCAAAGAGATAGGACTGAATGAGGCTATATTCCTACAACAGATTCATTATTGGCTCCAACGTTCCGAGAATATCAGAGATGGCCGACCATGGGTATATAACAGCTACGAAGCGTGGCATAAGCAATTCCCCTTCTGGTCTGTCCCTACAATAAAAAGGATTGTTTTAGCACTGGAAGAGACAGGCATCTTGATTACCGGCAATTATAACGTTCTGGTGATTGATAAAACCAAGTGGTATACGATTGACTATGACGCTCTGGCGATCGTCGAAAATCGTCTATCGTTGGATCATATTGATACGCTGGCGGGATCAGAACGATCCAACGATAGTATCAATATGATCCCATCTACATATACAGAGACTACAACAGAGACTACAACAGAGACTACACGGGGCGCACCGCCAAAAAAGCCTGGCCCTATATTGAAAGTTTCAGAAGAATATACGGCCACGCTGATCGCAGAGTACATAGATGTTTGGACTGAGACCGTTATCAGGCAGAGGATAGCGGAAGCAGAAAACTATTACCAACCGCTTATAGCCAAGGGGAAATACAAGGACATCAATCTGTGTGTGAGAAGCTGGCTCAGGAGAGATGCTGAAAGGCCCAACACTAAAGCGCAGGTACCGCGTGTCACAGTCAATAGCGGCGTTGATACATATTATAAGGGCAAGTATGGACAAATCCTGAAACAGAGACAGGAAGCCAGCACATGAATGTCATCTTACAGCGCGCTAAGAGAAACACTGTCACAGGACACCGAGAAACCACCGGCATGATTTGTATGATGCTGGATGAGAAATGGACTCAATGCAGACGATTGATAGCCGCTGAAGATGAACGGACAGAGCGACGCCCGACGGAGCCTATATGCCGTGAGATTTGGGACGTAGACCACCCGCCCAGGCCACTGGACTAACGCAAAAGGCCGGCGGTGAGGCCGGCCCCTGTGTGCGTATTACTGGCTATGGCTAGGTAGCTGCTGGCGTATAGGCGTCCCATGTTTGAGCCTCAGCCCAGGTCAAGTCGTCTCCGTCGTCAAAATCACAGTCGTACTCGCGCCCTACCAGCGCAGCGGCCTCGGTGTAATGCAGCGGTCCGGCCACTCCCAGGATGTACTCGCCATCCCCATCATTGGCCCAGGCCAGCGCGTATACCTCCCCGGTCGGGTTGTGTGTTGCTAATTTGTATCCTGTGCTCATGTTCGTCTCCCTTATCGTTTATTTCCTTGTCGGGGGTCTGTCTATCGTAGGACCTTTATCGCCTGGCTACGTATGCCCAAAAACAGTGCGGCTTCCTTGGCGGCTTCACGGTGAGCGTTGCGTTTTGTCACTGACAATATTTCGTCTACCTCTGCACCCTTGTCGTCGTGGGTGAGCACCCACCCTCTGCTCCACCTCTCCGTGCGGCCTCCCGGTCGATCGTCATACCATATCGTAGGTGCCGGCGGCATCTTCGTTGCTTGACCCATCCCCTTCTCTTCCAGGCCGCAAACATAGCAGAGTCCGGTACCCGCAGAATCTATCCAGGTAGGTATTCCGCAGCCGGTGCAGTCTATTAAGTCTCCGCTTTCGTGGCTGTATGCCGTTGTCTCCGTTGTCATCTTCGTTTCTCCCTCGTTATTCTATCTATTTCTTGGCTGTCGGACTGTCGAGCCGGGTCTTACATCGTGGACACGCTTTCGGCTCCGGCTTGCGGCTGGTCCACTCGTAGCCGCACTTGTGGCAGGTTGCTTTCATTCAGCTACCTCCTCCTTTTGGCACTTCGCAATAATTGCCTCATACGTGAGGAAAATACTGTCCTGCATCTCGAAATATCTCTCACCTATCCGACAAAAGATGGCCGTGATATTTCCGTATGTCCTTTCACTGAGCATGAATGATTCAGTGTCTAACTCTGGATTCCAGCGGTCTACGCTCTCTCTGCCCTCCCAACGGATAGGCGGTAGTACTTCCAGCATCTCCGAGATGCCTACCGCAGAGTAGGACTTGTCCTACTGCTATAAATGTTCCTCGCCTCTTGCAAAATTCACACCTGGGCATTGCCGCTAATTGTGCTTTTCTATCTTCTTGTTGCTTCCTGGCGTTTGCGTTCCAGCAGGGAGTACACCAGGTCTCAACGTGCTTGTCAGGGAAATATACATCCTGGATTATTGTTGTAGGCTGTTCACACCTTGCGCAATTTGTCATTTTAGCCGACCTTCTTAGTTATTGGCTGTACTTGGTGGCGACAGAATACCGGCGAGTTGTGAAATATCTTGGCGGTAGTGCCATCTTCTTTATCCTCAGTCCTGACGACCGGAATCTTGATGGCCTTCTCTCCCTTCTTGACTGCGTATCCCTGAGCTATCCATCTGCCGAAGGTGAAAATATCTTTGTAAGGCTCACATCCACAGCTTAGGGCGCTTTTCAGATGTGATGCATTGGCTACGCTGTACCGGCTGAAACTCTTGGCCTCAGTCTCAGTCATCTTAACTTTTGTCGCTGTTGTCATCGGTCGGTTCCTCTCCTTGTTTTAATCTCTACCTGTATACTACTACTACTATCACGCTGTGTCCATAGGGTAAAGTATTGCAAATACTTCGTTTAGTGCTAACTATCCAGCGGCTTCTTGACGTGCAGGCGCAGGCTTATTATTATTAGTCCATTAGGAGATACTATGTCCGACGGTCTCACGCCCAAACAACGGCTTTTTGTCACTGAGTATTTGATAGACCTCAACGCTACTCAGGCTTATATCCGCGCTGGGTACCTCGTCAAGTCCGACAATGTGGCCGCTGTGAAGGGCTTGGAGCTGGTAAGAAATGGTAAGGTGGCCGCTGAGATCGACAAAGCCCTCAAAGCCCGCGAGTCTCGCACTCTCATCACCGCCGACAGAGTGCTAACAGAGCTTGCGCGATTAGGCTTTTCTGACATGCGGGATTATGCGATGTGGGGGCCTCACGGCGTCACCCTCAAGCATTCCGACGAATTGACCGAAGCCCAGGCCAGAGCCGTGATCCAGGTCTCCGAGCACCGCACCGTTAAGACCACGTTTAGCAAAGAGGGCGACGTTGTGGGTGAGACCGTACAGAGCAATGTCACTTTCAAGCTGGCTGACAAAGAGGGGTCGCTTGATAAGCTGGCCCGGCATTTGGGCATGTATCTCAAGGAAGGTACGGGCGGCGATGTCAATATCTATGGCCCGGTGCAGTTTGTGTTCGACAAGCCCGTATTCGACGCTATTTGACAATAACATAGGCCCCTGAGAGCCAAAATTAGGCGGGTATTTGGAGCAACGTGACTACTACTACCCTTGACAGGCCAGCCAGGCCGCCACGCTTCGTATGGGAGGCGACGGACAAGCAGAAAGCGTTCCTCGCCCGTACTGAGGACGAGGTCATGTTCGGCGGCGCTAAATACGGAGCCAAGACGGATGCACTCTTAGCATGGTGCATCAGCCGCCGGCAGAAGTACGCCAAGAGTCGAGGGTTGTTCATCCGGCGAGAACTGGCAGAGGTCGTCAAGCAGGGTGCGGCGTGGGACAGGATACAGGAGTTCTGCGGCCCCGACTGTCGATATAACCAGACCGACCACCTTGTCTACTTTCCAAACGGCTCAGTCCAAGAGTTCGGACACTGCCAGAACGAGAACGACAAGTATAAGTACCAGGGAGCGCAGTATGACGACATCTGTTTCGACCAGCTCGAACAGTTTACAGAGTCACAATATACCTTCATTTGTGCGGCTGGTCGTGTCCCTGCATCCAGAGACGTCAGAGATAACGATGGCAACCGTATTAAGGCTAGAATCAGGTCGTCGGCCAACCCCGGCGATACCGGCCACGGATGGGTTAAAAAGACCTTTATCGACGTAGCGCCTCCCTCAACACCGTACACAACACAAGCTGTCATAACTCCACCTGATGGCGAGCCTATAACGGTACAGCGTACCAGGGTATTCATTCCCTCACTGATCTTTGACAATCCTCACGCCTCTCCTGAGTATCTGGCCGTCCTGGACGCTATGCCAGAGCCTTACCGTTCAGCCTACCTATACGGCCTATGGGACATCTTTATCGGCCAAGCATTTCAGGACTTTAAGCCAGTCAAGGATGGCAAGCCCTACCACGTCATACCCACATTCGAGATACCGCAATTATGGCGCAGAGCCGAGGGCCACGACTGGGGCTTTGCAGCACTCATGTATCACTGTTGGGGAGCGGCTGACCCCGAAGGCGGCCTCATCATCTACCGGGAGCTTGCAGGTCGAGGCTGGAATAATACAGAGATAGCTCAGAGAGTGCTCGAGTCGAGGGGCGCGGACCAGATTGGTGTCACATACGCCGGGCACGACATCTTCAACGACCGCCAGGCGGCGATGAACCAGGACACCGTTAACCGCATGGCCGAGGCCGGCCAGCTTACCAACAAGATTGTTGACGACTATAAGACAGCCGGCTTGCTAACCTGCCAGATGGCTACAACTGATAGATTGTCAGGGAAGATGAGGTTCCATGAGCTATTCAAAGAACGGCCCGATGGTGTACCCTTGATGCGAATAATGGACTGTTGCCCTATACTGATAGAGACATTATCGCAGATACAGCTCGATCCCAAGCGCTCAGAGGATGTTATAACCGACTATCCTGCTGACGCGGTGCTTCGGGATGATCCTTACGATGGAGCTAGGTATCTACTTATGGGCATGATAGGGATCACAAAGCCGCAGGAGCCGGAGCAACCCAACACTGGATGGGGATGGTATAGATAGATGGCAAGTGTTATCGCGCAGATATGGATTAAAACCATACGGGCCTGTGCGCAAGCCGGGTGCCAAGCTTGCAGGCAAATATTGGAGGACTATGGATAGGCCAAGCCGTGACTATATCGAGGGCCTGCTAACGTGGACCGGCGGCGGCTTTGACAAAGCACCGTACACGTCCGCCACAGGAGCCACGCAGACCGCCACGGCCGGCGGCGCGTGGGGCATCTTCCGCGAGCGAGTGGCCCGCGAGATGAAGTTCAACCGCTTGGAGTTCGACGATGAGGTAAAGGGCGACGGCGGCAACATCAAGTATTTCCCCAACGACTTTCGCATACTCCTAACGGCAACTGGACCCTCAAAGGTACGTGCCGCCTATAACCAGGTCTTTGTGGCCGACCCGCAGGTCAAGGTCGAGATACCGGAGGGATACCGCACTGACAGCACGAGAGAGGCCGCAGAAGACCCTTTGACGAACTACCTGCTGGCCTGTGTGCAGAGCGACGAACGGCAGGGTGACAGCGCGCCGCTCGTGCTGATGAAGATGAACTGCATCGCCTACGGTCTTGGAGCTATCCAAACCACATGGAAGCGCAACGCATATCCAAAGGAGCCTGTGAGGAAGAAGGGCGAGAGTCAGTCCGATTGGGACGAGAGGAAGAAGCAGTGGCACGCCATCTGCACCGAGACCGACCCCTTCGAGACGAAATCACTCCATCCTCTCTCGGTAGCGTACGATAGAGCGCACAAACCGCCGCGGTGGGCGCTCACGGTCGAGACAACGACGCCCTGGGATGCGGCCGAGGACTATCCGTATTGGGCCGAGCACAGAGCTTATGACCGCGCTCATGCAGTGCCCGACAACAGCAACACCTTGTTGACCAAAGTCTGGTTCTGGTCTAACGAATGGTGTGCCTGCTACATAGACGGCGAGCCTGCGATAGGTCCCGGCTCTAGCAGCGGCGAGTACAAGGCCGACGAGAACGGCGTGGCCAAGAATCCCTACGGATTCATACCGATAGACTTCGCGCCCGGCGGGCACGGCGACCAGGACCCCGACAACCGACCGGAGTACGAGCTTGTTGGCATATACAAGAACATGCTTGACCTGCTGCTGGCCGAGGCCTCATGCTTCACACTCGAGGAGATATACCGGCAACAGGCATCGTACGGCAACAAGAAAATAGTCACAGCGTCAGACCAGGGCACGGCAGACCGCATTGAGCGAGCGCTCGTGGGCGGGCCTAACCAGGTGGTGAAAATTCTACAGGGCAAGGCCACCGTGCAACAGCTAGAGCAGGGACAACTACCGCAGGTCCTGACAGACCAGAGGGAGCGACTGAAGCAGGACATAGACACCGCCTCGGTGCATGACATAGCGACCGGCGCCGGAAGCCCAACAGAGGCCGCACGGAGAACGGCGCTTCGTCTTGTACAGACTGACAAGCAGGTGGCGCAAGCGGCCACCAACATCGAGCAGGCGATGGAAAGCAACCTACGCAAGCGCCTACTGATGATCAAGAACGTCTACAAGAAGTCCGTTGGTCGCAATGTCGCGCCACGAGGACAGAGGGCTTCGTACGTCTCGCTGAAGCCTGAAGATATTCCGTCCGTGTTCACCGTCACGGTATCGCTCATTGGAGACACCGACGAGCAGAAGCAGCAGAAGCAGGACGCGGGCAACGCTAGGCTGGGTATATCGCTGGACATGGACACATACTGGCGAGACTACGCCGACGAGAAGCATCCGGACAAGATCAGACAGGGGCTACTGAACGACCTGGCGTTTGAGAACGTGATAAAGCCTGCGTATATTCAAGCGCTCAACGGTGAATTCCCGAAGATACTGGCAGAGGTGGCAGCGGAAGAGGGTATAATATACACGAATGAGGAATTACAGGCGAACCTACCGCCGCCGCAACCGCAGGTAGACCCGATGACAGGGCAGCCCATACAGCCTGTGGCGCCACCGCAGAACGGAGCGCAGCCTGTGGGTGGGCCTCCAATGCGAGTTATGGGATAAGGAGCACGGGAGCCACTATGAGAACCTTAGCAGAGATCGCTGAAATGCTTGCGGCCTGCGATGCAGAGATGCTCCCGAGGCCTACTAGGCTTAGGATAAGCCATTCTGATGCTGTCGCATTAACTGAGGATTTGAGCATACCACGTGAGTGGGCACATGAACGACCCTTGCAAACAGGCGACCGGTGCATGGGTATACTCATCGAGGTAGTAGATGACTGACATCGCAGACCTGATACAGGGCGCGCTGGCAACCGACAGAGCGCGGCTGAAGGACATGGTTCGCAAGCTCGCCAAAGAGCAGCCGGACGTGTTCAGGCGCGGCGTTCAGGCTTGGCTCACGCCGGTCGACCCGAAGGCCGAACGTAAGGCGCTGAGAGAGCTAGCAGACCCTGAGGTCTTTATGGACGCAGTCACTGCGTTGGAGAAGGAAACGAGCGCGCAGGAAGTGGATGAGATACTACGATGACTAGCGGGAATATCTCCCACGGGCACGGCCCTTACTTACCATATCTCGCACATTATCGTGATTAGTGCCTAGAAACAGATGCTCGGGTCTAACACATGGAGGATTATCGCACCTGTGGCAGACAAACAGACCGTCAGGGATATGGCCATAGTGGAGAAGCCAGGATACGCGTGGAGCCATCAAATACTGAGGCTGTGTATGTGGAGCATTTTTAATATGTCCATAGCCTTTTTGGGCTTTACTGCCAGTCCATACCCAACAATCACCAGGCTCATCAGAAACAAGCACATATTTCCAAAGCCTAGTCTCAAGGGATTGAATAGGATGATTGTTACTATAATGCCCGCGCCTCGCATGACCCCTAATAAAACGCATAGGGACACCTCTTACGCGGTTAAGACTTCGGTCAGTACGGGTAGGGATCGTGGTGGGCTTCTTACAGCCGCATTCACAGAGGCCGTAAGAGGTGCTAAACTGAAGTTGCATGGAAGGTGTACTCCTTTCGTGCCACCCCTCAGGACGTTAGTAGCGTCGCTGAGGCTATTTGTATTTGTAGGTATTATACCATGACGAAGTTTCGCGTACTATCTGGCGGATTGCCATATAGAAATCAGGTTGGGGTTAGTCAGCGCTATGGAAACCCCGATGCTAGATATTCTAAGGGATATAATCAGGGTGAAGATTATCCCTTTGCAGAAGGTACTCCTATACCCTTTGAATATAGTGGCAGAGTTATAGATGTTGGGAATCATCCGCAATGGGGTACATACGTCACAGTTCGTGATGATAATGGATATAGTCAGCAGTACAGCCATTTATCGGAAGTCAACGTAAGCGTAGGGGATCGAGTCGAGGAAGGCCAGACAGGCATTAAGTCTGGCAGCACGGGGTGGGTAACAGGCCCTCATCTCGATTACACAGTTAGAGACCCCGACGGCAACGACATTGACCCTCAGAGCTACGAGGGAGAGGACGATGACGATATGCAGCAGATTATTCCAGGTGACACAGGTGACGCCGATAGAGGGTATAGCGGCTTACCGGACGAAGAGCCGGAGGTTATACCAGGCAGCGGCGGCATTGTTGGCATACCCGTTACAGCGCCGGACGGCACGATACTGGGCTGGAACGTTGTGGAGACGGAGGCCGTGCCCGAAGCGGGACTTCCGGCCAAATACAAGTTCATCCCGGCACCAAAGGCCACAGCCGGCTCCCAGCCACGTTCGGCCTCGGCGCTTGCCAAGCTGGATGATAGCCATACTAGAGAGGTGGATGCTCATGAATATGAGTACCGGCAGGGCCGCGATGCCATAAACGATGAGCGATACAAGGAAGAGAGAGACTACAACAGAGCGATAGATGAAGGCCGCTATGCCGATGCTCAGGCTATCAAAGAGCGCATCACGGCATTACAGGAAAAACAGCAGCAATTAGATGAGGACTTCAGGCGCTTTAAGACCACGCTCGATGAACAGTACCGCAGGGATACGCTGAAGCTACAGGCTGAGTTAGGCTATGCCTACTCTCGCCGCCAGGATGTGTCTCTGGGGTTACAGCGGCAGAATCAAGCCTTCAACCAGGAACAGACGCAGATAGAGAACGCCAGAGCCACGGCCAGCAGGCCAAGCTCATATCTGGAATACGCCTTTACAACGGCTGGCGTGAAGCCGCCGCCGGGTACCAGACTGGCAGATGTTATGGCACGGATAAAGCCCACGCCGGGAGTAGAGGACTATCTCAACCAGCAGTTCGGACAGCCTGCACCAGGGGCCACCACAGGCCCACCAGCCAATGTTGTTGGCGGGAATGGCCCATCACTAGGGCCGAGCGCAGGACCTAGCCTGGGGCCGTCTCTAGGGCCTTCTGCAGGACCTTCGTTAGGCCCGCCGGCGCAGTATGACGAAGCATCTATTATCCAGGAGTTAGAGCAGATACGCCGAGGAGGTGTGTAATGCCGCCAGTGGTTAGTGGAGGGTTTGCATATTACAGCGACCCCGCAGAGTTCAAAGCAGCGTTCGACGCATATCAGGGAGGCGGCCCATACCCTGCGTATAAACCCGCAGCGCCTACCGCTCCATCCGCGAATGATATTCTGCTGGGCGCAGCGCAGCCAGGTATGATAGCGCCCGGATTCACCGGAGCCGGTAAGCCTGTAACCGACACCGGCGCATACGATGATAATTACTACAGGCCACCATCCTCGACCGTGAGCGTGCAACCCGTTGGTAAGTCTAGCGGCGGCAGGTACGGCGATGCGCCACAGTTCGGAGGCAGGCCCATCTCCGCGCAGGTCGGCGAGCGTCCTTTCTGGATGAACTACAGCAATGACGAGTTGATGAAGCTCTCGCCGCAGGCCCTTGCATCTCTGCCGCCTGAAGCCTTTGCCACGATGCCTAACGACGTATTCGTGAATAACCCCGGACTCCTGCAGAAACTGACACCTGAACAGATACAGGCCAGAGGGTTCGGGCTGGACTTCCAATATCAGCAGGGCATAGGAGAGTACAGACCGCAGGAAGGTGGCATACCGACCTACCAGCAGCTACAGGGAAGCGGAGTCGTACCGCCGAGGGTACAGACCGCGCTGGCTCCCATGCAGCCGGGGCAACGGGGAGTCTCGCCATACGCCGTGAGCTACGAAAGCGCGGGTATCCGCAGACCATCATCGCAAACATACGGAGCGATGAACCCAACTGACCGAGAGGCGACAATGGCAACATTCCAGGGCGTGGGACTAGAGCCTGCCGATGTGCTTGGAGACATCAACCGCAGTCAGGGATCGCAGATGCGGAGTGTCACGAGAGTGGGGTAATGTGCATATACCGAAGCACGTAGTCATTGGAGGGATGACCTACCAAGTGGAAAGTGTGCCCACTTTAGCGGGGGAGGATGGCCGTATGCTCTTTGGGCAGTGCGTCAATAGCCAAAATCTTATACAAATCCACGGGGGGATAGCGCCGGATGCGCAAGAGCATACCTTCTTCCATGAGCTTTTACACGCCATTGTCAATGTGTACGAGTTGAAAAACGACACAGAGGAATTGGTGGTCACGCGATTCGCCACAGTTCTGTATGATACCCTCAAGAGAAATGGTATTATCTGATGCCCATAGCCCGACAGGTAGGTCCTTCAGTCAGGCCACGCAACTGGCAATACATCCCGGAGACGGGCACATTTCTCGATCTCGATACGGGTGAGGAAGTGGAGGCCAGCGGCAGTCCTGTAGCCACGCCCACAATCGAGGTAACAGACTTCGAGCCGGGAACACCTGCGGAGATGGACCCCATGACATCCTTCACGCCGGGGACTGATCCTGCACGTTACGATGAGATGGAGCCTGTTCCCGATGAGAGTGCACTGGAGCCGTTCATCATGCCATCACGGGCGCCACAGACGCCCTTTGAGCCACCGGAGACTGGACTAGACCGCTTCCTTACGGGAGCGCCGCAGCCTAGCAATCTTGTAAACGACTTTCTCACAGACTCACCAGGGACTACCAGGCGCCCTGTCTATTCGCAGGACGTCTTTCTCGACAGCAGACAGCCCGCTCTATCCGATCTCATTAAGCAGGGAGGTGGTTCTAATGCGCTTATCCAGCCTGCACAGGTGGGCGAGGAAGAAGTACCCGCGAAGTCCAGACTAGAGCGTGCCGGCGATATTGCCATGACTCTGTTGGAGAACCCCCTAGCCGAGGCCGTCGGCACGACACCCGCGCTACAGACCGGACGCAGTCTTGTGCGTGGTGCGAAAGCATTAGGCGAAATAGCGGAAGAAGCGCCGGACGTAGCACGCAGGCTGGCGAGAGAGGAAGCGGGCGAGTTATCGCTTGGGGATATTGACGACGAAATAAACCGTCTATACCGGCAGATGGACAGACTACAGAATGAGGGCGCTCCCGAAGAACAGATAGACGCACTCCTAGACCAGATGGCGGCGCTCGATAAGGTCAAGGACGACCTGGGATATACCAGATCATTAGTGCCGGAGCAGATGCAGGCGGAGGACATTCAGCAGGAGATTCTCGGCTTAGAAGATACTCTCAAGAACAGCAAGGTGGCAAAGCACAAGAACCTAATAGCTAAGACGGGTGAGTATGTTGTGCCGCCGACTCCCATAGAGCCAAAGCCCGATGGCAATGGGTTTCAGTATAGCGTGACCAAGAGCCTGGACGAAGCTGGCGTATTCCCCCCAAACACAGTTGAAGTGCCGAGATACTATGCCGAGCAGCGCAACCTCCAAGACCTTTATGATACACAGAGAGCGGTTATAGCGGCTGAGGGCGACGTTACGCAGTCCGTGAGGCGTCTTACCGACGTGGCCCGTTGGGGCGAGGAAGAAGCGGCTCAATCGGCCATTGTCATGAAACAGCTTGCCGTTGACGGCGACGTTGCCATGATGCAGATGTTTGCTGAGGTTATGGATCAGCAGGGACTTATGATGGGCCGAGGCGTGCAGGCGTGGGCTGCTATCAAGAAGCTGTCGCCGGAAGGTATCGTTAGCACCATCGACAAGGTGGTTGATAAAGCAGTCACAGCGAAGGGCGAAAAGAAGATTAGCAAGCAGGTCGAAAAGGTCCAGGAGGACGTACTGACTCGACAGGCCAAAGAGAACAAGAAGACAGAGCTTGCGAAGGTTGACGCCGTGCGCAAGGTGAGCAAGACTGCTGAAGCCGCAGTCCGGAAGATGATAGTCAACAAGAAGCCCGTCACGCTCAAGACCTTTGCGGATTCCCTCATGGCGATGATAGGCGACGAGGGCGGCGCTGTAAGACTCAGCCAGGGCGTTGATATACCTCAGGACGTTCTGGAATCATTCGCCAAGCGAGCGCAGGATATAGCGGGCATGGAAGCGGGTGATGCCAGACTAGCGGCTAAGGAAGCTCTGAAACGCGAGCTTGAGAGCTTCGGCGTGGAGTATGCAGCGGCGGCAGAGGCTAAGAACCTAGCCGCAACCGAAGCTGCCAGAGCGGCAGCGCTGGCACGCAATAGAGCTAATGCTATCTACCGACAGCAAGTAAAGGGCGAGCTAGCGGCTGATGTGAACGCCACCAACCGGTCGGCTATGCTGTCGATGGCCGAGAATAAAGCCAAGCTCAAGGCCGAGGCCAGAGAAGCAGCTAAGACCGCAGCGGAGAGCGAGAAGGCTTTACAGACATATAGAGCGCGAACCGCTGAGGAATACCGTAGAGCGCGAACCGCCGAGACAAAAGCCACACTCAAGGCCATGAGACAGGCTGAGGAAGACGCATTGGCGGCAGACGCCAAGATAGCTCGCACTCAAGCCAACGACCTGGCGAAACAGGAAAGAGCGGCAGCTAGGCAGACCGCTAAGGAGTATAGAGCAAGGCTTAAAGAAGCTGAAGAGGCCGAACTAAAGAGGCTTGCGCCCATAGTCAAAGAGGAAAAGCAGCGCCTTGCGGACGTGAGCTATCTAACCGACAAAGAGGCCAGGATAGCTAAGGAGCGCATCATCTCCGCTGAACGCGAGGCGATTACAAAGGCCAGAACGTTCAGCCGCTTAGGCGACAAGGTCACAACCATAGAGCTTGCAGAGAGCTTTATAGACCGCGCTAAGGCGTTGAGCCAGCTTGTCGAGGGCACACCTGAGCATTACATAGCGTCACGAGCCATCATGCACGATATAGCCAGCCTGTTCCCCGCTTCCAAGTGGGATACCGCGCTGGGCATACTCAATATTCCGAGGGCGCTCAAAACGTCCTTTGACTTTTCAATGCCCTTAAGGCAGGGTATGCTGGCAATCGGCAGTCCCGCATGGCGCAACGCCTGGGGGCCGATGTTCAAAGCGGCGTGGTCTGAGCAAGACTTCATCCGCATGGATGCAGTTATTCACACCAGGCCACTGGCGAAACGGTCAGACGATGCTGGGCTATTTATGTCAGAGCTAGACGGAGCATTGAACAAGCATGAGGGCGACTTTGCCAAGAACGCTTTGGGCGTACTCACAAGACCGTCCGAGCGCAACGCCACGATGTTCCTGAATAAGCTCAGGTCGGATATGTACGATGGCATGGTGAATCAGATAGAGGGATGGGGCGCAAAGCTCACGCCGCAGGATGATAAGGATATAGCTCAGTACATCAACTGGGTTACCGGACGTGGCAGTCTTGGCGATATAGACCGCTCGCGTTTGGGCAACACGATTATGAATAATACTTTCTTTGCAGCCCGTAACTGGGCGTCCAGGCTACAGGCGCCGATGGCGGCGGGTAAGGCGTTTGCAAGCCTAGCGCCTGGCTCCCAGAAGCTGCCATTTGCCTACAGCAGGCCCGTTGCAGTAGCGATTGCAACCGAGTGGTCTAAGAGCATAGCTCTTATTAGCTCTATGCTGGCAATGGCCAAGCTGTCGAGTTTCGATGTGGAGATGGATCCGCGCAGCAGTGAATGGGGCAAGATAAAAGGCCCCGGCGGTATCCATATAGACCTGTTAGGCGGCGAGGCGCAAAACGTACGCTATCTGGCGCAGATAGCTTTGGGGCAGTCCAAGAGCGCAGCGGGCAATATTACCAACATAGATAGGACAGAGATGTTGGGCAGGCTCATTCGCTCCAAGCTGGCCCCGATTGCGGGTACGGGATGGAACCTATGGTCCGGCAGTGACTTCATGGGCAAGCCCAATACACCGATGGGAGTGACGGAAAGCCTGCTGGCCCCGATGATTCTGTCCGAGCTAAAGCCTGCTTATGACGGAGCGGGCTATGTGGGAGTGGGCGCGACCGCGGCCATGTCAAACTTTGGTATAGGCGTCAACGTCTATAAGTCCACCAGAGATGTACAGGATGAGCAGTCCAACAAGCTCTTTGCAGGCAAGAACTATGACGACCTTGACCAGAGCCAGAAGAACGCTGTGGACGCCACGCCTGAGGTCTCGACGGCCTTTGCAGAGATAGACAAGTCTTATGTCATGTCTCAGGGCGATGCAACAAGCGCCGCAAGTGACTTCTACAAGTCGGGGAAGGCTACGCTTGAGGCTGAGTTTGCAGGCCGATTCCCTTACCTAGAAGGCAAGGATAAGCTGGAGGCGGTGCAAGAGCTTCTAACCCGTAACAGGCAGAACGGGCAAACCACATGGGGAAGTGCGTTGCTGGCAGAACGTGACAAGAAGCCGTTTACCGACATGAAGGACATACTAGCAGACTTATATTTGAGTACGCAGCCTAAGATGGTCGAGGGCGAGCCTGACTTCGAGACTCAGCGGATTGAGAGAGAGAAGATATTGCAGGACGCCAGGCAGAGGGGCATTGACACAAACTATATTACCGGTACCGGCGAAGGGACGTTCCGCAAGAAGCAATGGAGCGATCCGGTCGTCGCAAGGGTGATGGACGAATACTACGCAGCGCAGGTGACACTGAAGCCGTATTGGGAAGTGGGCGACAAATGGCTAGAGCGTTTCCCTGCTGCCAAGCCTGCAATCTCACAGATAACAGACTTGAAAGAGGGAGACCCTGAGCGCAAGAAGCTGGAAACGAAGTATGGGGGCTTCTGGGATGCATATCGCGCAGCGGTTAAAAGGGACAGGGCGCGGTTGCGTATCGCCAACAAGGCAGTGCAGGAGGCAGGGCAAGCCTTTGGTTACGTCGGGCCTATCACGCAGTCTGTCAGGGAGAGTGCACGATGATAAGCATTCCATGCGCTTGTTGCTCACTATCTGCCTTCAAGGTTATTGGAGACTGTATCCAGGTCACGGTGAGGCATAACGGGGCATACCACACAAGTGTTGTGTCTCTAACTGAGATTCAAGACAAGATAAACAAAGCTGCTATGCAGTCTCTTCTTGACAGTAGGGAGAGGGTTATTGTAACGTAATCTTAACGGTGGGAGTCTTGGCTGAGAGGACTAAGGCTGATACTAGATAGAAGGGTTGGCTGGCGCTAGAGAGCCTATAGCCGAGTTCCATCCGTTCGAATCGGATAGACGCCCACCAAACACAACTAAATAGCAATGGTGCCGTAAGTGTGCCGACCTTTGCGTGTTCTTAGAACGCCGACAAAGGTCGGCTTTTTTGTTGCCCAGCAATACACCCTTTAGGAGATAAAGGAGAAATGGTTACAGAGAACACAATCCAGGATGGAGTCGAAACTACACCTGAGGCCGCGCCCGATCCGGTGCTCACAGAGCTTAAGGCTATTCGTGAGAACCAGACCAAGTTAGACAACCGTCTTGGCTATTTACAGCGCAAGATAGACAACACGCCGCAGGGGCAGAGCATTGACCCGGCCCTTTCCCGCCAGGTGGCGGAGATTCAGCGAGACCTGGCCGAACAACGGCTGTCGAGCATGACCGATGACGAGCAGATCGCCTATTACAAAAAGCAGGCGGAGGAAGCGTCCAAGAACACTCCGCCGGCGGCGATCCCTCTTTCGGACGGTAGGCTGAAGGCCATAGTCGATGACTTTTATCAGGCAGAAGTCGTGGATATCATCAACGACTATTGCCAGGATGCAGGGATTGACCTCACGCCGGCGATGAAGAGCTATCTGGATAACCAGATACCGCTGGATATCAACCGGTATACAGGACAGCCTGATCCTACCAGCTACCTCAAGGCGGCACAGAAGTACCTGAGAGACCAGCAGAAGGCCAAGACTGAGGCGGCCACGAAGACAACCCCAGCGGAAGAGGCGGGAGCCACGCTGGGAGACGGTACGAGGTCATCCGGAGGCAGAGGCAAGGGAATGACCTGGGCACAGGCGCAGAAGATCAAGAGCGTCAATGACCTTACTGACGAAGAGTACTTCGCGATTATAAAACAGAGTTAAAGCACACTCCCAAGTAAAGGAGTATCAAGTCTATGAGTATAACCAATTTCAATCCAACAATCTGGAGCAAGGCCCTGCTAGCCAACTTGAACAAGGTCCATGTGCACGCTGATGTGCTGAACAGGGATTACGAGGGCGAGATTAAGGAAGCAGGCGACACAGTTAAGATATCCTCAATCGGACGCATCACCGTCAAGGCTTATACCCGTAACGCAGGACTGGGAGGCACCGCGGCCAGCCCGACCATTACAGGCATTGAGCGCCCGGAGATACTACAGGGTTCCTCGCAGTTCCTCACCATCTCAGAAGGCGATTACTTCAACTTCGCGATTGATGATGTGGACGCGAGACAACAGAAGCCGAAGCTGGTGAACGAGGCCATGAGCGAGGCGGCCTACAGCATGGCCGATGCCATTGACCTGTTCGTCAACTCCACGCTTCAGACAGGCGTCGCAGGCACAGCCGATGGCAATGGCAACCGTCTGACAGCACGGACTATCGGCACAGGCGCAGGCGATGATGACGCCTATGAGACCCTTGTGGACCTGCGGACCAAGCTCAAGGAGAACGACGTGACCGGCTCCCTGTGGGTCATAGTCCCGCCCTGGTTCTACGGCGCACTTCAGAAGGACGACAGGTTCGTCAACTACGGCACCGGCGAGAACAGGGATACGCTTGCAAACGGCAACATTGGCCGCGCGGCAGGGTTCGAGGTAAAGGAGAGCAACAACCTCTCCGGCGCAACATCCGGCACCCTGGCCGTTGCAGGCGGCGTATATACCATACTGGCCGGAGTCAAAATGGCCGCTACGTTTGCACAGCAGATAGAGAAGGTGGAGGCGTTCAGGCCGGAGGATGGCTTCAACGACGCCGTGAAGGGCTTGAATTTGTACGGCTGCAAGGTGACCCGCCCGTACGCGCTCGCCAGTGTCGCCGTGACGAAAGCCTAAACTGCCGTAGTAGCCTAAAAGGAGAGAAATAAAGCATGGCAACCACAGCTATTACCACGGAACTTTTAACACTCAACACCCGGAGCGCAGACCTGCCCTTCATAGCGGGTGGCGGATCTGCCAACGCCATTGTTGCCACTGCGGCTGCCGATGGCTGGATAGTCAGTCCTCCATCCGGCCAGCAGTTCGACGAGCGGCTGGTGTTCATACTAGGATCCGACGGGTCCGGCGGCACGGTGACATTCAAGGCGGGAGACCGCTATCCGGCGCAGCGTGCAGACCTGGGAGACCTCATAATCACGCTTGCCGCCGATGACGGCCGAGTGGTGTTCGTAGAGACCAGCAGGTTTATGCAGAACGACGGCACCATCAACGTCATACCGTCCACCACAGGCCTTGTAATAACGGCGGTCATGGTGCCAAAAGGCGCGTAACAGTAAACGGCGGAATGCCGGCCGCGTAAGCGGCATCTCGGAAGGAGATAAATATGCCAAAGAAATTCTACTTACCAATGACACGCAAGCACGTAACCTCGGGTTCGCGCTGGGCGCATGAGATCGGTACAGACTACTGGCTCATGGTGCCCGGCACGCTCGATATATTCGCAGCAGCGTCCACCGCGACAGGCGACGAGCTTGCCGAGAATGGCTGGGTCTCAACCTCCCTGGTTCTTACGGCTGGCTCTGGCGCAGACTTCGGCTCTTCATCGGACAAGGGGACACCGCCCCATGCACTGACCAATGCCAGCGCCGACCTCTTGGAATCGCCCGCCATCTTTGGCGACTATGTGCACATGAGAGCCGCCGCTGACATTGCAGGTATGGCATCACTGCCCCGGTTCCTCATCGCCCGCTTCTGGGGTAACATGACAGTCAGCTCTGCCGATGAGCCACGTTCAGGCTGGGGATTCATCGAGGACGGCGGCAGCGCCGCAACCGAAGCAGATCAAGCCGCGTGGATATCTTCGGACGGCTCGAACTTCCAGATCGGAGCAAATGCGGGGACGCCGGATAACTTTGCGACGGATGACACCGACACATGGCATGAGTTCGCTATAGTGATGGCGGTAACGGAGCAACGCGCATACGCCTTCATTGATCCGACCTGGCGTTTTGGCTCGCCGCCCATAGGCTCATCTGACGGGTCTGTGGCGATTGTGGCGGATGAAGCGCCCTATAGCTTCGGCTTCCATGCGCTGACAACCAACAGGCCTGCGTTGGGGCTGACACATATTTACTACGAATGGTAGTGTTCTAGCTGGTAGCAAAGTAAAAGGAGTAACGAAATGTCCGTAGCGACCATGATAAGAGCAATCGTGCGAGGCTCCTCTGAGGAGGGCAACGCAGAGATAGATAAGGCGAGGCAGGTCCTGGTCTCGCAGGGATACCCCGCGCTGACTGAGCTTACCCGCAGAGGCAAGGGCTATCAGGCGATGACCACAGCGGCCGGCGCTGCCCTGGTAGTTAGACCATCGACCGTGGCGCTTGCCACACTGCATAATCTGGCAACCAGCCCGTTTCACCTGGTGATCTACAGGGTGTTTGCCTTCAACCTAGTGTCTACGGCGGCCGAGGCCCGTGCCGGCATCTGGCTTTGCTCGCATCCCGTGGGGCAGACTGCGCCGACCAACGACATTACCGTGAGAAACAGCACATCAGGGAAAGCCGCCGGCGATGGCGGACATACCATCCTGGATGCAGGCGCCACCGTTGCGGATGATGGCTGGTTCCCCTGGGGCGACGGCAAGTTTGACGTTGAGCCAACCGGCGTGTTGCCCGGCGCTGTCAGCAGTCCCATAATCAACGGCGCTATCATTGTGCCGCCTGGTGCAGGGCTATCCGGCACCGTAGTATCCTCGGTGGCAGGCAACACCTACACCTTCGGATTCCACTGGTTCGCAGTGCCCAACTCGGAGATGTCCATAGATTAAAAGGTCTAATTTCTTAGGGAAGGAGGCCCTAATCTATGGCTATACTGTTTAATGCGCTACAGACGGTCACGGCCGATTCTGGCAAGCTGGACGTTGGCGGACATCCGTTCAACGCGTTCAGCTTTGTCACGTCCGGCTTCAGCGGCAGTCTGCAAATACAGGGCCAGTTCAATAACGATGCCACATGGAGACGCGTCCGGTATTGGACATTTAACCCTGCGACATTGGAGCAAACGGGGCCTCATGATGGCCCCATAGTTCCTCCTGCTACGGGCGAGATGCACTACTACACCTTTAGCGCTCTGCGGTCTTTGCGCGTCAGCAAGACGCAGGGCGGCGGCACCATTGTAGTAGACCACTTCCATCCTCCGATTGAGGAGTCGCTGCTTGTCCTCAATGGTGGCGGTAGTAGCGCGGCGACATCCACAGAAGTCACACAGAGCACACCTGAGAGTCTACAGGTACAGGCACATCTGACCTGGGGCGGCGAAGATGTGGACGAACTGCATAGGGTGCCTGTAGATACCAATATGGAGGATAACCTGCGGGCCATCGCTGCCCGGCTTCTGGCGTCCGGCACCACTACCAGCAAGGCGGAGAAGGCGCTGGCAGCGGCCGGAGACTATGCCGCCAATGATGTTCTGAGCGAAAGCGCTACATCCGGCGTAGGCCGAAGCTGGTACTTCCCCAACTGTGCACTCGAACCGGGGCGCAGCTTCCTGATTATGGGCATTAGGGCGCGCATCACCGAGGATAGCGTTACCTTCCGCCCGCAGGTCAACTTCTTCCGGCAGAACCCTACCGCATCCGAGCTTGACGATAACGCAGCCTATAATATGGTGGCAGCGGATAACAGGGGAAAGTCTCTGGGGCCATATACATTGCCTGCGTTCAGCGACATCGGGGCCGAAACTCTGTCGGTGGACAATGATATCCGTATGATGATAACGCCCGCGGGCAACGAGATGGGCGTCTATGCCATTGTCAAGACTCTGGACGCGGAGGCCAACGAGACTGCGGGGATGGTGCTGGAAATAGAGCTTGAAGTTATACAGTTTTGAGGTGAGCAATGGCCGAGACACGAGCTACAAGAGACGCACGTATAGCCAGGCTTGAAGGCATGGGGGTACGAACACGCTTTGCACTCAGGGCCGTCAACGAGCGAGCGCTTACTGATGATGACATCGCCTGGAACGCGAAGCTAGGACGCCCTCCACACTGGAAAGAGACTTTGGACTTGCCGAAGGAGGCTGAACGGCGCGCAGAGTTTACGCGACTGCATCCACCGGCTCCGTCGGTGATAGTCTGATGGTCAAGCTGCTACGCAGCGGGATATTCGACCCGCCTCCATATCCACGACGCCTAAAGCGGGATCTGTCTGCCCTCTGGCCGCTGGATGAAGCATCCGGTAATAGGCGTGATGTCAGTGGCAACGCCAATACTCTGACGGACAATTTTACCGTTACGCAGGCAGATGGGCCGAGCATCTATATCCCGAAGGCGGCGCAGTTTACTAGGGCTAACACTGAGTATCTAACCGTAGCCGATAATACTTTTGTGTCGATGGGGGCGGGCGTCCGAATGAGTATGTCGGCCTTTGTCTATGCGGATAGTCTGCCTGCTGGCGATATGAGTATCATGGGTCGTTGGGATGCAATAGCACTACAAAACCAGCGCTCCTGTGCGTTGTATTGGACGAATACCACTAACCGCTTTGTGTTTATTGTATCTCCTGATGGGACAAACACCTCGGAAATATCCGTGTCTGCTGCTACCTTTGGAGCTGTGAGTGCGACAACCTGGTACCTCGTGGCCTGTGGGTATGACGGTGCACGCATATACATCTCCGTCAACAACGGGCCTGCTGATAGTGTAGCGTACAGCGCAGATTTATTTGATGCTAGCCATGCCTTTGCTATTGGCGCTCTTGTGAATAATGCCAGTAGTACAGCGTATTGGGATGGCCGTATAGCTCAACCCACTCTACACAAGCGGGTAGTGACAGCACAAGAAAACACCTGGCGCTACAACAATAGACAAGGCCGCTCACTAGCACAGTTACGCTTCTAAAAAAGGATAACTATGGGTGAACTAGAAGTAAGGACCCGCTGGAATTATGTAGGCCCTGATTGCTGGTCTATGCCGGGCGATGGGCATCTGTACAGTGACCCTGACTGCGAAAGCTCCGCCCTGACCTACAAGACCAGAATCGAGAACTACCAGAAGTCCGATATCCTCCTACAGGCTACCGTCTTGGCATACGGCAGCGTGCTGGATATCAACGGGCAGGAGCGCTATTACAGCGGCTTTGGGCTTGTGGCTGAAGATGATCCTGCTATGTCGTACGCCATGATACAGCTAACGCGCAATGTCGCACCCGCTCCCTACGGCGTTCACGCTGTTACGCTCACGGTCAATGGCGTCGGCTATAAGCTGATGGATGCCGTACCGAGAACCGTCTATACGTTGAAGCTCCGGTATCTCGGTCGCACCAATACGCTCTTGGCGTACGTGAACGGAGCGCTGAAGAAGACAATGAGTTGGGTGCCAACAATGGCACCATATCTTGAGGTTATCAACGTAGCTGTGGAGGCTGGACAGGTAGGGCCAGAGCGGGCATATTGCGACATAGGCAGCCTGATCCACAACGTGAGCGAGTATAACACCGAGGCATGGACGTAGTGTGGCCGACAATGACCGTGAAATCAGGCAAATACTTGGAAACCAGCACTGGATCAAGTCTGCGTTGGCCGAGCTATTAGAGAACAACGCCGCCATTATCTCCAACCAGCAGACGCAGATAACCACGCTGGCGTCTATCCTATCGGCGTTGGAAGCCATACGAGACCAACACTCGACCGCCAAAGAGATACAGGTCGCGCTGGATGAGATAAATAGGAATATCGGTTGGATGCTAGATAAGATGTAAAGGAGAGCCTGATGCCCAAAGCAAGACCTATGCCAATGAAGCACAGTACGCACAAGATGCCAAACGGGAAGACCATGTCGGATAAGGATATGGGCAAGCACAAGGGAGGCAAGAAGAAGTGAAGAAAACAATCACCATAATTCTTAGCGACACGGGGGAGGTCCTTGTCAACGGCCCTATCCAGGAGAAGGGCGTGTGTTTGATGAAGCTGGAACCGGCGAAGGATGCTATTCTAGAGCATCACCGCAAGGCCGCGGCCAGCCCCATCATGCCCGCAACGATCCTGCCGATGAGCAAGAACGGTAAGTAGTGGCACTTGACAAGCGGGAGGTACGCCAAGCTGTAGCGCCCACCGTTGGAGACCTGGGCGTGACAGGCTATATCACCACGACTGCGGCGGGCAACGCCAACGGCCTGACGTTCGTCACAAGCCAGTTCTATGGCTATGGTGCTGATCATCTCCGCAATCTGTGGATTCTGCCGACCTCCGGCACACAGGAAGGCAAGTACCGCGAGATAGACGACTTCGACGGCACGACGCCGGCCAGCTCGTCTACAAGCACCATCAAGGGGACTGCATGGAGCGCGGCGCTTGCATCCGGCGTGACTGGCGAGCTATACCGCTACGACCCAGCCCTGTACACGATAGCGATAAACAACGCTATAAAGTCCGCTTACCAGTGGATTTTCAACCCTGCGCTGGATAGCTCCATCACACTAACGGCTCAGGACTTCCGGTATACGCTGCCGACAGGCATAACACCCCAGATGGTGAAGCGCGTGATGACCGAAGGCAATTCTCCCTATGACTCACAGCCCTACTATAACCGCGAGGATTATGTGTTCAGCCCTGACAATACCGAGATATGGTTCAATATGAGGTACGTCAAGAACGAGGTCGACTTCACGACCGGGAAGAAATTATACATCTATGCTCAGAAGTACCTCACCGAACTGGACGCGGACACCAACCTCACTATTGTGACAGACAGCACCGACAAGATAGAGCTTACCAAGACGACCGACCACTGGCGTCTTTTCCTCATGTTCTGCACGGCCGAGATGTTTACGTTGTTGGCAGGGATAGCGAGCAACCCAGACCGCTCAACTCACTCCAAGCAGCGGGATGAGTCCTGGGACCTGGCGCTGAAGCAGGCTCCGCTACTGGCAATGCCCGCCATGCCGACCGCGTACAGTTGGAGCTAGCATGGTACAGCCGCAGCGAGCTTGGGACTTCACCTTAGCCTCCGGTGGCACCACCCTCAATATCATGGTGGCGAGAGGCGAAAACAACGAGCCTCTATTCAGTGTCACATCCGCACCCACGCTGCAAGACCAGGTGGATACCCGCGAAGAGGTGACGTATTCCTCCGTGCCTCCGAGCCAGGGCAAGACACAGGCCATAGTTGACGTGAGTAAGGGCGCAGGGCACCGAGACTGGAAGCCGGGCGGATATGCGTTTGCCGAGTCTATAGAGACTGAGGACGGCATTATCAGGCCGGGGCCGCTCCTGGCGCAGACCACACTCTCAGGCGGCGGCGCGCTGGATGGCACGATAGTCGCCAATACTCTACACAGTGACGGCATAACGTATATAGCCGCAGGACGGAAGGTATACCGCTGGAACTCCACGAACCAGAACTGGGAGGAACCATCCGCGCAGCCTGACGCGACGGCAACGCTTACCGACCTGCTGAGCTTCAGCGCCAAGCTCTATGCCTTCTTTGGTGCCACTCGCAACATGCGGTATTCAGCCGATAACGGCGCAACCTGGGCTGATGTGCCTGGCTTTACCGCAGCCGGCGATTCGAAGGCACGGACAGGCTGTATCAGAGAGCAACGGACAACGCGCCCACGCCTGCTGGTGGTGGTAGACCCCGACCTGAGCTTTGAGGCAGAAGACCCTGTGACTCTTACCTCGTGGGATACAGGCAGCCGCATTGGGCAGGAGTCCACCGCCATCGATGGGTTTACCAGCGTCACGGTAGCGCCGGACGGGGCCTTGCTGTTCGGGAAGAAGATGGGCTGGCGCACGATGGACGCATTCGGCAACGTAGACCCTCTCTTTGCGGCGACGTGGCTATCCACAGGCCAGGGCAAAGCCAACTTCTACAGGCCGGTTGTAGGCCCGCGACGTAATCTTTACACCATAGTCCACGACTACGATATCATAGAGTATGACAACGGAAGGCCGTCGCCCGGCTTCGGCCCAGCCCGTTTTGGGAAGGGTGTAAGCGAGATGGAGAAGGCGTTGGTCGGACTGGCGGGAGATGGTCAGGACAGGATTTACGTAGCGCTCGCCGGCTCCGAGGGCTACGTCATGAAGGGTACGTATCTGGACGCCGATGGATCAGACCGCGGACAGTGGCGTTACCACGGCGCATATTGCAAGGTAGGAGTCGCATTGACGTACCTCTGGATGGCGACAGACCCGAACGATAACCAGCTTTACCTCTGGATGGCCCCGTCTGCAACGCCCTTCAGACCTTATAGAGCGCTTATTCCGAGGGAGAATCTGGATATCGACACCAACGCTCGGTTTGTCTCATCGGCCAATATCCGCTTTGGGTACCACGATAACGGCTTCGCACATGATACAAAAGTGGGGCTACAGGCGATGCCGGTGACACGCAATCTCCTACCAGGGACACGCTCGGTCGAGCTACAGTTCAGGACGGATGACGCTACATCTTTCACGTCGATAGGCTCGTACACTGACAGCCCGGAGCCTAGCAATACGGTTGATACCTATTATCCGGCGGGCACTACAGGCAAGAAGATAGAGCTTAAGGCTATCATCACCAACTCATCGAGTACAGGACAGGCCATTATTGACAGAATCGTGGCAAGACATCTGACAAGGCATCTCCGCACCAACATTATTACAGCCACCATACTGGCGAATAGGGGGCAGCTTACCCGCATGGGCGCCAGGTCAGACGTTTCAGGCTCAGGGCTTAGAGATGCGCTGGACGATATGATGAAAGCATCCGTGCCTCCGCTGCTCACGGATGATGACGCCCGTACGTGGACGGTGGATATTCAGGATATCGACGAGGTGAAGCTGAAGAAGGGCGACTATGCCTTTAAAGTCACGATGCTCGAAATACCCACGATCCAGTCAATCGCCAGTTCAGTGGCAGGGGTAAGCCACAGCCACAAGACGGATAGTTTCACGGGAGATGGCATCGCTGCTACAGTGACACTGACCAGCCAGCCCATAGGGCCTGTATTCGTCACGAAGAATGACACGTATATGGTAGAGGGAGTGACCGAGGACTTTACCCGCTCCGGCACTACTATCACATTTGCGGTAGTACCGGCCAGCGGCGCTGATATCAGAGTACATTATCCCTATTAGGTAAGTCTATGGGCACTCGGCATATACACGTAATGGAGATAAAGAGCGGCTGGCCTGACAAGACCTGGGTACTGGGGCACAGACCGGACGGCGAAGAGATGATCATGGTGCGAGACGGCTCGCCTGCGCCCCTACACCGTGATGAGGACTGGGGCTTTGTGGGTAACGTTCTTACGATGACACACCAGCCTACCGATGGCGTAAAGCACTTCCTGTATTACAGCCACAGCGGGATATTCTCCACAGCACCTATTTCCGACCCCCTGGTTACAGTGACCAGCCCTCAGTATCTATATCCGAGAGAGAACGGGGCAACCGCTCAGTGGCAGACAGGCAGCCCAGCGGATATAGATGATACGCAGCCTATATCCAGTCACGATGGTGATACGACGTACATGGAGAATACGGCAGCCAACGGCGGCGATGACAGAGTGCATCTGTTTAAGAAAAGACCCTTTCTGCCGATACCCGCAGGTCAAACAATAACGAATGTTATTCTGAGGGCGGCAGGCAGAAGAGTCTCCGGCGCATCGTCTACGGCTAGAACACGGCTCAGAATAAGCGGCACTACGACCACCAACTCCACGCTGTTTACGATGATCTCGCCGGGCACTACATACCAGACTGGATCTGTGACCTTTACCACGAACCCTGTGACGGGCAACGCATGGACGCCCGAAGAGGTGGAAGAGATGGAGATAGGTGCTATCATAGACGCAGACGGTGCGGGCGTCCATAGGATCACGGCATTGTTTTTAGAGGTCAATTATGCGTAAGGAACCTACGTTTAATGTCTGACCCCGTAGTGGTCGCGCAAGCACAACGCCCGACGACAACGGCACTGGCGGATCGTACCACATAGCCACGACGCCAAACGGTACAGAGACGCACTGCTGTCTCTACTCACAGCGCTGTCCACGCTGGGACTGGTGATGGACAAAACTACCGCATAAGGGAGACTACCAATGGAGCCGGTACTAGCACTACTGACCATGATAGGGTCAACGATAGCGTGGTTCCTGGGGCGGCGGATGATGTTGCTCGACCAGCGGGTGAAACTCTTAGCCGTGGCCAACACCGAGGCCGACACGCTGGAACATCTACTGATGGACCTGCGGGAGTGCCACGAGATGGGACGGACAATGCTGGCCACGCAGCGCAAGATGGAGGTCGATATCGACGATCTGTTAAGGGCACAGCAGCGGGATAAGGACACACACCAGCGGATGATGAGCGACATGCAAAGCCATATCCAGGTAGTCGAGAAGCAGTACGAGGCCACGCTTGGAGAACTGTATACCACGAAGCGAGAATTGATGATCGCCTGTGAGCGGTTTAGGAATTCCGAAGAGTGGCGCATCGAGCACGAGAAGCAACATAACGGAGGATAGGATGAACGCTAGCGTAAATACCTGGTTAGGGTTAATATTTGGCCTATGTACTGTAAAGATATTAAGCAGTGGTGCGATGAGTTAGGCAATCCCAAGTTGCCGGAGCAAGGCAAGAGTGAGCATCACGCACTAGCAGATGCCAAGTGGAATAAAGAGGCGTGGGAGTTCTTATCTACCTATAAGGAGAGTATATGCCGAGGCAATTCTACCAAAGCCTTGCCCAATTCCTGATAACGTTCTTCACGGGTCTCCTAATATACCAGCACCCGCCGGCCGACCTCTCGCAGCTTTTGGAGTACGCTTGGCAACCAATGTTGCAGGGAGTGGTTGCAGCACTCGGTATATGGGGCGCTTCCAAGATGTCGGCGGGAGGCAAGGAGCCAAAGGTATAAATGGGCAGTCATTGCACGATAGAGGAGGGGAACATGAAGCTCTCCACTCACTCTCAAGGCAACAGCGGATGGCCGGCCTTCAACGTGTTGGATGTGCTGGCGAGCCGTGCCGAATACGCCAAGTGGATAGACCCGCCGGCCGCGGCCGCTCGCAAGGTGCGAGACCTGGGGATAAGGCTTATTGTGAGGCATTATGGTGCGTGGGATAATGACTGGTCTCTGTTCGATCCTGCCGCCTTTGTGGCAGACTGCCAATCGCAGGAATGGTGGACCTACGCATGGGCCATAGAAAGCCCCAACGAGCCTCATCCTGGCGATACTCTACAGCTCTCCAACCTGGTTATCAGACTGGCGAATGAGGGCAAGCAGTGTATCGTCGGCAACTGGGGCACAGGATGGGACGGCGTCTGGGTGCCCGGAGCTAAATACTACGGGTGCCACGAATACGGCCGCGCAACACTGCTGGATAGCACCCCCTGGCACGCTCTACGTTACCGTTCGTGGTTCCCCTCAGTGTTGGCTAACCAGCCGGATGCACAGCTTTTCATTACTGAGTGCGGCGTGACACAGGCGCTGGACGGTGGACCTGACATTGGGTACAGAGCAAACGGCACCACGCCCGCAGAGTATTGGGCCACGTCTCTCTTGCCTTACAACCGTGAGCTTGAGAAGGACACCTACGTACGCAAGGCTTTTGTCTACCAGTTCGGAGCCAACACTGACTGGGAGACGTTCGAGTGTGCAGGGACCGAGATAGAACAGTTATTGATAGCCTCGTATAAGGAGGGACTCGCAATGGGGCCAGACTTAAAAGACACATATTCAGCAGAGTTCACCGCATGGTGGAACGCTGGCGGCTGGCGCAACTTCGCGAGCTTCTTGGTGGCAACGGGAAGCATCGACGCCACGCAGGGCGAGATACGAACGCTGGTCAAAGACCGGCTAGAGTCCAGCGTCAAAGAAGCCGTTATATTTATGGATGCGCTCTAGAGCGCGCACGGCCTACCATACGATGTTTTTCAGTCGCGTCTCTGACATTCTCGCGTTGAGTAGCCAAAAATAAATGAGATGGCCGAACGCATGGAGGATTATCACAGCGGTGACAGACACACAGACCTGGAGGAATTGGGCCAAAATGTATCTCCCAGGATATGCGATGGGCCTTGCCTCTGTCCAATTTACCGTAACCGTCGGGAGTGCATGAATGAGTCCATATCCAGCACTCTCCCAAAGCAGCTATGTGCGAAGGGATGGGGCCGTCTTTGTTGACCTTAGCCCAAAAACGTTGGACAAGAGGCAGAGCTTGGAGCTTTCCGCTATGACCATGTATAAAACGCAGGGGTTGACCTTTGATACGCCCATGCTTTCTGACAGTCGCAGAGGCAAGCTTGGTAACCTGGCCACAGCCGCACTGACAAAGACCGAGGGGAATGGTAGACTGAGGTTGCATGGAAAGCTAACTCCTTTCTGTGCCACGCTCTGGGCGGTTACAGCCGCGCCAGGGCTTTTGTTATTTAGAACTATTATAACACAAAGAGGTGAGACCATGAACAAAGCAATAATGGAGCATGCCCTAAATACTGCATGGGGAATAGCAGAATTGCTAGAAGCATTGAAATCAGAATATGCTCAACAGCTTAAAGACGCTGTCATAGCCATTAAGTCTGAGACCTTAGACTCACTCCCTTTATAAGCCGGCCATCGTTCCTGCGCCCGGTCGATGAGCGCTGGCCTGTGAACAACGATAACCTCTTTGGCACACCCGATCCCATCTATACCGAGCTTGGATATTTGGGCCACCCAGGGTGTGACTTCCTGGCGCCGCAGGGCACACCGGTACGGGCGAGCGCCGACGGTATTTGCACAACTGCCCGGGCTGTCGGCACCGCCGGCCTAATGATACGCTTGGAGCATGAGGCCTACGGTTATGCTACCAGGTATCTCCATCTCAGTGGCGTTCTAGTTGGTGAGGGGATGCACGTCAAGCGAGGGCAGACCATAGGGCTTACGGGCAACACGGGACTGTCTACGGGGCCCCACCTGCATTTCGATGTCTATGACTACAGGGAGTCGGTGCTGAACGGATACGGGCAGAGGGTAGACCCGCTGCCACTATTGGAGGCGATATGAGCAACATTCTTGGCGTCATGCTGCTGGAAGATAATAGATATCCCAATAGCGTAAAGCCATCTCTGCCTGATAGCATACTATCCCAGTCCTCTTTATTGGCCCAATGCTGATCCAGAATAACCTCTTTGTGTATTACGAGCTTGATGGGAATCACTTACTCCTTCCAGCCTTCTGCAAAACCTGTGCTATCAGCAAATGTATACAATCCTCTTCGTGCGGCATTAGGGTAGCCTCTGGATTAGCACCACGATAACCAGCAGCATCAGTCAGCCTACAGCAATCTACGCAATAGCCCAT
>Ga0082335_1002111_pt1 | contig 38434 bp, 27 predicted proteins | sample Subgrocontami58m_FD_72375 | JGI IMG/M metagenome (GOLD analysis project Ga0082335, IMG submission 72375) | Subsurface groundwater microbial communities from S. Glens Falls, New York, USA - GMW37 contaminated, 5.8 m (SPADES assembly) (version 2) ...
CGGAAGCCGCTGTCGGCAGGGAGTGGTTCGACGGTGAACACATCGATCCCCACGCTGATTTTGCCTTCGCCCGCCACGCGCAGCAACGCCGCTTCATCGACGACCGCACCGCGGCCGACGTTCACGAACACGCCGCCGGGGCGAATCAGCCGGAGCAGCCGTTCGGTCACGATGGCCTGCGTGGCGGGAATCAGCGGTGCCAGCTCCACCACGATTTCGTTTTCGCCGAACAAGGCTTCGAGCGAGGCGGCGCGCTCGATGCCGTAGGCGCGCGCGAGTTCCGCCGTGAGATCCGGGGCCAGCGCCGTCACCGGACACTCCCAGGGCTTCAGCAAGCGGACCAGTTCGCGCGCCACCGGCCCAAAACCATGGATGCCGACGCTGCGGCAAAACAACGAGCGCGAATCGGTGAACCCATTCTTCCACGCGGCGACTCCCGGCTGATGCATCGCGATCGCCCAGTGCGAGCCGTTGCGCAGGCACGCGAGGATGTGGAACAGCGCGCCTTCCGCGACCGTGCGACTGATGGACCCGCCCCAGTTCGTCACCAGCAGTCCATGCTCGAGGTGGCGCCGGGAGATGAGTTTCTTCACCGACCCGGTGATGTAGCACACGTACCGCAACCGCGCGGGCAGCGTGTCCGGCAGGCGTGGCGTCTTCCAGCAGCCCAGGACGATGTCCGGATTGATCGCGTGCAACTCCCGGTTGAACGCGGAATCGCTCAGTGCGGTCGGGTCGATCAGCCGAAACCCGGCCGCGAGATCGCGGACCTGCGACAGCAGCGGCTCGGGCAGAAAGTCGCGCACCTCGGACGGCGTGAGGACGGCAAGCAGCGATGCGGCGCGCGGCATGGGTGAGGGACCAAAGACTCAGAGACTAGCGAGGCTTCGCCTCAGACCAAAGACCAGGGACCAGAGACCAGGGACCTCGAGCCAAGATGTGTTTTCGAAAACTTGACCTGTTCACAATGAGTTTCGGCGTTCAAGGACTCTAGAGACCCAACGACCAACGAACACCGGGTTTCAGTGCTTCAGATCGGTGGCGTCGAGTTGGGTTCTGTGTTCTCTTGGTCCTTTGGTCCCTTGGTCTCATGTGGGCGGAAAGCATTCGAGAAGGTCGGTTTGGGGGGTGATGGGCGTGAGCTTCACCGGGCCTACGCCGGCAGGCAAAAAGAATTTTTGATAAGTATTAAGCTCATGACACAAACCACCGGCTTCCACGACTAGGTTGCCATGGGTGACGATGGCGACCACGGCGGAGGTTTCTTCCTTAACCACGGGACCGCCGAGATGCGTCCTGGCCACCCGGAAGCAGTCGGTTTGGGCCGGACCGATCAGCTCGTCCTGATACGAACCCGCGCCCAGTTCGCGCACTCGCCGCGGCCGGCAGCGCACGCGTTGCTCCAGGTCGGCGCGAGTGAGCGGCGCGAAGTTGAACAGCGTCAGCGCAAAGTCCACGTCGCGGCCCATGAAGCGCGCGTTCTCCGGCAACACGTAGCCGGCGCGTTCGAACTCGAAACGCACCACCAGATCGCTCGGCTCCTGGATTTCGACCATGAAGATGCCCGCGCCCAGGGCGTGCGGCGTGCCGCCGGGGATGATGAAGGTGTCACCCGGCTGCACCGCGATGGGATCGAAGCACGACTCGATCGCCGCGATGTCTTGCGTGGCGATGTAAGCGCGAAGCTGTGCCGGCGTCGGCGGCCGCTGAAACCCGACGTAAATGTAGCCGGTGGGCTCCGTAGTTTGTAGGGCGGGGTCTCCCGGCCCCGCCGGATGCGGGGGTCGCGCAGCAGAGAGCGCGGCGGGGTCAGGCGACCCCGCCCTACAATTCGGGTCCCGCACGGCCAGCACGTGATACGCCTCGGTCTTCCCGCTCGGCGCGCCGAGCACGCGGCGGGCGAAGTCGCGGGTCGGATGCACCTGGAAATGCAGCCGCGTGCCGCTGTCGAGAAACTTCACGAGCAACTGCGGCTGCGCGCCGAAGCGGCGCACGTGGGCTTCGCCGAGGAAGTAGGCCGGATCGGCGGCGAGCAGTTCCGCAAAGTCGCGCCGCGCCGGGTCCGCCCCGACCTGGACGTGCGAGATGCCTTCGGCGATCTGTTCCCGGCCGCGATTCACCGCGCGGGTCGTCGAGGCGATCCAGTCCTCGGCCAAATGGGAGTCGGCGGGATGGGCGGCGCCGGCGAGTTGATCGAGGGTGCGACCGCCCGGGTAGGTGCGCCACACGCGATTGGGCGGGAGCAGGATGATTTGGCCGCGATGGGACATGGGATCTTTGCGCAGTTGGAGGGCCCGCCTCCGCGCGGGCCGCGGACGACGCGGAGGTCGTCCCTCCAGGGACGCGCTTTCGTGACGCCGTGCTCAGAACATTACATCGTACGTGCCGGAAATCCCGAGGCGATCGCCCTGGCCGCTGGAACCGTAGGTGTACCGTTTGTCGAAAACGTTGCCGAGGTTCCCCTGCACCTTGTGGGTGTAGCGGCCGCGATGCCAGCGGTAGCCCGCGCCCAGTTCCACCAGATCATAGGCCGCATTGCGGATCGACTCGCGGCCGTCATCCACGCGGACCTGGCCGCTCGTCACGATCGCGCCCGCCGGCAGATTCGCGAACGGCAGCAGCCCGTTCGGCATCGGGTTGTTCACGATCGGATTGCCGGTCGAAGCGGTGAGGTTGCGGCCACTCGATGGATTCGGGATGGAACGGCTGTTGTACCGGTAGCCCGCCGTCACGTAGCCGCCCTTGAACCAGCCCGATTTGAAATCGTATTTCGCGCCGAGCCCGACGGTGTTGCGCGGCGTGCGCCGCGTCGGCGTTCCCACGAGATGCCGTGCATTCTCGTTCCGGACCACCTCCGATTTCGTGTAGCCGTAGCCGCCGAACAGCTGGAGGTCCGAGGTCACGACCCAGTTGTAATCGAACTCCACGCCGTGCGACGCCTGTTCGCCGTTGGTCACCGTGACCGTCCGGCCGGTCGCCGAGTCGGTGACCGTGGTCGCGACGTTCTCCAGTTTTACGTCGAAATATCCGACGGTGAAGGTCAGCCGATCACCGATCAGCCCGCCCTTGATGCCGGCTTCCCACCCGCGGCCGGTCTCGTTCGGCAGGTTGAAGCGGACGCCATTGAAGTCCAGGCCGGACCCGAACTGCGGCACGAACGAGCGACTCGCGTTCGCGTAGGCGGTCAACTGCGGGAGCACGCGAAAGTTCGCGCCGAGCTGGTTGGTCCACGCGCGCGAGTCGATCGACTGCGTCACATTGGCCAGCCGATCGTTCGTGGTGCTCTTCGTCGAATCGTGGCGCAGGCCGGCGAGCACCTGCAGCCGGCCGTCGAGCAAACTCGCGCGTTCGCTGAGGAACACGCCGTAGATGTCGATCGTGTCGTCCTCGTTCTGCACCGTCGTGAACAGCGCGGGGTTGTCCTTGTACGTGACGAAATGGTAGTCGGGCTGGTCGACGTTGAGGCCATTGGCGACGGCAGCCGGAAAAGCCGCGGCGACCGCCGCGTCGTACTGCTTCGGCTGCTGGGTCTGCCGCTGGTAGTCGAGCGTGAGGAGCAGCTTGTGCTTGATGCCGGGCGTGGTGAACGAGGCCACCCCGTCGTTTTGCCATGTCAGGCCGCCCTCGGGAAACGGGCGCCACCGCGCGGTGCCGCGCTGGACGGTACGCGTCACGGGATTAAACTGATCGCGGCTGCCGACTTCCTGCCGCGTGAGGCCTTTCTCGAACCAGTTGGCGCTGCTGCGCAGCGAGAACACGTCGGTGAAACGGTGCTCGAGCGTCGCGGTGACGTTTTTCACGTAGCGATTGTTGTAGGTGTGCGGACCCTGCGAGTTGAAGTCCATCACCTCGGTCGCGATCGCGACGTAGCGATTGTAGGTGCGGTTCTGCGACGGGAGGCGATACGGGTCCGGCACGCCGGTCTGAAGGCGGAAAGGCACCGTGCTGCCGGACGTGATGCCGCGCTCGCGCCACTCCAGCCACTCGAGCTCGACCAGCACGCTCGTGTCGGCATTCGGCCGCCAGAGCAGCTGGCCCGCGGCGGTCGACTTGTTGCGCTCCTTGTAGCTCTGATCGAAGGTCCGCTGCTCCGCGGCGGCGTCGACGCGGTAGAAGAACTCCTTGCTCGGGCCGAGCGGGCCGGTCGACGAAACCTGGCCGCGGACCAGGTCGTGGTTGCCGGCGGTGAACGTGACGCGTTGCTGCGGCTGCGTGCGCGGCCGGCGGGTGACGATGTTGACGATGCCGCCCGGAAACACCGCGCCATAGATCGAGGCGGCGGGTCCCTTGATCACCTCGATCCGCTCGACGTTGACCTTGTCGATCAGCCCGATCCGGCGAAAGCCGTTGCGCAGCTGCACGTCGGCGTCGAAGCCGCGGATCGAGTAGCCGCTCGTCAGCACCTCGTAGCCGGTGACGTTGCTCGTGTACGCCAGCTGATCGCGGAAATCGAGCGCCTGGAAATCGTCGAGCAACTCGCCGGTGACGACGTTGATCGTAAACGGCAGGTCGCGAATCGTGCTGACGATTCGCGTGCCGGTGGTCGACTCGGCGGAGGTGTATTCACTCATTGGCTTCGCCGTCACGTTGAACTCGGCCAGCGTGATCGTCTCGTCGGCCGAATTGCCCGGTGAGCTGCCTTTGGTCGGGGCGGGCGGGGTTTGGCCCGAAGCCAGGGAGCTGACCGCAAGCGCGACAAGAAGTAGGGCGGGCTTCAGCCCGCCCTTGCGAATGCCTGCCAAGCACGGGCAGGCTGAAGCCCGCCCCACTGATCTGCCGGTTCTGGTTTCCGTTTTCATGCCGTCCGTGCGGTCTTCCGAGAGTTGAGAATCAGGGCGGCGCCGATGGCGAGGACCATTCCGCCGCAGCCGAGGAAGGCGAGGCGGCCCAGCCCGGGATTGGGAATCACGGCGAGCAGCGCGACGAACGCGCCATACGCGACGCACAGCCAGCCGACGACCTGCGCCTGCCGGCTGTCGTTGGCCGCCGCGGCGCCTTCTTCGCGCGCAAAGTCGACCGGGGTGTGCAGGCGCTGGAAGAACGCTTCGACCCGCGCGTGCGTTTCCGCCGAGGCACGCGCCCAGAAGAGTTTCGTGCCGATGAACCACGCGGAACAGAGGCCGACGTTGCCGAACAGCTCGGCGGATTGCCGCCAGTACTCGGCCTCGGTCGGATTGAGCGGGTGCGCCGCGCCAAAGAAGGCCGCCGCCCATTCGGCCGTGAGATGATTGGTGATGAAGAGCGAGCTGAGGAAGCCGAGCAACACCGTGGTCCAGGCGGACCAGGGCGGCGTGTGTTTCACGATCACGCCGAGGAACAGCGGCACGATGATGGGAATGCCAATCAGGATGCTGAGCCGCTGCATGAGTTGAAACAGCGTGAGATTCTTCAGCTGGTTCATCCCGAGCGCGACAAACACGATTAACAATCCGAATACGACGGTGGTGATCTTGCCGACATGGAGCAGATGAGCGTCCGACGCGTGCGGTTTCAGCACCGGTTGATAGAAGTTCTTGATGAAGAAACCGGTGTTCTTGTTCAGCCCGGAATCCATCGACGACATCGTTGCCGCGAAGATGCCGCTGACCAGGAGACCCATCATGCCGACCGGCATGACGTCCTGGGCGATCGCGATGAACGCGGCTTCCTCGGGGTTGCGCAGGTGCGGGAAAGTCGCCGCGAGATTCGGGAAGCGAATCGTCGCGGCGATGGGCGGCAGGAACCAGATGACAATGCCCACGAGGAACAGGCCCGCGCCGAAGAATCCGGCCCAGCGCGCATGCCGGCTGTCCTTGACGCACAGGTACCGGTTGGCGTCCGCGAGGTTGTTGGTGGTGTGGATTTGTTTCAGCATCATGGCCACGCACCACAGGCCGAGGAAGTCGTAGGAGAAGACCTGTCCGAAATCGAAGTGCCGCGCGGGCACCTGGTCGAGGAAGGCGCCGGGCCCGCCGACCTTCACGATCGCGAGCACGGTCACCGCGAGGCACACCGGCATCAGGATCAAGACCTGGATGAAATCGCTCGCGAGCACCGCCCAGCTGCCCCCGAGCATCGCGATGATGAGCACGACGACGCCGGTGACCACGATCGTCGTCGACAAGTCGAAGCGGAACACGGCGGCGAAGAAGACCGCGAGCGCGTTGAGCCAGACGCCGGCCTGCAGCAGGCCAAAGGGCAGCTGCAGCCAGGTGAAGAACTGTTCGCTCGCGCGATCGAAACGCTCGCGAATCGCCTCCAGCCCGGTGACGACCCGGGCCTGGCGAAAGCGCGGCGCGAAATAGAGCGCGTTGATCACGAACCCGAGCGCGTTGCCGAGGTAGATGATCGCGATGGGCCAGCCGTCCGCGTAGGCTTTGCTCGCGGCGCCGGTGAAGGTCCACGCGCTGAACTGCACCATGAACGCGGAGCCGCCGACCATCCACCAGAGCGCCTTGCCGCCGCCGCGGAAATAATCGCTGACGTTGGTGACGAATTTTCGAAACACCCAGCTGATCGCCACCATGTAGGCGAAGTAGAAGACCAGAACGGTGTAGTCGAAGCGGGTCATGAATGGCAGCTGACCAGGGACCAGAGACCGAGGACCAAAGACGAACCGGCGGTGGCTGGCGACCAACCGGGGACCGTGAGCACAGCTGGCATCGAAAATCCGCCGGACGGAATCGTCACGTGCTTGTGCCGCTCCGTGGTCCCTGGTCCCTGGTCTTTGGTCTTCAGTTTGCCTTTCCGGTGGTGTCGCCCACGAACAGCTGCGCCGGCAGCATCAAGTCCGTGAACCCGTCGCCCGGCGTGCCCGCGTGGTCGAGCACCAGCCGCGCCGCGGCTTCGCCGAGTTTTTCCGGGTTCGTGCCCGCCGCGGTGATTCGTGGCGAGCTTTCCGTCGCGATGGGTGACATGTCGGCGCTGGCGACGCTGACGTCGCCGGGCACGTGCCAGCCTGCGCGCTGGAACTCGCGCACGGCGCCGGCGGCCATCAGCGTGTTGTAGGTGACGAATGCCGTCGGGAAGTCCGGCCGGCGCGCCAGCGGCAGCAGCGTGCGGACGGCATCAGCGCCGTCGATCCGGTCGCCTTCCTTCAGCTTGATCGTGTAGCGCGGCGCCAGCGTCAGGCCGGCGCGGGCCAGGGCCGCCGTCAACGCCTGCAGCCGCGCCTCGTGCCGGCCGAGGCCGACGTTGCCCCCCAGCCAGCCAAACTGGCGGTGGCCGAGCGCCACGAGATGTTCGACGAGCGACTCGAGCGCCTGCGGCTCGTTGCCCAGCACGGAATGACAGAGCCCGGGATAGCGCGCCGAGACCGCGACAATCCGCAGGCCGAGTCGCCGCAGTTGATCGAGGAATCCACGCGTGACCTCGCCGACGAGGACGATGCCGTGAAACGAATGCCCCGGCGCGAAGATCCGGCGCAGTTTCGGCGGTTCGAGCTGATCCTCCGCGCCGAGGAACACCGTGGTGTGCTCCCGCGCCTCGATGCCGGTGTGGAGCCCGTGCTGCACGTGGCCGAAGTACATCGAGGGTGTGTTCAGCCGCAGCGGCGCGCGAAAGATGATGCCGACCTGCCGCGCCTTCGCCGCGGGCGAGGCCGCGAGGTGCATGCCCTTCGGCCGGTAGCCGCGCTTCACGGCATGCGCCCAGATCCGGTCGTACGTCTCGGCGTTGATCCCCTGCCTGCGCCCGTTCAACACCAGCGACACGAGCGCCTGGGAAATGCCAAGCTCCCGCGCCAGCTGGGTCTGCGAAACTTTCTTCGGCGGCCGGGGCACCTCCTGAGAATTTCGTGACACCGCGGCTCGCGCAACTTCTATGTGTGCGCCGGCGAACCCGGACGTAGCACGGTCAACCTGACCGTGCTCGAGCTGCCCTGGTGAGCGCGCGCGGCCAGGTTGACCGCGCTACCCAAGACCTGCGTTTGCTCCGGGCGGTATTGAACGAGTTCACGTATCACGTGACAAACCTGTCGGCGGGCGGGATGGCCGCGTCAGCGGGGGTGGTTGGCGGTACCGACTCAGCGGTACAGCCAGTACTTCTTCGACTCCTCCTGGTAAACCCGCGCCTGCTCGCGCCAGCGGCGTATCCAGCCTTCCACGTCGACGCGCGCCCCCTGCGTGCGCAGGGCTTCGCCCCAGGCCAGCGAGCCGACGTGGATGTTGAACGAGCGGAACTGCGTCGGCGTGAGTTTCGCGAAGGGATTGGCGCCTTCATAGCGGCAGGCGAGCCGCATCAGGTGAAAGCTCAGCTCGCTCGGATTCCACGCGTCCCAGTCGATCACTTCGACGTAAACGCCGTTCGCCGGCTGGCCGCGCCGGTCGGTTGCCGAGACTTTCGAGAAGCGCAGCCCCGGCAGCCGCAGCGCGCTCAGATCCTTCTGCAACTGGTCAGGCGTCTTGCCGGGATACGAGATCCCGCGAAACGGATACGCCGGCCCGATGCCATGCACGAAACGGTTGCCCTCGCAGCCGAGCCCGACCATCGCGTAGCCGATCACGGCGGAAAAATCCGGCACGAGTTGCGAGGTCGGCACGAACGTCAATCCGGTCTCCGACCAGCGCATCTGCCGTGTCCAGCCGCGCATCGGGATCACGGTGAGCCGGCCCCTGGCGCGGACGTCTTCGGGCACATCGAGCACGCGGGGTGCGCGCGCGGCCATGGTGGCGAGTTCCCCCATCGTGAGCCCGTGCACATACGGCACGCGAAACGCGCCGACGCCGCTCATGAGTTCGCGGTCGAGCGGCGGGCCGTCGACCTTGAGGCCGCCCAGCGGATTCGGCCGGTCCAGCACGATCACCTCGACGCCGTGGAGGAAGCACGAGTCCATCGCGTAACGCATCGCGACGTTGAAGGTGTAGGAGCGGACGCCGATATCCTGCAGATCGATCACCAGCGCATCGAGGCCCTTGAGCTGCGCCTTGGTCGGCTTGCGTTGGGCGCCGTGCAACGAGTAGACCGGCAGTCCGGTGCGCCGGTCCACTGTATCCGGGATGTTCGTACTGGCCTTCTCCGTGCCGTAGAGGCCGTGCTCGGGGGCGAACAGCGCGATCAGTTTCACGCCGGGCGCGCGGCGCAGCACCTCGATCGTGCTCACGCCCCGGCGGTTGACACCGGCGGGATGCGTGAGGAGGCCGATGCGTTTGCCGCGCACCGCCGCGAAGCCGTCGGCTTCGAGCACGTCGATCCCCAGCATGATGGGCTGCGCCACCGGCACGGGTTTTTCCGGCGCCGGATTGGCGATGGGATTTTGGAACACCGCGCGCGGCGGCGGCTTGACCGGTGGCTGGCTGGCGCTGCAGCCGAACAGGCCGAGCAGCGGCACCACGAGCGGGAAGAAGTTGCGCAATAAAAAGGGGCGGACCGCGCCGGACATCAGCGCGAGATGAAGGTCGCCCGTGCCACCGGTCCAGCCGTTTCCGAAGCCGCCCCCGGCGAAGCCCTTTTTACAGTGTAACGTAATACGTTACACTCTGCCGGAAGCCCTGCGGGGGGAGGGGTGGGCCGCTGTCGCCGGCGCGGGCCGCGCGCAGCTCAAAAAAGATCCCGCCCTTCGCGGCGGAGCTGCAGCCAGGCCAGCAGGAGCAGGGCGCGCTCGGCATCCGGCAGATAGGTCCGGTGCCGGAGGAAGTCGTTGACCCGCTGCCGCGGCAGCCCGAGCACGCGCGCCAGCCGCGCCTTCTCTCCATACCGTGTGAGTTCAGCCCGGAGCGCTGACACCAGTTCGTTCCACAGCGGCGTGTCCGCGCCAGGCTTGAGCGTTTCGCCGCGACGCGGCCTTCGGGTTCGTCGCGCCTGCTGAACCGATGCCCGGATCGATTTGGCCGCCGCCTCCATCAGGGCAACCGCCAGTTCAGCGGGCAGCTCGAGCTGAAGCGGAAAACGCGTCGGAATGTTCGGGGTGTTCACGCCGGACGGCTCTGGCAGGCCGACACTCTCTCCGCAACGCGAAAGTGTAACGTATTACGTTACGCTGTGCGCGGCGGGTCTGGGCCGGGGAACGAGCGATCAGAACGCGGCCTTCACCGCCCGTGCGAGATTCAGCGACGCGAGCCGGAGGGCTTGTTCCAACGGCATGCCTTCCGGCGTGATCGAGTGGACCGCGAGGTTGGCCGGCGGCTGCGTGGCCCGGGCGGTGCCGGCAAAAACATGGACGCGCTTGCCGAGCGCGAGTGCGCGCGCGGCGACTGCGCCCGGGCCCTTGCCCTGCAACGAGCTGTCGTCGAAACGACCTTCGCCGGTGATCACAAGATCGGCGGCGGCCAGCCGCGGCTCGAGATCGAGCCAGGCCGACACCAGATCGAAGCCGGGGACGAGTTCGGCGTTCGCCGCCGTCATCAGTCCAAACGCGATCCCGCCCGCGGCGCCGGCGCCCGGCGTTTCCATCAGCGCGTCGGGCCGCGCGCAGTGGCCGCAGAGCATCAGGGCCAGCCGGGCACTCTCGTGATCGAGCCGGGGCAGGTCCGCCGGGCGCAGTCCTTTTTGCGGCCCGTAGGTGGCCGCGGCGCCGTTCGGGCCGAGCAGGGGATTGCTGACGTCGCACGCGATCCGGATCGGCGGCACCGGCGGGTTCACGCTGCCCGCAATCCGGTTGACTTCGCGCCAGCGCGCGGGAATCGGCGGATAAACGGACTGGCCGCGTGCGCTTTCGAGTTCGAGGCCGAGCGCGACCAGCGCGCCGAGGCCCAGGTCATGCGTGGCGCTGCCGCCGACCCCGAGGAGAATCGCGGCCGCGCCGAGTTCGGTGGCGGTGCGGATCAATTCCCCGGTGCCGATGGTCGTGGTCTCCCACGGGTCGCGATCTTCCGGTTCGAGCAGCGCGAGGCCGGAGGCCGAGGCCATGTCGATGACCGCGACGGTTGGCGTGGCCCGCGGCCGCTCGGGCGGCGGGGGAAGGAATTTCCGCGCGGCCACCGGCACGCGATCGTAGGGTACCATGCCAATCGTGGCCTGCACGGCATCCTCCCGCGGTCCCGTGACCGAGGAACCAATCACCTGGCCGCGTGCGGCCGTGGTGAGGATTTCCGAAAAACCTTCGCCTCCATCGGACAGCGGACACACATCGACCGTCCAGTCGCGATGCCGCTCGAGCAACGCCGCGCGCGCGAACGTGCACGCGTCGCGGGCACTCAGGGAGTCCTTGAATTTGTCGAAGGCGAGGAGGACGCGCATGGGCCGGCGAAACGCTCAACGCTTAACGTTTAACGCTCAACGCTCAAGTGAGCGGTGCCGGCCGGTCGCGCCATGCTGCGAGTAGCGCGCGGCACCCCCCTCGAGCCGCTGAAGGCCGGCCCAGGCCGTGCGGTCTGCCCAGAGCATGCTGTGCCTCGAGGTCCTTTAGTCCCTGGTCTCTGGTCCGAGGCGAAGCCTCGCTAATAGCTTCCGCGCACGCCCACCGTCCACTGGGCGCCGTAGCGTTCCATCTGGCGGGCCCGGTCGTCGGCCTTGTAGTACCACGTCTTGCCCGAGTTCGTGACGTTCCGGCCGGAGACGAAGAACGAGGTGTTGCGCGTGAACCGGTAGCCCGCGCCGAAGTCGAAGACGAACCGGCTCGCGAGGTACTCGGGTTCACCGGGGAAATAACGCGCGGTCGCCGGCACATAGTTCACGCCGGTGATGCCCTCGTCGCTCCAGATGCCGGAGACGTTCGCGTTGAACCTGCGGTACCGCCAGCTGATCCCGCCCGACGCGTTTTGCGGCGTGAAGCTGCCCGGCCGCGGGTTCGAGTTGAAGCGCGAGTAGTTCGCGAACACGCTCGTGCCCCGCAACAGCTCGGGCCGGAGGAACGTCAGCTGCTGCGCGTAATTCAGCTCGATGCCCTTGATCGTGCGCGTGCCGGGCACGTTCGCGAAAGTCACGAATTCATAGAAACTGTACACCGGATCGTTCTCGAGGCCGACCGCGGACGACGGCATCGGCTCGCTTGGATCCACCGCGCCTTTGATTTTCGTCTGGAAGACATGCACGCTGACGGTGCCGGCGGGATTGAAATAGTATTCGGCCAGCACGGAGAACTTGTCCGAGCGTTCGGGCCGGAGGTCCGGGTTCGGGATGGTGATGATCGTATCCGCGGCGTTGATGCTCCACTGGCCCGCGATGTTGTTCAATGGCGGCCGCTTGATCGCCCGGTTGTAGCCGAACTTGAAATTGAGGTTCGGCCGGAAGTTGTACTTCGCCTGCAGGCTCGGCAGCACGTCGTGGTAGCCGCCCCAGTCGGTGACAAACCCCTGCGACCAGCGCGTGCTGACGTAATTCACGGTCTGCGCCGCCGAGTACGTGCCGTTGGCGTTGCGGATCGCGAACGGGTTCTTCGACACGGGCAGCGGCTGCTTCACCGAGCTGGTGGTCTGGGTCTCCTCGTAGCGCAGCCCGCCCTGCAGCTGCCACGCACCGACGCGCGTGTTTTCCATCAGGTACACGGCACGGATTTGCTCCTGGTTGCTTTGCGGGCTCGCCAGCACGTTGTCGAGGCTGGCGGCGCGTTGCGCCTCGGTGGTGGTGAACCAGGTGGGGTTGTTGATCAGCAACTGGCGCACGGCGGCCTTGTCCGGCACCGGCAGCCGGCCGATGTTGCTGCCCCAGGGCTGCGCGATCCGGAAATCGGCGAGCGAGATCGGCAGCGGCGCGTTGAGCTGGCTGCCGGCCGGCCCGACGTAGGTCGCGGCGTAGTTGCCGACGTTTTCCTTGTGGCGATAAGTGACCTGCTCGTACAGGCCCGCCTTGAAATAGGTCGGCAATTCCCAGCGCACGGCGTAGCGCGCGTTGACCTGGCCGACATACTGCTCGGACTTCCCGCGCTGGCGCATCAGGACGATGTTGCCCGCATTCGCATCATCGCGGCCGTAATTGTTGAGGTCGTACCAGTCACGCAGCCGGCCATCGAGCCCCGGCGTCTGCGTGAAATTCCAGGACGGCGACGCCGGCCCGGATCGCTCGGCGATCCAGCCGGTGCGCGTGAGCCACAGGTTCGCCTGATCGACGGCGCCGATGTGCTCCGCGCCGTTCTGCGCGCGTGAGCGCGAGTAGCTGACCAGGCCATCCGCCGCCAGCCGGCCGAGCTTGTAGGTGAAGCCGAGCGAAAGGTTCGTCGTGTCGAATTTGCGGCCGGAGTGCACGTTGGTGTGCTCGAGCCGCGTGTTGGCGTTGGCGGTCGGCAGCGCGATGGTGCGGGCGAGGTTCGAACCGGGCGCGAGGTTGGCCGAGCTGACGCGGAAGCCGAGGTTACGGTTGGCGATTTCATCGGCGAAGTACGTGTATCCGGAAGTGAGCGACAGTCGCAGCGCGGGGAACGGCTGGTAGTCGAGCTTCAACCCGCCGGACGACTTCTCGGTGTTCTTCGGGCCGTCCTTGTAGTTGATCAGGTTGACCAGCGGCGTGCCGGCGGCGGCCGCCTGCGCCGAGGTGTAGTCATACGTGTTGGTGAGGCGGAACTGCGGCTTGTGCACGTTGGTGAAGATGCCGTTCACCGCGACCCCGAGCTTGTGGCCGAAATAGGCGTTCGAATAATCGAAGCTGCCCGTCGGCCGGATTTTCTCGTGAGTCGAGTCGTCGTGCCGCGCCGTCTTGCGAAACGTGAGGAAGTACTCGTTGCCGATGAGGCCGGCGCTGTAGTTGAAGCGGGCGCCCTTGCGATCGAGCGCGCTCTTGCTGCGCAGGTTGATCACGCCGGCGGGGGCGTCGCCGGGCAGGTCGGCGCTGAGCGTCTTGTACACCTCGATCGATTCCACGTTGTTGATCGAGACCGCCTCGAACTCGAATTGCCGCGTGTCGCCGCCAAACCCCGTCGCCGTGCTGTTCGCAATCGTGCCGCCGTCGAGCGTCACGTAGCCGTAGCGCGCCTCCATGCCGCCCATCCGCGCGGCGCGCGTGTCGGTTTCGACAAAGTCGATTTGGATCCCGGGCATGAACTTGAGGAACTCGCCGATGTTGCCCTCCGCGACGTCGCCAAAATTGTCCGACGACACCACGGTCTTCACGTTCATCGCATTCTTCTGTTCGGAGACCGCCTTGGCCTGGCCCTCCGCCTCGGACGAAACCACGAACGCACCGAGCTGCACCGTCTCGCCCAGCGAAGTCGCCGCGGTCGGCCGCAGCTCGAAATCGTGGGTCGCCGTGGCTCCGGCTGCGACCGTCACGCGCGCGCTGGCCGGCTCGTGGCCGATGTACGTCGCGAGCACCGTCGCCTCGCCCGCGGGCGCATTGGTGATCCGATAGTAGCCGCCTTCCTCCGAGACGGCGGCGAGCGCCGTGCCCTGGAGGCGCACCTCCGCGTTGCGGATGTATTCGCCGGTCGACGGGTTGAAAACGCGTCCCGCGATCGTGCCGGTCGAGGCGGCCGCCTGGGCGAACGCGACGCGCGGCGCGAGTACGGCGAAGAGCAGCGCGACGAGCGGAAGAACGCCGCGGAGAACCGAGCCAAGACGCGCCGAGCTAACGCAGGACGAGAACAGAACGACATGGGAAACGAGGTGGCAGCGGCGCATGGCGGATGGTGGTTGGTCAACCTGAACGGCCAGCATGCGACGCTCAATGTTTTCCGGCGAATCTGGTGGTGGTAGGGCGGGGTCTCCCGACCCCGCCGAACGGCAGGTCGACGTGAAAAGGCGGCGGGGTCGGGAGACCCCGCCCTACATCGAACTGGCCGGCTTTTCCCGCATCGGCTTTTTCGATGCGCGGTGCTTGGCTGCAGCCATGGCCCCGTTGCGATTTCTCACCGCTGCTGTCGTGTTCGCGTCCTTGCCGCCGTTGCGGTCACAGCCCGTGCCCGCCGGCGGGCCGATTCCGGTCACCCTTCGCGTCGACGCCGCGAAACCCCATGGCGAATTGAAACCGATTTATCGTTTCTTCGGCGCGGACGAGCCGAACTACGCGTACATGAAGGATGGCCGGAAGCTGCTGCGCGACATCGGGGCGCTCGGCCAGCCGCAGGCGTACTTTCGCACGCACAACCTGCTCGTGACCGGCGACGGCACCCCCGGCCTGAAGTGGGGCAGCAGCAACGCGTACACCGAGGATGCGGAGGGCCGCCCGATTTACGACTGGACGATCGTCGATCGCATTTTCGACGCCGGGCTGGCCGGTGGCGTGAAGCCATACGCGCAAATCGGCTTCATGCCCAAGGCGCTTTCGACGCGGCCCGAGCCGTATCAGCACGAATGGCGGCCGGGCTTTCCCTACAACGAAATCTACACCGGCTGGACGTACCCGCCGAAGGACTACGCGCGCTGGGGCGAGCTGGTTTACCAATGGGTGAAACACTGCGTGGAGCGCTACGGCGCGGCCGAGGTGAACCAATGGTACTGGGAGGTCTGGAACGAGGCGAACATCGGCTACTGGAAGGGCACGCGGGAGGAATTTCGCCGGCTGCACGACTTCGCCATCGCGGGCGTCCGCCGAGCGCTGCCGACCGCCCGCGTGGGGGGACCCGATTCCGCCGGCGATGGCGGCGCGTTCATGCAGGAATTCCTGGAGCATTGCCTGCGCGGGAAGAACCACGCCACGGGCGAAACCGGCACGCCGCTGGACTTCGTGTCGTTCCACGCGAAGGGCTCCACGCCGACGTTCGAGCAAGGTCGCGTACGCATGGGGATCGGCGGCCAGTTGAAGACGATCGACACGGCGTTCGCGCGCTTTGCGTCGTTCCCCGAGCTGAAGGGCAGGCCAATCATCATCGGTGAATCGGATCCGGATGGCTGTGCGGCGTGCCAGGGCCCGCACCTCGCCTATCGCAACACCACGATGTACTCGAGCTACACCGCGGCGTCGTTCGCGCGGAAGCACCTGCTGGCCGAGAAGCACGGCGTGAACCTCGAGGGCGCCACGACGTGGGCCTTCGAGTTCGAGGATCAGCCGTACTTCGCCGGCTTTCGTGCGATGGCGACGAACGGGATTCCGCTGCCGGTGTTCAACGTGCACCGCATGATGGCGCGGATGAGCGGCCGCCGGGTGGAAGCAACGAGTTCGGCCGACCGCGGCGTGGAGGCCATCATCCGCTCGAGCGTGCGGGGCGAACCGGACATCGCGGCGCTGGCGAGCGTCGATGCCGACCGGCGCCAGCTCACGGTGCTCGTGTGGTACTATCACGACGACGATGTCGCGGGCCCGGTCGCCGAGATCGATCTGAGCGTGGCCGGACTCCCGGCGGGCATCGCGCAGGCGCGCGTCGCGCATTACCGGATCGATGACGAGCACAGCAACGCGTACACGGTGTGGAAGAAATTCGGTTCGCCCGTCGCGCCGACGCGTCCGCAGTACGCGGCGATGCTGAAGGCGAGCGAACTCACCCGGCTGGGCGGCGCGCCGGCGATGACGGAGGTGCGCGACGGGGCGGCGAAGTTGAAGTTCGCGCTGCCGCGGCAGGGCGTGTCGCTGGTGGTGCTGGAGTGGGAGTAGCGAACGTGTCGCGCCGCGTTGGCTAGAAATTCCCGCGCACGCCGACCGTCCACTGGCCGCCGTATTTTTCCATCTGCCGGATCCGGCCGTCGCTCTGCTGGAAGAACCAGGTCTTGCCGGAATTGAAGGCGTTGCGCCCGGAGACGAACGCCTCGACGTGCCGGGTGAACTTGTAGCCGAATCCGACGTCGAAGATGAACCGCTCCTTCAGGTATTCCGGATCGCGCGGGAAGTAGCGCGAGTTCGCCGACACCGTGTTGCTGCCGGTGAGCTGATCGTCGGTCCAGGTGCCGGCGATGCTCGCGTTGATTTTCCGGTAGCGCCAGAAGACGCCGCCGGTCGCGCCGCGCGGGAAGAAGCCGCCGGGCCGCGGGCTCGAGGTGAATTGCGAGTAGGTCGCGAACACGCGCGTGCCCCGCAGCAGTTCGTGCCGGAGGAAGGTGAGCTGCTGGCTGTAGTTCAGCTCGATGCCGCGCACGGTGCGCTTGCCGGGAATGTTCACGAACGTCGTGAAGTCATACGCGCTGTAGACCGGGTCGTTGCCGAAACCGAATTCCGAGGCGGGCGCCGGCGAGGTCTCCTGCGTGTCGCCCTTCAGGTCGGTCTGAAACAGGTGCACGCTGAGCGTGCCGGCGGGCTCGAAGTAGTATTCGAGAATCGCGGAGTATTTGTCCGAATGCGTCGGCCGGAGCTCGGGGTTCGGGATCTGGATCTCCTGGTTCGCCTCGTCGATGCTCCACTGGCCGGCGAGGTGGTTCAGGTTCGGCCGCTGGATGGCCTTGTGGTAACCGAGCTTCAGGACGAAGTCCTGATTGAAGCGATAGGTCGCCGAGCCGCTCGGCAGCCACACATCGTATTCGCCGGTGCGCGTGCTCCGGCCCGGGGTGTAGCGATAGAGGATCCGGTTGACGGTGTTTGCCGGAAAGGGATTTCGCGAATCGGGCACGCGCTCGATCACCTTGTTCTCGGTCTGGGTGTTCTCGAACCGAAGGCCGCCCTGGAACTGCCAATGGCGGACCTTGGTGTTCGCGAGCACGTAGGCCGCGCGGACCGTCTCCTCGACGTCCTGGTTGCTGCCCAGCACCGAGTCGAGGTTGGTCGCACGGTTGGCTTCGGTCTGCGTGAAGTAGTTCGGGCTCGTGCGCAGTTCGTCCCACAGGAGCGATTTGTTCGGGACGGGCAGCGAATAGATGTTGCCGCCCCACGCCGGCGCGATCCGGAAATCCGCGATCGAGGCGGGCATCGGCGAGGTGAGCGAGTTCCCCGTCGGTCCGACCCAGGTGTAGGTGTAAGCGTTGAGTTGCTCCCGGTCGCGGACGGTCAGCTTGTTGAAGAGGCCGCCTTTCACGAACGTCGGCAGTTCTTGAAACGGCAGCACGTAGCGCGCGTTCACCTGGTTGACGAACTGCTGCGTCTTCGAACGCGAGCGCGAGCCGGTGATGTTGCCGGCCTGCGCGTCGTTGCGGCCATAGTTGTTCAGGTCGAACCAATTCCCGCCGCCGGTCTGCGTGAATGTCCAGTCCGGCGAGCCGACGCCCGGCCGCTCCGCGAGGTAGCTGATCCGCGTGAGCTGGAGGTCGGCGTTGGCCACGGTGCCCATGTGGTCGGTGCCGTTTTGCTGCCGTGCGCGCGAGTAGCTCGTCTGTCCGTCGATGGTCCAGCTCCGCAGCCGGTAGACGAAGCCAAGCGAGAGGTTGGAGGTGTCGGTCTTCTTGTTCCCGTGGCTGCCGGTCTGCTCGATCCGCGTGCCGTTGCCGGTCGCGGGATTGGCGACGACCTTGGTGAGACCCGAGCCGGCGCCGAGCTGGGCGGCGCTGACGCGGAAGTTGAGGTTGCGGTTCGCGATCTCGTCGCTGAACCAGGTGTAGCTCGACGCCAGCGTGAAACGCAGGCCCTTGAACGGCTCGTAGTCGAGCTTCAGGCCGCCCGAGGCCTTGTCGGTCATCTTCGGCCCATCCTTGAAATTGATCGCCGTGATCAGCGGCGTGCCGGCGGCGTTGGCCTGCGCCGAGGTGTAATCGTAGGTCAGGCTGTGGCGGAACTGTTCCTTGAATACCGTGGTGAACGCGCCGTTCAGCGCGATGCCGACCTTGTTGCCGAAAAAGGCGTTCGAGTAGTCGAAGGCGTACGTCGGCCGCGATTTCGCATGCCTCGCGTCGTCGTGCCGCGGCGTCTTTTGGAAGGAATGCTCGTACTGGTTGCCGATGAACCCGGCCATGAAGTTCACGCGCTGGCCCTTCCGGTCGAGCGCACTCTTGCTGCGGAGATTCACCGTGCCCGCAGGCGCGTCGCCGGTCATGTCCGCGCTCAGCGTCTTGTTCACCTCGATCGCCTCGATATTGTTGATCGAAATTGCTTCGAACTCGAACTGGCGGGAGTTGTCGCCGAAGGTGCCGGTGCTGGTGTTGGCCATCGAGCCGCCGTCGAGCGTGACGGCGCCGTAGCGTGCCTCGAGTCCGCCCATGCGCGCGGCACGGGTGTCGGTCTCGACGTAGTCGAGCTGGATGCCCGGCATGAATTTCAGGAACTCGCCGATGTTGCCCTCCGCGATGTCGCCGAAGCTGTCGGAGGCGACGACGGTCTTCACGTTCATCGCGCCCTTCTGCTCCATGATGGCCTTGGCGTTGCCCTCGCGCTCGGTGGCGACGACGAACTGCCCTAGCTGCACGACGTCGTCGGCGCGACGCGTGGAGGCGAGACCCTTCAGCTCGAAGTCGCGCGTGGCGACAGCGCCGGGCGGGACATTGATGGTGGCGGCCACAGGCTCGTAGCCGGTGTATTTCACCTCGATGGTCGCCGGGCCGGCCGGCGCGTTGTTGAGCGTGTAATAGCCGCCTTCTTCGGTGAGCGCGGAAACCGGCGTACCTGAAATGCGCACCTCCGCGTTGCGAATGTATTCGCCGGTGGTCGGATCGAACACGCGGCCCGAAATCGTGCCGGTCGTTTGCGCGAAGGTGACGAGCGGCAACGCGATGATCGCCGCGGTGGCGACAATTAGTCCGCGCAGCCGGGAACAGCCACGCGGCGGAGGAAAGGCAGTACGGGGTGTCATGGTTGGTTGAACGTGTCGGCCAGAATGCGTCGACCTGTTTAAAATTGGCCGAACCGAGCAGGGAGGAGGTCTACGATGATACCTTTTGCTCCCTCTAAACCGGAATGGATAATCAAGGGACAATCATGGAGAAAATCGACCGCCCGTCGGGGAGCCCCGCCGGAGGATTCGCGTAGGCGAACGCGTGGGCGTTTCGTGAGCTGGCGAAAGCGGGCCGGCTTTCGCCTCCAGCAGTGTTTCAATCGGCGACCCACGCGAAACGCGGCAATCGGCGGCCGCCCACGTCCACGTTCTCCACAAACATCGCGGCGGGGCGGACCCAGAGGCCGCGCTCGCCGTGGAGAGCCTGGTAGACGACGAGCGGCTCGAGCGTCTCGGAATGACGGGCGATTCCGACGACGCGGTATTCGTTGCCTTTGTAGTGACGGTACCGGCCGGGACGAGGTTCGGAAGGGAGCGGGAGCATGGTGATGGAATGATCGGCGGTTGGAGGAATGATCGGCGTTCGGATATCAGTGAATCGGGATCCGTTTTCTAAACACGACGTCACCGCTCGCCGAACGGCGGAGGTCGAAGCCGACGAGGTTCAGGCAAGCGCGGACGACAGCCGCGTCGTCGACCAGCCCGGCGTTGGCAAAGTCGCGGGGGGCCGAACGAAGTTCGGCCGCCGCGGAGACTCCTACGGCGCAACCCGCAGGATGCCCTTCATCGACAGCGCATGGCCGGGAAAGCTGCAGATGAAATCGTAGTCGTCGGCTGCGCTTGGCGCCGTGAAGAAGATCGTGTCGGTCGAGTTCGGCAGCGTCAGCGCCGTGTGATAAATCACGTCGGCCGAATCCGGCACGAAGTTCTTCGCGTTGCCGTCCAGGCCCAGGGCGACCGCCGCTTCGCCGACCGCCTGGCCGCGGCCGGGTGCGCACAGCACGAAGTTGTGCAGCATGTCGTCGGTGTTGCGGAACACCAGCCGGAGGCGCGCGCCCGGCTTCACCACGATGAGCGCGGTGTCGAACTTGAGCCCGGGCTGCGTGCCGAGGACAATCGTCTTGTCGCCTTCGTCGCCGCTCCAGTCGCCCGGGACCTTCGTCGGGTGTTTTTTCGTGTGGGCGAGCGCGGCGGTCGGCACTGGTGCGACACACAACTCCGTCTCCTTCACGTCGAGGGGAATGATCCGGTTGCCATCGGGAATCCGGTTCATCGTGTAATACGCGGTCGAGTGCACCAGCGCTTCGCTGCCGCCGGCGGCGCGAACGCCCGCTGCCTTGATTTCGTGGACGTAGCCCTCGCGCAGGCAGAGCGCGGCGAGCCGCACGCGCAGGCCATCGGGCGATACGACGACCTTGCGGATGGGGCAACCCAGCCGGTTCACCGGGGCGCTGCCGTAGGCCTTGTGGTAGAGGTAGGTGAAGCCGCCGACGTTGTAGCTTTCCGGCTTTTCGGCCGTCGCGCGATCGACGGGCGCGGTAAACGTGAGTTCGAAACCGTCGGGCTGGGCGTGGACTTCCTTGATTTCGAATGGCACCCGGCCGGTCCAGCGCAGCCGTTCGAGCCCGAATTTTTTCGGCCCGACCGAGCCCCAGCCACGCTCCGTCTCACCGGCGAAAAGCGATCCGTCTTCGCCGTGCGCGATCCGGATGATGCCGCAATCGAAACCTTCGCGGAAGGCGATGGCCGTGCCCTGCCAGACTCCGCGAACCTGTTCGAGGACGATCCGGGCTATTTTGCTCTGCCCTTGATCGGCGACGAACAACTGGCCGCCAAAGGGTCCGAATTTTCCGCCGGTCAGATCCTCAATCACGCCGGAGTTGGAAATCCCCAGCACGGTGTGCGGCAGCCAGACCGCGGGCGGTTTCACCGCCGGTATCCGTTTGGCCACTTCATGCATCGGTTCCTCGAAGTCCTTGATGTCGTCGGGCCGCAGCTTGACCGTCGAACCGGGTAGCCGGCTCCAGGCGAGCCCGGCGGGATGCCCGGTGAAATCGCCAGGGGTGATGTGCGTGAGCCGGCCGGAACCGACCCATTCGCCCTGGTTTTCGGTCGTGAACCAGTCGCCCTTCGAGGTCACGAGCAAGCCGCACGGCGAGCGCAAGCCGGCCGCGATCGGCGTGACCTGTCCGTCCGGCGTGATCTCGAGCATCCAGCCGCGCCAGGGCGCCGGCGCCTGCGTCGCGCCACCGAAGGCGACGTTGAGGGTGACGCGCAGATTGCCGTTCGGCGCGAGAACCGGACCGAAGGCGTACTCGTGATAACTCCCGGAGACGGGCAGCTTCGCGACCGTCTCGAACCGATCGGCGCGACCGTCGCCGTCCGTGTCCTCGAGGTGGGTGACCTCCTGTCGCTGCGCGACGTAGCAGCCACGTTTCGGGGCGGGCGCTGCGATGATGCCCAGCGGTTCGTGCAGGCCCGACGCGAACAGCGTGAACCTCGGCTGCGGGTTTTCGTCGTACGCCCCATCGACCCACCAGATTTCGCCGCGCCGCGTGGTGACGAGCAGCCGCCTGCCCTCGAGCGGCAGAATGCCGCTCGCTTCGAGCACGATTCCGTCCGGCACCGTCAGCGGCGTGCGCCGGTAGAACAGGTCCTCGCGTTCCACCAGCGTGCTCGACGGCTTCGCGAACCGCTCGGCGGCCGACGGGTTGTTGATGAGCTCGGCGGCGAAATTGGAGGACGCGACGAGCGCGCAAACCGCCGCAACGAAGCACGGGCAACCTGCCCGTGCTGGCTCGAGCGCGGCCAGGCTGGCCGCGCTACGTTTTGCGAATTTACGTGGAAAATGTTTCATCGGCGGCCTCCTCACCAGACGATCGAATAGGACAGCGGCTGCTCCAGCGTCGCGCTGGAGAGCGGCACCGCGAGTTGCTGCTTGCCGTTGATGCTGCGGACGACCGGCCTTTGCGCCGCGTCGGCCGGCCAGTCGAGGTACCACTCGCGGTCGCCGACGACCCAGCCCTCGCCCCCGGGTTGTCGCGTGATCTTCTGCGCTTCCGCGAGCAACACCCAGGTCGACCACGAGGGGAGTTTGCCCTTGAAGTGAACGGTGCGCCTCAGCCCATGGCGGTCGGCGAGTGGCACCAGCTGATCGCGAATCGCGAGCTCGGACAGCGTGGAGAGAAACGTTGGCGTGCCGTCGGACGCGAGCTCGTAACCCTGCGACGACCACAGCGACTCCGGTTGCTCGGGCCAATCGCCGGTCGCGCTGTATTCAATCAAGGCAATCGTGGGCTTGCCATTGAAGGTCAGGGCCGGCCCGGCGGGTTTCGCGGTCTGGTCGTTGCCGCGGCCATCCCACATTTGAAACGTATCGATGAACGAACCACGCCAGGCGTGCAGGAGGGCCGCGGTCTCGAAGTCGTACGCGAAATGCACGCCGGCCGGCGTGCCGACGGCGGCCGCGTACAGCCGTTTGCGCGGATCGAACGGCACGAACGCCCGCTGGAGCAGGACGCGGTCGGCTGGTTCGACGAGCAGTTCGCGGGCGCCGCTGCGCGAACCGCCGCCGCCGCGCCGGCCGCCGCGTCCTTCGCGTTCCTCCCGCGCCGTGAGCGTGTGCGGGGCCAGCTGCGGTCCCTCGGCCACCAGCTCCAGCGTCGGCCGGCCGTTCGTGTTGTGCACGAGGTCGAGCCGGAAGTCGTGACGGCCGGCGGAGAGCGTCACGATGCCGGGCTGGCTGCCGCGGTCCACCGGCACGGTGACCGGCCGGCCATCGATCGTCAGTTGCGTCAGGCTGCCGGATTCGATGGCGAAGCGATAGGCGCCGTCGCGCGGCGCCACCAGCGTGCCGGTGAACACGAGCGCGAACTTGCCGGATTTCTCGATCGCGCCCTGCGCGAACTTCTCCGGCACGCCTGCGCGCTTCGGCGTCGTCTGATCGTAGGCGCCGAGGGTCTTGAAGTCGCCCTCGTACAGTTTGTAGCGGAGATGCTCCGTCGCGATCGTGCCCGGCTCGAAGCGTTTCACGCGGATGTTCCGCAGCGCGACCGGGCCGTGGTCGCCTTGAATCATCAGCGGACCGCGCGGCTGCTCATCGTTGAACGCCGCCGAGCGCGTCGGCCCGGTGACTTCGACGTTCTCGTGAATCGTGAAGCCGTTGAGCACGACCCGGCTGAACCGCGCGTGGCGCGTCTTCTTTCCCGCGGCATCGAAGCGCGGCGCCTGAAACTCCACCCGCAGCTTCTGCCACAGGCCCGGGGCGTGGCCCGCGTTGGCGCGCGGCGCGTGGCCCTCGTACCCTTCGTTGCCCTGGCCACGACCGGCATCCCACCGCTGGTAGATGCCGCCGCAGTCGCTGTATTTCGGGGCGCGCACGCCCCAGCTGTCGAAGAGCTGCACTTCGTACCGGCCTTGCAGATACACGCCGGAGTTCGAGCCGGGTGCCAGGAGAAATTCCAATTCCAGTTCGAGGTCGCCGTGCTCCCAGGTCGTCAGCAGGTGGCCGCGGTGTTCCTTGTCCTTGCCCGGATTGCAAACGAGCACACCGGTGCCCGCGACGGCGGCCAAAGTCTTGTCCTGCCGGGGATCCCCGCCGAGCTCCGCGGCGAGCACCCAGTTCGCACCCGTGGGACGAAAGGCGGCGAGTGAATCCAGTCGCACCGGCTCGGGCGGCAGCGTGGTCTGGGCGCGGAGGGGCAGGGTGCAGGCAAGCGCGACCGCCAGGATATGAGCGGCACGCGCTACGCAAGTGGGGGTAGCGGCGGGCATGGGAAACGCGGGTGGCGACGCTCGCGGCGGCGAGGAATCGGATCAAGAAACAAGTGCGCAACAAATGCGGAGCGTTCGGGATTGTTTGGCCGGCGGAGCGACGCAGGCTTCCGGCATGGCGCGCGTGGTCTCAAGGCGGTTTTGCTGGTTCGCGGCGGCGGCGATGGCAGGGATCGCCTTCGGCGCCGTCCCGCCTGCGGCCGCTCCGTCGGGGCAATTGATCGATCACGTGTGGGCGGGTCATCCCGTCGGCTTCGCGCTGCTCACCGAGCGCGGGCACCAGTTCGTCGCCTACTACGATTCCGAGCGGAAGCTGACGGTGCTCGGCCGGAAGCTGCCCGACGGAAAATGGGCGCGGATTCAGCCGGAGGGCGTGCCGCGGCCGACGCGGAAACGGGCATCGAACGAACTCGGCTGGGACAGTCACAATTCCCTGCGGCTCGCATTGGATCGCGACGGCCGGCTGCATTTGTCCGGCAACATGCATGTCGATCCGCTGGTGTACTATCGCACCCGCGAACCCTTCGACGTCGCCACGCTCGAGCGGCTCGATCGGATGACGGGCGAGCGCGAGCAGCGCTGCACGTATCCGCTTTTCTTCAGGAACGCCGGCGGCGAGCTGCTCTTCCGCTATCGCGACGGTCAGAGCGGCAACGGCGCCGATATCTACAATATCTACGACACTGCGAGTCGCACATGGCGCCGGTTGCTCGACACGCCGCTGCTGGAAGGCGAAGGCGAACGCAATGCGTACGCCCACGAGCCGGCGCTCGGCCCGGATGGGCGTTTTCACCTCGTCTGGGTGTGGCGCGAGACGCCGGACTGTGCGACCAACCACACCTTGTCGTACGCGCGGAGCCGGGACCTCGTGCATTGGGAGAACAGCCGCGGCGAGCCGCTGCCACTCCCGATCACGCTGCGCACCGGCGAAGTGATCGATCCGGCGAAACCCGGAGGCGGCCTCATCAACATGACCTTCAACCTCGGGTTCGACGCGGCGAAGCGTCCGCTCGTCGTCTACCATCGCTATGATGCGCAGCACCGTTCCCAGGCCTACCTCGCGCGACCGCGCTCCGACGCCGGCGGTGCCCGTGACTGGGAGGTTCACGCGCTGAGCAATTGGGATTTCACGTGGGCGTTTTCCGGCGGCGGCTCGATTGCGGCCGAGGTGCGGATTGCGTCGCCGCGGCTGGAGCGCGACGGCAATCTCCTGATCGATTTCACCACAAAGGCCGTTGGCGCGGGTCGCTGGCGCGTCCGGCCCGACACGCTCGAGGTGATTGCTTCACTGCCGCCTCCGCCGACGACCCTGCCGCGCGAGTTGAGGAAGCCCGCGGCGGCGGGCATGGAGCTGCATACGCTCGCGTCGGGATTCAACGGCCGCCGGTATTATCTGCGTTGGGAAACGCTGCCGCCGAATCGCGATCGGCCCCGCGCTTCCGCGCCGCCGCCCTCGGAACTGCGGTTTTACGAGTTTGCCGAGGCCGACGTGGGTGCGGTCCGGGAATTATGAAGGGTGACCTTTCAAGCGAGACTCCCATGAAAATTCCGTTTTTCCGCTGCTGGCTGCTGGCCCTGCTCGGGTTTGCGAGTGCGCCGGCCGCCGAACCCGTCGAAGTTGCCGTGAAACCAGGCGGCCCCTGGAAGTCGTACCCGACGCGCACGCTCGACGACTGGCCGGCGCTGGCCCGGGCGCAGCCGGACGCAAATCTCAGCCGCTATGGCGGCATGCTGGGACGCACCGCACCGAAAACCGGCTTCTTTCACGCGGCCAGGATCGGCGGCCGCTGGTGGCTGATCGATCCGGACGGCGCGTTCTACCTCGACAAATCCGTCGTCAGCGTATCCACGACGCCAACCCCCAAGGCCGCGGCGGCGCTCAAGGCGAAGTTCGGCGACGAGGCCGGCTGGGCGCGGCAGACCTGCGCGTGGCTGCGGTCACTGGGCTTCAACGGACTCGGTGCGTGGTCGGATACGACGCGGCTGGTCGGCGGGCCGCCGCCGCTCGCCTACACGCGGATCTGGAATTTCATGAGCAGCTACGGCCGGAAGCGCGGCGGGACGTTTCAGCAGCCCGGGCACACGGGGTACCCGAAGGACGCGATCTTTGTCTTCGATCCGGAGTTCGCGACGTTCTGCGACGAACACGCGAGACAGCTCGCCGCGCAGAAGGACGATCCGTGGCTGCTCGGACACTTCACCGACAACGAGCTGCCGATGAAGCGGGAGGCGCTGGCGAATTTCCTGTCGCTGCCGGAGAGTGACCCCGGATGCCGCGCGGCGCAGCAGTTTCTCCGCGAGCGCCACGGCCCGCAGGCGACGGCGAAGGACATCACCGAGGCCGACCCGGCCGCGTTTCTCGAGCACGTGGTCGACCGCTATCTCCGGATCGTTTGCGGCGCGATTCGCAAGTACGATCCGAATCACATGATCCTCGGGCCGCGGCTGCATGGCGCCGCGTTGAACTACCCCGAGGTGTTTCGTGCGAGCGGACGGCATCTCGACGTCATCGCGGTGAACTACTATCGCGCGTGGACACCGGACGCGGAGAAGCTCGCGATGTGGGAACGCGAGGCCGGCAAGCCGTTCACCATAACCGAGTGGTACGCGAAGGGCATGGATGCGGTCGGACTGACCAACGCGAGCGGAGCCGGCTGGACCGTGAAAACGCAGCGCGACCGCGCGAAATTCTACGAGAACTTCACGCTGGGGTTGCTCGCGGCGCCGGGCTGCGTCGGGTGGCAGTGGTTCAAATATGTGGACAACGATCCGGAGAACCTGAAGACCGATCCTTCCAACCGCGATTCGAACAAGGGCATGGTGACGAACCGGTATGAGCCGTACCCGGAGCTGGCCGCAGCGATGAAGCGGATCAACGAGCGGGTGTACCAGGCCGCGGAGTATTTCAACCGGCCGAAGCCGCGATAGACCGGCGGATTTGGCTGGTTCGCCGCAACGCTCACGATCAACACATCATCATGAAATGCTGTTTTCATCTTTGCTGGTGGCTCGCGGCGGCGGTCATCGCGCATGCGGCCGAATCGGCCGTCCGCATCACCAGCGACGTCGCGTACTTGTCGGCTGACCGCGCGGAGAAACTCGATATGTACCAGCCGGCGAAGCCCGCGAGCGGCCGCGGCGCGCCCGCCGTAGTGTGGATTCACGGCGGCGGCTGGCTGGGCGGCACGAAGTCGGAGGCGCGGGCCAAGGAGATTTGCACGACGCTGGCGGAGGCCGGTTTCGTCGCCGTGAGCATCGATTACAAGCTCGGCAACGGCGCGTGGCCGCAGAACCTCCTCGATTGCAAGAACGCGGTGCGCTATCTGCGCGCGAATGCGGAGAAACTGGGAGTCGATCCTGATCGGATCGCCGTGGCCGGCGGATCGGCCGGCGGGCACCTGGCGTTGATGGTCGCGTTCACGACGGGCAGGCCGGGGCTCGAGCCGGGGGATCGCTACCCCGGCGGATCGAGCGCGGTGCGCTGTGTGATCGACATGTACGGGCCGACGGACCTGCTCACCCGGCGCGAGACCGACAAGCAAGGCCGTCCCTCCGAACGGATCAGGCCGCCGGCGCTCGCGGTGTTCGGGGCGAAGAACGCGGACGCCGCGGTGCTGCGGGCAGCGTCGCCCGTGACGCACGTGCGGAGCGATGTGCCGCCCGTCCTGATCCTCCACGGCCGCGTCGACACGACGGTGGATTATTTCCAGTCCGAGGAACTCGCGCGCGCCTTGCGGCAGGCCGGCGCGGTGCACGAACTGGTGCTGGTCGACGACGTCGGTCACACCTTCGCCTGGCAGACGTGGGGCAAGAAAAAGCTCCCGCGCGATCTGCGGCCGGTGGCGCTGGGATTTCTCGAGCGCCACATGCCCGCGAAGTAACGCGGGAGCGCGCGAATCGCCGCTTGATGTAGGGCGGGGTCTCCCGACTCCGCCGCGACACTTGTGGTTCGCCCGGCGGGGCGGCGGGGTCCGGAGACCCCGCCCTACAAATCTGTCTTAAAACTCCTTTCCGTCCGCCTTCGTCCCGCAGAGATGCACCTCGAGCCCGAGCTCCGCGGCGAGCGCGGCTTTCGTGTAGAGGGCAAGGTCGGCTTCCTTCCCGGAATTCGCGTAGGCCACCTGGATGTGGTTCGCCTTGTGCCGGGCCATCATCTGATCGCGCGTCACGCCGTAGGTCACCGCGTGCATGATCGGCCACTGCACGGTGGTTTCCTTCCAGCGACGGTCGGTTTCGGCCGCGGGCAGGCTGATGGCCTTGGCGCGGCCGAGGTCCATCTTGAGCCTGCCCTGCTCGACGAACACCCGGCTCCAGACGATTTCACCCGGCCTGGCGATGCCGCGCACCGTGCCCCCGCCGAGCCGGAAATACATCGGCGGCTGGCGCAGCGAGTCGGTGCCCTTGTATCCATTTACATGGTGCGCCGGCGGCGCGCTGCCCGAGATGAGGAACACCCAGACATAATCGGCGGTGCTGCCGCTGCGATCCCAATCGCCCCAGCGGAGATCGTGCAGCGTGTTTTCGACCGGCTGGCCGAGGGCGCGGTGCACGCGATTCGTGAAGAGGCCGTCGAGGCCGGCGCATTCATCGACTTCGTTGAAATGGGTCAGCGGTTCGCCGGCGCGGATGGTCTGGCCGGCGGCGTTCTTGACCGGCGGACGGTCGCTGTTGTTGAGCAGGCCTTCGACCAGGTCGCTCGCCGGCAAAAGGTCCTTCAGCCCTTGCTGATACTGGATGCCGATCGTCTCGCAGCCGAACTCGTCGGCCATGCGCAGTGCGGCGATGTAGGTCTTGCACTGCCAGATCACCTGGCGCTCGGTGAGCTCGGTGGCCTCGTCGGTGCCGAGGTGAAACTTCATGCCCTTGCGCACGAGCCAGTCGTAGACGGCGCGCGCCTCGGCGTCGTCGACCTGGGTCGCGGCGGCGTAGAGGGCCGATTGCGAGAGCCGCTCCTTGTAGACACCGGTCGGGAACAGCAATTCGTCGGGAATGATCGCGTTGTACATGCCCATGCAGCCCTCGTCGAAAACGCCCATGATGGACTTGCGCCGGCGCAAATCCGCGGCGATGCGCCGCGCGATCGCCGTGGCCTTCGGCGGGACAATCGCCCGTGCCCAGGCCATCACCTGCGGCGTGCGGTGTCTCAGGACTCCGGTCCGCAACCACGTCGCCAGGCCGGTTTGGAAGAATTTGTCGTCGAATTTCTCACTCCACAGCGTCGCGTACTTCACCCCTGCCTTGGTGAGCGAGCCGTTGAGATTCAGCATGCCGACCAGGCCCGGCCACATGCCGCTCCAGTTTGCCACCGTGAGGATTGGTCCACGGTGGGAAATCAGTCCAGGCAGCAGGTGATGCGAGTATTGCCAGACCGCTTCCGCGACGATCAACGGTGCGGTCGGGTCGATGTCGGCAAACACCGCCATGCCCTCCTTCTGCGACCCGATGAAGCCGTGCTGCAGCCTCGGCTTGTACGGGTGGGCGCGCACGAGCCGGTAACCCAGCCGATTGACCGCGGCGGTGAGCGCCTGCTCCATCGCCTCTTGCGCCGGCCAGCAGACTTCGTTGGCGGATTGCCGCAGGTCGCCGTTGGCGACGAGAAGAATGGTTTTCGCTTTAGCCATGAGAGAGGTGGTTCGCCGCCGCCGGCCGGGGGCCCCTAGAGAAAGTTGGCCGGCGGGGAGTGAAAGAATGCACTCGAAAGCGGATGACCGGAATGGATAGAAGAGGCAATCGCATGGAGAAAATTGGCCGAGCCGATGCCTCAGGCTTGCTTTCGCAGCAGGTCACCGCGGTGCGTTACTTCTTCCTGAACCTCGCCCCGTCGGGGCGCGACGCGCTCACGCTCGTCATGGGCGGACGCGAGCAGTGCAACCCGGACTACCGGATTTCGCGCCGCGGTTTCCCGTTCCATGTTCTTGAATACGTCGTCTCCGGTCACGGGAGCGTGCGGCTGGATGATCGACGGCACGCCCTCGGTCCCGGGGTGGTGTTCGCCTACGGTCCCCGCACGCACTGCGAAATCCACACCGATCCCCGCGACCCGATGGTGAAATACTTCCTCTCGTTCGCGGGGAGCGGCGCGAAGCAGCGGCTGCGCCGCTGCGGCATCGCGCCCGGCAGCGCCCGGCAGCTGGCGGCGCATGCCGAGGTGACCAGCGTGTTGGAAGACCTGGTCCGGGAGGGCCAGCGCTCCGGCGCGCTCGTGCGGCGGATTTGCGCGGTGCTGTTCGAATTGCTGCTGCTGAAGATCGAGGACACGTCGACCCTGGCGCCGCACGCGAGCGAGCCCGCGCGCGAAGCGTTCCTGCGCTGCAAGGCGCTGATCGATGCGGAGGCCGAACGGCTGGGCACGTTGGAACAGATCGCGGCCGCGACCGGCGTGGAGGCTTCCAGCGTTTGCCGGTGGTTTCGCCGGTACCAGGGCACGAGCCCTTACCAATACCTGCTGCGGCGAAAAATGAACCTCGCCGCCGAGCACCTGGTCGAGAACGGCGGCCTCGTGAAGGAGGCCGCGCAGCGCGTGGGTTTCGCGGATCCCTACCATTTTTCGCGTGCGTTCAAGTCGGTCCACGGCGTCGCCCCTCGCGCCCTGCTGCGGTACCGCGCGGCGGGCTGACGGGGCGCGGCCGCCGCCCGCGACGAAGCCGGTGATTGCGCGGAGCGAGGCGGCTTGTTCTCGTGCCGCGATGCCCTGCCCGCTCCGGATTCGCGCGATGGAGGTCGCGCCCCTCGACATCCCCTTGCACGTGCCGTTTGGGATCGCCGGCGGCGCGCAGCCGATGGCGAACAACGTGCTGGTGTCGCTCGAATTGGCGGACGGCACGCGCGGCTACGGCGAGGCGGCGCCACTGCCACCGTACAACGGCGAGACGCAGGCGCAGGCGATCGCGGCGTTGAGTGCTGGTCGCGCGCGCGTGACCGACCGTGAGTTTGCCGAGTGGCGACAGCTTGCGTCGACGTTGCAGCCCGCGCGGTCATCGGGCTCCGCCCAATGCGCATTCGAAATGGCGCTGCTCGATGCGTGCGCCCGCCAGCGCGGCGAACCGTTGTGGAAATTCTTCGGCGGCGCGGGGACCACGGTGGAAACGGACATGACGGTGACCACCGGCACCGCGGCGGAAGCGGCGGAGGCGGCCCGCGCGATCCGCGCGCGGGGCATCCGGATGATCAAGGTAAAGGTCGGCGGCAAGGCCGGCGCCGCGGCCGATCTGGAACGAATTGCGGCCATTCACGAAGTGGCGCCGGATGCGCCGCTCATTCTCGATGGCAACGCCGGCGTGACGCGCGATGACGCGCGCGCGTTGGCGGCCGGGCTGCGGCGGCTGGGCATTACGCCTGCGTTGCTCGAACAATGGCTCGCCAAGAACGATCTCGAGGGCATGCGCGCGCTCGCGGAGGAAACGCGCTGGCCGGTCGCGGCCGACGAAAGCGTGACTTCCGCCGCCGACGCCCGGCGCGTCGTGGAAATGCGCGCCGCGCAGGTCATCAACATCAAGTTGATGAAGGCGGGGGTTGCCGCGGCGCTGGACATCGTCGAGGTCGCACGCGCCCATGGGCTGGGATTGATGATCGGCGGCAACGTCGAGTCGATTCTCGCGATGACGACCTCCGCGTGTTTCGCCGCGGGGCTGGGCGGCTTCACGTTCGCCGACCTGGATACACCGCTCTTCCTGGCCATGAATCCGTTTGCCGGCGGATACCGGATGAAGGGCGGCGAAATTTCGGTGGCCCACATTGCGGCCGGCCACGGCGTGACGCCCAAATAAGAAAAAGCCCCCGCGGGTGCGGGGGCTCGAAAGACCGAGCTGTCTTGGGCGAAGCGCTTAGTCCTTCGCCTTCGCGTTGACCTTCACTTCGGACGAGACCTTCGAGACGCCCTGCGTGTCGAGGGCGAGCGCGATGGCCCGGCCAATCTGGCTCGCCGAGTCGGCGGTACCCGTGAGGGTCACATCACCGTGGCTCGCCTTCGCGTCGATCATCGCCTTCGCCGTCTGGCTGTCCGCCTGCAGCTTGCCCTTGATCATCGTCTCGATGACATCGTCAGACGTGTTGCCCGTGGGCGCGCCGACGACCGTGTCCTTCGTGCGGACGATGGTCACGCCGCTATCGAGATCGGCTTGAATCTCTGCGGCGCCCAGCCGCCATTCCGTCATGCGCGTGGTGATGTCGCTTGTGGTGCTCGCGACTTCGGTCGAGCTCTTGCTCGTGTCGGACGAAGTCGTCGCGCCGGTCGTGCTCGTGGAGCCGCTCGTCGCACCGATCGTGCTGCTGCTGCTCTTCGTGTCGCTCGAAGCAACCTTGTCCGATGTGCTTTGATCGCTGCTGCGCGTCGTGTCCGTCGCCGGCGTGCCAGTCGTGCTTCCGCTGATCGAGCCGGTGGCCGCGACCGAGCTGCTCGTCGTGGCACTGCCCGTCGCGCTGGTGCTCTGATCACTGCTCGAGGTCGAGGAGCTGCTCGGCGTGGGCGAGGTCGTGGCGGCCGTCGAAGACGAAGTGCTCGGCGTGGTGCTCGCGACCGTTTCGTCGGTCTTCTGCGTGTCCGAGATCGTGCTCTTCTGCAGATCCGTGCTTGTGCTCTTGGTGCTGTCGGTCGCGGCCACCGAGCTGCTCGAACTGGTGGTATCCGTGCTGCTCGGCGTCGAAGAAGTGGACGAACTCGTGCTCGAGCTCGGCGGAGTCGAAGTGCGGTCGGCGTACGTGCCGCTCGTGCCTTGGGCCGTGCTCGAAGAGCCCGTGGGGCTGGTCGACGCGGTCGTGTCGGTCGAGCTGCTGGCCGTCGCTGAAGACGGCGGGGTGGAGCTCGCGGTCAGATCGGACGAGCTGGTCTGGCCGCTGGTCGCGGGTTGACTCGACGTGCTGCTCTTGTCGTTGCTGCCATAGGTCGAGCTGGCACCGTAACCGGATTGGCCCGACGTGCTGGTGGAGGCAGTGTTCGACTGGTTCGAACTCGTGCCCGACGGGTTGGTCTGGCCGAACGTCGAATCGGCGGTGGTCGCCGCGGTGGCGGCACTACTCACGGAACCGCTGGCGCTCAACGAACCGGAAGAGGTGCTGCTGCTCGACGGAGAAGTGGTGCTGCCGTAGGTTGACGAGCTGCTGATGGATGGCGTGGAGCTGGTGCTCGTGCTGCCGTAGGTGGACGAACTGGTCGGCGAAGACGATGGGGCCTGCGCCGTTTCATCGGTGGTCGAAATGTCCGTATTGGTGTTCTGCGAGCTACTCTGAGTGCTCGCGGCGATGCTGGAATCGGTGGACGTCGAACTCGACGAAGCCACGGTGACCGGCGTCGTAGACGTCGTCGTACTCATGGTTGTCGTGTCCGTCGCCGCGGTGTTGACCGAACGCGTGGTGTGACTGCACCCCGTGAGCGCCAACCCGGCGATGATCAACGTAAACAAGATTGAATGTTTCATAGGCGGATTGAGTTGCCGGGTAACGGACCGCTCATGATTCAGTCGGTTCTCGATTCCTCGAAACCGGTTTGGCCGGCCGCGAGAAAATCCGGCGCGGTGTCGTGACTCGAGCGGATACCGCGCGCGGGTGGTCCCGCGGATAGCCTTGCCGCTCAAGGGCGATGCGCGGCGCCGGCGCCCGCGAGCCCCGGGATTGGATCCGACCCCGATCGGCTTCCACGGAGATTCTCGCATCCGCAACTGGCAAAATTTCCCACGCGACGCGCGCGCCGAAGCATGCGCATCGCACGACGCCAACGGCTCGTTCGTGCGCATCGCGCGATCGGGCCCCGGTCGCGCCGGGCCCAAGTCGCCCAACGACAAAATAATGTCGCAGGTATGACATTTTTTTGTCGTCCACCTTCGGGCGCAGACCAGTTGTCGCGAGCGAATGGCATGCAGTAAAATGTCGCAGCTGTGACCCACGATGGCTGCGTCGAGCGGCAAGGGATGAAAAACAATTCGCCGGTGAAACGCAGCGCGTCTCACCGGCGAAAGGGCCGCCCGCGCGCGGGCAGCAGAGAATTCAAGGTCGCTTACGGATTACGGCCGGCCTTTTCGTCGAGCTTGATCTTCGACTTGACCATCGTGACACCGTCAGTGTCGAGCGCCACCGCCATCGCGTGGGCAATCTGCTCAATTGTGCGCGCCTTGCCCTCGAGCGTGACTTCACCCTTCGAGTTGGCGTTCGCGTCGAACTTCTGGCCGTTGAACATCGGATCGGTGTCCAGGCGGCCCTTGATCGACTTTTCGATGTTGCCCTTGTCGACCTTGCCGGTGGGAGAGGTCGAGGTGTTGGTGCGGACGATTTCGCGGTTTGCCTGGACGTCGGCCTCGATGTCGGTGTTGTTCAAGCGCCACTCGGTCATCCGCGTGGACAGATCGTGGCCCGCGGCGCGCAGGTTGGCCGCGGCCTCATGCGAGGCATCGCGAACCTTGTCGGCGGCGTTATGCGTCGCGTCGGCCATCCGATCGGTGGCGCGATCGATCTTCGCGCCCACGGTGTCGCCGGAGGTCGTCGTGGTGGTGTCGCGCACCGCCGGTTCGGTCGAGGCGGTCGACGTACGGGTAGACTTGTTACAACCCGTCAGAGCGAGTCCGGCTACGAGCATGGAGAATAGAAGCGTATTTTTCATAGGAATATGAGTTGCGTCGCGACTGACCGCCGCGAATCGGGTCGGTTCGCTGGGTATTTTGTCTGGCTTCGTGCGATACGCATGATTTCTCCTTCCGCCGCATGGCCTTGAAAACCGCCCTTATCACCGGCGCGTCGCGCGGCATCGGTCGCGGCATCGCGGTCGAACTCGCACGAGCTGGTTGCCGGATAGCAATTAATTACGCCGGCAACGCCGACGCCGCCCGCGAGGCGCTGCAGCTCGTGCAGTCGGCGGGCGGCGATGGCTTTGTCGTCCAGGGGGATGTCGCCGTGGCCGCGGATCGCGAGCGCCTCGTGGCCGCCACGGTCGAGCGATTCGGACGAATCGATCTGCTCGTCAACAACGCGGGGGTCGCACCGAAGGTCCGCGCCGATTTGCTCGAGGCCGGCGAGGAGAGTTTCGACCGGCTCTACGCGATCAACCTGAAGGGTCCCTTCTTCTTGTCGCAGCTGGTCGCGAAGCAAATGCTTCGGCAGGAGCGCGACGCCGAGGGATTCCGCGGCCGGCTCGTCAATATCACCTCGATTTCCGCCTATACCGCTTCGATCAACCGCGGCGATTACTGCATCGTGAAAGCGGGACTCGCGATGATGACCAAGCTGTTTGCCGATCGGCTGGCCAATGATGGCATCAACGTGTATGAAATCCGTCCCGGCGTCATCGCGACCGACATGACGGGCGGCGTGAAGGAGAAATACGACAAACTGATCCTGCACGACGAACGCGGCATCACGCCGATCCGCCGCTGGGGAAAGCCCGAGGACATCGGCCGCGCCGTCCGCGCGATCGTCGAGGATCGTTTTCCGTTTTCCACCGGCGCGGTGTTCGACGTCGACGGCGGCTTCCACCTGCACCGGCTGTAGACGCGCGGCCCCCGGGCTGCCGCGGCGGTCATCGGCTCCGCCGCTTTCCGTTTCACCGTCGCCAGCATCGCGCGAGAGACCGCGACCCGGGAAAATAGTGTCGCCGCCGGACGCCGTGCGCGCAGGTTCGCGGCGATGTTGCTGACCTGCCAGGCTGGTTACGAGACGATGCTCGCGCGGGAGCTGCTGGAACTGCACGGCGTCGCCAGCATCGAGCAGGGTCCGGGCTGGGTGTTGGCCCGTAGCGCGGGCAATCTGCCCGCGCCCGAAGGGAGCGGTGCTTTCGAGCGCGGTCAGAGTGACCGCGCCACGATCGGCACCGTTCTGCCCGCCTTGGCTTTTCCGCACCTTTCCCTGCTGGCCCCGGTGGAAGTTCGTGGCGAATCAGTGAACGCGCTCGCCGCGCGCGTCGCGGAGTTTTTGCTCGGGAGCATCCGGCAGGAACGCATCGACGCGCCGTGGCCGAACCTGTGGCTCGCACCGGCGGAAATCGTCGGCCTCGGCCGGCGGCTTACGGCCGTCGAGGCGGCGTTCGCGGAAGTTTTGAAAAAGAAGCTTTCGCGCGTCGCCAAGCTGGCCGTGCCGGACTGGCCGCGCGGCAGGGCGGCGGGGCCGGGGCGCGGGCTGTTTGTCTTCTTCGCCGATTTCGGCCGGGCGCTGGTGGCGCGTGACGCGTTTGTGCACGGCGCGCGCCGGATGGCAGATGACGACCTGGCGCCGTCCCGCTCGTACCTCAAAGTGGAAGAAGCGTACACGGTGCTGGGCGTCGAACCGCGCGGGGGCGAAACCGTTTGCGATCTCGGCGCGGCGCCGGGCGGCTGGAGCTACAGCGCGGCGAAGCGGGGCGCCCACGTGCTGGCGATCGACAACGGTCCGCTGAAGGGCGGCGCGCTCAGTCATCCGCGAATCGAGCACCGCCGCGAGGATGCGTTCCGGTTCGCGCCGCCGCCCGCTGCCCGTTTCGACTGGCTCTTTTGCGACCTGGTCGAGGAACCGCACCACGTGCTGCGTCACATCGTCGAGCCATGGCTCGCGCACCGCTGGTGCCGCCGCTTCGTCGTTAACCTCAAGTTCGGCCGCGTCGACCCCATCGCGCTGCTGCGCGAACTGCAGGCGGCGGCGTCCCCGTTGATCCGGTCCACGAAACCGCCGGTCCGGATCCGGCATCTTTATCACGATCGCGAAGAGTTCACCGTCGTGGGCGAGACCGGGGAAAACTGCGCCTGAAGTGCGCAGTCAAACGTAGCCGCCGATACTGAAGGGTGGACGGCGACCTCCGGGCGCCGTCGGGCCGCGTCCGCCGGAAGAACGCGCCCGGAGGTCGCGTTCCACCTCGACGCAGGATTTCTTCAGCGGCGTCGCGCCCGCGCCACGACGCGTTCAATGGCGGCGAGCGCGCCTTCATTTTCCGGCGAATACAAGAAGAGATCGGTCGAGAGCTTGTGCCGCACCACCCGCAACAATTCGACCGGCGGCCGGCGCAACTCGGTGAGGCGGCGCGCGTCGACGGCCAGGTCATCCACGCGATTCAGCAGGAGATCCAGTTCGACGAGCCGGGCGAGCGCGGGCTGGTACAGCGGATCGATTTCCACCGCGCGCTTCAGCGCCTGCCGGGCGAGTTCGCCGCCGTCGAGTGCGGCCAGCCGGTTGGCGACCGCCAGCAGGTTGTCCGGCCGGAGCCGCGGCTGAGCCAGCAGGGTGGCGACGAACGCCCGGGCATCGGCGGCGTCGCCAATTCCCAGATACGCAATGGCGCGCAGGCTGGCGATCAGCGCGGGGCTCCCGGGCCCGGCGTTCGCTTCATCGGTGGCCAGCGTGCGCACGGCGGCGAGGGCGGCCTCGTAGTCGCGCGCGGTGAGCATGGCCTCGATCGCGAGGAATTCCCCCGTCATGGCGTGCTCCGGCGGCGCCGCAGCGAGGAGCCGGCGCACGCCCGGCAAGTCGCCGGCGTCAGCCGCGGCGCCGGCGGCGGCGATCAGCAGCCCGGGCTCGCGCGGCCCGTCGCGGGCGAACTCCGTCAGGCTGCGGGCGATCGCGTCCTGGTCACGCTGTTCATAATACAGTCGCAACAGGTCGACGCGGGCAGGATTCTGCGCGGGTCGTGCGAGTGCGCAGGCCAGCAGCGCGCGGCGGCCCTCTTCCGGGCGGCCGCTTTCGCGCCAGCAGAACGCCAACTCGCGCAGGACGTCGTAATCGCCGGAGTCCTCCCCCGCGAGCGCCCGGAGTCGAACCAACGCCAGTTCGCGATAACCGGCATCGTAATCCGCCTTCGCGAGGAGCAGCCGGCCATCGCGCGAACCGGCGAGCGCCGGACAACGGCGGAGGAACTCCGCGCAGGCGGCATAGTCCTGCCGGAAATAAGACGCCGTCGCCGCCGCGAGCGCCAGCGTTCGCGCGCTCGCAGCCGAACGTGGCGTTCGCGGCAGGTAGCGGCGGGCGAGCGCGATCACCACGGCGTCCGCCTGCTCCTGCAGCAACGTGCCGAGCAATGGCCGCCAGTAGGCCGCGTCGCCGGCATGGTACGGCAGTCCGTCGAACAGCGTGCGCCGGGCGAGCGTGCCCTGACCGCTCGCGGCCAGGAGCCGGGCCAGCAGCAACCGGCCGTCGCGGTTGGCCGGCGAATGCGCGACTCCTGTTTTCAGATACATCAGCGCCTCGCGATATTTCTCCTGCGCGAAGAGCTGCTCCGCGAGGCGGACGAGCTCGTCGCCACGCGCAACCCGATACCGGCTCCAGCGCCACGGCAGCGCGACGTCCGCGAACCGCAGTTCGGTCAGCCCCCGGTGATGGCGCACGACCCCATACGCGGTACCAACGAGCGCGCCATAGCCGGCCGCGGCG
>Ga0082335_1002112_pt1 | contig 38423 bp, 7 predicted proteins | sample Subgrocontami58m_FD_72375 | JGI IMG/M metagenome (GOLD analysis project Ga0082335, IMG submission 72375) | Subsurface groundwater microbial communities from S. Glens Falls, New York, USA - GMW37 contaminated, 5.8 m (SPADES assembly) (version 2) ...
GATCTCGACGAACCGCGCGGTCGACAACCCGTGCGTCGCGACGACTTCGGCGCGCAGACTCTGGAGGAGGACGCGAAAATCGGCCATTGAGATCTTTCCGGGAACGATCGCGGGGCCGCCGCCTGATATGAACATAAATCCCGAGTTCGGCAAGAGCTTCGTCATGCGTCCGAGGGCCGGACCTTTCAGCTTGCCCTTGCCGTCCGGCGTGGGATCCACGTTCGCGGCGTCGAAAATATTGATCATCGTGTCGAGATTGGCGAGCAGGACATCCTCGCTGTAAAAATGGTACATGTCCATCACGCGGTCGACCTGGGGTTTGTAAGCGGCGGAGAGGCATTCGTAGACGAGGCGCTCCGTAAAACCCAGGACCGTGCTGACGGACCGGTTCGCCGGATCGACTTCCTCGGCTTTGAGCCTTCTGGCGACCGCCCGGAGCATGTCCAGCGTGAAGATCGGAGCAGGCGGCACACCGGGCAGAGTGACATTCCTCTGCAGAAGACCCGGATAGTTAGGGTCGGTGGGGTTGTTGATGATCTGAGCATACGCTTTCGGCATGCCAAGCGCCTCAAGGTCCAGCGCCGCGGGATCCACCACCGCGGGGTCCAGAATATTGTCGATCAAGTCATCGACCTCGTCGTGACTCGCCAGGATCGCCGCCTCGCGGTCGGCGGGAACGTCGACCGCCGTTGCAACGGGCGGCTCAAACTCGGTGCGCGGCGTCATCAAGAACGCACGGCCGAGTACCTTTAAAATAGTCCTGGGCCAGCTTAAAAAGTTGACCACATTGAACGTTTGCAGCAAAACCACGATCGCGCCGAGCGCGATGAGGACCGTGGAAGGCTGAACGCCAGAGATTGACGCCATATAAGTGACACCCTTCACGATCAAGTCACTCGTGCCCGGAAAGACCTGCTGGAGAAAATCCACCACGGCGGAAAGGCGCGCGCCCACGGCAGTCTGGGAGGCAAGCTTAGGACCGATCACCTCTTCGAAAGACTGCTGCGCCAATTTGGGAAGCTGAGCCGCGAACGTCTCACGGTCGGCTTCGGCCGGCAGCGCGTCGAATACGATGTTCACAGCCGATGTGGAAAGACCGACGGCCTCTCCGCCTTCGAGCCCGTTGAAGAAAACCGGACCGACGGCGACTTGGATGTCCGGCCCCTCGCCGCGTTCAGTTGCGAATTCTTCGGTCTTTACTTTTTTCAGAGCCTTCTTGAATACCGGGCGTATGTCGTCCGGTAAGCTTTGGACAAAACGGTACGCCACAGAACGCGCGGCAAGGTTCTCGGCCTTATTGGGAGAAAAATTCTTAAGATACGCGGCCGCACGAGCCGGGCCATCTTCTTTGACAAGCTCGCGCAGAAGGGCGTGGGCAAAGTCTTTGTCCGTAGTGTGAAGCAGGTATTTCGTGCCGACCTGTTCTGTCGCGGAACCGTTGCGTAGATCTTCGATGTCCGTGAAGTCAAGCCTTGCTTCCGTGACAAGCGTCTCCGCGGCAAGATTGAAAGCCAGATAAAGCGGGTTGGCCTGGTCCATCACGTCCGCCAGGTTCGGCTCTTCGGCCGCATCAAAGCCGGGCCTGTCTTCAGGAAGCGCCGCCTGAGCCGCCGCCGCCGCTCCGGGCCTGTTGAACGCGACCGCGTTGGCATCGCCGAAGGGTAATACACTCCCATTCATGCTAAAGCCGGGCATGCCCGGAGCGCCGCCGGGCCCGGGGGGCACAGGCACGTTGGGGGCCGCGGGATCTCCGGCGGGAAGCGTGGGGCCCGGATTTTCGCGGAGGAATTTTTCAAGGGTCTGCAATTGAGGCGCAGCGTCCGGCGCACCCACGTTCGGGGTCATCGCGCCCACCGTACGCAGGACGTTCGCAAAAAAATTGTTGTTGATGGCCACCTTCAGATGCTCCAGGATGACCGTGTTTTCGTTCTCGGGGCGGTTCGTCTTGATGAACGGGTTGAACGCCCTCCCGGTCCATGAGCCGTTGTGATATTCACGGTACGCGTACGTGCGGCCTCCAAAAAGGTTCTCGCTGAACACCACTTTTCCCTCCGCGTTCACGCGCAGGTCGAACTCCCAGATACGCTCGTGCCCAAGCATGGGTTTTTGGTTTTCATCAAGCATCTGTTCCGTATAAAAAAGCTTGGAGGGCGCAGGCTTGCCCGAGTCCGTCTTTAAGTCGAGTTCGAATAATGGCCGGTCATTGGCGTAATAGAGCGCCTTGTCACCCTTGAGACCGCCCTGGATCTGCATGTTGCCGTAAACTTCATAGTACCGGTTGCCGTTGTTATGAAGCGCGACCGTCATCAAGCTGGTGTCAAACGTCTGCTCCGAGCTACCGCGCTCCCATTTCACCGAATAGTTATGGATCGTCCGCCCGTCCGGTAGCTTCTCGGAGCCCGTGTAGGTGTATGCCCCAAGCGACTGCTTAGTATCCTCGCTCGTGATATTGGATTTGAGGATGACGTTGTAATTGGCATCCCATTCGAAATCGAAGCGGTAGCCGCGGCGTATCTGGTAAGCGAGGCGGCCTCTCGGATTGAATTTCTTAAAATAGGATTTGAACGGCTCACCGTCGGGATAAGACACGGTGACCTGCACGTTGCCGTGCTCGTCCTCCACAAGCTTGCCGTCCTGGAGGTCCGCACGTGTCGAATAACGCAGGCCGTGCGGGCCGAAGACGAGACTTTCCTTGGGGATCGGCGTGCCCGGGATGAACGAATTAGTGACGGTATTTTGACCTTCCTGGCGCACGATCGGCAGGATGCCGAAGCGGTTGTCACGCGGAAATGCGGCCTCGTACGAAGAGCCGGTGCCGGGCTCGGTCACCGTGTAAATAAGCAGTGTCTGCACGCGCGGATGCCCGGCGCGGAACGCCGCCAGCTGTGCCGGGTCGGTCAAGAAATCCTGCGGGCGGACTTCGCGGTTGAACGCGAACTCAGCGACGACCACCTCCGCACCGTCCCTCGGTTTGTGGCTCAATTTAGAACGGTCCCAAATACTCTTTTGGCGGTCGCGGATCGCCGAAACATTCGTGGACCAGGTCTCAAGCGTGGCCGGGTCCTGCCAGACGACGTCGATCGTGTTGCCGTCCTGAGCCAGCGTCACCGTGGTCACGGTGTTGTAGCGCGGGTCGAGCCGCCTCAGGGTGACGGTGCCGTCCTTCATGTTGCGCGACACGACGGTGTCCGTGGCCATGATGACGTCCGACGCAATAGGGCTCATGGTGAGATTCGCAGTGTCCGAACGCAAATAGTGTATTTCGCCTGTCTCGATCACGCCGACGCCGGGCTCGTGCGCGTAATACGGCACGCTCAGCACATTGTCACGCAGACGAAAAAGCTTACGGCCTTCGCGATCGCGCACGATCGCTTCGGAAAAACCTCCGTCGGGATAACGGATCGTCTCCGTCGAATTCCAGTCCGCGTCGACGACGACGGTGTGCTTGAACTTCACACGGCCCGTCATATGGTCGAACGTCTCGCTCGGCATAGGGATGCCGCGCGACGTCGGTTGGATTGCATAACGGATCTCATCGTCCTGTGAAATACGGCGCGCCGGGGACAGAAGGTGCCGGGTCGTGCGTTCGCTCTTCAAGGCGCCCCACTTGTCGAACTCCCGTGAAACGACGGTCTCCTCGATGTTTTGCGGCGCGCCGCCGGGCTGGGCGGGGTCCGATTGCTGCAGGAAGCGGCGCTCCCCGACGACCTTACCGGTAGCGTTCCGCCACTCGACCCAGCGATTGTTCAAAGCCGTCAATGTCGGATCCACGACGTCGTACACGTAATGGCCGTTCTCCATGACAGGCGCGTTCGTCGCCGCATCACGGCGCAGCGTGGACGTCCGGACCGTCTTGCCGTCCACTTTAGGCTTGATGCCCCCATCATGGAATCGCGTCGTCGCCACGGCGACGACGGACGTGCGCTGGCCTTGCGCGTTCAAAACGTAATCGTAGTCGACGGTCAGCGTGCCCGATTTGCCGATGAGGAGCTCGGGAGCGACGAACGGCGCGTTCCCAGGGAACTGGACCATCTGCCCGGGCGAAACGGGAACGCGGGTCTCCCATTCGTTGCGCGTGATGAGGTCCATATCTCCGGCGCCGGCGCCCACGCGGCGCACATCCACGCGGACCTCCCCCGTATAGTCGTGGACCTCGACACGTAATTCGAGCAGGTCCTTGCCGGTCACGTCGTCGCGCACCATGGCCGGAAGACCGAGCATTTTCTCGACGCGCGTCAGGCCCTGCAGCGTGTTGGTGTCGGTGTCGTACCGGTAGACCGCAACAAGACCTGTCGGCAGATTGGTCGCAGGATCGATCTGGCGGAACAGGCGCTCGTTGGGATTCTCCCGCGCGGCGCTTTCGGCCACCCGGACAAACCGTTCGGCGGCATCGCGCCAGCCGAAGACGTTGATGTAGACCCCCGCCGGAGCCACGGGCTCGGCCGGACGATACACGTTGCGGTCAAGATCATCTTTTTCACGTTTGAGAATAAGCGCCTGGAGCTCCAGCGGCCTGCGCCGGGCGTCGCCGGCAGGGAGTGCTGCGATCTGCGCCTGGAGCGTTTCCATTTGGCGCCGCACGTCCTGGACCCGCGCAAACTGCCTGTCGCGCTGAAATTTTACTTTCGCGGTGTCCGTGCGGCCGTTCAAAAATTCGACGACATTCCAATTCGAGTCGAGAACCAGGCACCCGCCCCATTCGGACATTTCGCGCATGACCGGCGCATTCTTGGCATTGAGTTCGGCGCGTGCGGCGTCGGCGTCGGCGGCCGGCTGCCCGAAATAGAGCTGCACCTCGACCAACTTGCCCCCGTCACGGTACGAAAAAAAGTGCGTTCCGACAAACGGGTCGTTGATGGCATCCATCTCGGCTTCGAGTGCGGGGCGTCCGGGGTCGCCCGGACGCATCAATGCCAGGCGCGCTTCGATGGCCGCCAAAACTTCGGTCTCTTTCGCAAGCCATTTGGCGCGCGCGTCCGCGCCGGTCTCGACGGCACGGCTGTCGAGGACCCAGACCCCGCGGTCCAGGCGATAGGTCATCACTTGCGCCCCGCCGCCCTCGTCTCTGCGGGCTTTCAGCGTGTCCTCAAGGAATTGCCTGTCCGCCGCCGACTGTTCCTCGAGTTCTTTGAGGTTCTGTTCAGGGTGGCGCCATTGAGGAACGATGACGACCAGAGACCCGCGCATATCCACTGTAAGGTTGATCTTATCGGCATTGACGATCACGAAAGCCGCGGGAAGGCGTATGAATATGTTCTTTTTGATGCTGCTCTTGAGCACGGCCTCGATCTCGGTAAGCTGGCGCTGGGTACCGGCGATCGCGGCGTTCACGTCCTCAAGTTTCTTGCCGGCGCGTTTGGCGGGATCCGCGGCCATTTCCCTTAGACGAGCCAAGTGAGTCTCCACACCCCTGACCGCATCACGCATTTTTTGTACTTCGCGCGGCTGTTCAACATCCTGCGCGACGACGCTCACCGCTGGGCCGACGGCGGCACGGATCTCGGCATCGAGCCGGTCGATCTCAGCGACGACCGCCGCTTCGATCTCGGCACGCCGGGCGGGTTCTTTGATCCAATTCCGGTAAAGAGTGGCAAGCCCCGGTTTGCCCTGACCGCGGTCCCCGAAGAACCCGTAGCCGGTGGTCCTGTCGACAAAAGACTTTAAGTTGGCATTCAGGTCGAGCACTTCTTGCGCAAGAGACGTGATCTTGGCCTGTTGTTCCGTGAGCTTGATATCGGCTGCGGGGGCGTCCGCAGGACGGACGGAGGCGCGCGCCCGGCGCATCTTCTGCAGTTCCGCGCGCGCTTCCTCAAGCTCCGTCGACCGCTGAGCGCGCTGCTGCGTCATCGCCCAAAGGTCACGAGCGGCTTCGCGGGCGTCAAAGTTCATGACGACGACACTGCCGTCGGACATTTTGAACACATTGAGCGCGTTCTGGTACGTCCCCTTCGGCCGTTTCGCGAGCTCAGCCCTGTAAAGCACATCCTTTTCCTTACCCAGATTCCTTGTCAGCGCCGCGACTTCCTTCGTGACGCGCTCGACCGCTTTGTCGCGATCCCCGGCCAGTCTGGTGATCTCTCTATCGAAGTCGGCCACCTTCCAGCCTTGATATTTCACGTCGCGCGCGGCGTCGGCCAAACCCCTCTGCCGGTGAAGCTCAGTGACCGTTTCCACGAACCGGTCGCGGGCGGTGCGGATCCCGCGCTCCTTTTCCTGCGCCATGCTCAAAGATTTAGGCAGGAGCTGGACGCCTCCGCGTATGTGCAACGACTCGAGGACCATCTGGTCCTCGATCGTATGCATGTCCTTGTTTTCCTGGACCACAGTGTCGGCATAGCTTGCACGGATGATCACGCGGCGCAGCTGCGTACCCGACCGGTAATAAAAAGTCTGGGTCCTCCACGCCTCGCTGATCAAGTCGTCGATACGCTGCAACGCAAACGCACGCTGAGCGGCGACGAGGATCGTTTTGTCATTGGCGATGACCAGACGCTGTGCTTTGAGAGATTCGACGTAGTTCTTGAGCCCCTGCTCGGCCATCACCAGCGCTCTCGGATGGACCGATTGCGCCGTCCCGAACGCGGCCTGGAAATCCGGCGGCAGGAAGGGTTGATTTCCCATCGGGAGCAGGAACGGGTTGGTGCTGGCAACCGTATCGATGATCGTGCGGCCCTGCGTGATATATTCGACGCGGTTGCGCCTCTCGAGGCGGACGGATTCGTCGATATAGTGCATCAGCCTGAGCCATTCACTGCCGGTCTGGATCGTACCCGTCTTAACACCCTTGGCGTCGTACACATGGATCACGACGACTCCGGCGAGCTCTCTAGGGTTGAGGTCGAAGCCGTTCACCATCGTTCCGTTGGCGAGCTCATAGACGAGGTTGTGGTTCTTGAGCTTTTCATAGAGCGCGACAGGGTTGTCATGAGGGACGACCTTCGGCGCCGCAGGATCCGTCAGATCCGTTTCGACGGCAAGATGCATGAACACGATCCATGTGCCGTCCTTGAGCTTGACGCCGGCGCTGTTGCCGGCGTTCTTATTTTCTTCGCCGGGCGCGCGCTGCTTCGCCAAAAGCTCCTTCAACGTCGCGTCGTTATCCGCCGCGTACGAACGCATCGGAGCAAAATTATTCGTCACCCGCACGGCATAAAGGCCGCGCATATTATTCTTTTGGTAGAGCTTCATGAGCTCTGCGCGGAACGGGTCCGCTCGAGCGGGATCGTCCGCCTTGGCATCCTGGCCGATCAGTTCATAACCGTTGCCCAGCTCCAATCGGCTGACGCGTCCATCGGCGAACGCCCCCAACGACGCGGCAGAGGACGGAAAGAGCCGTGCGAGAACGTTGACGGTCCAGGTACGCTCTTGATACACCGTTACGCTCCCGTTCAGACGGTTCACAAGAAGCGCATAGATCGGTCTCGGCTCCGTCCTGATCTGGTAAGGCGACTTGACCGTCCGGACCGATGCGGCGTAAAGCGTGCGTGCAGCCGCGGCTTCGACATTCTTCCGGGCAAGGCGCAGCTGCGCGTTCTCTTTCGCGGAAAAACGGATCTCCATATCAGGACGATAATTCGGCGCGGCGGGATCGAGCGAAGCGCCCTTGGCCATGACGATGACAGGACGGGCCGTGATCCCAAAATCCCGGACCCATTCGTCGGGAGAATACGCACGGCCGGTCGGAGACGCAAAAAATTCCATTTCGGGGAGCTTGTCCTCGGCGTAGCGCTCGAGCACGCCGCCCTTGCCGAGACTCGAGGCGTTGACGCGGAACGCGGCGGTCGTTTCCTTTTTATCAAGCTGGACGGTTTTAATTTCGACCTCGCGCCGGTTGATCTCCTGGTTAGCCTTTGCCGTTGCAAGCACGAGCGCCGACGCGGCTTCCCCGGTACGGATCTCCTGGCCGTTGGAAGGGTTGAACATCTTGATGACAAGCGTCTGATCCAGAGGAGGGCGCGAGCTTTCCACGATCGTGCTGATCTTTCTCTTTTTTGCGGGGTCCGGTTCGGGGTCCGCGGGATCCGGCACCATGTTGCGCCACAGGTAGCGGATAGGCCGCACCGCGCCCTCATGCATAACGGGTCCGGTGACCGGGCGGCTGGTGCGGAACGAAATGAGCGCCTTGCCGTCGGCCGTCTGGATTTTGGGGGAACCGTCGGGGTTGCGCTCCATGCTTAGAAGAAGCGGGGCGAACCGGCGTCCCGGGGGCGCCGTAAGAAAATTGCGGTCGTCAACGGTGCCGCCAGCGCGGAAGAATTCGGCGACCGTCATGGGGGGGCCGCTCGTGAAATGCACGCGTGCGGCGCCGTCAGCGCCCATCCGGACAAGGACGGGCACGCCGTTCTGGTCCGTGGCGATGTCCGGGATCTCCGCTTGGAACGCCCCTTCCCCCTTGGGCGCGGCTTGCATGCGGTGGTGGGCCTGCGTGACCATGAGCGCACGGATCTCCCCCCACTTCGCCTTCTGAAGTTCATTGGAGATCTCGACCCAGTTGCGTTCAGCAAGGATCCTGTCGGTCGCCGGCACGGAAGGCATGCCGGGGACCGTGGTGGGGACAATATTCACCGTGGGCTTCACCACATTCGTGCCCTGAGTCGTCTTCGTCGCGGGCGGCGTTCGATCTGTCTTCGCCCCGTAATAGGACACCGCGACCAGTATCACGGCTGCGGCAAGTCCTAACGGAATACCCCAACGCCGTACAAAATTGATCACTCGCGAAGACGGCCGTGCGGGTGCGGCGGGAGGATTCAACAGGAATGCAGCCGCTACGCGGAGCTCTTCCGCAAGAAGCGCCAGACTGTCCACCATGCGCATGACATCCGGAGGAACCGGTGTGCCGGACGCGGCGGCTGAGGCGGCGGACTCAGTGCGGACTTGGGTGACAAAATTTTCGATATCCACGATAAGGCCGGGGCCGACGGTACCCGGCGTCCCCGGTGCGGGAAGGCCAAGATAGCTGTGCGCCGAGGCGACATCGGTATCATTCCCGAGCACGAGCGGCGACACCGTTCTGTCAGGCGCGACAAGGTCCACAGCGAGCTGAACCTCAGCGGTGTGCCCTAAGATGAGGTCTTCAAGCGATGCGGGAGTTCCGCCCGTCAACAGCGCGGCCGGGGCCGCGGTATCATAATGCGTCGAATCTTTGGCAGCACTTTCCAACTTCGCGGCGCGGTCCTGTACCCTTTCCAGAATTAAACGGAACCATTCTTGATCAGAGATACCAGCCAGGCGCACAAGCCTCCCCAAACCAAAACGAGCTAGAGGAAGATCAGTGGGCGGTGCAGGAGCCGGTGCGGGTGCAGGTGCCGGAGCTGGTGCCGGCGCAGGTCCGGGAACGGGAGCGGGAGTCGGTGTCGTCGACGCGGGCGGTGATAAGACCTTTCGAGCGGAAACCAGAATAGCCTCGAAGTCCGTGATGAGGTCTTGGGTTGCGTCAAAGAGATCCTCGTTGTCCCCGCCGGGGCGCAGGCTGGTGAGCAGTTCTTCGAGCCCTTCACAGGCGAGCCTCAGATCATTTTCGAAAGCGGCGTGAACATCGTCGGCCAGGTCATCCTGCTTGACCAGCTCGACAAGGCGGTCGATCTCTGAATTGAAAATAAACAACCGGTCCTCGATCTCGTCGAGTGAAAGTCGAGCACCCTGCATGACAGGCTGAACCTCAGGTTGAACGGCGGCTCTCGCTTTTCGAGCATTGATACGGTCTTCCAATTTACTGCGCGCGTCGCGGGAAAGCCTCGAGACCAAGTCGGCCGCGCCATTGCGAAGCTCAGCCGTATGCGCTTCGGACGCCGGCCTGCGGCGGGCCACCGCCGCATTGAACCCGCGCATGCTCTTCGAGTCCTCTTCCCAGATGCTCACGATGAGCGCCCGTATGAGCGTCGTCTGCCGGTCGAAATCCTGGATCGGCATGCGCCCCTGGGCTTCGGTGAATGCACGCGTTTCACGGTTCACGACCTGGAGACGCGTCCGCCGCAACCAATTTTCGACGGTGCGGCGCTCGTTGGCATCGAGATAACGTTGGGCGCGGCCGCGAAGGTCCTGTTCGCGCAGGTAATAATTCTCGATCGAAAGGGCTGTGTCTCCCGCGAGTTCGCGCACGTCACGGCCAATGGCGCTGACGGCCACATTATTAGCCTTGACGGTTTCCGCCACAGTACTGCGAGCGGCCGTCAATCCTCCCAGGAAGGTATCGATCGCTTTCGTGTTGCCCTTAAAGAGCTTCAAATAATCTGCGCGCAGAGCGGCAACCTCGGTATCAAAATCTTCCAGAGAGCGACGCTGCGGGTTCGTAACGGACGCGGTCGAGAAAAGCGCATCACGACGCGCGTTGACGCGGTCGAGCACTGCGAGTGCCTTGAAACGACCTGTGGCTGCGACGAATTCGACCACATCTGCGTGGCTCTCCACTCCTTGGCGCATCGCCACAAGACGGGTCCGAAGCGCCTCGGCCTCGCGGCCGAATTTGACCGAATCGATCTCGGCACGACGGCCGAGATTAAAGAGGGCGTCACGGTCGGCAACCCAGGCTGCCTCCCGTTCTGAAATGATCGGCTGCAGACGCTCGTCAGCCGTCTGGGACAACCCCTGCACAAAATGAGCCGCGGCCTGGTCATTCTGGAAAAGTTCATTGTAGGCACGGCCGAGAGCCGCCGTCTGTGCGCTAAAACCATCGAGCGACAACGACACGTCGTTCAGATGTTCCTCTGAAAAATGACGATCGCGGCGGGCGTTCAATCCATTGCGGTTCACAATAAGCCTGCGGGCAGCTGAGACCCTCTTTTGCAAAATGACCTGCTCCGGCTCAGGCAGGTATGTCGCCCGTTCGCGGAAAGTCTCGACACTCGTGTCGTAATCATCCAGCGTGATATCCCAGGTCTCCGGTCTCTGCAGGGTGGTGGCGTTCAGGACCTCCCTGCGCAGACGGCCGCGTTCCTGATCGTTCCTCGTGCTCGTCTCCACAGCGCGAACACGCGCTTCGGCAAGTCCCGCGAGGAAATGTTCTCCCGATGCCGGGGTTCCCCCGAAGATCGCATCATACTGCGAGCGAAGCGCCTCGGCTTCAGCGTCAAAAGCCCCGATGCTCAAACTGCGCGACGTAAGATTGGCCTCGGACAAGAGCACATCCCGCCGGGCGACGAGCGGAGTCGCTGCGGCGATCTGCTCGGAAAGGATCTCTACCGCTATATTGAACGTTGAAACGTCCGCATGGTCGGCCGCTCCGCCGCGTAAAGCGACCAGACGCCTGCGCAACTCTTCTGCGTCCTGGTCAAACTGACTTGACGTTATTTCGAACCTCAGGGCGCGGTCAAAAAGCGCTGCCCGGTCAGCGGCCCACTGGTCGCCGCGGCCGGCGATACGGGTCTCAAGACGCTGCCGGACGTCGCCCAAGACGGGCATGAAGTGCGCGGCAACGTTCGGAGTGTCTCCGAAAAGCGTCTGGTAATCGTGTAACAGTGCAGCCGCATCGGCATCAAAGGTATCGAGCGTAAGACGGTCGTCTTCAAGATGATCGTTCGAAAAAAGCACCTCACGGCGCGCATTGAGCGCATCGCGCGCTTCAAGCCGCGCACGGCCGGCACCGAGAAGACGGTCCATCGCCTCGCGTTCGGAATCTTTCAGCACCAGGTTGCGCTCCGAGCGGCAGGAAGCGGCCCGCGATTCGAAAACCGCGGCCTCGATGTCCCACATCGCCTCGTCCACAAGCCGCAGCCTTCGGACTTCCTGACGCAACTCGCGCCGCACGTCTGTATTGGTCTTGTCCGTCGCAACAGCGCGCTCGCGCTTGGCCGGCAGTTCCGCCATAAAATGTTCAGATGCGGCCGGGCTGCCTCTGAAGAGTCTGTCGTATTCGCGGGTGAGTTCTTCTGCTCGCGCATCGAAATCCTCGATCGTCAATTCAGCCGACGTCAGGTTTGCGTCCGAAAAGAGTCCATCACGAAGGAGAGTGAGCTGGGCCAACGTTTGTGCATTGGAGCGCGCAGTCTCCGCCGTCACGTTGAAAAGAGCGACATCGAGATCGGCGGCATCTCCCCCGCGCAGTGCGATCAGCCGGTCGCGCAATCCTTCGGCTTCGGCGCTGACTTGGGCGGCAGTCAGCTGGCCGAGCGGCACCCGCTCAAAGAACGCATCACGTTCGGACGTCCATGCCTGATTCAATCCTTCTTCGATGAACACAAGTTCCGCGCGGTGCGCCGCCGTTGTCGCCACAAATCGTTCCACACGCGCGTCCACATTGGCCGCGGCCCGGACGAGCGTCCTGAGCCGTGCGGCAAGTTCGCCGACACGCCGGTCATACTCCGCGACAGAGAGTGCATTGTCCCCAAGAAGAGCATCCCGTTGGGCGTGAATATTTTCCCACTCGGCGATGCGCGCGCGGCGGCGCGCGACGGCCGCATCCAGTGCACGGACCCGGTCGTCGTTTTCGGTGCCGCAGATCTGGATAAGCATGGGTCTGAGACCACTGGCGCCGTTCACCCGCTCATCGAAATTTGCGAGCGTGACCTTGGCGTCATTAAAAAGCGCGTTATAGTCAGCATGCCACTGGGTGTCGAGACGACGGCGTTCCTCCTGCCTCTGTTCCAAGCGCTGTCGTGCGCTCGCGGTGGCGGTGCGAACACGCACCGCGGCCTCCGCGCGCTCTTTCTCTTCCAATATCGCCAAGCGCGCGACTGCGGCCTTTTCGACCACAGCCAAACGCGGCCGGGTGGCGTTACCGAAGACGGCGGTGACCCGGGCCCGGATCGCCTCAAGGCGCGTCTGAAATTCGTTCACGGAGAGATCGGCCTTCATCAGCGCGTTCAGATCCCGGGTGAGAACGCGGATGCGGTTCTTGTTCTCCAAGTCGGCATAGACCGTAAAACCAGCGTTTCCTTCGCCCCACAGTGCGACGGCGCGCGTCCGGAATCCCGCCGCCAAACGCTCGAATTCCTCTTCACTCACATCGGTGGCTGTGAGCGCCTGGGCCTCGGTCATAAATTCACTCTGGGCTTGATCAAATTGCGCGGCGATTTCGACGCGGCGGGCGGCGAACCTTTTGTCGACCCTGGCGACCGTCAGGGTGTTGTCGCCCCAGATGGCGACGACGCGGGCGCGTATCCCGGCGGCCAGCGCATCAAATGCAGCCGGCGTCAGGTCCGTCCTGGCTAAAAGCGCGTTGATATTTTCTGTGATGATCACACGGCGGCGGTTCCCCAGCGCCTGAAGCACTTTCTCCAAAGTCTCGGGTGCGCGGGTGGTCCACAACGTCCGGGCCTCGGCCACGAGCGGAGCGAGGCGTTCCTCGAAATTCTCTTCCGTCGCCATGGCAGACTTGAGACGAGCCAAAAGATCCGCGCCGGCCGCGCGAAATTCGACATTGCTGCGTCTGGCGTCGAGCGCAGCGAGCAGGCGGACACGCTCGGCATTGGTTTCGTCGGGATAAAATTCTTCGATGTCACGCTCAAGCGGCCGCGCGGCTAGATCGAAGTCGCCCACCGTGTCGTATTGCGCCGTCCCCGCCACAACGTCCCGAACGGCGGTCCGGAGTTTGCTGGCCTGGGCGGCCCTGCGCGGAAGATCGCCGATCCTTTGGATCTCGTTATTGATCTCAGCAAGACAATGCGCGGCGGACGGCGTCGAGATCGACAGTGGATGTATCCGCGTCCTGTAGACCCGTTGAAGCGCTTCGCTGCCGGAGGCGGCCGCTTCGATCGGTTGGGCCGTCGCCCCCAACGCCCTCGAATAAGCAGTGCCCGGAGGCGTCTGACCGTCGGCCACTGCCTTTGCAGCCGAAATGGCGAGCTTGACGACGTCCTCGGCTTCGGAACCACGGTTGCGCACGTTCGTTTCCAGTTTTTTTCGGAGGGCCGCGAGCGTACCGGAGGCATTGACGCTCACAGGGCCTTCGGAAGCCAGCGCCAGGAGCACCTCATCGCGCCGGATCCGGCGTGGGATAGCCGGATAGACCACCGTGTCGGCGAACACGCGCAGGATCTCATCGCTGCCGCTTTCTATCTTTTCGGCGCGCTGGCGGTCGGCGTCGCTCAACCCCGACCGGTCAGCGTCGGACAGACTGTTCCGGATCGCATCCTGCGTTGCCTCAAGGTCGCGTATCAACTGATACAGGCTGAAAAGCACCTCTTTTTGCCGCTTTGTATCTTCCCGGTATAAAAGGGTCCTCCACCAGCTTTTGGTGACAAGATTAGCATGCTGTTGCTTCACCCTGATGACCTCGGCATGGAGAAGACGCGTTGTATCTCTGAGCTCCCGCGCCGCCTGACGTTTTTCGACATCGGTGACGACCTTAAGTTCCGCCGCAACGGTCTCCAGAAGAGGCACCGCCGCCGCAAGACGGGTACCGCCGACAAGCGGCGCGGCAGAACGTGCGCGGTCCGCCGCGCGCTTTGCCGCGCGACCGGCGATAATCGCGCGCTCACTATGATGGAAGCGCGTTGAAATAAGACCATTCGCGACGCCGCGCACTTCGGGCAGACGTGCAGCGGAAAGGCTTCGGGTGGCGGCCGTGCGATTGAGCAGGGGCCCCAGACCCTCCTGCACCGCTCTGCGGACCTTTGAAGGCGCCAATCCTTTGGATCCGCCGAGGCGGACCACGGTCGCATCGATGTAAGTGTTGAAACGCGGGGTCAGCGTGGAAATATCTGTAGTCGCCCCAGGAGTCGTTGCCGGGATCAAGGGAGAAGCGCTCAGAGCTTCCAGAAATTTCTTATCCACGAATTTCTTATCCACATAGACTGCGGGTTTCGCAGCCTCCACCTCACCCTCCAAACGCCAGCTGACAGATTCGATCTTTCTTTCCTTATGAACGACCGTGAAAAACTTGTTGCCGATCCTAAACTCAAGTGTGCTCTGGCCTCTAGGCTGTACCGGTGTCGCCTCCTTGAGAGCGCTACTGTATTGAGCCAGGTCCACGAAGCTTCCCAGACCTGCTTGCTCATGAAGCTGGGCCACTTTGTCGAGGCTATCGAGGTATTCCTGTTGGATCGACGGTTCCAACGTGCGGCCGCCGAGGCGTAATCGGGACGATGCGACGATCACGCCTTGTACGAGGTCGGTGAAATCACGCAGAGCCTCTTTCCCCCAGATCTGCTGAAACTGCACCGACAGGCTCTGGTAGGAGGCGACCTGCAAAAAGAAGTCCGAGTCCTTGAACGCGGCCTCAAACTCCTTCGGCTTCTTCGCGAGGATCGCGATGTACGGACGGTCGGCAGACTTCTCGTCGAATTTAGGCATGACGACAAGGTACGACAAGCGCTCGTCTTCGAGCAGCTTCGAAATACCCTCTGAGTGGAAACCGCCGGTGATCAGCGCAGCCACATGCACGCCTTCTTTTTTCATGCGCTTCATGGTGTTGTCGAGGAGGACTTTATTGCGGCGGTCCGCCAGCTCGTAGAATTTCTTCGCGTCGGGCACGCCGGCTTTGAGCTTCGTGAAATCCAGATACCCTGAGAAATCGATCCCGTATTTCGACGAGAGTGTCTCGAGCCCCTTTTCAAGCGCGTCAATCTCGCATTCCCCGCCGTTCTCCATGAAGAACTGGTAATCCTTGCTGTTGAGCGTCGTGTCCAGAAGCTGCGCGAGGATGCCCACGCAGCGTTCAAGCCGCGACAGGGCCCGCTCGTCGTCATTGGTATAGAGCTTTTCCCTGAGCTCGGCCTCGAAGGATTCCACTTCATCGAAGATCGCGATGAGGTCGATGTTCTCGTAAAGCACGACATACTGGGCGTAGAGGATGACATTCTTGTATTCGAGAGGATTGATGTTGGTGCCGTGCGCGAGTTGGCTGAGCGCGTAGTGGAACGCGCCCGGGGTGATCTTGTTCTGCTTGAATTGAAGCGCCAGGAGCACGAGCTTTTCGAGTTCCGAATTCGGGAGTTTGCGGCCGAGTTCTTCGATCAGAAGGTCGCGCTCGATGCCGGCGCGCTTGAAATCGATCTCCTTTTCAAGCTCGACCGTCGAGGCGAGCTTCTTCAAGTTCGGGAATTTCTTGTAATCGATGCCCTGTTCGGCGGCGATCTTGCTGAAATAGGCCCAATAATCGGTGAACTTGATGTCGCCGTTCTTGTGCAGCAGCTTCCGGCTCGTCAATTCTTTGAGGGCGGACGAAAAAACTTTGTCCTCCAGCACGGAGAGCGCTTTTTTGAGTCCCGCAAGCTGGATCCGGATCTCGGCCTTGCGCTCGACGATGGCGCGGAACGCGTCCAGATTCTCCTTGTAAAGCGCGGGGTCTTCGACGCCGTAGAGATGGACCGGCTCCTTCGAAACCATCGAGTAAAATTCACCGGCTGAGATCTTGCCTTCTTTCAAAAGGTAGTCGGCGGCCGTCTTGCGTACTTCTTCGATGGGAAAGCTCGACACCAGCGACGTGTCGACGACATCGGCTGCGCCTTCGAGCGCGATGAAATTGAGATTATAATTTTTTACGAGACTTTCGAGGATGCGCGAAATGCTCTCCTGTGCGCCGAGTTTAGAGTGAGCATCCTGAATGTTGATGATGACATCGTCGGTGCCCTTGACGACCACTTTACGCGCCAGGCCGGAATCAAAAGGGATCGCGATCTTATTCAGTTTGTCCTCGCCGACGGACTTGGATTCGCGCTTGGCATCAATGACCGTGGACCAGAGAGGGGTACCGCCCTGCGCTTGAGCAAGATCCTGCACGAGGAATGTGAAAATGAGTGCGGCTGAAATCATGCGGAACACGGGACTAAAACGAGAGCGCGTGATATTTTCTTCGCGCAAAGGTTCTAGGTCGTTGATCGCATTTTCGGTGATCAAATTTAACTCCTTAAAAAATGCTTCTTATAACACATATGATAAATGTATATAAACTAACTCATAAAATGACCCACAAAAAAATGGGCAGTGTTAAAGACTATAAATAAAATAGCTTACAAATAAACCAAATCAGGAACTATTTGAGGCGGCCGATCCCCGGTCGCTTTGTGCTAGGTAAAGTATACAGAATGATTTACACGTTTTCAATGCGGAATTTGTAAAGAAATAGGAGGGAACAACAGGATTGTGTTAGTAGAACAAATATCTAAATATAGTTAGTAATTTAAAATCTAGCTTAATGAGCTATAACTACCTCATTTTAAATAGGTTAATTACTTTATGTCAACAGGCTCTAGAATCTCTACAATTTTAAGTGTCCCCTGCCGGATACCCTCCGAATAGTTCTGCTTGGCGAATTCAGGTAAAATTACCTCGTCAAGAAGCTTTTGAGACACGTTTTCCGTCAGAATGCCCTCGAGCGTGTGGCTGACGCCCAAGCGCATCCGCTGTTCCTTCACAGCAACGACAAAATGCACGCGGCTTTCATTGCGCATGGGCCATATGCGCCGCCATTTGTACGCATACTCGTGAACAAACGTCTGGAGCTTGGTGCCCTCAAGCGAAGGTATCGTGGTGAGGACGATCTCGATCTGCTTATGGCGCTTGTTAAAATCCTTAAGCAGGGTCTCGAGCTGCCGTTTAGTATCCGCATCGATCACGTTCGCATAATCGTTGACGCTGAAACGGGTGCGGCCGGGTACTTTGACGGCAGCAAACGCCGCTTGCGAAATGAAAGTGAAAACCAGCATGGCCGTGATAAAAACACCTGTGCGTTTCAGCATGATCCTTCTCCGAGGTTGCCGCCATAAGCGGCGAGTTGAACCCTGTTTATCTTTCCAAATCCGTTCTTTGGGATATCCCTCAAGACCACGATCTTCGAGGGCCACTTGTACGAGGGCAGCTTTTTCTTCAGGAAATCACCCACTTCCCTCTCTGCCGAATCGTCCGCGGCAGCCACGTAGAGCACCAGACGCTCACCGAGGAGCTCGTCGGGCACCGGCACCGCCGCGCATTCGCGGACGAGCGAATGTTCGGAGGCGACCCGCTCGATCTCGAGAGGGCTGAACCGGTGCCCGCCTGTCTTCATCATATTTTTTTTCCGGCCCGTTATAAATAGATCGCCGTCTGCGTCGCGCCGGCCGATATCTCCGGTCTTGAGCCATCCGTCACAGAGCACGGCTGCCGTCTCTTCGGGACGGTTCCAATAACCTAACATGACGCCCGCGCCCTTGGCGAGGATTTCCCCTTCGATGCCGGGCGGGCGATCCTCTCCGTCGTCGCCCGCGATCCGGATCGTCACGCCGGGAACCGGCTTGCCAACGGACGCGGGTTTCGCCGCGGCCCGCTCAGGGGCCAGATACGAAAGACGGGGCGAAGCCTCGGTCTGTCCATACATCAGAAAGAGCTTCTTGGACGGAAAAGCCTCGACGAGACGGCGCGTCAGGCGCGGCGGCATCGCATCCCCGGCTTGGGTGAAGTACCGGAGAGAGGGCAATTTCCGCGACACGAAGTCAGTTTGATCGAGGAGGATCGCATAATGGGAAGGCACCCCCGAAAAGCCGGTGGCCGCGCGGGCTTCCATTTCATCGAGCACGACCTGCGGGTACGAGAAACGGTTTTCCAGGATGACCGACGCGCCGCAAATAAAATGAGACAAGAGCACCGAAAGTCCGTAGATGTAATATAAAGGAAGGACCAGACACACGCGGTCCTCCTCCTTGAGTCCAAGAAAAAAACCGGCCGACCGGGCGTTTTCGAGAAGATTCCTGTGGCTGAGCGTGACGCCCAGAGGCCTGCCGGTGCTGCCCGAGGTATAAAGAATGACAGCGGCCTCCTCCGGCCGCACAACTGGAAGCGAAGCGGAACGCACGGGACCCGAGGGCGCCTCGACGCGGAGCGCCCGCACGCGGTCCCGAATGACGGCGGCCTTTTTTTCGAGCGCCGGCTCCGCCCAGAGCGCCCAAAGACCGCAGTCGGCTGCCTCGAGCGCGAGATCCTCGGCTGAAAGCGTATGGTTCAGCGGCACCGCCACGGCACCCGCTCGCAACGCGGCGAATAAGAACGAGACCGACAGCGGGGAATTGCCGGAAAGGATCCCAAAACGCCGGCCGGGCCCGATCCCTGCCGCCGCCACATGCGCGGAAAGCGAAGCCACGCGCGCCTCAAGTTCCCCGTAGGAGAGGCTCTGCTCCTCTTCAAAAAGCGCGGGGGCGTCCGGGGAAACGGAGGCCGCACGGCGGATCGCCGCATCCAGCGTGTCAGGCGCCGGCATTTTTGGGCATCCGCTTGAAAGAAATATATTTTTCGAGGCCGCGGATCGTGTCGAAATTTTCAGGAACGATCTCCTTCACCTCGATCTTGATGCCATAGCGCTCCTGGACAAATTGCGTGAGTTCGATCACGCCGATCGAGTCGATGATCCCTTTCTTCAGGAACGAATCATCGTCCCCCACGGGGTCGGACGCGTCACCCGCCAGGTAATTCTCCACGATGAAGCGCCGCAGCGCCTCTTTTACCGGTTCTGCGTCCATACGGCTCCCGCAGGATCGAAATCCTTCATGAACAAACGGTGAAAAAGCTGCGTGGAAAGGATCCCGTTCAAGGCCATGTCGTCCATTTCGTTCAGCGCCGTGCCGCGCTTGGCCCACTTGGACAGCAGCCCCTTCACGAGCTCGACGTCGAAGCAGCCGGCCTCGCGGACGGAGTCCGGTGAAAGCGCCTCGGCGGCAGGGCCCGTCTTCAACCATTCCGCGCGGAGGCCCGGGGCGCGGTAAGGTATTTTCTCGCGCCTGACGGCGTCCTCAGGCAGACGGCCGGCCATGCATTTTTTCAAAAGCATTTTTTCTTTCAGACCGTGCATTTTGAGCTTCGGCGAGAACCGGTTCACGCGTTCGACCAGGCGGTGGTCCAAAAACGGATAGCGCGCTTCCACGCCGTGAGCGAGCGCCATCCGGTCGCCCTGGGTCGACAATAGAAAACGCCCCATGAAGAAAGAGGATTCGAGCGTCTGGGCGCGCGCCATCGGATCCCATTCCGCGTAGCGGGGCGGCAGCGAGGCGGCGAGCTCCTCGACGGGGTCGTACCCTTCGAGCTCCTCACGGACACGCTCGGAATAGAAGCGCTTCAGGTGCGCCGTCTGCCTCCAACGCAGCGCATGAGAATAAAACGGGTCCGTCGCTTCGGTTTCGAGGCCGTTTGAAAAAAAATTGCTGAGAAAGCGGCTGTCCGACGAGCGGATGAACGGAAGATAGGGATACAGACGGTTCAACAGAAGCCTCCGCCGCGCCGAACGCGGACGGCGGGCCCAGAAGCGCCGGACCTTGAGCTCCTTAAAAATGTCGTAACCAAGAAGGAATTCATCCGCGCCTTCGCCGGTGAGAACGGCCTTCACCCCCTTCTCCCGCGCCAGTTCCGACAAGCGATAAAGCGGCCCCGGGGATGTCCGCAGAAAAGGCGTTTCGGCGTGCCAGACCAGTTCTGGAAAAAGAGCGGCGCCTTCCGGTCCACGCCAAATAAGCCGCTCGGTGCGCGCGCCGAGCGCCGAAGCGATGGCCTCCTGAGAAGCCGTTTCGTCGTAGGAGGCTTCCGCAAATCCGATCGAGAAAGCGCGCAGCGGTCCCGCCGTGCGCGCAAACCAGGCCACGGATCCCGAATCGAGCCCGCCGCTCAGATACACGCCGACCGGCGCGGCGGCCTTCATGCGCAGCGCGACCGCGTCCGATAGGAGCGACCCGAGCGTTTCGGCGGCGCGATCCTGAGGCAGGTCCTCATACTCCGAGGGCCGTGGAAAATCGAGCGCCCACCAGCACACCACGTCGGTACGGGCGTCGGACACGCGCACGTAATATCCGGGACGCACTTCGGAAATGCCTTTGAACGGCGTGCGGGGGGTCACGGGCGTCCAGAACGTGAAGATCTGATCCAGCGCCTTTAGATCGATCTCTGCGGTGAGGCCCGGCCAGGTGAGAAGCGCTTTCACCTCGGAAGCGAAAACAGTGCCGGCGGCGTCCTGCGCATAAAAAAGCGGCAGGATGCCGAAGCGGTCGCGCGCCAGAAAAAGTTCCCGGCGGCGATGGTCCCACAGCGCGATCGCAAACTGGCCGTTGAGCCGGGATAGAAAATCCATGCCGCACTCTTCGTAGAGATGGGCGACCACTTCGCAGTCGGATGACGTGGAAAAGCGATGGCCCTTGTGTTCGAGCTCCCGGCGCAGTTCCTCGTGGTTGAATATCTCTCCGGCGCAGGCGACGCGGACGTTGCCGTCTTCGCTGGCCAGAGGCTGGCGGCCGTCGGGTCCGCCGACGAGCGCAAGACGCGCGTGCGCCAACCCGACGCCGGGTTCAACGTACAGGCCCTGTCCGTCGGGGCCGCGATGCCGCTGGACGGACAACATCGTGCGCAGCGCGGCCTCGCGCCCGGGCGATGGAGACGCACCCCTGTCGAAGTAACCCGCGATCGCGCACATAGGGAGCGGCTTTCTCCTTTTAGACCTCTAAACGGCGGCGGACGGCACGGACCGTGGCCGCCGGTACAGGCGCTTTGAGACGCTTGAGGCCTTCGGCTCGCGTCAGATACCCCTCCCGCACAAGCCGGGCGATCTCATAAGTATACGGGTTGAAACCGTATTGCCGGACATGGGAGACGACATTCAGGCTGTTGAGAAGGCAATTGGTCGAATTGGCATCGAGACCTTTCGGGCGCTTCCACCCGAACGCCGCGATCGTGCGGTAAACGGCCTTTTCGTCGTACCCTGAAAACGCCGCCGGATGCACGACGCACGGGAATGGACCGCTCTCCGGGGCCGGAAAGTAGGCGGCCAGGCTCTCGCCGGCAATCTTTTCCATTGGCAATCGCGCCGCATCGGCCATACTGCGGGCCATTGGGAGCGTCAGTTCCAGGATCGCCGACTCTATAGGCGCCTGTCCGGGTGTCCAGCCGAAAGCGACGAACGGGACAGCCTTCTCCATCGCAGTCTTGAATGAAAGGTATTTGACGAGACCGATGCAGGACGTACAGACGGGACTCGCGCGCTCCGCGCTTTTGACCGGATAAGGGCTGGATTCGAGGGACCGGCGGAAAATGCGGTCCAGAAGCCGCGCGGGCGCCTTGAACACGATGTGATCGACCCCCAGCCGGTCTGTCAGATTACGCGCATTGGCCATCGCGGCCGGAGCCACAAAACCGTTGTCGAATGTGAACGCGAGGGCTTTGAGACCGTATTCCCTTACGACGAGCGCGAGCGTGTACGAACTGTCTTTGCCCCCGCTGTACGCGACGACCACGTCGTACGGGCTCTTCCCCGACCGCTCACGCGCAAGCGCTTCGAAGCGGCGCCTAACGACCTGGCGCAGTTCGCGGGGCTTCCCTTCGGCCTCGCGGCAGTACGAACACACGCCGTGCGGGTCGAGCGCCGCGCGAGGAAAGTTCTCCGGCACGACACACCGCGCGCACGTCTTCACCGCTCAGCCGCAGCGGAAGCTACCGTAGGGGCAAAAACCTCCTCTTTAAAATAGCGAGTGTAAAACTCCACTCCCTGATCGTTCATGTGCTGAAAGTCGCCGAAATATTTATTGGCAATGCCAAAGGTTTCCCCGCCCGGAAGCGTGACGCGCGGATAGCGTGCACGCAGCGCGGCAAGATACTCGCGGTACTCCTTAAAAAAACCGTTCGTTTCAAAAATAGCGCCCAGCTCTTCAGGCACCACCATGCCCAGGAACACGACCCGTATGCCGCTCTGGTCAGCGACCGTCATGAGCTCGTCGAAATATTTACGGTCGCGGGGCTCGATCGTGATCGAAGGCTGAATGCGGCGATGCGTCTTGTGCGTCGCATAAAAATCGTCCGCGAGGATGCGGTCGTGAAAAGGAGACTGCATGAAACCGCGGTTGGCGAGCAGCGCGCGTACGAACTCCGCGTTGGGTCCGCCATAAGCAACACGGTCCTGGCCGAGCCCCACCTTGCGATGGTCGAGCGTCGAAAACATCTTCCAGACGTACGCGTCCCTTTCATCCCGCGAAAGGTCGGACGCGTACGTGCCGAACTCGGTGAAGTCGAAGAAATACCGCGCGATCACCTGCATCGTGTCGTACTGGTTCTCGGGATCCACGTAGAGAAAAATGACTTTCGGCGGCTTGTGCTTGCGCAGATACCGCTTCAGCAGCGCCACCTGGGCGAGCGGCTTGGCGCCGGCCAGGCCGATGCTGAGCAGGCGGTCGCTCACGTCCGCCGGGCGGATGCCGGTCTTCTGGATGCTGTTGCCGAGGATAAGATAGTCGTAGTCGCCGGGCGCTTCCGCGAGAACCTTCTCGTTGATCACGAATTTATTCCAGTAGTCGTGGACCAGCGATTCCCGGTTGGAATACACAAAAAACTCGGTCAAGACGATGAGCAGGAGCGTCCAGAGGAACGCATGGGGAACGCGTTTAAAATTGGTCATAAAAGTACCTGTTGGCGCTGAAAACGCCGTATAAAACGATCAAGTAGAAACCAAGATAATAGAAACCTGTCTTCGCCCAAACGGGCCAGCGGAACACCACAAACTCATCGTCGGCACGCGCCTGGGCACTCTCGACCACGACTAACGGTAATACAAGAAAAACTAAGAGGTAAAACGGCTGCAGGCTGAACGTGCCTCCGTAGTATGGGGCCTGCCACTGGATGATGCCGTCAAACACAAGCAGGACTTCTTCCGGGAGCTTCACGGCAAAACAGAGCAGGCCGATCGCGAAAAAATGGAACGTGATCAGCACGCTGCCGGCGTTCCACGTAGTCAGCCTCCACCCCTGTTTCGGGCGGACACGGTTGAGATGCGGCAGGAGGCGGTTGTACAGGACCAGCAGCGCCGCGTGATAGAAACCCCAGATCGCGAAGACCAGTGTCGGCCCGTGCCAGATCCCCATGAGGACCCACGTGATCAGGATCACGAGCGCGGATTCGAGCGACCGGCCGCGGGGACGCCACAACGCCAGCGGATAAAACACGTATTCCTTGATCCAATTCGTGAGACTCATGTGCCAACGCTGCCAGAGTACCGGAAGGTTGGGTGAGAAGAACGGCGTCTTAAAATTAAGCATGAGTTCAAAGCCCATCCATTTGGCGAGGCCGCGCGCCATGTCGGAATAGCCCGAAAAATCTGCATAGATCTGAATGGCGAACGCATAGAAGGCGGTCAAAAGCTGCAGCCCCGACGACGATACGGGCAGATCGAATATCGGTGTCGTGAATTTCGAAAGGTTGTCGGCGACGACGATCTTCTTGAACAGGCCCCAGAAGATCAGCCAGGCCCCTTCGTGGAATCTTTCCGCCGATATCGGGCGGCGGCTTGCGATCTGCGGAAGCAGGTTCCGGGCCCGCTCGATCGGTCCCGCGACGATATTCGGGAAGAACGCCACGAACAGCGAAAAATCCAGGAAGTCGCGCGTCGGGCGGATCACGCCGCGGCGTATATCGATGGGATAGCTCAAGACCTGAAACGTGTAGAAGGATATCCCGAGCGGCAGGACGATGTTGAGCGCCGGACTATAGGTTGAAGAGCCCAGAAGAGCCGCCAGACCGTCAGCGAAAAAATTGAAATATTTGAAGAAACCGAGAAGTCCCAGATTGAACGCGAGTGCGAGGACAAGCATCGTCTTGCGATGCTGCGGCGTCCGGTCCTCTCCCATTTCGAGGCCGATGGCGAAATTGACGACCGTCGAAAATGCCAAAAGACCCGCAAATCGCCAATCCCACGAGCCGTAGAACGCATAGCTAGCCGCCAGCAAAAGCAGGTTGCGGCCACGGACCGGCGTCTCGGGGATCAGCCTATACAGAATATTAAATATGCCAAAATAAAGCGCGAACGTCAGCGTGTTGAACGCCATAGTGTCCCCTAATAATCTCTAATCATAATCAATATTATACTGTAGTATACTTATCTAATCAATTTTTTGCAAAAAAAATACATGGAGGTCGATCACGCAGCGGACTCGACTGCCTTGAGAGCCACGATGGCTTTGCGGATCTCTTCCATGATCCTGAACGGCATGCTGACGAATTCCGCCCAACCCTCCCGCCTGCCCTTCCTGAAGAATTCAGCCACGGACGGTAAATAGAGCTCCGCCGCACCGGTACCGATCAGGCGGTGCGGGTTGCCGTCGGCCAGGAGCGCCAGCGTGAATTTTTGGGACGCCGTAAGCTCGCGATAACGAAAGCGCAGGCGGTCCTCCTTCTTGGGCAGAGAAGGCAGGGCGACAAATTTGTTGGCCGGCCCGGTGTCGGCCGATCGGACTTCTATGGCCGGAGCAACCCTGTCAAAGAGATCCTCGCCGAACATAAGCGTGAACCTCTGGCCCTCGAGATCGGGGACTTTGGCCGTGATCTGCGTGACAAGGTTCTCTCCCGGCGCGGCATCGACGCTGATCATGTCTTCGGCGAGCCAATCCGCTTTGCCGTCGACGAGCGCCTGTCGCAGACGCGCCGCCTTTTCGACATCGGCGGCCTCATGATAAATAATGACGTTTCCTTTCAAGCGCGACGCAAGGGCAGGCGACTGGGCGATACGGACCAGACGCGGATCAGGCTCGCCGTTCGGAGAAAGGAATGCTTCGAGAGGCAGTATTTTGCGGCTCTTGGGATCGGCGGCGTTCAAGAATTCAACGAGCTGTTCGCCAATGCGTGCGTCCTCTTGAGATAGCTGCTGCGCGATCGCCTGGACCTCCCGCAGAGGGATACCCCGGAGCGACGGCGGAAGCGCGGCGAGGGTTTTCGCGGCGTCCGAGTTTTTCCAGTCGGCGGACATGGGGACGACGGGCACGGCGCGTTGGCCGGCGCCGTAAAGGATGCCAAGGTCGTTTTCCAGGTCGGCGGGTGTGAAATATCTCCCCTCGACAGCGGCACGAAGTGCTTTGGGTAGATCGGCGTCAGAAAGACCTTTAAGGAAATCGTAATACTTCGCCAAGACACGCACACGGTTTGCGTCGATGGCAGGGTTTATGGCCTGTTCCAATTGTTTTGTGGCCGCTTCCGGTGTCTCGGCACGCGGCAGAGATACGAAGAACGGCTCGCGGGAGCCTTCGCGGTCAAGCGTCGCCAGGAGGGCGGCCGCTTTTTCGGGATCCCTCGGCGCCGCATAGAAAACAGCTTCCGGCTGTGCCGCGCGCAGCGCTTGAAGGGCCGGTTCCTTATTAGGATCGTCGTCGTCGAACGCCACGAGAAAGAGCGGCTGTTGTGCGACGAGCCCGGGCGCGGCGGCTGGAGGTGTTTCGCCAGCCAGGCGGGTGCCTGACGGAGCCACGGATTGATACGCTCCTGCTGTGCTCGTCAGCACCGCATCCGCATCGCTGCCGTAAGAAATATAATCCGTGTCTTCCGCAAAGGCGGCACCGGCTTTTTCGACGAATGTGCTCAACTTCTTAAAACCCGTTTTTTCCTGGAATTTATTCATCCTCTCGTTATAGGCCAGAACATCGGCATGGATGGTCTTGTTCGCGGCTGGGATCTGAGGAGAATCTCTGACGATTTCAGCCAGTCGTCTATACAACACCGTGGCCAGACCCTGGCTTTCATGACCGGGGTCCACGGCGATCTGATAAACATAGGCGTTGGAATGGTTGCCGCTGCCCGTGGCTCCATACTCCCTTTCGCCCGCGAGCAAAATAGCCACCGCTTCTCCATTTTCGTCGAGCACGATCTGGCTCAACGAGTTTGGATCTGACGCGAGCATTTTTTTAATTTCCTCGACGTTCAAGTTCGTCAGAATCCTCTTTCCATAACGATCGACCGAGTTGTCGGCAGCTTTATTGACCACCGCCAGAGCTTTGGCGATGAGCTCGTCATCGTCGGCATTGAACGTCCTGGCTTCATACTGTTTTCCGCCGCTTCTGGAAGTTGAAAATTTCAAGGACGCTTGTGCCGGGCCGGGTTTGGCCGGCGGTTTGAGCGTCGCACCGGGTATAAAGAAGTCTGCAGGCAGCTTGGTGTACCGCCCAAACGCACGGTTGAACGCCTCATGGCCGGCGACAAGACGCAGGACCGGACGGGCCGGGTTTTTCGGGTCTTTCGTGACTTCAAAACGCATCGTGTCGCGTCCGGGATCACCGTCAAGCCGCGCGAGGAATTCCGCCACGGAAATGGTGCTGCCGTTCAACAAGAGTTTCGGCTCCTTTTGGGCCTCGTACACTCCGGCCATGAGCCTTAGCAACTCTGACAGCTTTCCTGGCTTTACTGCGTCCGCGAGACTCTTCAGCGTCACAGCATTGGGTCTCCCCTCCCCAAACACGATCTCGCCGCTGCCGGGTTTGTCCTTGCCCGCCGTTTTGTCAATGAGGCGCGCCAGCTTTAGAAGCCCCGATGGGCTCGGATCGTCCTTGAATTCCCTCTTAAGATCGGGGCGCTTTTCAAGCACGTGCTTAACCGCAAGGTAGTAAACATCGCTGACTCCGCTGAAGAGCGCCTCTACCGTCCGACCCGCATCCTTGTGCGTGCCCGATAGGGTCCGGTCACCTTGAAAATAGGCGGCAAAGAGAGTTTCGTCTTCGAACTTCTGCTTCGAGGGCTCGGTGAAGTTGGAACCGCGCGCGAGAACGCGTGTCGCCGCAGACCGGCCGGCGATCCGTGTGAGCATCTGGAAGCGCGCATCGGCGTCGCGTAAGCCGGCGTTAAGCGCGAGTGACGCATCGAGGAAGTCGACTCCGGCATCGGCGGAGGCGCGGTCGATAAACACGAGACCGAACGAGCGGCGAACAGTTTCAGCACGTGCCGTGGCGCCCGCCATGCCGCTCCGAACGCGGAAAATACGGCGGCCGAGACTGATAAACGGCCGCGTCTGCCCGGAGGCCGCGTACAGATCGCGTATACGTTCATCGGCGGCGTCGGCGGCGGTCAGGTCATCCGGTGTAAGCGCCGTCGTGTTTTGCGTCAGGAGCCGCAGATCAAGGACCGCGCGGCGGAACTCCTTCAGCGCTTCATCGGGGGGAACCCCGTTCGCCACAGCCTCGCGCGCCAACTCCTCCGATTTTTTCTTGAGCATGGCCTGAACATCGGCCGGGGTCTTGCCCAGAGCGGCAAAACTTTCATCCAATAGTTGACCGAGCCGCGCGCCCGAGACAGCCGCGTCCGGCGCAGGCTCTTCTTCGTCGAGCGCGTCCTGCATCGCGTCGAATATATTCGAGGCCAGCTGTGTCGTGGCGGTCGCATTGCCGGCGAAAGGATCGAAAGGCGTTGGCTCGTCTTTGTCTGGCGGAGGGCCGCCGGGTGCGAACATCGCTCTTTGTGCGACTGCCAGCGGCGTGGACACGGTGGTATTTGCCACCGGCGGAGCGCTCGGCTTTGTCGGGTCGGCCTTCGCGGCTTTTTTTGTCTCCTCCTTGAGAAATTTATCGAGCGCCCCCCTCGCCACCGTCTGTAAAAGTCCGGGCTCTTCGTCCTCGGCTTTCATGATATTGCTCACGACCTCGGTCCACTGAGGATCATCCTGCTTTATCGATTTCGGGCGCTTGAGGCCCAGGTTCTTAACACCCTCCCCTTGGATCTTGTCCTTGATCCGGCCGTATACCGCAGGCTTCGTTTTTTTGAGTTTCCCGAGCTCCGTTTTATACCCTTCGGCCAATAGCTCAAAGATCCTTCCCGCGGCCCGCGTGTAGCCTTCGCCCGACGTCTGCAGCAGCATGTACGTCAATATCTGCCCCAAAAAGAAGAACGGCGTGTTGGAATCCGTCATCGAGCGAAGATGCGTGCTGATCTCGGTGATCATTTGATAGTCTTCGCCTTTGTAGTTCTGGCGCCAATATGATTCAAGGCCGTTGATGTCGTCGACGATGTGCTGCAACTCGTGCTGGAAAAAGCCCATGGTCACTTTATTGACAATGTCGCTGTTGGTATCCGTGTCTTGGAATTCACGCGTGAAGATTTCCGTCAGCTTGCGGCTCTCCTTGGCTTTTTTTGCGGTGATCTTTATATATTTTTCGATGATCCTCGCCCGATCCTCGGCGTTTTCCGGATTTAGCGTGATATCGTCCTTCTTAAGTTCATTGTCATACTCGGAATTGATAGAGCCGATGTTTTGGCTTGACTTTGGATACGCCTTGAGCGCGGCCGATGGTTTTATAAACCCGATCGCGCCGTTCTTGGTAAGATAGATCTCCAAGGGCTGTTGACCTTTTTTGATCAACGCAAGGTCACGCTCGATGGCGTCATACAAACGTGATTCTTCGCCGCTAATCTTAGGCAGTACGGTGTTTTCTGTCCAGGAGCCGATGCGATTCTGAAAAATGATGAGCGTGCCGTCTCCTTCCTTCTGCGCGACGTTGGTGCCCTTATCCTCCAGGAGATCGACTTGGCGTGCGATCAGCAAAGGAACGTTCTTTTCGGCGGCGTCCTCGATAAGATCCCGGTCCTTCTGAGGAAGATTGCTGAGTGTTCTGTCTTTCATATTCGCGGTGTACGATCTTTCGATGGTGTAGGTGTGGAAGAAAACTTTGCCGTTGCGGGTGACGCCGCCGCGGGTCACCAGGTCAAGACCGAGCGCCTTGAGCCGGGCATTGAGAGTTTTCTCAACACCATCGATCACACTCTCGGCTTGGGCGCGGTTGTTGGGATTCACCAAGAACATACGGCGGACCTCGTAGGCCTCGGCGCGGCCGAGGGCCAGTTCTGCGGCTCGCTCAACCAACACGCGGTCTTCCTTAGAAACGTTCTTTTCGAGCACGCGCCGCAGCGCATCGGGCAGGATATCCTTGAGAAGCGCTGCCGCCGTCGGGTCAGCCGCAAAGTTCTGCAGGTCGTTCGCAAGCCAGTTTGCCGGGGGGTCTGCTTGCTCGGCGGCGTCCATCATCCACTGCGATTTTTCGCGGTTCAAATCGCCGCGGTGCTTGAGAAAGCGCGCATGTTCTCGCAGGACACGCGAGAGCGCAGGACTCGCTTTCAGCGGTTGCCGCCCTTCGGACCGCTGGTGCACTTCGGCAAAAAGACTGATGAGATCGGGGGCCACGGCCGGCGTGTCGGCAGTCTGGAGGAGCGCGACGTAAGGAAGGAGAAGTTGTACGGCCAGCGCGGGATCGCCGTCGATCTGCCCGTCATTTCGCTCGGCCTCGGTTGCCGAGGGCCTGCCGGTCAACCAGAGGTTGAGCGCTTTTTCGCGCAACGCCTCCTGTTGCGCGGTGGCTTTGGCCGCGAGATCCCCCAGGCCCAGCGAGGCCTCGGTGATCAGGGGGTTCAGGGCGCGCAAACGATTTGCCAGATGGCGTGCAAGGATGTCATTGCCCAGTCTTGCTGCGCTGGCGGCCGCCTGCCTATACGCGCCTTCCACGAAACGGATCGGCTCGGTGTCGCTCGCCTCTCCCTTGGCCGCGCGCAGGCGAACGAGCTGCAGATTCGATTTTTCAAGCAGATCAAGCTGTTCCTGGAGATCCGTGAAAGCCTCGTGTGCGGATTCCACGGTCGCATCGGGAGCGTCGACGGCGTCCATCGCCCGCGTCGCCAACGAACGCCTCAGTTCGACCAGCTTGCCGAGAATGATCTCTTTGTCTTCGTCATCGTCGGACGCAATGATCGCTTTTGAATAAAAACTGATCGCCTTATTCAGATGCGGCACATCGTCGGGCATCGGTGAAGCCAGGACCACCGGCCTCAGCTCCCCTTCAGCGAGTTCGATCAAGCGCGCGGCCGATAAGACACCCCGGTCGGCGGCATTCATCATGTCCGCCTTTGCGCGGATGTGCTTCTTGATCGCTTCCACGTCCACCTCTTGCGGAGTATCCAGTTGGTCTTGGAGAGCGGCTTGGGTTCCGGCAAAACCGGCGCGAATAAGATTTTCGAGAGCAGTCTTGCGGTCGACGCCTTTCACATCTGTCATGGCCTGCGCCAGGAGCAGCGCCGTTTGTTTGTCAGTCTCGCTCGCGGCACCCTGGTTATTTGTGAATAATGGATTGAATGCCCTGACCATCGACTGGACTTCGGCAAACTCTTCCGCGCTGAGCGTCAGAGCCGGATTCCCTGTCTGCGCCTGGGAAAGCACGCGTTGGAACAACGCCAGCTTTTTCTGCATCGCATTGGAGAAGTCATCCCACGTCATGCCCAGCTGCTCGGCCATATCCACGAGCGCGCCTGTACGCAGGCCCGCACCCACCGTCGGGTCGGACGCGAGCGAACGCGCGATCAAAAGAAAACTCTCGTGAGGCAGATTGAACGACTTCGAAGCTTCGACAGAATCCGTATCCTGTTGGAACGTCGTGTAAACGCGCCGTAAATAGGACGAACGGCCGCTCTTGTCCTTTTGGCCCTGATTCACTTCGCCTTCAAATCGCGTGCCCGTGGGATAGGCTTCGGCAAGTTCCTCGCGCTTGATGAAGTGTTCGAACGTCTGGTTGTGCTCGTCCGTGATCGTACAACGCAGGCCGTCCTCTTCCATCACGGCGAACCAATTCATCCCGCTGCTGAGCGTGGGAATGGCACCGCCTTTCGACGCGACGTCGATCATCACGCCGTTGGCGTCCGCGCGGATCGTGGCATTCAGATCCTGCGAGCTCCCCTGGGCGAGCCTCAGGATGACCTTTAATCCCCTCTTCTGCTTGCTTGTGACGTTCGTCTTAAAATCCGCTTTGGCAATATTCGCCAGAAGCGTCGACTGGGGGCTCGCGGTAAAAACGATGTTCTTTTGCGCCACGTTGTCAGCGACCTCAAATGTATTGCGGATCGTATGATAGGCCTCGCCGCGATTTCTGAACGAGTCCCACGTCCTCCTGAAGAAGCCCCTCTCAGTGGCCTTTTTCTTCGCCTCGCGAAAATTGGCGACACCGGCCCGCTCGAGCTCTTCTACCTTTGCCCGCGTTTCCCCGACCTTCAACTCGTTTTCAAACGTCGGCGTTTTCTCGAACGTTTCAGTGGCCTCCAGGAATTCCTTGCGCGCGGCGTTGAGTTTAGTGCGTCTGTCTTTGACATCGTCGACCCACTTCTTGACATCCTTCTGGGCCCTCTGCACCTGCCACAGCGTTGTTTTCGCACGCCACCACGCGCCCAGTCGGAACTTGACGCCAAACCGGTTACTCCGGCTGAATGTGACCGGCCTGAACGCCTTGTTGCCGAGGACTTTCTTCCACGCCTTTTCTGCCTGCTCGAGCACCAGACGCAACTGCCCCGCCGCCAAACCGTCCTTGCCGCTCAGTTCCGCAAGGCGGGCGGCGATATCCGCGTCTTTGCTCGTATCCGAGAGGATCGCCTTAAAAGCATCTTCGAGCGCCTTCAGCTGATCTTTCTTTAGCTGCCCTAAAAGGCCCTTATTGTTTTCGAAGAACGGCTTGAAAAGATCGGCGACGGTGCGATTTTTCTGGGTGTCGTTGACGCTGAAGCGCGCGCCGTCTGAAATTTCACGTGACGCAAAAAGTTTGGCATGGAGGGCGAGTTTCTCTGAAAAGCCGTCGTTCTCTGCATCTTTGACCTCGAATGCTTTCTTGCGTGCGGCCAGCTCATTGTCGGCATCCTGAACGGCTCGTTGGGCATCATCCAGCGCCGTGCGCGCGTCAGCCTCCCTCTGCCGGGCCTCCGGGCTTGGTTTTTTCCGGGCGGCGGCGGAGGCCTCCGCCATCTCGTTTTGAGCTTCGGTCAGTTTCCTTTGAGCAGCGGTCTGTGCCATACGCGCTTGGGAGATCGCCCGGCTCTTGTCGATCGCTTTTCGAAGTGTCAGCCTCTGCTCCAGATCCACAGCTCCTTCCTCCCGCGCTTTTTTAAGAGCCAGATCACTCGTGCCCCATTTTTCGGTGAGTTCGTCGTAGATCTTTTGGTTGGCGAAATCTGTCAGACGCTCGTCGATCACCGCGTCATCGAGGATGAGAAAACGGTCGCCGAGCGACGACCCGCGGCGGTTGCGGCGTGTCAGCTGAATAAATTCGGTTTCGGCCATGTCCTCGAAGCCGTGGACGATGAGATCGATGCCATTCATGCTCGTGCCGTTCGTGCCATCGTTCGTCTTGTAATCACGGCCGGTCCACCCGAGCTTGCCGAGCAATATGATCTTGCCGATGGGACGGACCGTTCCGGCCTTGATGGCGTCGATGACAGGCTTCACGTTCGCCTCCGCTTCGGCGAAGCGGCGCTTCAGATCGTCATCGTCGGGGTTCTCTTCCAGCTTGATACGAAGTTCGTCTAGTTTCTGCGCCTTCTCGGCACGCGTGAGCTGTGTGGATCTGCCGGCGTTGTCGACGATCTTCCGCACGCCGTTGCTGTCGGTTTCATTCGTATTGGGATCAAGATTCGAATAGGAATCAAGCGTTTCGACCTCAACGTCGTAGGCAAGGAGACGCTTCTTCACGAACTGGCGCGTCGTTTGGCTCGCCAGCGCGATCATCGAGGAACGCACATAGTCGGCGGTGTCGATAGTTGAAGGTTTTTCAACTTTCGGATCGTGTTGTTTCTGGACATTGTATAAGCTCGTGAAGATCACAAGATCCAGCTGTGCCTGTTTGCGGACTTTTGTGTCCGCAGACGTCATGTTTTTTTCGAGGTCATTGAGACGCGCTTCGTCCTCGGTCGTCAGACGGATCAGGTCTCCGCGCGTCACCAGCGCCTCGCGGATGTTGGCGATCATGGCCTTGAGTTCGCCAGCGCTGTTGAGCTTCGCGTACGATCCTAGGTCCATCTTCGATGCGTTGATATCGACGACTTTCGCGCCGATATGCGCCTCGGCAAGCTCCTGCAAGCCGCTCACCGTGCCCGATGCGCCCACCATGGAATACGCGAACATGCCTATGGCGTCGGTGACGGCGACCTGCATCGATGAGTCGCTCAGGCGCACCATGCCTGTCGCAATTTCGGTGATCTTGCCGCGCATCGAGGTCTCATTCGCGCTGAGGTGGCCGCCGGTCTTGGCGACGACCACTTTGAGCGCGATGGCAGCCTGGTAGTTGGTGTCCTGCATGACGCTGTTGAACTGCGCCTGACCGTTGTCTCCGAGCGGCGCGATGACAAAGCGCCCCGGTTCCGCGGGGTCCTCCACGGAGGTGAACTCGTTGCCCTCGATGGCGCGTAGACCGCGGATCACGGAGGATATGATCCCCGTGCCGCTCGCGAGACGCGCGACCGAGGCGATCTTTGTCTCAAGCGTCTTTGTGACGCGCACGTCCTCTTCCTTGCTCATTTTCATGACGACGATCGCCGCCTCGTGAGTGGCGTCAAGCTCCCGAAGCTTCTCATCGCGTTCGCGGATCGAACTGACTGGGTAAGTCTTGTACTTAAAAGCCTCTTCCACGGTGGCTCCCGCCGCAAGCTTATCAAAATCAAAAAGCCGTAGGGCAACGTCAACGACAGGGACCATTTCCTTCGTTTCGAATTTTCGGCCGGAACCGCCGAGCACGGCGGCCTGTTTGCTAATGGCAAGAAGGTGCATTTCGTCGACCGTGCCGACTCGAAACTCATTGGTGTCACGGATCGCGTTGCGCAGCTTCGGATTTTCTTTGACGGCATAGTTGTTCAAGTGGGCGCCTGTCGTGAAATCGAGTACGAGCAGCTCTGAAGGGCTGTTCAAGATGCGGCCGATATCATCGTAGCTGTGTGTCGCATGCAGCTCGTTTCCGTTTCTCAGCTTGATCCCGAACGTCGCGGCGAGCTGCCAATACGTGCCGTAACCGTTGGCCTGCGACGTGAAATTTTTAACGCCGTTTTCGTCATCGACGAAGAGCACGCCCTTGTAGTTTTCGCCCATGAGAAGACGCATGACGCCCTGGTAAAGCAGATAGATCGCGGTTTTTCCGCCGCCCGCCATCAAACCGGCGGATTTGCCCTGAAAAAAGAGGTTGAGCATCATGCGCTGTGCGACGGTCAGCTTGAAACCGCTCGTGAGCTCAAACGCCGCCTCCGCAAACGCCATCCTCTGTGCGAAATCATCCTCAGTGGCGGCGTTGCCGCGGAAATTCTTTTCGGCATACACTCTCAACGTTTCTGTGATCTTTTCGTTCATCTTTCCCTTCTGCTCCGTGGTCATTGCGCTCGATTTCATTTCTTCGTTCAGCTTATCAAGCGCACCTGCGATCTGCTGCCTCTGTCCAATGCCGGTTAAAACATGGGCGGATTGGAGTACAATGAGAAGCCGATCATTGTTCTTTATACTGTTTAGGCCATTTTTTTTAAAAATAGGAAGTTGAAGAAGCGCGGTTATGTCAGCGACACCATCAATCAAGCCTTCCGCGAAAAGAGCAGTAAGAAGCTCATCGGTCGTCATGGAGACATAAGGCTTGCCGTTCACGCGCGACGCTTCAATCGCAGTCTTGGCGGCCGCGGCACTTCCGGTCCCCTTGCTCCACTCGGCTCCTAATATTTCTTTCAACGCTGTCTCTTGAATATCCAGCACGTTCTGGTTGAAAACACCGCCGGCCGGGCCCTTCGTCGCGTCGAAGCCCATCCCTAGCTCCACCTCGGTCTTGTACGCGCGGTCAGCTTCTTCCGACTGGAACTCTTTTTTAACATTCTGGCGGAGCTGTTCCTTCGCGGCTTCGCTTAGATCCGACTCCGCAAGCTCAAGCCTGGGTTCGAAGCGTTTCAACCATTCCTGGTATAGAGCCGATTTCTCGATGTTGCTGTTCTCCGCCAGGATCTTCTTTCCGCGGCCGAGCTCGATCAAACGGCCGAGCTCGCCGAATTTAACTTCGCGGCGGCCCAGGACATTGCCCTTCGAATCCTTGATATCCACAAAATAGCCGGAATATTCTTTCATCGCGGCGCGGACCGACATGGCGATATCAAGCATCGGCTCGATCCTTCTCTGGTCGGCATACGCGTTCGACCACATCCGGAACGGATGATTTTTGTCCGTCTCCGCGGCTTCGGCGATCTTTTTTAATTTCTGATCAGGCGACAAAGCCTTACCGTCCGGGCCCTTCGACGTGTCAAGCTGGATGAGCCTCTCAAGAATACGATCACCCTCGGCAATAAACGCGAGTCCCGGAAGACCCTTGAATTTGTCGGCGATCTTCTGCGCCGAGGCCTTGCTGAGACCCACGCCATTGAACATGTCTTTGGGGACTTCCAGCGTGAGCCCCGTGCCTTTTTGCCCTGTTTCCGACACGGGTTTCTTCTTTCCGAATAATCTTGAGATGCCGTTCCATATCGCACTGAAAAGACCGCCATGCTGGGGCAGCACGGCAGGGGCTTCAACCGATTCCGCCGTCTTCTTGGCGGGGGTAGCAGCAGGCTTCGCGGTCGGCGCTGCCGCGGGGGCGGCGCGGGTCGGCGCCGACGGCGAAGCGACAACTGAAGCGAGATCATCTTCGGCCTCTTTCAACGCGCTCACATAGATGGACGACTCACCAAGAGCGTCGGCACCCATGACGACGTCGGTCTCGGCAATATAGGCACCCATGTCGAGACCCAGCGCGTCGGCGAGCACATACGTGAGTTCGACATCCTGCATAAGACGCTCAGCTTCAAATGCGGCCATATCGGCGTCCTGAACATCGGCGTCATGAGCCTCGTGATGAAGTTCATGCATCAGGCCGACGACGAGCAGGACTTTCTTCTCTTCAGAAAGAGACGTTTCACCGTTCATCAGCGCTTTGTGATTCACGCCGGCCATCCCGTTCTTAAAATGATCCTCGAAAAGATGTTCCGAGGCGCCGAGGCCGAGCACCAGATACGGCTGCTCGATGGGCGAACGAACACCGTCCTGGAGACCGTTCAGATTCCCGCCTTCCGTCTGCATGCCCAGGGACATCAGTGAAAAATATTCGTCGGCGCTCATATTCAAGTTGCGCAGCAGTTCGGACGAAACGACGATCACACTGCCATGAACGTTCTTCGCGTAAAGGTCATAAGTAAAACCGCTCAGACGAACCGTGACATGACCCGCCGCGTCCGGATCGTTGAGAGAGTCATCATCGGCGTGGAGCGTGAGCTCCTCGGCAACGTTCCGGCGAAGCGCTTCAGCTTCGGTTACTGAGAGTTCACCGCGGTCTTCCCATTCCGTGCGGTCGGCGACATGCGTCCCTCCACCCTTTGCAAGCTGGCCTGCCATGAACGAAGCCCTTTGTCCGACCCGTGCGGTAAATTGAGGTTTCCAGCGGCCGGCATAACCACTCTTCCCGGTCGCCGTCCGCACTCCCTTGCGCACTTCGTCGGCGCGTGCGGCATTCGCTCGAAGAGCCCTGGGATTCGAAGGCGAATACCAACCCTTCGAATCACCTACGGCCGTACGCGGCGCGGCGGCACTTTGACGCGCTTTTCTTACGATTTCTTCTTGAGCGGAAGCCCACGCGGTCCCCAAAAATTCTTTTCCTTCGGCTGCCGCTTTCATCGCGTCGGCATAACGCCCTTTGGTGGTCAAATCCTTCAGCCTCGACTCGAAAGCACGACGCGTGGCTTCATCAAGCGCGGCTACGGCGGCAATAGCCTTGCCGCGATCGGCGGCGGGCAAACCTTCGGCAAGCTTGGCCGCGCGATCGGCGGATGCTTTTGCCGCGCGGAAAAGCTGGCCCGCTTCGACGGTACGGCCTTCTTCCAACGCGGTCTCGGCCGCAAATGAAAGTTCCTGGGCATTGGTCGTAAGTGTGGAGATTTCAGCTTGAGTCTTATCTAGATCCGCTGTAGCTGCGACGACAACGACGGGCGGGGCGCGCTTGGCTTCCGTTTGGGCTTCAATGGCTTTTCTGGCAGCTTCGGCCGCAGCGGTTTGGGCGGCGGTTTGGAGATCCAAAACAACCTGGGCGGCGAGCTTGTCGGCGGCCAGTTGTTGTTCGGCGGCGAGTTGTTGTTCGGCTGCAAGCTTCTGTTCATCAGCAAGCTTTTGTTCGGCGGCGAGTTTGTCTTGTTCTGCCTTGGCTTCAAGGTCTTTCTTTTCTTGTGCCGCCTTTCGTGTACGTTCCGCTTCCGCCTCGGCAGCAAGAATGCGATCGGCCTCCGCCTTGCGTTCAAGAGCTGCTTTTTCCTGCTCTGCTTGGGCTTGGAGATCCAGGGCAGCTTTGTCTTCGGCGGCTTGGGCGGCGGCTTTTTGGCGGGCCGCTTCGGATTTTTCCCGCGCAAGAACTGTGGCGGCCCGGAGAGACTCCGTCGCTTCCAGAGTCTCCCCAGCTTCAATCGCATCTTGGTGGAGTTCTCGTATCGTCTGCCGGCCGCCCTCCAGTCGAATCCGATAAGGGCTCTGGACATCTTGGGCCCGCCCACTGAGCAAACCATCAGCAACCGCAATATCAAGCATAGTGGCGAGAACGGCCTCCAATGCTAAGGCGGCACCCTCGAAAGCGGTGGTCGCTTGGGCTAAATCTTTTTGAGCCGTCTCCAATTCCTGCCGCAAACGCTCAATGACGGTGACGTCACGCCCTTCGGCCTGCAACGCCGTTTGTAAATTCAGCTCCCTCTGCACCCTTGAAAGACGAATAGACGCACCCTTAAGCCCGTGTTCCGCGGTTGCCGCTGTCTGATAAGCCATTGAGGCTTCGATCGAACGGACCATCGTGTCACGAGCTACTTGCTCACGCTTGTGATTGGCCCTTTCACGAATAAGTTCCACCTCGGATAGAACTACTGGTTTTGCGGGTTTGCTGCCGGCTTGGCGTTCGGCGCGGGCCTTGGCTTCTTTTTCAAGGCGAGTGCCGATGCGTTCGCGGGTCATGAGGATCGCCAGGTTCTCGACGTTC
>Ga0082335_1002113_pt1 | contig 38392 bp, 36 predicted proteins | sample Subgrocontami58m_FD_72375 | JGI IMG/M metagenome (GOLD analysis project Ga0082335, IMG submission 72375) | Subsurface groundwater microbial communities from S. Glens Falls, New York, USA - GMW37 contaminated, 5.8 m (SPADES assembly) (version 2) ...
ACTATCTATATAGATAAGGAACGTATTCTATGAAGCCAATCAAACATTTTTTCTTTGTAATCTTAGTTCTTACTTGCTTTCAAACTTTAGTTGCACAACAAGAAGATAAATCGCTTCTCTCAGTTGATATGATTTTCAACAGCAATTATTTCTCGGGCGAAGACGCGGGGCGAACCCGCTGGATTGACAATGGGAAATTTTATTCGACACTAGAAGATTCTAAAGAAACCGCCGATGGAAAAGATATTGTAAAATATGAAACCGAAACAGGAAAGCGGGAAATATTGATCTCAGCCAAACTTCTTATTCCCGAAGGAAACACTACTCCTTTATCAATCAGCAATTACATTTGGTCTCCGAACCGTAATATGTTAATGATCTACACAAACACAGCTCGTGTTTGGCGGCAGAATACAAAAGGTGATTACTGGGCACTCGATCTCAAGACAAATAAACTTCAGAAACTTGGCGGCAATGCAAAACCATCAACTCTTATGTTCGCAAAATTTTCCCCCAATGAAAAAAATATTGGATACGTGAGAGAGCACAATATTTACATTGAAAATTTATCCGACGGAAAAATAACTCAGCTTACTTTCGACGGATCAACAACTATCATCAACGGAACATTTGATTGGGTTTATGAAGAAGAGCTTGATCTTCGCGACGGTTTCCGATGGAGTCCGGATAGTAAATCCATCGCTTATTGGCAGCTTGATGCTTCAGGTATCGGTGTTTTCAATTTGATTAATAATACAGATTCGATTTATTCAAAAATAATTCCTGTTCAATATCCAAAAGTGGGGACAACAAACTCAGCATGTAAAGTTGGTGTTGTAAGTACAGGTGGCGGCGAAACAGTTTGGATGAAAGTTCAGGGAGATCCGCGCAATAATTATATAGCAAGAATGGATTGGGCAGCAAGTTCAGATGAAATTGTTTTTCAACACTTGAATAGAAAACAAAATCAAAATGAAGTGATGCTTGGTAATGCTAAAACCGGAGATGTAAAAATAATTTTTACAGAAACTGATGCTGCATGGATTGATATCAACGATGATTTGATTTGGTTAAAGAGCGGAAAAGAATTTACGTGGGTAAGCGAACGCGACGGCTGGCGGCACATCTATTTAATATCACGGGACGGAAAGAAAACTAAACTGCTGACCCCCGGAAACTATGATGTTATTGATGTTCAAAGCGTTAACGAGAAAGACGGCTGGATTTATTTTATGGGATCGCTCGATAATGCCGCACAACGTTACTTGTACCGAATTGCGATGGATAGTAAAGGAAAGATAGAACGTATTACTCCAAAGGAATTTAGCGGTAGCAACAGTTATCAAATTTCGGATGGAGTTAATTATGCAATTCATTCATACTCTAATTTTGATACTCCGTCAATCTCTAATCTGATAAGTTTGCCAGATCATAAAGTGATAAGAAAATTAGTTGAGAACAAAGAGTTAAAGGAAAAAATAACCGCACTAAAAAGATTGCCGACAGAATTTTTCAAAGTTGATATTGGTAACGGAGTTGTACTTGACGGCTGGATGATGAAGCCGTATAATTTTGATCTGTCAAAAAAATATCCTGTTCTTTTCCATGTTTATACTGAACCAGCTGGACAAACAGTTGTTGACCGCTGGGGCGGTAACGGCTATTTATGGCATTTAATGCTTGCTCAAGAAGGATATATTATAGTCAGCGTAGATAACAGAGGAACTCCTGCACCGCGCGGACGAGAATGGAGAAAATCAATTTATAAAAAGATTGGGGTTTTAAATTCCGGCGATCAAGCGGCTGCTGTAAAAGCGTTACTAGAGAAGAATAGTTTTATTGATGCCGGTAGAATTGGAGTGTGGGGATGGAGCGGAGGCGGTTCAGCAACACTTAATGCAATGTTCCGTTATCCTGATGTTTATAAAACCGGATTGGCTGTTGCCGCTGTAGGTCATGAAAAATTGTACGATACCATTTATCAAGAACGTTATATGGGATTGATTAATGAGAATCCTGAAATTTATGATGAAGGTTCACCCGTTACTTATGCAAAAAATTTAAAAGGTAATTTGCTAATCGTTCATGGTACAGGTGACGACAATGTTCACTATCAAGGAGTTGAATTGGTTATAAACGAACTGATAAAGAACAACAAACATTTTACAATGATGGCGTATCCAAATCGAACTCACGGAATCCGTGAAGGATCAGGTACAACTCTGCATTTGTATAATTTACTTACAAAATATTTATATGATAATCTTCCGGCAGGCGCAAAATAAAATTATCAACCCACCCTTTTAAGTGCCTCCAAAGAGAGGATACATGACGCAACTGTCAGGTTAATGATTTTTTGTGTGATAATAAACTGTTGAAACAGTTAGATTATATTTTAGCTGCTTTTTTGCACCTCGATGAATCGAGGTGTTATTTTATTAACACACGGATTTATCTGTGTGAAGACAAACAATAAACACAAATTGTTAACCGTTTCATTTATCTACCGCAGGCAGAACGGTTTATCCTGACAGCATTGGGACAAAGGGCAGGTAATTTCTTTTTTGCAATTTCATCCCCAGATTACCAAATTCACATAGTTAATTCTTTCAACTATGAAAGGAAACTTCATGTACAGAAAACTCCTTCATGCAATTCTATTTTTTTTGATTTCATTTTTAACCATTTCAGCACAAGTCAAAATCGGATTCTTAAACATTAATAATACAATTGATAAAAATGTAGAAGTTAAGGCGGCTTATAATTTTTTAAAGAGTCAAATAAACTTCACTGTAGAGATTATAAATTATAATGGTGTTGTTAATTCTCAATTCCCCATTCTAAATTCTAAATTTTCCATTCTCTGGTATCATCGTCCGGATTCTACTAACTTATCGAAACAAGAACTTAATCCGGAATTCATTGCGACCTTGAAAAATTTTATTAGTAAAGGAGGGAAACTATTTCTCACTCTTGATGCTGTCAAACTTATTAATGAACTGGGACTTGAAACAGAACCGATTCAGATATTGCACACACAAGCTGTAGATGATGGATATGGGCGCAAACTTGGTCTTCATGCTTTTCGTTCTCATCCAATTTTCAACGGTTTGCACGGAGGAGCGTATATTTTTAGCCCATATCAAGATCAAACCGTAAGGCAGCTCGGTTATTTCGATCAAACGATTCCGAACGGGAAAGTAATTGCTATTGATTGGTCATATATAACATTTAAGGAGAATTCAAAAATTGTACTTGAATACGAACATGGCAAAGGAAAGGTTTTAGCAGTTGGTGCATATACGAATTACTCAATGAAAAATTGGAATCGTGCACATCTGGAACTATTCACAAAAAATTGTTTGGATTATCTTGCGGGAAAATTTGATAAAGAGAAAAAGTATTATTGGAATTACAAACCAAATCAAGTTTTATCTTTTGATACTTCAACTGAAAACTTTCAGCCGTTAATTTTCACACAGTCAAAAAAATGGAATGTAAAACCGGCAGAAATAAAAATCGTACGTGAAAAAGGAATAAATAATTTTTGGAATATTGCAGGGCAAAGAATGCTTGTAATGGGAAAAGAGAATGGCGGAGTTGATGAAATCTGGGCTCATCCATTTATGGCTTTGCGGGATTATGAAGTAGGCATTGAAGAAAAAGATTCCGTCCGCTGGTTGAAAAATTTATCACCGCAAATTGAAGCAAGACCTGAATCATTTGTACGTGTGTATAATATAGATAGTAAAAAACTCAAAGAAATCGTTACAGCATCTATTTCTAAACCATCAGTTGTGCTGCATTATGAATATGACGGTGCCGATCCAATAAAATTAGTTATAAAATTTAAGAGCAATCTGCGTTATATGTGGCCATATTCGGAAAAAGTGCTGGGCTCTATCAATTATAACTGGAACGAGAAACTAAATGCTTTTATAGTAAAGGATGAAGGCGGGGATTTTGTTACATTGATTGGAGCCAACAAAAAGCCGCACGAAAAAATAATTGGCAAATATGAATCATTTCATAAAATGAATAATACGTTTTATGGAAACCGGACAGAAAAATTTCAAATCGGCGGTTTAGCAAGTTTTAAAATAGGAGCACTTGAAAATTTAGATATTATTATTGCCGCATCTAATGAAGGCCTCACTCAAACAGCAAAAGAATATTCTAATGTTATTCTTACTCCGGAAAAAGTTTTTACCGGGGCATCTAATTACGCGAACAAATTTTTCAAAAACTCGTTAATGATTACAACTCCTGATAAAAATTTTAACGAAGGATACCGTTGGGCTTTGATAGGAGCCGACAGGTTTTTTGTTAATACGCCTGGAGTAGGAAAATCGTTAGTTGCAGGATATTCAACCACAGCAAGCGGCTGGGATGGCGGGCACAAAGTTAACGGAAGACCGGGTTATGGTTGGTATTTTGGAAGAGATGGAAGCTGGAGCGGATTCGCACTTCTTGATTATGGAGATTTTGCAAAAGTAAAATCAATCCTTGAGTTTTTTAATAAGTATCAAGACCTATCCGGAAAAATCTTTCATGAGTTAACAACTTCGGGCGCGGTGCATTACGATGCCTCGGATTCTACGCCGCTTTATATTATTCTTGCCGGAAAATATTTGCATCACACAGGAGATGTTAAATTCATAAAACAAAATTGGTTACACATCAAAAAAGCAATTGATTTTTGTTTTTCAACAGATACGGACGGAGATCATTTAATAGAAAATACAAATGTCGGGCACGGCTGGGTTGAGGGCGGCGGACTTTATACGGCACACACGGAAGTTTATCTTGCCGCTTGTTGGGCGGAAGCTCTTAGGCAAGCGAGTTATATGGCAGAACAAATTGGGCTGAGTGCAGAACGTAGAACGTATAGTAATGAGTTTGAAAGAGTTAAAAAAATAATTAATACAGATTTTTGGAACGAGCATGAAAACTTTTTAAGCTTTTCGAAACTGAAAGACGGAAAATATAATTATGAGAAGACAGTTCTTGCTGCTGTGCCCGTTTATTTTGATATGCTGGATTCCGCAAAAGCAAAAAAAGTTGTAGATGCTTATGCAGAAAATTATTTTTCATCGGATTGGGGAGTAAGAATTTTGCGTGAAGACAGCCCCATATTCAATCCGCGCGGATATCATACCGGAAGTGTTTGGCCTTTATTTACAGGATGGGCGACATTGGCAGAATATCAAAATGGAAACTACGTTCAAGGTTATTCTCACATAATGAACAATCTAATGGTTTATAAAAATTGGCAGCTTGGATTTGTTGAAGAAGTATTGAACGGCTCTGAATATAAACCGGGCGGAGTTTGTCCGCATCAGGCATGGAGTGAAACTATGGTTCTTCAGCCAACAATTGAAGGTATGCTCGGATTAAAAGTTAATGCGGTAAATAATAAAATAAATTTTTCTCCTCGTTTACCAGCAGATTGGAATTCAATCAAAGTTGAAAGAATAAAAATCGGCAATCACTCAATCAATTTTTCAATGAATCGTTCCAGCGGAAAAGTTTTTTATGATTTTTCGTCCAGCTCATCAAAACAACTGATGATTGATTTCAACCCGACCCTTCCTCTCGGAATAAAAATTGTCAATGCAATGATCAATAGTAAGCCGATAACAATAGAACAGTCGAACAATGGCATAATTCATCTGTCGTTTAAACTCGGTAAGACAGCTAAAGTGGTCATAGAATTCACCGGTGGAATTTCTGTTTTACCTGCTGTTTCTCATCCAATGCCGAATGACAAATCCGAAGGTTTTAGAATTCTTTCCGATAAGTTGGAAGGAGACGCTTATATAATTGAAGTCCAAGGAATAAGCGGTACAACGAAGGCACTGGAAGTTTATCGAAACGAAAAAATTGAAAAAGTTAAAGTTACATTTGAGAAATCAAATAAAAAATACATCAATAAAACTGTTAAACTAAAAATAGAACGCTGATTATTATGATTGTCTATTATTTATTAAGACAATAATTATCATAGAAAATCTGCGTTCCATTCAACAAGGCAGCTATGAAAAAACTTATTTTATTTTTTTTCATCACCAGATTAATCTTTGCTCAACAACTCAAAGTTTCCGATCCTTATCTGACATTCAAAGCAAAACAAAATGACCCGCTATACACAACATATACTGCAGCAATGGAACGGTCTCGTTTATACAGCGATAAAGGTTACAAGATGGACTATTACTCGGAACATCTTCCGATCAATTACAGCGGAGACCAAGCCGGAAAATTTTATTGTTTATGGAAAGTTGATCAAGTAGTTGTTATGAATAACGGAGAATTTTATGAAAAACCGGTTGTTACTTCTTCGTTCCCGGATATGATGATTATGGAATATTCACCATTCAAAGGAATAAAAGTTCAGGAAACATTTTTTGTTTACAGTTCATCAATAGCAGTTGTAAATCTTCAAATCAAAAATGCAGATAAGATTAATCACAACATTGAATTATATCCGATACTTGAACTTGGGAATGATTCACTTCTAATAAAAGATTTCGATAAACAAAGCAACGGATACATTACCGAACATCATGAATCAAAATATAGATTGATAAGTTCTCTTTATAAGAATGCACCTTATCCAACAGAGATACGCGATTACTTTACCTCCAACTTTACTCCATATTCGTTTGGTGGTTATCATAAATCCCTGGAAGATTTCTACATAACAATCAAAACAGATTTTTATGCCGAGAAAAGGAATGATTCGCTTAATCATAAGAAAGAAGGATTGGTAAATTTTATTTCTCTTCACGGGAAATTTTCTTTGAAACCGGGCGAAGAAATCAATGTAAAGTATTTCCGCGGATGGCAGGATCAAAAAGAAGATTTGCAAAAACTAGTTGAAGAAATCGAGCGACTTAAAACCGAGCCGCTTCAAAAATATGTTGATGCTAACGTAAAATTATTCTCACAAATCCCGCGCATCAAATTCAAAACTCAAGACGAAAAACTTGTTTATCTCGGCGCATTCAACCTTGCACGAGGATGTTTTTATCCTCCAACGGAAAAGACTAATTATAATTTTTATGTTTTCTCGCGTCAGCCATTGTGGGGCTGGGGACACGGACATCAAGTTCTTCATGAATCATTAAGCATGCTTGCTTATGCCTATCTCGATCCTAAATCTGCGGAAGGTTCTCAGCGTGTTTATATCGAACAGCAGCGTGATGATGGATTGATTGCGTACCGGCACGGTCCGCGCGGCTTACAGGATTATCCTCACTTCAGTAAAGAACTGAATAAAGATATGTCAACAACATCAGCGCCTTTCTTTAGCTGGATTAATTGGGAGGTTTACAAGGTTAGTAAAGACAAAAGATTTCTTTCGGACGCATATAACAGCGGAGAAAAATATATTAACTGGTTAATAAAGAACCGCGATCTTGATAAAGATGGATTGTATGAATGGGGACCTTATGGCATTATTGAAAACGTCCGCGATTGGTATAATGCTGTGTTTCAAGTAAGTGCCGATCGGTATCTTGATGTTGATAAAGAAGATATTTCCGATGAACTCGAATGTCTTGATCTTACTCTGATGATAATAAAAGAAACCCGCTCACTCTCTCACATGGCAAAAGAACTTGGAATGAAAGATGCATCGCGGGCTTGGGGAAAAATTGCAGACTTAACTTCCGATCTTGTTAATCAAAAAATGTGGGATGACAGCAGTAAGTTTTATTATTCGATCAACAAGAAAGATCATTCATTCAAATATCTAACACGCGATTTACGGAGAATGGAAATAATTGGTTTTCTTGCACTATGGGCAGAAGCTGCGCCTAAAGATAGAGCCGAACAGCTTGTAAAACATTTACTCGATCCGAAAAAATTCTGGCGCAAGTATGGAATTCCTACTCTTGCAGCGGATGATCCTTGGTACACTCCTTATGTTGATTATTGCTGTAAGTGGAACGGTCCCGTCTGGCTGTTGTGGGATTACATGGTTCTTGACGGATTGAAAAAATACGGTTACAACAAAATTGCAAATCAGCTTGCAGATAAAATGATACTTGCTGTTACAACTCAACTAAAAAAAAATCATAACTATTGGGAATCATACAGTCCGGATAATGAAGTGCTCAACTCTCCGCCAAATTATATTTGGGATTCTATAATGGCAAGAATACTTATTGAAAAATATAAACAGTAAATAGAGTCATAGAAATGAATCCGGTTTATCAGGCGCAAATATTAAGCTATCTTAAATTGACAGGGAAACGTCTTGGCTATTTGATTAATTTTAATGTACCGCTGATTAAAGACGGGATAAAAAGATTAATCCTTTGAGTCTTGGTGTCTTTGTGGTGAGAAGTTTTTTACCACAAAGGCTCTAAGGCACAAAGTAGCACTAAGAAAATCTTTAGTATACGATATAATGAAAAAATAAAATATAGAAGGATTATGAAAAATTACAAATCTATTTTTCTGTTGTTAACAATACTTTTGACGAATCTTTCTGCACAAACCGGATTAATAAAGAAATTCGAAATCAAACAGAACGATCTTACAATCACTCGTCCCGCACAGCCAAACCAATACATGGATAAGATTGGGCAGAAAGCAGCGCTATTAGGATTTGAGAACGGTTCGTTCGAAATGTGGATTTGGCCCTGGAAAGTTATGCGCAATTTCGAAATACAATTCTTTGTTGGCACAACTACACAGCCGATCCTTGCGAAAGATATTTTACGCGATATTTCTGTAACTCCGGAAGCAACAACACTCACTTACGTTTACGAGTCATTCACTGTGAAAGAAATAATTTTTATTCCTCACGATAAATCCGGCGCAATAATTTTATTGGATGTCAACACAACAACTCCACTCACAATCGTTCCCGGATTTATGCCTGTCATGCAGCCGCAATGGCCTGCTGGAATCGGCGGACAGTACAGTTATTGGGATGATGGAATGAATGCGTATGTTATTTCAGAATCGCAGCAGAGAGGATTGTTCTTATGCGGATCGCCCGTTGCACAGCAAATGGCTGCGCCGCCTGCTCATATGTTTGCAGATAATCCGATTCAATTCAAAATAGAAATTAAACCCGGGGATGCAAAAAATAATTTTATCCCGATTGCAATTGCCGGAAGTCCTGTCAAAACGAAATTTGATTCCGTTAAAACGCTTTATAAAAATCTTCTTAGCAACATTGAAGTTCTTTACAAAAATAATTACGAATACTATCAAAACTTACGCAACTCAACATTAGAAATAATTACACCGGATGAAAAGTTAAATCTTGCTTTCGAGTACGGAAAAGTTGCGCTCAATAATTTAATGGTAGATAATTCAACGCTAGGAAAAGGTTTAGTTGCCGGCTACGGTTTAAGCGGCGGCGGAGGTCGTCCGGGATTCGCATGGTATTTCGGCGGTGATGCATTCATCAACTCACTTGCTATGAATAGTTACGGCGATTATTCAACGGTACGCGATGCGCTTGAGTTTACACAAAAATGGCAGCGGCAGGAAAATTATCCGATTAGAAAAAAGAATCCAACCGATAAAGTTATTGATGTGGGAAAAATGGCGCACGAGCTTTCTCAAAGCGATGGGCTTATTGATTGGTGGAATGATTATCATTTCGGATACAACCACGCCGACACTTCTCCTTGGTATTTAGTAGCAATCGGTGATTACTTCCGAAAAACCGGCGATATAGAATTCATAAAGAAAAGTTGGAACTCAATTATTCAAGCATACAAATGGTGTTTGAGTAAAGACAGTAATGGTGATGGTTTGATGGATTTAAAAGGTGCAGGACTTGGAGTTCTTGAATTTGGTTCGCTAGTAAAAATTTTTAATGACAACTACACACAAAGTTTATGGACGCAAGGGATAAGAGAAGTGAACTTAATGGCAAAACATACCGGTGATAAAGAAATAGAAACTGAAACGGAAAAACTTTTTCCGAAAGCACAGCAGGCATTAGAAAAAATATTTTGGATTGATGATCTTGGTTTCTACAGTTTCGGAGCCGCCGAAGACGGAAAGCAAGTCCGGGATAAAAACATTTATTCTTCCGCTTCAATTCTTTTTGGTTTGATGAATAAAGAACGGAGTGTAAGTACAATCAAAGAATTTAACGAAAGCGACATGGTAACGGATTGGGGTGTCAGAAATCTTTCGAATAAATCTTCTATGTATGAACCGACGAATTATAATTACGGAACGATATGGCCGTTCACCTCTTATTTTATTGGTGCTGCGCAATTTAATACACATTTTAATCTCCAGGGTTTAGAAACTGTCCGCAAGACCGCTCAACATGCATTCGATTATGGAATCGGAATTGTTCCGGAAGTATTTTCCGGAGACATCAACACAAAACTTGGCGAAGCTTATCACGACCAAGGATTTTCAGTAAGCGGTTATATTTTTCCGATGGTGAATGGATTAATAGGATTGGAAGTTGATGCAATTCATAACAAAACTACTTTTGCGCCTAAATTGCCTGCAGATTGGAAATTCTTAAAAGTGAATAATATTAGAATTGGAAATGCAATTGCAAATTGCGAATTGAGAATTGAGAATGGACAGATGGATTTAATTGTTGAAAAGACCGGAGATAAAGAAATTGAATTCGAATTCAATCCGGATTTTGAATTAGGCGTTGAGATTAACTCTGTAATGTTAAATGGAAAGAAGCTGGACTCTGAATTGGTAAAACATGAGCAGGCTTATCAGCTTAAAACAAATTTTAGAGCTAAAGGGAAAAATGAATTAGTAATCAGCTATAAACCATCTATTGGAATTTATTTGCTCTCATCAACTACGCCGATTGGTGCGACAAACGAAGGACTGAAGATTATCTCTCAAAAGTTAGATGGGAAGAAACTTATAATTAACTCTGAAGGTAAAGCGAACAGAAAATATGAGTTAGGAGTTATGAATTATGAACTGATCGGAAAAGTTACCGGCGCAGAGCTTAAAGAGGGGAAATTAATAATTAACATTCCCGGCAGAGGAGAAGAGTTTATTAAACATGATGTTGTAATTGAAAAAAAATAACACTTGAATAAATCAGCATCCCATACACAAGGATTGGACAATATCAACAAAATAATTTTATTTTTTATAAAATCGTATTAGGAAGAATAGATCTATTTTAATAAATTTTAATTGTGACAGGCAGTGATTACGAATTATTTTTATTTATAGGCGCATGCTACCAATAACTTTAGAAACCCCAAATCAAATCAATCTTTTCCAAACAAGAGAAAGAAGCGTCCCTCATTATGAATTGCAAGTTATTAATGAAGGACTTTTCCCTGAAGTCCGGCTTTATTATTTAGCGAATAAAAAAGTAAGAAGATCAAAAAGACAAGAGAAAAAATATTTAAGGAAAAAGAATAATTCTTCTTTTAGAAAACACGGCAACCCACTATCTGTAGAATATTCGCATGTTATTAAGTTGGCAGTTTGATTTAGTTTCAACTAAATAATCTTTTCGAAAAGTCACAAATCTAATATTCTCTTTTCATCCCTAAATTATCCCACGAAAAATGATCTTAATATTTGTTCTTCGCGGAACAAAGAGGTCTTCTTGTTCATCTAATGTTTGTAAATGATAGCTTAACCAGGAAAACGACTATGAAAGTTAACGACAGCACTTCGATTACTATTGAGAAGTACTTTTATGATGGGAAAGTCTCACGAGTAGTGATCAAATCTCAGCAAAATAATTATTGGCTGGATTTGCCGGTAAATTCTTTTTTGGCAAGATCATTTGTAGCAGCAGTTATTCCTATGATGAAAGCGGTTTCAACAATATCTGATCTGAATATTGCTGTTGTAAAACATTGAGCGTTCTAAGTTAAAATATATTAGTTTATAAATAGAGATGAAGAAAATGGAATTCAAAATTAAAGGACAAGAACTTCTTAAAAAGATCGAAGAACTTATCAAAGAAGGAAATGCTCGAAGAATAATTATTAAAGACGATAAGGGCAGAACTTACATTGAGATTCCGGTAACAGTTGGAGTTATTGGAACTTTATTTGCACCAATTGTTGCCGCAGTTGGTGCACTTGCAGGCGTTGCAGCAAATTTTACGATTGAGGTAATTAAAAAGGACGGAGAAGAACAATCGCAAACAGATAAGAATTAACAGCCCATCCCAACTCTTTCCGAAGGGAGAGCTTTTTTAATATTTGAGAAATATTAAATTTTATTTTTATCTAATAAAGTGAAGCATATCGAAAGGAATCTCGATAGATAATTCTACAAGTCCTTTCATTTCGCCGTTCTCATAAAAAGGTGATTGATAAATTAATTTTTTGATTCCGTTCTTTTCAATTGTATAAACGTTTGGTCTCTTTTCATTCATTATCTTTTTTATTTTTTCATTCGACTCATCCGTATGACATTCAAATAAATTTTTCCCGATCAAACCGTAACCGCCTTCATCGGCAAATGTTGTAACGGCTTTATCGTTCATCTCTGTAACTATTCCATTATTATTGCACAATAAAATTGACGCGGAAAATTCTTTTGTCCAATCCATTTGTTCTCCAATTATTCTTTATGAAAATTTCGGTCATGACTTTGCAAATATTTATTTATAAACATACAAATGACTATATCGAAGAAACAATCGTTGTTAAGGCAGTGTTATGTCGCAATCAAAAGGATGTTTCTTAATTACTATTTGATATCTTTTGCAATATTCAATGAGTTTTATTTTTAATAAACTACCAATATCATCAAGATATAATTTCAACTCATTAAAATGTTTTCTGGGATATAACTCATACATTTCTGGTTTCTCAGAATCTTGCTCTGTATTTTTTATCCGAATCTGACGAATTTGCAGTGAACCACTTCTGTCACGATCATAGTAGCTAATTGACGAAAGTTGAAAGGTCAGATACAATTTTTTTTCTTTCTTTGTATCGTCCTCTCCGGGATGCGCCGAAACACGATGCCGTATTTTCGCAATATATTTCTTACAATCTTCAAACTGGTTTTTTCGTCTCTTCATTTCTAAATTTTCAAAACCAGCTAAGGCTTGCTCTAATAAAATAATGCAAGAATACATTAACGAATAAGCAGAAATAGCAGAAGAACATAATACTGTCTCAGGCATAGCGTGATTTTTTCGAATATCCTCACTTTGTCCTAATCGAATAAAAAATTCAAAACTTTGTAATGAACCAAGTGCATAACCGTAATAATATATAACCGTGTGAAGCTTTAGATACATTGATGTTAGAAGAGCATTATTGCTGAAAATGGGATTAAGTATTTCATTAACTGTATTTGTAAGATTAGAAATTCTATCTTCGTCAAAATTGAAAATTATATTTCTTGGATTTTCAGAAATAATGTCTGTCATCTTTATTATAAATAGTCAACATTTTTGAAACATAATTATTAATTAACCCGATTATTATTCCTCACAAAATGTTAAGTCGAACAGTTTATGTGCTAAAAAAACAATTCCAGACTAACAGAATAATTCCTTATCGGCGCTAAATTACCGATGAACTCCACATAGTTGTAGTTAAAAATATTTTTTGCGTTTAAATAAATTTTTGCCGGAACAGATTCGATTAATAAGTTATAACCGAAGCTTAAATCGGTAACATAAATTGGAACACGCTTCTCTCCATCTCTTACTAAAGCAATCGGCGGTTGAGTTATTAAGTCGTCTATCTCATCAATTCTGCTCATGTATCTAAAATCAATTCCAATATCGAAAGGAAATGGTGTAATTCTAACCTGACTGTTAAAAGAATGCTGCGGGCGATATTTCAAAAACTTATCATCAGAAAGATTTCTTGCCCACATAAAATTATACCCGAGATTTACGGAAACAAGATCCGGTACTAAATAAAAATTAGATCCGATTTCAATTCCTTCGATTTTTGCTTTCGGTACATTTAAAAATTGAATCTCTGCGTTCTTAGTCAAATTTGCTTCTATGTAATCATTATAACTTGTTAAGTAGGCGGAAAGATCTAACGAAAAATATTTATCAGGTTGGTAATTACATCCGACTTCAAATGACATACTTGTTTCAGCAGTTAGTTTAGTGTTTCCAATAATTTTTAATCCTCCCGTTACCGTTGTAGTATTGAAAACCTCGGAGGGGGTTGGCGCTCTGAATCCTGTTCCAAAAGACGCCCGAAGAATAAAATCTTTTCCGGCTTTGTAATTAAATCCTAATTTAGGTGTTAAAGCGTTAGCATTGTTCAGTGAATCTAATTTCATATAATCGTAACGTAGACCAATAATTGCAATTAAATTGGTAATTCCTTTGAATTCGATTTGTGAATAAACCCCGGCACCAAAAAATTTTGGACTCTGGAAAATGTTTGAAGATATTTTGGAATATGACGCTTCAATGCCTGAAGTAAGAACTACATTATTTGAGAGGATATAATTTGTAAGCAGTTCATTTCTAAAAAGATTTGCAGTAGATGTAGTCAGTTCAATACCCCGTCCTTCAAATTTTGTGTAATAAAAACTCGATTTCAATTCAGCATAAAAATCTTTATTGAAATGGTGATGGTAAATTAGTCCGGCTAGAAAACGGTTTGATCCAACAGTGTTGCCAATACCATTTTGATCATGGGAAGCGGTATCAACAAGAGCGTATTTGCGTGAATCTCCCCAATAAAGAAAATTACCGCGATTCATGTTAAGATAATCGGCAAAGAAAGTTATCCGGTCTTGCAGGTTGATATCATAGTTTAATTTCATATAACCGAGATACCGTTTTGCATAATCGTTCTGGCGGTAACTTATATTATCGAATTTCTTAAAAGAAAAAGTATAACCAAGTTTTTCAGAAGAACCCGAATGAGTAATTTCCAAACCGTAAAAATTTCGCGTGTCATCATTCCATTTCCAAATATCGTAAGACGGTTTATCGTACAATCCGTAATAAGAACGGAAATGAGTGATTGAATTTTTAACATTTGATCTTGTTAATATGTTTATCACCCCGCCGATAGCAGAAGAACCATAAAGAGAACTTGCCGGACCTTTTATAATTTCAACTCGTTCAATATCGGCGGTGGGAATTAATTCCCAAACAATATCACCTGTATCACCCGAGTAAATTGGAATACCGTTTACTGCAACTAAAACACGGGCGCCGGTTCCTTTACTGTATCCGCTTGAACCGCGAATGCTTGGCTGTTCAAGATTCATCTGAACACCCGGCACTTTACGAAGCATGTCATCAAAGGTTAAGAAATTGTTGCGTGAAATAAAATCTGAAGAAATAATAACCGTGCTAACTGTTAGATCCTGAACTTTCTGTTCGTATTTGCTTGCGCTGACAATTATTTGTTCTGTTTGAATTGCTTCTTCTGTTAAAACTATTATAAACGGTTTAGTAGCGGTATCAAAAGAGACAGAAAGATTTTTCTTGGCATAACCGATCATAGAAACTTCCAGTGTGTACTCTCCGTAAGGAATATTTTTAATTTCAAAACTTCCATCACGCATTGATGCTGCTCCAAACGGAGTCCCGGCAACAATAACATTTGCACCTTCTAAAATCTCATTCTTGTCGGTAATAACTTTTCCTTTGATAGAAGAAGTTTGAGCGAAGTTATAAACAGATGAAATCAATATTAAGGCAATTATAAACTTTTTCATTTTATTCTCGCTTTTTCTTTTTACACATTGAAAATAAAATCCGGAAACGAAACTACTTTGGCGGTTGAGGCGGTGGATTATTAAAATCAACATTGATATCAATCCCGGCGGTGTTCTTCCCTTTTTGTAATGTCATCGTACCGGGTTTTGATTTATCACCGTTATTATAATAAACACCCACAATAAACCAATCATCTCTATTAAGCGAAATAGTAGGCGTTTTGGATTGAGCAACAACTATGTATTTATATGTTCCGTCTGCAAGTGTAAAAGAGAAGAAGTTATTAGCAATTGAATTGTAAATAAATTCTTGACTCTTGTACGGGATAGAATCAACTACAAATGCAAGATTTTGAAATGAAAAATCAGCAACACTTTTTATTTCATTTTTAAATACAACAATATGAGTTCGTGCTATTCCCGCGGGCCAATTACCTGTAAAAGTAACTTTTCCGCTGAAGCTGATTGTTTCTGATTCAGGAGATTTTTCGGGTTCAGGTTCAATTCCTTTATCGCATCCGGAAATAAAATAGAGTATGCAGCAAATTATAAGCAACAAAAATGTTTTGTACATGACATCCTTCCATTCTTATAACACACCTAATATAATAGAACTCTAAGAACAAATCACCTTAGAATTGTATAATCATAAAAAATGATTTTGATTTTTAAATTGAGTAGATTTTTACAAAGTCAATTTATATTGTAATACTTAAATTTTCTACAACAAGGTTATTGCAGTGATTAGCAGCCATTCGAAATATATAATCATCTTATTCTTTGTCTTATATTTTGCCGCAGCTTTTGTTTATGCACAGTCTTTAGAATCTCGTCATGAAGTTTTGTTTAAGCAAATTAATATTGAAGACGGTCTTTCACAAAGTACGAGTTATTGTATAATTCAAGATAAAAAAGGATTTCTTTGGTTTGGAACTGCTAACGGTCTAAACCGATATGACGGTTACAGCTTTACTGTTTTTGCAAACGATCCTTCCGACTCTACAACAATTTCTGATAACGGAATTTTATCTCTCTTTGAAGACAAAAATGGAAATATTTGGATCGGGACAGTTGAAGGAGTGTTGAATAAATATGATAGGAAGAAAGGGACATTTACCCATTATTATATAACAGATAAACTTAAAACAGAAGCGGACCCCGATGAAAAATATTATGATTTTCCATTACCCTTCTCACGCAATAACGATAAATCTATAACGTCAATTGTTCAGGATGAAAAAGGATTTATATGGATCGGCACATGGGGAAAAGGATTAGTAAAGTTTGATGCAGCTAAAAACAAGTATGAACATTTTCATTACAACGAAAATGAACCGAACGGATTTCATTCGAACAGAATTAAAGCTATTACTACAGATGCGGATAATGTTGTTTGGGTAGCAACACTCGGAGGCGGATTATACAAAATCAAATCTACCGAACAAGAAAACCAACTTGTTCAATATCAAAAAAATAAAAATCCATGGAGTCTTAGTAATAATAATCTTGTTTCTCTTTTTAAGGATAAAGAGGGAAATCTATGGATTGGGACTTATGGCGGAGGTTTGAACGTACTTTCAAAAAATAATCAGAAGGTACTACCGGACGAAGCTCGATTCGTAAAATATTTAACTCAACAAAACGATCCTCACAGTTTATCGAACAATATTGTTATGTCAATAATTCAAGACAAAGATAACTCCCTTTGGATAGGAACATTCGGCGGAGGATTAAATCACTTCGATCCTGTTAAGAAAAAATTTATTGCTTTTAAGAACGATCCGCTAAATCCAAACTCTATTAATAAAAATGATATTCTTTCCCTATTTCAAGACCGGTCAGGATCTATTTGGGTAGGAACTCATTTGGGAAAAGGATTGAGTAAACTAGAGCGAAATACAATTAAGTTCAGGCAAATAAACAAAGATGTAAATGGAGTTAATGGTTTAAACGATGATGTTGTCTGGGCAATATATGCCGACGACGATTCAAATGTTTGGATAGGAACATACAAGGGCGGACTAAATAAATATGAGATAACGAAAGGAAAGTTTACTTATTACAGGTCAGATCCAAAGTTGTCGAATTCTATAAGCGATAATCATATTCGTTCAATTCTTGATGACAGGAAAGGAAATTTATGGTTAGGAACTTACAGCGGCGGTTTAAATAAATTTAATAAAGCAACCGGAAAATCCGTAAGGTTTTTGAATAATCCGAATGACACCATGAGTATTGGTGCTAATCAAGTTCAGGCAATTTTTATGGATAGAGATAGAAATTTCTGGCTTGGTACATTTGGCGGCGGTCTAAATAAAATATCTGCCGCCGATATAAATTCTGACAGAATTAAATTTAAACGCTATATAAATAATCAAAAAGATCCCTTCAGCATAAGCGATAATAGAGTGTACTGTATATTTCAGGATCACGAAGGAACATTGTGGTTCGGAACTTTTGGCGGCGGACTTAATAAGTTCGATGTTCAATCAGAGCGATTCATTTCTTATAAAAATATTTCCGGAGATGAATCCAGCATAAGCGATAATAGAGTAATGACAATTTATGAAGATTCAATGAACAATTTGTGGGTTGGCACTTACGGCGGCGGCGTTCAAAAATTCAATAGACAAACTGAAAAGTTTACACAGTTCAATAAGAGAAACCGAATTAATAGTTCTGTAGTTTATGGAATAATCGAAGACGATCATAAAAATCTTTGGATGAGTTCGGATAACGGCTTGATCAAATTCAACCCGCAAACGGAAAACTTTACTCAATATGATTTACACGACGGCTTACAAAGTTTAGAATTTAGCGGCGGAGCTTATTATAAATCAAAGAATGGTAAAATGTTTTTCGGAGGAATCAACGGCTTTAATTATTTCTATCCGGACAGCATTGTTGATAATACATACATTCCGCCTATTGTTATAAGTTCTGTTAGAATTTTTAATGAACCGGTGCGCCAGGAAAAAGATTCGCTTGAACTATCAAATACTCAAAACTTTTTTTCATTTGAATTTGCAGCATTAGATTATACAAACCCGGTTGATAATCAATACGCATATAAGCTTGAAGGGTTTGATGAAGACTGGCACTATGTAGATTCCCGGCGTAGAATTGCAAACTATACAAACTTATTACCCGGGGAATATATTTTCCGCGTAAGAGGTTCTAACAATGACGGCATTTGGAATAATGACGGCGCAAAAATTTACTTGAGAATTCTTCCGCCGTTTTGGAGAACATGGTGGTTTTTATCTGCAGTGGTTTTATTGACTGCATTTTTGATTTATTACCTGAGCACAATGCGATATAGAAATTTGCTGGCAATCGAAAAATTAAAAGGAAAACTTGCTGCCGATCTGCACGATAATGTTGGTTCAGGTCTGACGGAAATTTCTATCTTAAGCGAGTTGATAACACAACAAATAAAAAACAATTCCGCTGACTCTGATAAGCATTTATTCAGTATAAGCGATAAAGCCCGGCAATTGATTGACAGCATGAGCGATATAGTTTGGATGGTTAATCCTCAACGCGATTCATTTTATCATCTCATTTTACGTCTGAAAGATACATACAGCGATCTGCTTAGTATTGCGGGAATATCTTTCAAGACTTCAAATTTGGAAAAACTTAGCCTTGTAAAAATCCCTATGGAATACAAACAAAATTTATTATTGATTTTTAAGGAAGGCATTAACAACGCTATAAGACACAGCAAGTGTAAAAAAATTACATTGGAAGCAAGTCTTAACAAAGAACGGATCGAATTAATTTTGAGAGATGATGGAGTTGGATTAAACACAAATGCCGTCTCAAGCGGCAATGGAATAATCAATATGAAAAACCGTTCTAAAGCAATCGGCGGAGAATTGATTATTGATTCCTCCGGCGAAGGGACAACAATAAAGTTTAGCGGAAAAATCAGCGGTTTAAGAAAATTCGTCTCTTCATACTTTAAATAACACTTTCTATTAGTTTCAACCATCCATACAAATTATTATTTTGCATTAGAAACTAAATCAATTTTGATATGATAAAAGTAGCAATCATAGAAGACAACAAAACAATTCGAGAAGGACTTGCCGCACTTATTAACGGTACAAGCGGATATAGCTGTGTCGGTTCTTTTGATGATTGCGAATCATTTCTTTCAAAGTTAGATAAGCTTGGAGTGGATGTTGTACTTATGGATATTGGATTACCGGGCATGAGCGGTATTGATGGAATTGCAAAAGCAAAAAAAATAAAACCGGAATTAAATATTTTAATGCTTACAATTTACGAGGATAGCCAGTCGGTATTCAAAGCATTGTGTGCAGGTGCATGCGGCTACCTTGTTAAAAAAACTCCTCCAAGCAGATTACTAGAAGCCATCAAAGATGCAAATGAAGGCGGAGCGCCGATGAGTTCATTGATCGCACGTCAGGTAATAAATGTATTCCGTCAAACACAGGGAAAAATTTTTGAAGAAAAAGAAACTGATTTATCAACCCGGGAAATTGAAGTGTTAACTTCATTATCTGATGGAAATAACTATCAAGAAATTGCAGGACGGTTATTTATTGCTGTTGATACAGTCCGCCACCATATAAAAAATATATATCGAAAGCTCCATGTTCACTCACAATCGGAAGCAGTAGCAAAAGCCATCCGCAAAGGACTTATCTAGATGCTGGATACTGGTTTCTGGATGCTGTCAATAATTATTTTCTAATCAATATTTAATCAAGCATCCAGTATCCAGAATCAAGTATCCAGAACACCCGCATAAACATGTAGGTCAACATCAAATTTTATCACCTTTCTATTAAAAACCACACAATTGTGTTGTTTACAAACGTACATCAAATAATTAAATACAAACCAGAAACTGAGTTATAGTTGAAACATTAGACGGGTAAAATAAATTTTTTATTAATAAAGAGAGGCACAATGCAAAATCTAAATCATAGCAGTAATCCTCTGGCAGAATTAATTAATGATGAACTTTACTCACTACTAATCAGCAGAGGGTTAATTGATGAGAAATCGGTTCGCGATTATATCATCAGAAAAAAATTTAAGGACTTAAGAGCCCAAAAAATCAGCGCCAGCAATGCTATTGAAGTTCTTAGAGAAGATTATCCTTATCTGCAATTCGATACAATCCGTAAAATAGTTTATCAACCGCGTAATTAATTAATAAACCTCCCCTTAGAAAAGCAACCGGAGTAAACCGACTTATTCTGCGCTCCGGTTTTTTATTATTCCTCAAATATTACTTTCCTTTTTAATAAGCTGAATGATTTTCTTTTTCATAATTTTAATTAGTTAGTTTATTTGCATTTAGAACAGCGTGAATACCAATCACAGGATTACGTATATGAAAGTTTCACCAACAATAAACAGAGGGAAAAAATGAAAAAGTATTTATTTATCATCATTGCAATTGCGTTTACGTTACCGACTTTTGCGCAACAGGAGAAGAATCACGAGATTAAATCGGAAGTAAAAGAACTTACAGAATTCCATGATGTTATTTACCAGATTTGGCACACCGGCTGGCCGCAGAAAGACATTAATTTATTAGTTTCACTTACTCCTGATGTTGAAAAAGGATATGACAAAATTAAGAATGTTGAATTATCGGGTATTCTTCGCGATAAGAAATCGAAATGGGACGATGGGTTAAAGAAGTTTAGGATTAATGTTGAAATGTATAAAGGTGCAGCCGCTAAAAAAGATTCAGTTGGGATATTAAACGCAGCGGAAAAACTTCATATGCAATACGAAGCTCTTGTAAGAATAGTAAAACCGGTATTAAAAGAAGTTGATGCGTTCCATCAAGAACTTTATATGCTTTATCATTATAACATGCCGAATTATGATTACACGAAAGTTCAAAAATCTGCCATAGTATTGAAAGCAAAAATGGAAGATCTTATGAAAGCTGAATTATCGAAGCGAATGAATGCCAAAAAAGATGCATTTGATAAATGCAGGACGGAATTAAATACTGCCGTTGATAAGCTAAATGAAGTTATGGTAAAGGGTAATGATAAGAACGCAATTAATGCTGCTGTTGATGCGGTTCATTCCAAATATCAAGAGTTAGAAAAAGTTTTTGATTAACTCAGTAACTGTAGCGTAGATTTTTAATCTGCGCTACTTTTTTTATGATTGTCTTCACAGTCACAATCTTTTCCTGTCCTTGCTTTTTCAAATGCTTCTCTCCCTTCTTTAAAAGAGAAGTAAGCTATTAACAATGCCCCGACAGAATCAATCCCGCCGAATCCGGTTAATTCATAACCAACACTTGCAGCAAGCAGAATAACCGAAAGATAGAGACAAGTTTTTGTACAATTTGCATCAGCGATTAATGCTTTGGAATTAAGCGCTTTGCCGACTTTCATTTTGAAAAATATTAACACAGACATTGTGATTATTGAAATAATAGAAATCACTATTCCCCAAAATGTTGTTTCCGGCTTATGATTGATATAGATATTGAAGATTGCTGTTGCAGTCAAACCTGCTACTAAAATATAAAATGCTGTCCCTGTAATTTTTAATGCAGTTTTTTCGAACTCATCCCGCTCTTCACCTTTATTTTTTATTTTTATCAGCATGTGCCACACGCCGATTCCCGAAATTACTTCTACAAAAGAATCTACACCGAAGCCAAAAAGGGAAATAGTTTCATCCTGAATCCCGAAGTAAACGGAAATCAATCCTTCTACAAGATTATAAAATACTGTAATGAATGTTAGTATAACCGCATACTTATATAAAATTATTTTATCTGGTTTCAATTTAGCCAATCTTTCTTTGATTTAAGATGATGTAGAAAGTTGCATAAAAGAACTTAAAAAGAACGACATAAAAAAGATGACAAAAATTATGCTCAATCCAATTAGAACTAATTGGATAATGATTAGGATTTTGATGATACGGAAATATTTTCCTTGTAGTTCAAAACCCAAACGAAGCGCAGCAGCGTTATTAGTAGTTTTAAAAATTAAAAATTGATCCGCCGCTTCACGTATCCGCATTCCAATAAATATTGTAGGCACGCCGATTAACGCACCAATGATTGTTAAACAATTAATTACGCCGTAAATGATTGTAAACATTCCGGCGAATCGCATATCCTTTATCATTGATTCAAATGAATACTGAAAAGGACTTGGCGGTTTAATTGTGGTATTGGATTCTAAATTTAGATCATCAAGATTTTCCATAACACTTCTCCAATTAAATTAAAGATCGGTTAAGAATAGTAACGAAAAAAAGTGGAGCTGAAGGGAAGCTCCTCTAACCATAATATTATTAGTAAATTAAACAATTTCTTTACCGACAAAATACATTTTCTTTGAACCATAACAATCGCGATATTTTAGAAAAACAAATGAGCAAAATTCAAGTTACTTATTTAAGTGTACAAATTAACTGAGTATCGAATTCAACTAAATTTGACTTTATACATGGGGCGGATTAATATATTTAAGGTGATCAATTATCTTGTGTCTAAATGCGCACTATAGTGCATATTTATATTGACTAGACGTGATTATAGTATTATTTTTGTATAAAAGTGTATTATAATGCACATTGAGGTGTAAAATGGATAAAAAAGAGTTCGGAAGAATTATTAAACAGAGAAGAGATATTCTTAATATCACTCAAAAGAATTTAGCGGATGTTTCTGGTGTAACATTAAGAAAATTGAGTGATATCGAAAACGGTGTTGCTAATCCCACGCTTCAAACATTAGTAAAATTGATGGATGCACTAGGACTATCAATAGATATAAAGGTTAAATCATAATGGAAAGAAAAGCAGAAGTATACTTTAATGATTTGCTCGCCGGCTACTTAATTCAGACTGATGAGGAATATATATTTAGATATGAGGATGAATACTTTAACGATGCCAAGAAGCCATCAATAAGTCTTACCTTTCCCAAAAGCCAAAAAGAATTTCATTCAAAATATTTATTCCCATTTTTCTTTGGACTATTAAGCGAAGGTGACTTAAAAACATTACAATGCAGAAAGCTAGGAATTGATGGGAATGATCATTTCACGAGATTATTAAAAACTGCTCAAAATACAATTGGAGCGGTACGAATAAAAGAGGCAATTTAAATGGGCAAGTGTCACAGTTGTTTCAAGGAGACAAATGATTCTTACTGCAGATCCTGTTTACAAAAATTATTCAACGGCAAGAAGATAAGTCATATTTTGTCTTTTACCCGTCCTGAATTTAATGAACAGAGAATGAATAAGAGTGATCAACTTTCTATTTCAGGTGTGCAAGTAAAGTATTCGGCTAAACTGGAAAAGAAGGAATTATTGTTAACTGAAGAAGGCGGAAGGTATATAATAAAACCGATTCCATACGGTTCCTTTCTATACATGGAAAGTATTCCGGCTAATGAACATCTTACAATGCAAATTGCAAATCTGGTGTTTGACATTAACACTCCTCCAAATGGAATTATGTTTTTTAAGGATGGCGGAATAGTATATGTTGTAAAAAGGTTTGACGTTCTGGAGAATGGGAACAAATTATTACAAGAGGATTTTGTACAATTAGCAAACAGATCCGAAGAGAATGCCGGCAAGAATTATAAGTATGATTATTCATACGAAGAAATTGCCGAGTTAATGAAAAGATATGTTGCCGCTTATCCGGTTGAAATAGAAAAATTATATTCATTGATAATTTTTAATTATCTTATTTGTAACGGGGACGCACACTTAAAGAATTTCTCTCTCCTCAGAAATGAACAATTCGGCGATTACACTTTGACTCCGGCATATGATCTGATGAATACAAGGATACATATAAATGTTGAGCCTGATACTGCTTTAGAACTTTTTAAGGATGATTTTATAACCGAGGAATACAAAGCCGGAAGTAAGTACACGCGAACAGATTATTTAGAGTTGGGCTCCAGAATTGGAATTAAAAAAGACCGTGCAGAGAAAATAATTTCAAGGTTTACATCTAAAGAAGAAAAGGTAATCGAGAAAGTAAATCAGTCTTTTTTGCTAGACGAGTTGAAGAGCCGCTATATCGAACTTGTAACCGAGAGAAGGGATAGATTACAGAAGTAAACTCAAAAAAACTAATGTGGAGCTGAAGGGATTCGAACCCTCGGCCTATTCGTTGCGAATCCCGACTTGTCGGGACTCTCCCATCTGAGCTACAGCCCCGATAAATAAATATCTGATCTGAAACTAAGATTGAAAAACAGTATTAAAAATTGCTTGTGGATAAGTGGCAGCCACATTCAACAATACTTTTGCAGGTCCATCAGGTTTACGACGCCCTTGTTCCCAATTTTGTAAAGTTGATACACTTATTCCGAGTAATTTCGCGAACTTGCTTTGAGATAATCCCAATTGTTCTCTTATTAGTTTGGGATCGGGATTATCAAAATTGAATTCACGATTCGGTTTCTTTTTACCCCGTAAAATTTTTCCACCCTCTTTTATGCTTTTTTGCAGCTCATAAAATAATTCGTTTTTCATTTGAACTCCTTTTCAACAAGAGATTTTAACATTTTTAATTGTTTGTTTGATAAATCATCTTGTTCATTTTTTGAATACATTAATAACATAAGGATTATTTCTTTTGCTTTAGCCCAATAATAAATAATTCTAACGCCTCCACTTTTACCTTTGCCTGGAATTGACCATCTTATTTTTCTTAAACCTCCACTACCAATGATGATTTTTCCTTTTTCCGGATTCAGCATTATCTCATTCTGAAGTTTGCGATAGTCTTCATCGGAAAGAAAAATTTTCAATCTTTTTGTAAAAATGGAGGTCTCAATAATTTCATAGGCGAATATACGTCATTGAACGATACACGTCAATCTATTTTGTCATACATAACGGTGTTGGTTAAGGCGCAGTCCAGAAATTTTCATTTACAAGCTACTCGAAACAACAAAGCCGAAACGGAAGAACAGACTTTATAATTACATAAATGCTGCACCTAAAATCGCTCTCCCAACTGAGCTATAGCCCCAAATAAATAATTGGCTAAAACTCGTGTTTTTTTAAAGTCTTTCCAAGTGATTTTTAGTAAGTATACACAAACTGTACACACAATCACTGTACAAATTACTTACCACTTGCCGAACTGAAAAACGTTGTCTGTGTTGCGCGGCGGGTTAGCAAGATATTTTTGTAGCCAAATAAATATGTTTCAAAATACTTTCAAGCAAAAAATCTACAGTCAACTCTTTATCGTATTCATATTCATTACTCCATTGTTCAATAAATTCGCTTTCCTTTGCAATAGTAATAGATTCAGCATCATGAATTAAACCATAAAATGTATCAATATTATTTGGGAAGATTGATTTTTTTGTATGAAAATAGTCAAGATCAATATCAAGAATAAAATTTTGTATAAATTTTTGCTTGGATACAATGTTCGGAGTCATTTCGTTTATTATATCTAGTTTTTGATTTAATAAAATTGAATTTATTGCTTGATTAAAATGAATTATTTGGCAATCGTCATCGTGTGGTTGTCTTTTACATCCTACGTAACAAATATTTTCTAAAGTATAAGCATTAGATTCGGGATAAGTATATGGACGGACAGGTAATTGCGGCGGTGGTAAATGATTATTAAATGCGTATTGAACATCTTTTTGGTATTTAGCAATTTCATAAGCCCTAGGAGAATCAAAAGAACAATCCATAAAACAAATAATGAAAATCTTTGAAATAATGTCCAACTTAATACCAATATCAATGTGCTCATCATTTTTCATATTAATTATGTTGTCTTCTATCGAAGAAACATTATTATAGCTCATTTGAACCAGTAATTTATCGGCTTTGGTTTTATCATATTCATTTGTCACTTGGTTAAAAGCATAATGTAAAAAAGCAGGACGGTTATCAATATGATGGTCAAGGCAAAGAATATTCAAACCGTGACTTTTATTTTTTCTAATATTTGCCCAAGGTATTAAATTATAATGATGTTTCTCTGATATAAAAACTTTTTTTGAGTTAATTACTTTTTCAGTAACCATAATCTTGTTACGGAGTTGTCTATAGAAAAGAAAGTCAAGAAAAAACAGTTCATCTTTGGGATTTATTTATCCCACATTTCTGATTTCGGTCTCCCTTTCGGGAATAGTTCAAACGAACTCTAATTAAATTTTCCATCATAGCCATTTATTTTAATAGTTCTAACATATAAAAATATTAATTACTGTATTGAATTTTTGAATTCTTCAACTGCTTAATAAATCTAATAACTATTTTTCATTTGGCGTTTTCCTTTTTGTAAATGTTATTATAATCTGAACAAAGAAGGCAATAAAACCAGCTAATAAATATTCGATGACTAGTTCACCGTATAAAAGGCAAAACTTCACGCCACGCACTAAATGTTCTGAGAAAAGAAATTCATACTCTTTCCATGAAACGTATTGTCTAGTGTTATTCCCGTTCATCTCATATGGAGGAAAAAGTGAAATGATAATTGCAAGTAATAGAAAAATAATTAATCTGGTTTTGTAAATTTTCATTTAGAAATCTCTAATATATTTTCCAACTGTTTGCAGAATTAATTTATTATAGTCCAAGTTTTAATTCTACATTTTCTATTTTTTCAAGTACTTCATCTATCCGTTCATTAATAGTTCTTTTATTAAAATCAAAGCTAATATTAAAACCAGATGTTCCTGAAATATCGTTTTGAATTTGGTTAATAGTTGTCTTCAGTTCAGAAATATCGGACTGCATCTTATAATTATTAATTGTATGGAATAATAGAAGTCCAAAAATAATTACAAGAATAATATTTGATTTTAGAAAAGCATAAATGTTTGATAAAATCTTTTTCATTTATTACACCTGGAATAATTATTTATCTATTCTTTTTTCCTAATTAATAATCCCAATACAATTATTCCAAAAGAAACAGCGCCAACTAAATCATATGGCTCGTCAATTACACGAAATAAGCTGCCCAAAACCTCATCATACATACCATCATAAACTGTCTTAGAACTCCAGCTGAACTGCAATAAAGCATATACAAAGCAGGTAGAACCCAAAACTATAAGACCTTTCCAAAGATGTTCCCAAAGATGTTTCATTTTTTCCTCAAAGAAAATTTTTGTGTAATGAAGTTTAGAAATATGTGTCTATCATTAATAGTAAAAACTAAATTTCCATTATTTGTTTTATTCAATAAGTTTATATGAAATCAATTTACCGCTCGCAACAAATGCAGAGGATAAATTTAAATCTATATAATTATTCTCTCCATCATTCTCGGGATTAGCAGCTAAAAACATTTTCTTTATATTATTTATTTTAATTATAAACAGCACTTGATTTTTTTGCATTTTCGTAAATAAAGAATAGAATATTTCCTTATCACATTCCATTTCAAAATAAATAGTTGGGAATTTTGAACTTGCTCTTATATATGTTTTACCATCCTTTTCAAAAAAGTCGTTAATTCCACCGAATGGATTCATTAATAATAAATATGATGAATCAATAAAAGTTTTTGTAAACTGTAACGTATAGCGATACTTACTTATATCATAATAGGTACGAACCCTGTATTCATTTTTTGTCCTTTCAATAAGATTATGTAGTTTCTCCTTAAACATCGCATAATTGTTTGTTGAGCTATCCTTAGTACTTTCACAATTTGCAAAGACAAACATGAAAACAATAATTATAAATTTATATTTCATATTATTCTCACAATATAATTTTTAACAAATCATCTTTTCTCGAATAGCCAGTTATAGAATAAGGAAAGTTTGCGAACATAAAATACCCCGTCATGTGAACTTCGTTTTTAGGTTGTTAGAACTTAATGAAGTAAAATCATTCAATCAATCAAAATCAATTATCACCCAAAGTCTTTTTATCTAAATGAATTTCAAATTACTTAGTAAATTCATCGCATTCTTCCATCGCTAATAAATCTACTCATTCAACAGTTTCTTTATTAGATTAATCTAAAGTAAATCTTGATCTTGGAAGAAAGATAAGTTACATTTTATACAGAATTCGGAGGATAGTTTTCAAAATCCACCGAAAATTATACAAATCTGAAAAGGAGGATTGCTATGAAAAAGGCGATTGCTCTATTAACGCTTACCATGTTTTTGTTTGTTTCTTACAATATTATTTCAAAAACAAGCTCTATTGATTCGTCTTCAGATTTAAGAATTCAAACCGCTAAGACACAAGTAAATCCGTGCCGTGATTTAATCGAAGGCTTTCACAAATTAATTAGCGATAAAAATTTGAAGAGCGGACTTCACACAATATTTAAAAGTGCAAATGGAACTATATACTGTGTAAAGCTAAAGAATGGTAAGGTTGATAAGTTAATTGTTACTTCAAGCGAAGGGAATCAAATTAAACCAAAAATTATTAAAAGCAGCGGTAAAAATAATATGTGCACAGTTTGTGTTACCGTATCGAAAAAACCGCTTATTGAAGAATGTTGGGAATGGTTTTGCAACTAAGTAGAGCGTTGCTATTTAATTTGATTTACCTTTTTTGGTTGAGATAAGTGTTTGGAATTATTTGTTATCCGATCAAAAAAGAATTTCAAATACTTTGTTGAGTAAATGGCAAAATAGTAAAGATAAAATTCCTCGACATAGTTTTAATAAAGCCCTTCCCTCCCGCCAAAGACGGGTAAATTGGAATTTGTTGGGATGGGCTTTTATTATATTTGACTTTTTCCCACCTTCTTAAATCCGGTTCATTTTTCTTTTCTATAGATCACCGGATATCATTTGATCCATCACCGCATTCTTTATTAGATTAGTAAAAAGAATATATTCTTAATAGGAGAACAAAATGGAATACAATTATCTCGGTCGAACCGGTTTAAAGGTCAGCAAAATTTGTCTTGGTACAATGAACTTTGGTCCTTACACAAACGAGAATGATAGTTTTAGTATTATGAACAAAGCATTGGAACTGGGAATTAATTTTTTCGACACTGCAAATGTTTACGGTAATATGTGGGATGCCGGAGGAGTAGGCAATACAGAAAAAATAATCGGAAGGTGGCTGGCAGAAGATAAATCCCGTCGGAATAAAATTATACTTGCAACAAAAGTTTATGGAAGTATGGGAAGCGCACCGAATGAATCAAAACTCTCCGCTTACCATATCCGCAGGGCTTGTGAAGAGAGTTTGAAAAGAATGCAGACCGATCACATTGATCTTTATCAAATGCATCACATTGACCGCGATACACCGTGGGCAGAGATCTATCAAGCAATGGAACAACTTGTACGCGAGGGAAAGATCACTTATGTGGGAAGCAGTAACTTTGCCGCTTGGAATATTGCAGAAGCCCAAATGATTGCCGATCAAAGAAATTTTTTAGGAATTGTTTCCGAGCAAAGTATTTACAGTTTGCGTAACCGCCAGATAGAACTGGAAGTTATTCCGGCATGTAAACATTTTGGTGTTGGATTAATTCCATGGAGTCCGATGGGCGGCGGAATCTTATGCGGTGTATTTGAAAAAGTAAAAGAAGGAAGAAGAACAAGAGAACCGTTGCAAAAATCAGCCGAGAAACTTCGTCCGCAAATTGAAGCATATGAAAATTTATGCAAAGAGATCGGACAAAAACCTGCAGATGTTGCACTTGCGTGGGTTCTTAATAATCCGGTTGTAACTTCGCCAATAGTGGGACCAAGAACAATTCAGCAGTTAGAAGAAAATGTTAAATCACTTGAAATTAAATTAACCGAGGAGACATTAAAAAAACTTGATGAAATTTGGCCCGGTCCCGGCAATCAAGCGCCGGAAGCGTATGCGTGGTAGGTTGGTGATTGGTGGTTAGTGATTAGAAAAAACATTTTTATCACTCTTTACCTCTTACTTCTAGCCTCTCGCCTCTCACATTTTAACATTTATTAAATTGGCTGGAGTAAATTATTTTTTTAATTTTTAGTTGAGAGTCTTATAAATGAATTTGGAGAATAAATGAAACATCAAAAGGCAATTCTGGTTCTGCTTATTGCTGTAGTTGGATTAGTATTTAACTTTTCAGACATAAATGCACAGAAGAAAAGACTTACCTATAAACAAGTTTATGAAAGCGGCAGAGGAATGCGCGAAATGGGTATGATGATGCGCGGCGATTCTCTCGGATGGGTTGATGAAAACCATTATCTTGAAATGAAAGCTGATCCCACAAAACCAGGTTCCCGACCAATGTTAATGAAGACTAAAGTTGAAGACGGTAAATCGGAAATCTACATTGATAATAGTGGTGTTCAACTACCGGAAGGATTTTCGTTAGACAAACCCCTGTACGTAACAAAGGATTACAACTATTACTTGATCAAAAAAAAAAATAATCTTTATTACTACTCACGCCCGGAAAATACATTCAAACAGTTAACCAAAGATGATGCAGAAGAAAAAGTTGCAAAACTTTCTCCCGATGGTAAAAAAGCTGCATACGTAAAAAATTATAATCTTTATACATTTGATATTGATAATGACAAAGAAATACAGATAACTAATGATGGCGGCGGACTAATCTACAACGGTTGGGCATCATGGGTTTATATGGAAGAAATTTTAGGAAGAGCTACAAAGTACTCAGCATTCTGGTGGTCGCCCAATAGCGATAAAATTTGTTTTCTTCGTTTTGATGATAATCCGGTTCCCGAGTTCCCTATCTATCGTTCAGATGGACAGCATGGTGAACTCGAGCATCAACATTACCCCAAAGCAGGCGATCCTAATCCTAATGTAAAGTTTGGAATTGCAAGTGCTGCTGATAGTAAAATTGTTTGGGCAGACTTTGATGAAAAGGCAGATCAATACATTGCTTGGCCCACATGGACAAAAGATAATAAACTTACAGTTCAATGGATGAACCGTGCGCAAGACAATATAATAGTTTATTGGATTGACACTAACACAGGAAAGAAGACCGAGCTCTACAACGAAAAACAAAAAGAATGGGTAGAATGGTTTGAAAATATTTACTTCTTTGATAACGGAAGCGGATTGTTATTAAAATCTAACGTTGACGGATGGGATCATCTCTATTATTATGACTTAAAAGGGAAATTAATTAAAAGATTAACTCAGGGTGATTGGCAAGTATCGGATATTCATTACGTAGATGAAGCAAATAAAAAAATTTATTTCCATAGCCCGATGAAAAATAGTACAGATAAATATTTGTGTGTAATCAGTCTAGACGGAAAAGGATTAAAACAAATCACAACATTCCCCGGCACTCATAGCTGCTCTGTTTCACCAAAAGGAAAATATTACATTGATTCTTACAGCAATATAACAACTCCCTCCAAAACAGAACTTTACAAGATGGACGGAAAATTAATTAGAACACTTTCCGAACCAAGAAATACGCAGAACGATGAATATGAAATGGCAAAAGTAGAATTGTTTACAATCCCTTCTGGAGACGGTTATAATTTACCAGCAATATGGTATTTGCCTGCTGATTTTGATCCGAATAAAAAATATGCAGTTATATTTAATGAATACGGAGGACCAAATTCTCCATCAGTAAGAAATTCATATGCAATGGGATTGGCTCAGAGCTACTTAGCACAAAATGGTATCATCTCCATTTCTGTTGATCATCGCGGAACAGGACACTTTGGGAAAAAAGGTGTAGCATTGATGCATCGTAATCTTGGTAAATGGGAAATGAATGATTATGCGGCAGCAGTTAAATGGTTGAAAACAAAATCTTTTATTGACAGCACAAGAATCGGAATCACCGGTGGAAGTTACGGTGGTTATGTTTCTGCACTTGCGTTAACAAAAAATGCTGATTATTTCACTCATGGAATTGCTGAGTATGGTGTAATGGATTGGAAACTTTATGACAATGTTTACACCGAACGTTATATGGACACTCCTACTGAAAATCCAGATGGATATAAAGCCGGCTCTGTTTTGAGTTACGTTGATAAATACAAAGGAAAGCTGCTTATAACTCACGGAACAATGGATGATAATGTTCATATGCAAAACTCAATTCAATTTATTACTGAATTACAGAAACAAAATAAAGATTTTGAATTAATGCTCTATCCAAACTTTCGTCATGGGGTTCGAATGCCTCATGCAACACGGGAACGTGTAAAGTTTTGGTTTAAATATTTACTTGGTAGAGAATTAGATACAAACAAAGATTAAGTTTACAATCCTGAGCGGAGCGAAGGATCCCAATCTTCTAAATTGAGATTCTTCGTTTCGCTCTGCTTCACTCAGAATTAAATATGGACTACAACGAGAATCCTAAAAATTATCATCCGCGGATGCACAGCGCGGAACATCTTCTTAACGGAACGATGGATAAAATGTTTCAATGCGGAAGAGCATTCAGTGCGCATATAGAAAAGAAAAAGTCAAAATGTGATTATCATTTTGACCGGGATCTAACCGCACAGGAAATTCAAACGATCGAAGAAATAGTCAACAAACAAATTGCATTAGATCTTCCGGTTACAGAGAGTTTCGTCAGCCGTGATGATGCAGTTGGAAGATTTAATCTTTCACGTCTGCCGGAAGAAGCCGGCGGGAATCTTCGCGTTATCAGTATCGGAGAATATGATAATTGTTTATGCAGCGGACCTCATATAACATCAACAAAAGAGATCGGCACTTTTAAAATTATTTCAACAAGTTTTGAAAATGGAGTATTAAGAATTCGTTTTAAAATATCGGAGACAAAATGAAAATAAATATTACGATCATCATCTTATTGTTAGCTTTAACTGCTTCTGCTCAAAACAAAAAAAATCTTGGTCCTTATTATTCGGAAAAAGAAGAGAAAGAAATTTTTAAAGTTATGGAGAACCAAGCAAAAGCCTGGAACGAGGGTAGTATTGAAGGATACATGAATGGTTATTGGAGATCGGATTCTCTCCGCTTTGTTGCTAAGATTGGTGTGCAATATGGATGGAATATGACTTTTGATATGTATAAGAATAATTATAATAATAAAGAAGAAATGGGCACGCTAAGTCTTAAAGCCGTTGCGCTTGAATTTATGAATAAAAACGTTGTTTTTATGATTGGGCGGTGGCAGGTCGAAGGTAAAAAAAGTGCAGGCGGGCACTACACTCAAATTTGGAAGAAAATAAACGGCAAGTGGGTAATAACCATAGATCATACTTCTTAACTCATGTTACGTAAACAATATGAATGGTCTTGATCGTGCCTTAATCCTAATCTGCAATTAACACTCAAAAGATCAAGATTATGAGTATGATTAAGATTAAGAACGCTTGTTTAAATAAAGACTGCGTAAGGTGACTTCTTAATTGAAATAAGACTTAAAAGTATAAGAATCACACTTCACATTTGAAAAATCAAATTTTCAGCAGTAATTTTGCACCAGCAAATTTACGGAGCTTTCAAATGCCTGAAGAACTTTACGTTAATATAAAATTTAAGAATAGGAAAACCGGCGAATTGAAAGATGGTTATGTGCGTGTACCGAATGTTGAAAGATATGCCAACGGTTTAAAAAAATATTTTGATGTTCATCAGTACAGGATATGTGAAAAGAGAATAGTTAGTAAGGAAGAATTTGAAAAAAAAGGTAAAGCATAAATTGTTTCACCCGATAATAGAAAAAATATTAAGAAGCATTTCTCAATTATCCATTCTTAGTTATATAGTTTTTTCACTGCTTTCATTAACAAATTGTGCAAACCAAAATGACCGGGGAAATATATCATACGATCAGTTCGTTCAGAGGAATCAAGAGACTGTCCAACGATTAGTTTATCAAAACAAAGCAGAACTTTTCGATTGTAAACAAATAGATTTTATCTTGAATAAAACAGTTGTTGCCGATTCAACAGTGACGGGAACAATTGAGAAAAACGGGAAATTTTATTTGAGAGCTTCCATAAATAATTCATGTGAGAAAAAGATTTTTACAATATTAAACTGTTCGGAAAAAATATATGATCAATATAACAGTGGTAGATCAAATCATATAATCCTTGCCGCAATAATTACTAAGATCGAAAAAATAAATCCTATTGCTGAAGCTGATTCTCTCGATGGAAAATCAAGATTTATCCGGGGAGATGATTCTGTTCTTTTAACCGGGGAGTGTCTAGCCTTTGCGGAAATTCCGATTTATTCATCTCTATACTAAAAACTTATCGAAGTGCTAGAAACAAAAATTTGTGACCATCATAGTTTGTGCTTTTAGTTGTTATACGTCGTTAGGTAAATTCAAACGTTTAAGCGGCTTCGCAACTATCAATAAAAGGTCGAATCTGATATAATTCTGATTGAATTTCGTCTTTTGTTAAACCCGAATTCAAAGTAAACGAATAACGTCATTTAAGATGTATCTTGTTCTTCTTCGTTTATCTGTTATTTTGCTAAAGGATTATATATCCTCTATACAACATTATTAAACAACAACTTATTTCTATTTATGATCTATGAATTATAGTTTGAATAAAATAATTCCATTTCTTTCACTTCGGAAAAAGTTAATAATAGCGTTTGCTCTGTTATCAACTATACCTCTTCTTATTTTCGGGATAGTTGGAATTTATAAGAGTATGGAAAGTATGCGAGAAAATGCTCTCGAAAACCTCTCACATGATGTAGCAATTTATAATGAGCGTACACAAAATTTCTTTACCACAGTTAGTAATGATATCTTGTATATATCTCGTTCTTCCGGCTTTAAAAATTTTATTAAAGAAACAAGTAGTGGGGAATTTAATGAAAACAAAAATTCATTCATCCTCATTACGAAACAAATCCAGGACCTAGCTTCAAGTAAAGGAATATATTATCAAGTTAGGTATGTTGAAAATGAGCATGGCGAGTTATTTAGAATTCAACAAATTGATTCGATGTTCTCAATTATACCGTCTTATAAACTAAGTGAAGGTAATTTTAAATATTATTTTACATTGACTAAAAACAATAATAAAAGTACAATCTCTATTGCTCCTGCTGAGATGGTTGGTGATTCGGGGCAAATGGTAGCTGTTATTAGTTTTGCTGTTAAAATATTTGATAGTAAGAACGATTTCATTGGAATACTTATTGCAGATGTCTTTGCAAATAATTTATTTAAAGTTTTAGAGGACAAAGGGCACTACTCTAATGGTTTGGAAATTGCAATCGTAAACAGCGAAGGTCATTATCTTTATCATTCGGAGAAGAAAAAAAATTGGAACAGTCTTTTAGCTCGCCAAGCTGAAGACAATATCATAGATCGCTACCCCAAAGAATTTACAAAAGCAATATTTTCAGGAAAACCCGGACAGATTTCGAATGGATATGATGAAATACTGGCTTATGTACCTCTAATTATTTCACCCTTTGGAGAAGGAGCACATTATTTCATTATTGCAAATGTCAACGAGAAATTTATCTTCGAGCCCGTGCGTAATTTTGTTTTCATATCACTCGGCTTTATCGTTTTATTCCTTATCATTTCTGTTACATTAGGTATATCAGCTACAAATAGAATAGCCCAACCAATTAAAGAGCTTCGAAAGGGAGCGGAAATAATCACACAGGGTAATTACTCGTATCAATTTAAAATAAAAACCAATGATGAAATTGAAGAATTAGCTTATCAGCTTAACTTAATGGCATCGGATCTTGCCCGGCGTGAAAAGCAAATTATTGATCATCAAAAAACTCTTGAAGATACCGTTCGTGTGAGAACAAATGAACTTCAGAACGAAAAGGAAAAAATACAAGCTATACTGGATAATGTTCCAAGTGCATTTATGCTGATTGATAAAGAATGTAAAATTCTTACAGCAAGCGCAGCAATTAAAAAAATTGTCGGAGTTGATCCACATGATATAATAGGGAAAAAGTGTGATTCTGTCTTTAACAATAAATGGATCTGTACTAATTGTTTTGTGAAAAATAGCAATGAAGAAGATAAATTAAGAAGCTTTGTTGAGACATTAAGAAATGGAAATGGCGAAGAGATTTATATTGAACATATTACGATACCTCTATTAATTAACGAAAAAATGCCTGTCGTACTCGAAATATTGACCGATATTACCGAAAGGAAAAAAACCGATGAACATTTAATAAAGTTAGAGAAGTTAATAACAATTGGTGAAACCACAGCACTTATAGCCCATGAATTCCGTAATTCACTTACGTCTGTAAAAATGCTAATTCAACTTCAAAAAGAAGCCGGGGGTTCGAATGAAAATATTGAATCATTAAATCAATCTTTAAATTCAATTTATAGGATGGAAAAAATTGTAAATGATTTACTCAGATTTACACGATCTGCCAATCCTGAGTTAATTCTTGGTAATCTAAACAATGCAGTTGATGAAGCACTTCAGTTTATCCAACCTCAATTCCGTAAAAAGAATATTACTTTAAAGAAAATGTTTAATGAATCTATTCCTATGATTAAAATTGATTCAGGATTATTCAAAGAAGCCATTACTAATTTAATATTAAATTCAGTTCAAGCAGTACCTAACGAGGGTGAGATTTTTATATCAACCGATATCATCACTCAATCAAAACAGATTAATGATTTTGCGTATGTAGCCGGGGTTAATCCTGCAAAGGAAACCGAACAATTCAAAATTACTTTACGAAAAGGTTCTAAAGTTATTAAAGTGAAAATTAAAGATAATGGCGCAGGAATCCCGGTTCAGAACCTGTCCAAAATATTTGACCCTTTTTTTACAACAAAAAGCGGAGGATCTGGATTAGGATTGGCAATGGTGAAAAGAACGATTAATCAACACGGCGGTGTAATTCAAGTAGAAAGTTCTCAAGAACGAGGAACTCAATTCACAATTATACTCCCTTTAGGAGATGTATGAATAAAAAATCAGTTATGATAGTAGATGATGATCCGGCTATTTGTTATGCTTTCAAGAAAACATTTGAAACACTTAATTATGAGACGGTTGAAGCTTTAAATGGAATTGAAGCAATAAAAAAAATTAATGAAGGTGAACCGACACTGATTTTTATGGATATTAATATGCCTGAGATGGATGGACTACATGCATTGGAGGAAATAAAAAAATCACACTCGCAAATTCCGGTTGTAGTTATCACGGGTGACGGAAATATGGAAACCGCGATTAAAGCAATGCAAATAGGTGCTTATGATTATTTAACAAAACCATTGGATATTGATAAAGTACGAATCACTGCAAGTCGTGTAATCGAAATGATTATGATGCGGAATAAGATTGCCGAACTTCAAGAAGATTTAAGAACTAAAAGGGAGTCCAAGGGAACTAACATCATCGGTCAGCATCTTAAAATGCAGGAGCTATTTAAAAAAATTGGAGTTATATCAAATACTCCGAATACAACAAATGTTTTAATCCTTGGAGAAACCGGAACAGGAAAGGAGTTAGTTGCGCGTGTAATTCATGAAAACGGTCCTCACTCAACTCAACCATTTCAAGCAATTAACTGCACAGTGCTGCCGGAAAATTTATTGGAAAGCGAATTATTCGGGCATGAGAAGGGAGCTTTTACCGGTGCCGATCACAAGAAACCCGGAAAATTTGAATTAGTCTGCGAAGGTACTTTGTTTCTTGATGAAATCGGCGACATGCCTGAAACTTTACAAAAAAAATTACTGCGGGTTATTCAAGAACGATCGTTTGAAAGATTGGGCGGAAACGAACAGATTAAATTAAACGCAAGAATAATTGCAG
>Ga0082335_1002114_pt1 | contig 38372 bp, 45 predicted proteins | sample Subgrocontami58m_FD_72375 | JGI IMG/M metagenome (GOLD analysis project Ga0082335, IMG submission 72375) | Subsurface groundwater microbial communities from S. Glens Falls, New York, USA - GMW37 contaminated, 5.8 m (SPADES assembly) (version 2) ...
GAGTATATTTCCTTAGCGGAGTTAACAGTGTAGCTACGTTTGCAGCTACAGTCGTGCCTTTTATTGCAGTTGTTATTTTAGTTGTTGTGGCTTTTGCGCTTATCTTCAGTTTCTTGGGGGCAGGAAAGAAAACAGAAACTAAAATTGAATTTCAATGCTTGCCATGGCAGCCGCCACTTGGAGGAGCAAAGTGCGGGGAGTGCGGAAAAGATGGAAGGGAATGCTCTAAATATATGTGTCAGAGTTTAGGACAGAGTTGTGGACTGGTAAATGAAGGCACTAACCAAGAGGCTTGTATCAATACAGGGGCGAACGATGTTCTGGCTCCAATTATTAGTCCTAATCCTAGTGTTTTACTGCCAGGCTATACTTATACTCAATCACAACAAGGACTTGAGTTGAGAGGACCTGGTGACGGACGCGTACCATACTTCACGCAAATACGCATAGGAATTAAAACAGATGAACGTGCACAATGTAAAGTGTCTAACGTGCACACTGCAAATTATGATGCGATGACAACGTACTTTAGCTCGTTCAAGGGATATTCAAGCAATCTCTTCATACAGAATCATACCGCGACGTTTTCTATTTTGAGCAATGAGGCAGTATTGAATGAACAAGAAATCGATGATGATTTTAAGGATGGAGAAAAATTCAACCCAGGAATATTTGCGCCTGACGCTAGTGGAAATGTGAATTTATACGTGCGATGCACTGACTTCGGAGGAAGAAAAAATGAAGGTGAATACGTTATTAGTTATAGTGTTTCTGCCGTGCCTGATAGAACCCCTCCGATTATTTCGAGCTTTGATCCTCCAAGCCCTGGATTTGCGAAGATTGATGCTACTGAGAAAAGCGTACGATTTTATACGAATGAGCCTGCTGAATGCCGATGGGCTGAGGATTCTAACACTGTGTATGATGCGATGACCACGAGCGCGACGTGCGCTACTGGACTTGCAGGAAGCACGTTGTTGGGCTCGCCTTGTAATGCTACTTTACCACTAGCCTTCACTGGAGATGATAAGACCTTTTACTTTAGATGCTCTGACATGCCGTGGGCAAATGATACGAACTTGAGAAACAAAAATAGTGAAAGTATTCCATATACTATTAAGAGAACACTCACTCCACTATTAATTGATTCAATAACTCCTAATGGGCAGAATATATTTACTAACGGCTTGCCTTTATTAGTTAATTTGAGTGCGACGACTAGAGGGGGAGCAGAGGGTTCTAGGTGGTGTGATTATAAATGGGGCACGACGAGCGTGCAATTCTTTGAGACGGGAACTGATGTGCACTTGCAGAGGAATATTATGATTGCCTCCGCAGGGAATTACACTATTCCAGTTCGATGTTATGATACGGCGGGTAATGAGGCATTCGGCAATTCTACATTTAGCGTCGATATTGATAATCTTGGTCCTCAAGTAACTAGGGTGTATAACTTGAACGGGCTGAATGTGATAACTAACGAGAAAGCAAAGTGCGCCTACTCTCTATCTAGTTGCAGCTTTAATTTTGTTAATGGAACGCTGATGAGCGGGAACGAACTTGTGCATACTTCATCATTCAATAACGGGCTAACGCACTACGTGATATGCAGGGATGTATTTGATAATGTTGGAGCGTGCACGCAAGTGGGCGCGGGGCAATTATAGGATGAAAATACGCAAAAGTTATAAAGAAACCCGCGTTAACGGAGTTATGGAAAAAAGAGGTCAAGTTACTATCTTCATTATTGTTGCTATTGTAATCGTGGCAGTCTTTTTGGCTTTTCTTGTTTACCCTAGAGTTAGGGTGCTTGTGAGTTCGGACGTGAATCCTTCAAGTTATTTGAAAGCGTGTCTTGAACCTGAACTTGAGGACACTCTTGGAGTGTTAGTTAATCATGGAGGGTATTACGAACCGACTAATTATGTTTTGTATAAAGGAGAAAAAATTCAGTACCTCTGCTACACGGCTGAAAATTATAAGCCTTGCATTGTGCAGCAGCCCTTGCTAGTGAGGCATGTTGAACAGGAGTTGAAGGCAAAACTTGGACCCAAAGCTAGGCAGTGTATGAACGACTTGAAGGTATTATATGAACAGAAAGGGTATCAAGTTAGCGGATTAAGCGGAGAGATTAATGTGAGTATCGTGCCTGATAAAATATTCATTCAATATGATACTTCTCTAATTGTCAGTAAGGAGCAGACGCAGACTTTCAGACAATTGGAAATATCCAAAGATAGCAAGATTTACGATTTGCTGCTGACTGCTACAAGTATTGTACAATTTGAGTCAACTTTAGGGGATTCAGAGACTTTATTATATGTGCAATTTTACCCTGACTTGATTATAGAAAAGCTCAAAAAGGAAGGAGATACTATATACACATTGAGGAACGTGGTGAGCGAGGATAAATTTACTTTTGCCACGCGCAGCTTGGTATGGCCTTCGGGCTATGGAGTAATACAAAATGGTTAATGATGAAAATAAGATAGTGAATAAAATATTAATTGATAATACGAGAGCGATAATGAGAAATAGATATGTATTAGGATTTATTTTGATGATATTGGGAGTTTTCTTATTTACTATTAATATTAATTTTAGTTCTGGAGAGGTGAGTGCTACGGTGTGCTGTGAGAAAACAACTAGCGGGGCATACTGCCAGAACGTGCCATCCAATGAGTGTGACCCTTCATCTAGGCAGGTGCCAACAAGTTGCGACTCCACTAGCTACTGTAAAGCTGGAACTTGTTATGACTCAAATGAAGGAACGTGCTTAGATAATACTCCTCAATTAGTGTGTAATGCTAACGACGGCATTTGGAGTGAAAATAGTCCAGCACAATGCGAGCTTGGATGCTGCATACTGGGAGATCAGGCTGCATTCGTTTCACTAGTAAGGTGCAAGAAGCTTTCAGCTTTTTTAGGATTGCAGGCGAATTTCGATAAAACTATTGGAAATGAAGTTGCGTGTGTTGCAAAAGTTCAGCAGCAGGATAGAGGAGCTTGCGTTTTTGAATCGGATTTTCAGAAAACGTGCAGGTTTACAACTAGAGGAGAGTGCGGGGCGATAAACAACAATGGAACAAACGCGGGAGCGTTTTACAAAGACAAGCTTTGCTCGGCTGAAGAACTTGGAACGATATGCGGGCCTTCCACAAAAACGGCATGTGCGCCTGGGAAAGATGAAGTTTACTTTTTAGATACGTGCGGGAATGCTGCTAATATTTACGATGCTTCGAAATATAGCGATAAAGATTACTGGACGAATGTTAAATTAAAAGGTGAGAGTTGTAATCCTTCAAGTGCAAATACTGCCAGTTCTTCGTGCGGGAACTGCAACTACCTTCAGGGAAGCTATTGCCGCGCGACTGATGTCTCTGGGGGAAAAACTAGCTATGGAGATAATATCTGCGCTGATTTGAATTGCATTGATGAAAACGGAGCAAAGAGAAAACATGGGGAAAGCTGGTGTATTTCTGATGATACTAAAAAAGTTGAGGGTGAGCAGAAAGTTGGGAGCAGATTTTATCGTCGCATCTGCATGAATAACCAAGTTGTTACAGAGCCTTGCGAGGATTTGCGGGCAGAGGAGTGTGTGGAAGATTCGATTGAAACCTCTAGTGGAAGTTTCTCTCAGGCTGCTTGTAGAGTGAATCGATGGCAGGATTGTATAGCTCAAACTGAAAAACAAGATTGCGAAAATACTGACAGAAGAGATTGTTTCTGGAAAGAGGGAGTCACATTAGGGAATGCAACAATCAATGGAGCTTGCCTTCCAAGAGTTGGACCTGGACTAGCATTCTGGAACAGCGAGGAGTCGAAAGTTGTTTGCGGTGCTGGAAACAAGCTTTGTGTGGTGAAATTCGAAAAGGGGCTGTTTGGAGGAGAGAAGTGCATTAGCAATTGCGAGTGCCTTGAGCCCGGCTGGGAAAAGGATTATGGAGAAGTGTGTTCTGCAATGGGAGATTGCGGTTCAAGTTTGAATTATGTGGGAAAGAAAGGATTCCGCGAAGGATTAAAGATATTGATTAATGGGGAACCTAAAGAAGAGGCTTGAGCATTTTTCTATTTTTAATCAAGGGGAAAATTTATATATCTCCTTTTAGAAGGTAAAATATGAAAAATAATCTAAAAGCAGGGCTTGTTGGATTGGTTATAGGGGCTTCCATTAGTGCTGGATTGAATGGGTGCGCGCCAGCCATTGGACTCAATGGGAAAGTATACACCCCACGTGAACTCACAGAAAAGATTGGGAGAGAATATTATCAAAAGAGAGAAGTTGATGTCGATGAATTTGGGAATAAACCTTCTAGCAGAGAAGGGATAGATGCGAGTTACTTGAGGAGATTAGCTAAATTAGACGAAAGGAATGCACATGATTTTATAATGGATGGCAACAGAGCTGTTCTTTTTTATGGAGAGGACAATGATTCTAGCTTTGAATTAATGCATTTCAGCTATGCTGCCGGCACAATAGATAATGCTAATTTTGGAATAGTTAAGGATGACAATAAAGAGTTGCTTTCAAAATATGGGATTAGAGTTGTGCCCACAATATTGCTCTTTAAGGATGGACAAGTTATTAGAGTGATTGATGATGCCGGAAAACAGGTTTGGTTTATGCCGAGAGATACAGACAGGGCAGAAAAAGTTAAGAGAGCAATCGAAAGCCAGTACGCAAAATAAGTGAATTATAGTCGAGACATAGAAAAACTTATATAATGGTTCGTGTTAAACATTTTATGCCTAGAAACAGAAAAGGATTGTCTGGTATGCTTGGAGCAGGGCTTATTGGAGTTTCTACTTTGGGCGGGTGCGTGAGCCTTGAAGACCAGCTTGCGCAGGGAAAGATAGATCAAGCTCAATATCGAGCAGGAAAGCAGCGACAGAATGCTCAGATGACCTCTCTTTTTGGAGGATTGTTAGGGGGACTCGGTGCACAAAGGGGCCAACCTGGAGCAGTCTTTTTAGGGCAGGCTATTTCTGCACACGGCGCTGCGGAGGCAGGAGGAAGCGAGGTGAATGTTTATAATGCTCCGCAAGCACAACCATCTTATACACCTCAACCTCAGCAAGTAATTCAAACAGAACCATTGAACAATCCTAACAATGGACCTCACTCTTTTTATCATTCGCGCTTCGGCGAAATAATTGTTGGGACATGCAATTATGTCTTTGACAAAAATAATAATCGCCGTGAGGACTATCCTGCAGAGTTTAATGGGTTAAAAGACCGCTTCTGGGCTAATGAAAAAATCACAGTTAAGATGGGTTCTCCTTCGTTGATACCTGATTTGTCCTTCAAGCTGATGGATGGAAACGGAAGTATGGTTGATAGTTTTTCCAATAAAGATGAAGGAGTTAATGAGGCCTATGGAATACAGCGAATTTATAATGTTGATTCTAATTGTAACATACAATTAAATCGCGGGGATTATCATGCTTTATGGTATTCTGGGAGCGAGCTGCTTGCACAGTGGCAATTTAAGGTAGGCGGCGAGCTTGTTAAATAGATTAGAGACAGCAAAGAATACTTTAATGAGGGCTGGAGCAATAGGCAGTGTTCTTCTTTCAACTAGTGGATGTGCAGACCCTGTTCTTCCTGCAAGAGAATATGTTGCAAGTCAGGAAAGATTGAATCAACAACCGGATTCCTCTGGAGTAAGACCTACTAGTTCTGGCCTTGTTGATACTGGATTTGCTGGGGAAGTCGCAGAGCTTAATTCAAATAACTTTTACGATTTTGCAGAGAGGGGAAATCGCGTGGTTTTATTTTGGAAAGACACAGGACCTTATGGTTATGCTAATGCTTACAGGCTTGCTGTGTCTGAATTTAGCAAGGCTGCTGAAGAAATAAAATATGCTAATTTTGGAAGAATAGACGTTGCTGCAAATAATGGAATAGAGAGCGCGTTCAACGTAAGATTGCAGTATGGGTACATACCGGAAGTGCTTTACCTCAAGGACGGGAAGACCATAGAAAGCAGCTCTGTTTTTTCTAGATTTTTAGATTTCTCTACTATCCAAGATAATGTGGCAAATAAATGTAAAAGATTTTACCTTCGCAATGACAATTGAGAGAAGGATAAAATGACCTTGATAGATAGATTAGTTAGATCTGGGTTAATAGCAAGCACTTTTCTTTCAGGATGCGCTTTGAATAACAACAGGGCAGGAGATTATTCTGAATCTCAAAGATCTCCCAATATAAGTAAGGGAGTTCCTGATTCTATGGGGAATATGCCGACTGGCAGAGAATTTGGACAAGACCACAGATTCAATTTTGTTGAACTAAATAATGATCAGTTCTATGATTTTATAGGAGAAGGGAGAAGAGTTGTCCTGTTTTATGCCGATTGGGCAGGACCTTGCAAAAAAGTTATGCCTGAATTCGAAAAGGTTGCCCGTGAAATATCAGACGTTTATTTTGGCAAAGTCAATATAGATAATTGCAAAGACCTGGCTTCAAAATTTTCAATCGGTGCTATTCCGAGAACATTATTATTTGAGGAAGGAAGAGAAATTAAAGCATATAGTGGGTTTATGAGTGCGGACTTGATTTATCGTCGTATGGGCGAGGCATTTAAATAGTCCTAATCTCAATAAAAATTATGAAAAATAGCATAAGAAGTGGGCTTGTAGGAATGCTTGCGGCTGCATTTATACCTGGATGTGTCGCAATGATACCTGTTAGACCTGCTCCACAAGCTGAATCTTACCAAAAACTTGAGAGAAATGCAGATGCTGCGGGAAACCTCCCTGCTGGACGAGAAAACGTTGATGGAAGATATGCTGGAAGAGTTGTTGAATTAACTGAAGATAATTTGAAAGATTTTGTAGATAAAGGGAATCGCGTGGTTTTACTTTACAATGAAAATAGAGAATCAAAAATAGAACTTTATAGTTTTTCGCGGGTAGCACAAAATTCTCCAAATATAAACTTTGGCCAAATTAGCCAGCAAAATCATAGAAAGACTTTTAGTAACCCTCCATTTATTCTTTTCTTCAAAGATGGAAAAGGAGTTGGTGCAACCAAGAACTATTTTTTATTTTCAGCAGAAAAACGATTTGAAGAAACTATGAACCTTATAAATAAGTACTATCCTGCCCAGAGATAATACTCCAGATTTACACTTGAAGGTATGTTTAAGCCATATCTCTCTCCTCATAATATTTATAAGTAAAGTTCTTCTCTAACTTGTATGCAAAAGAGAGGACGTGTGTTTTTTAAGACAGTTGGATATGGTGAAATAAGCCTGTTTGTTTTGAGTGTTTTTGCGTTTGGTTTCATTGTTGGGGAGACGGAACGCGTAGCTGCAGAAGATTATTGGTTTATAATGAATTGGCAAGGGGAAAAAATCATTCAGAAATCTTCTATATCAGCTCTTACTTCGGAACAACTTGCATCAGGACAATATTTTACTAGTTTTGATGCAGCAAAACAGACCCTTCAAGGAATAGATACTGCGCCGTTAAGTGCTGGCTTTGGATATCAAGATCAAAATTCTCCTGGAAGTTCTCTTCAGACTGCAGGTGGGACCCCCGGTCCATCTGGCCAAAGTCCTGATACATTGAAGGGATTGGGGCTGGCAGAGATATCAAAAAGCACACTTACTGAATGGACTGTTAGCGAAGGAAATCTTGCACTTCAAAATGGACAGAAGTTGATTGGTGTTCAGAAAGTTGTTAGTCCTGAAGGGGTTGTTTCTCATAGGGGCGTGCTTCCTAGCGGCGAAGCCTTGGATATTCCTGAAAGCACTTTTAATGATGCATTTAATTCTCCAGGAGTAGACTTATCACTTAAAGGAGAGAAAGTAACCGAAATTTTAAGTTTCAAATTTACTGGAGGTTGGGGATATCTTGTTGAAGGGTTACAATGGTCTTTACTCGTTGTAGGAGCTATACAACTTATTGGTCCTCTTCTAGGTTTGGACGAGAAGTTAACGAACGCTTTGAGTGCGGCAGCGTTTGCTGGTATTATGACTTATGAAGGAATTTTATCATTGACTCAGCAAAACTTTGGAGCTATACTGGCGAAAGATAATCTTCTTGTCCAGTATGCCGGACCTATTGGTATTGGAGTTGCCGTCGTGGTTTTTGTGATGTTATACAAAAAAGAGGCGAAAAAAGTTGTTGAACTGCAATGTTTGCCATGGGAAGCTCCTCTTGGAGGGGCTGATTGTGAGAAATGCAATCAAGATCCTCTCAAACCTTGTTCTGAATATAGATGCAAGAGCCTTGGACAAGCATGCGAGCTTGTGAACAAGGGAAGCGTGGAAGAAAGATGCACCTGGGTTTCTAGAAATGATGTTAATTCGCCGACTATAACTCCTTGGGGGAGTGCTTTGAGTGCAGGGCATAAATATACTGACATGCAGGGACGTCCGCCATCAAGAGGAACGCGTGTAGTTAGGAGTGATGCGAGCGACGGATGCATCAAGCCATTTACTCCGCTTGAGTTTGGAGTCATTCTGAACGAGCCAAGCCAATGCAAGATTGATACTTTAGGGAATAAGACTTTCGATGAGATGCAATATTATTTTGGAGAGACTAACTTGTATAGATATAATCACACACAATCGCTGCGATTGCCTTCTCCTTCATCAGTAAATGCCGAGGGTCCTGAAGTTCCAAACGAGGGAGCATATAACTTTTACGTGAGATGCAGAGACGCGAATGGGAATGTTAATGATGATGAATTTGTCTTCAATTTATGCGTTGATAAAAGCCCTGACACGACTCCTCCTGTAATTGAAAGCACTTCAATTGTTTCAGGAAGCCCTGTAACTTTTGGTGCTGAAGAGATTAATATTACTGCTTACGTGAACGAACCTGCAGATTGCCGATGGAGTATTCAGGATAAAACCTATAACTTGATGGAAAACAACATGTCATGCTCGGAGCATGTTTATGAACAAAACGCGAAACAACTTTATCCATGTTCTACAAAACTAACAGGAGTGAAGGATAATTTTGATAATGCCTTCTTCTTTAGGTGCAAAGACCAGCCTCTAAAGCCGGAGAACGAGAGAAATGTTAATCAGGAAAGTTATCGATTTACATTGAAAGGGACGCAGCCTCTGAATATACTGAATGCAGGACCAACTGAGACATCCACTGGAAGCACTTCTATTATACCTGTGAATTTGAGTGTTACGACTGATGATGGAGCTGATGAAGGCATAGCAACTTGCTTCTTCAGTCCTACGGGTAATCCAGATAGTTACATAAAGATGTTTGAGACTAACAATTATCAACACAAGCAGATTTTAACTTTAAGCTCGGGCAATTATAATTATTTCTTTAGATGCGTTGATGATGGAGGAAACGCAGCGACGGCAAATATAAGCTTCAATGTTTTTGTGGATAGGAACGCGCCTGCTATAACGAGAGTGTATAAGGAAGGAGTTGATGCTCTCAAGCTTGTGACTAATGAGAAAGCCACGTGCATGTATTCAATCACAAGCTGCAACTTTGTGTTTGATGAAGGGGTTAGAATGCTGTGGCTTGATACTAAATTACAGACGACGCATGCAGCTCAATGGAAAGCAAGCCAGACATATTACATTAAGTGTAGAGATGATTATGGGAATGAACCTAGTCCGAACGCGTGCTCGGTGATTGCGAGTGCGAGCACGGTTCTTTAAACAGAATTATTTCCCTTCCAATTCTAATTTAAGTTCATTAAGAAATTTTTTTAAAAATTCTGTTCTTCTTTGGGCAATTTTCCTTGCTTTTTTTGTATGCATTCTATCTATGACTTTGAACAGTCTTTCGTAGAATAAATCTAAGGCAAAACTCATTTCATTGGGCTTTCGATTTTCGCAAAATGGATCCTCAGGGTTATAAAAAGGTCTTTTCATCTGTCCAGTTGATGAATAGGTCCTCATTATTGATATTGCTCCTGTTGCTTCTAATCCGTCAGCATCCTGAACAATTTTTGATTCTAATAATTCTGGAACAATACCTTTGGTGAATGAACATTCAAAGATACAGGTTTTTACTTTTTCTATTTTATCCTTGGGAAAACTAGAGATTTCATTTAAGATTTTTTCAGCAGCTTCTGCGCTTTCTTCCTGCGATTTGTGTTTATCCGGGTGATCTTTGGAGTACACAACTAGGTCATGGAATAAAGCTGCTGGAACGATAATATCTAAATCAGCATTTTCTCCTTTTGCAATTATTTCTGCATTTGATAGAACCCTTGATGCATGCTCAAAATCATGCGAAACATCATCTTTTGAAATTCTTTCTTTCGCAATTCTGATTAGTTGATTTTTTAGTGCTGTATCCATATAGGTTTAGACTATAAATTGTTTAAATAATTTTGCCTATTAACTAGTGTTTGGAAAGCGATAATTTCGCGCAGCGAAACCTTTAATTATCAAGTTTCCATGAAAAGGTATGCGAGGAAAAAAAGGGTTTGAGCTTTCATTCAGTGTTATCTTTTCTATTATCGTGATTGCGGCTATTTTGGCTGTTGCGTTTTACACGATAGGGTATTTTTTGAAACTTAAAAACTGCACTGAACTTGGGTTGTATGCTAGGGATTTTCAGAGCAAGATTGATGATGCATGGAATGCAGACAGCGTGAACGATTTATTTACAGGATTTGTTCCTAGCGGGGTTGATGAGGTGTGCGTCGGTGATTTAGAGGAGGCAGGTATTGGGACTAGAGATAGTGCACTAAAGAGATTTCAGGGGACGGGGGCGAACTTGTTCTATTATCCTGTTCCTAGCTCTTGTGACTTGAGATATGGAAAGCTTGAGCATGTACAATTTCCATCATTTACATGTGTTGAAGTTATTGAAGGAAAAGCAGGCTTCAAAATTGTAAAAGGAAGCTATGATAATCTTGTTTTTGTGTGTGCTGGAAATGCTACTTCTTGCGGCACAAGTGTTACTGGACCTAATTTAGGACAGAATCAAAACTCGAATAATCAAAATTCAAACTCGAACAATCAGAATAACCCGCAGAATTTAAACTCGAACGTGCAAGTGACAGAAGCACAATGCAGTAAGACTCATAATGATGGAACATGTGGAGGACTATGGGCTTTAGGCGACGACTCGAATAACAATCAAGCTTATAAAGAACAATGCTGTGGATACGGACAAGGATGGTGCTGTTGAAATGAATAGTAAGAAAATATTCGCAGGTTTCTTTATCTTATCAATTATTATTTCGCTTTCTATCGTTAGTGGAATAACAAAACAGCAAACTGAGAACGTTTTGAGGGTTGAACTTAAAAAATATCTGGATGATAAAGAGAATATTTTAAACATAAACGATTTGAGGGGATTGATTGCTTTCCATGTTAGTATGCCTGCAACTGGAGAGGTTAGTTTAGATTCAAGTGGATTGTCTGAACAAGTCAAAACTATGCTGCTTCTTTCAATATCGAATGGGAATGCAAATAATAACAATAATGGAATTGTGGGTCCTGAAGTGCCTTTATTGAAGGGGAGGCCTAATGGGGCTTGGTGCGAACGCGATGATGTATGCGGGAGTAGGAATTGTTCTGACAATTGGAATGTTTGCTCGCCAAACTCGAATCTTAATGCTAATACCTTGAAAGCTTACGATGAAACATGCTCAATAAACGAAGAGTGCAAAACAGGAAGATGCTTCGGAGGAAGTTCAAAGATATGCAAGGCCAAGCCTTGTACTAGAAATGATCAGTGTGAATCGGGGTCTTGTCTTAGTTATCCTTCATCAGGGATATGGGGAATTAGTTACAATAGTTTAACCTCGAGTTATTCCTGGTATGAAAACAAGGATATGAAAGTTATCTCGTTTGGATCGTGCAACTGGCATGATGGGGCTATAGGATACTAACGCAAGATTTATAGACGAGATTTTACTTAATTAAAGATGATTAAGAGGGTGTTATTTGTGTGCAAGTATAATCGCTTTAGAAGCAAAATAGCAGAGATACTTTTCAAAAAATATAATCAAAATAAATTATATGAAGCAAGAAGTGCAGGAGTAATAAAGGGAGCTTATCCTTTGGATGATAAAGAGGTTAGTGTGGCTAAAGAAATGGGAATTAATCTTAAGGGTAGACCTCAAGGGTTGAGCAATGATTTGCTTATTTGGCAAGACATCATAATAGTTGTAGCTGATGATGTTCCAGCCGTATTATTCAAGGAAAATAAAAAATATGGCAAAAAACTGATTATTTGGAAAGTACCTGATTTTAAACATGGTAAAAAACAAGAGATTAAAAAAATAATAAATTCAATTGAAGATTATGTAATTAAATTTTCCAAGCAACTAAAATGAACAAAAAGGGGTTTGAATTCAGTTTTGCCTGGCTGTTTGCTCTTTTTGTCGGAGTGGCGATTATTTTTCTTGCTATTTATGCTGCCAGTAGTTTTCTGAAAACAGGTTCTGAAGAACATACGTCGAAAGTTGCTGCGGAACTCGGCGTGCTTTTGAATCCCATTGGAACAAATCTCGAGAGCAGTAAACGTTACTCTCTTACTTTGCCTGAAGAGACACGAATTTTTAATGAATGCGTCGAGGAAGGGACGTTTGGATTGCAGAGATTGAGCGTTAGCACTCTGAGCGGGCTTGGAGAAGCTTGGCCCAAGCCTGGAGTGCCAGCTAGTTTTGCCGATAAATATGTTTTTTCCTCAGATGTTGTGCAGGGTAAAGAACTGGAGTTATTTGTAAAACCTCTCTATATCCCTTATAAAGTGGGAGACCTCATTATTTTGTATGCCTCTCCCCTTTGTTTTGTAGCTCCCCCGAATTGGGTTGAGGATGAAATAAGCGCTGCTGGGGCGAGATATGTTAACATAACCTCAAACTATAGTGACTGCCCGCGGGAAAGCATCTCTGTTTGTTTTGCTGGAGGAAATTGTAATGTTACAGTTATTATGGAAGATGATAGGAGCGGGAGGGTTATGAAGAGGGGGCAGCCACTATTTTTTTACGACTCGCTGCTTTACGGAGCAATTGTTAGTGATAAAAAACAGTATGATTGTCAGGTAATGCGTTTGAGAAAACGTGCGGGTGAAATCGCGCGTTTATACCTGGGTAAAACAGAGCTTTTGAGTGCACAGGGATGCTCAAGCGGACTGGAAATTGACTTGAGAAATTATGCTGAACACCTTGCCACTTCAACTAGCACGTTATCTTCACTAATATATGAATCTAAATTACTTGGAGAAAACAATGAAAAACTCTCTTGCAAACTCTTCTAGAGGACAGCTGAAAATTCAGCAGATGGCTTTTGTACTTGTAGCTTTCATGATTTTGCTCGGGCTTGTGGCTGTTTTTTTTGTTTCAATCAGAACAAGCACATTAAGAAGCGATGCAGGGACAATAAAACAGGAGAATGCTCAAGAACTTGTGCGCAAACTCTCGGGAACGCCTGAATTTGCGTGGACTGGAGATGACTGCGCGTCGTGCGTTGATTTTGATAAAGTAATGGCTTTGAGAAATCGGACTTCATATCAGAATTTTTGGGGGAATTCAATCTCTCTTGTGCAGGTAAAACGCATCTATCCTTTGTTTGGAAATGAAGATGACGAGTGTACTTTGGGGAACTATCCTAACTGCGGGAAAGTTACTTTGATTGATAGAAAGAAAAGTTATACAAGCCAAGATGCGTTTGTTGCGCTTTGCCATTTCGAGCCGCAGGGAGCTTATACGAAATGTGAATTGGGGAAAATAGTCTTAGGGGTGACTGGGGAATGAAAAACACAAGAGGACAAGAGGAGATTGTTGGATTTGTAGCTGTGGTTGTCCTTATAGCCGTGGTTGCGCTTGTGTTTTTAGCGTTTAGTTTGCGAAGCCCAATAGAAAAGCGCGAGAGCGTTACTATCGCGCAATTTCTTGAAAGTGCGCAGGAGTATACAACTGAGTGTGCCTTGAGATTTGTGCCTGATTATGCACGATTAGAAGAGTTATTTGGTGCATGCCGTGAGGGCAAGACATGCGTAAACGGAGAAGATACTTGCGATGTCCTTAACCAGACTGTAAAAGCGCTCGTTGAAGCGGGACTCAGACCTGGAGCGGATAGGCCTCTTAAAGGGTATGAATTTCAGGCTGTTTATCTTGCTAATGTGAGTTTAGAAGGGGGAGAAGCAATTATTCCTCCTTTAAGATTTGGGAATTGCTCTTCTAGTTTAGTGCAGAGGGGGGTAAGTGATTTCAGGCCGTCTGGAACTGGAGCTATAAGGATTACCCTGGAAACTTGCTAGATTTTTATTTCTATTTTGATTGTGTCTATAACTACTTGGGGTTTTAAACGGGAGCGCTTGCCTGTCTTTTGCGCGATTAAGTCTACGAAGCCGAAGCGCTCCAGCAACTTGAGGTCGTCATTTACAGACTTGAAATCTCTTCCCAGAACTTTCGCTAGGGCGTAGATTGAATCTGGAGATTTTGTTTTTATAGCGTGCAATATACGCGCTTTTTCATTCGATAAAACCTGACGGAGAGCAGCTAGACCCTCAAAGTCATACACATCCTCCTCTCCGTAGAATTTTCTGAAAAATGTTGCAAATGTGCCTTTATCTCCTACAATAGTTATCTCTCGGGTCTTTGATTTTACGGCCATGGTATATAGTGGTATCCTACTTATACATGTTGAATATATCTTATCTATATATATGTTTTGGTTCTAATATATTATAAAATACCCCTATATATGATTTTTTGTGCTAATTGGATTGAGCTATAGAAAGCTAGAAGAGTGTTTTTCTATATAGTGGCATCGGAAGCTTTATAAAGCCTTTGGGGCAAATCGAGGATAACACTACTAGAATACCACTCGATTACACAAAGCTTTTTAAAGGCGCAATGAGATAAGGTATAACTCTGGAAGCAGAGTACCGCATGTCTTTAGAGACATGTCAGACGCGCCTGCATATTAAATTGCGGCGTCCTCTATGAGGGGTCCTTTGGACCGTCAAAGGTACAAAGCTGAAAGGAGGTTGAAAAAGAATGTTTAATTTTAAAAAGATTGCGTCAGTTGCTGTATCTACACTTATGACAGGAGCTACCGTAGCACTTGCTGCTGCGGCTAATTATCCTGCGCCCTTCGTACAAGGAGGCGTAGCTAATGTTGCTATTGTTACAGGTGAATTTGCAACAGCTGATGCTGCGGCTTCAACGGCTTTAAGCTCAGATTTGAGCGCGGCTTTTGTAGCACAAGGTGGAACTACGTCAACGGGTACAACAATTACTGGGGAAAACTATGAGCTATTTACTGGCTCATCTCCGCTATTGTTGAACTCGTCATTGAACGCAGTACGACAAACTCTTAGTTCAGGCCATCTGCCAACTGTTTTGAAAGATGGATCTTTTGAGACTACAACTAACATTGATTACACTCAAAGGATTGAATTAGGACCAAAACCATTCCTTGAATTCAAGGCGCAACCAACAAGTAGTTTTGACCCACAGTTGGGCTTCTCTATGGATACATCGCCTACTGCAAATTATGTCTATAACGCAACAGTAAGCTTTGCTTCTGACGTTAACTTCACGCATGCAGATTCTGAGGGTGAAACCATAGAACTCTTCGGCAAGAAGTATACTGTCGGAGGAGCAACGACATCTACTAAACTGATTTTATTGCGATCATCTCAAACAGCTAGTTTGAGCAATGTTGCAAAATCAACTTCAGTTACTGTTGATGGCAAAGCCTACACAGTAGAGCTTGTTTCGGCATCTGACGCAGATGCTAGAATCAAAGTTACTGATAGTGGAGGAATCAGCGATGAGAAAACTATCGCTGAAGATGCCTCAAAAACTATCAGAAGCATTGAAATTGGAGTAACTTATGCTGATGAAAAAGGCGATGGTTCTTATCAGGCCTCTTTAATCATAGGTGCCTCTCGTATTACATTACAAGACGGCAGCGCGGTTAAATTTGGAACTGAAGAAGATACAATTGATGGAACTCAGGTAGAATTCTACCAAAACAACGGAAGCGCACTTACTGGACCAGTTAGTGGATTGGGTAAGATGACAGTTGCAGTTGCTGCAAAAAACAGCGATAACGACGTTATAACACCTGGATTGACATTGATTGATCCTGTCTGGGAAAGTTTCAAGATACAGTTTACTGGAATAAACATACCTCGAACAAGCGAAGACAGAGAACTCATTGAAATCAAGAACTCTGGTTCTGATAAGATGCAAGTCAAGTTTCTGAGTCATGATGGCACAGAAGCTAAAACTATCAACTGGGTTTACAACGCAACGACTTCGCAAGGTCTTAACTTAACGGCTAGCGGTTCAGAACAGGGCGGTGGAGCAATAACAGGTGTTGGCGCAGGAAGCGTAGCAGACTTAGCAGACAATGATGGAAAGAGAATTATTGTCACTGAGATGGGCGCAGCAAACCGTTCAGAATATGTTGTCCTTCCTAATACAAAGCAGGAAGGAGGATTATACAAAGTTGCTTCTGTCTACAACGCAACAACAGGTTATGTTGATGACTATGTTGAGCTTAAAAATGAGTTCACTGGAAAAACTGAGAAGTATTATGCAACTGGCCACGGTACTATCACAGGTGTAACCCTTCAGGGTAAAACCTACACGATTACTTATAGTGGTGATGCAGCGTCTTCTTCAGATGCACGCCAAATTCGCGTGGATTATGATGAGTCTAGCACAACTACTCAAGCGATTGTGTTTCCAACGATAGGTACAGATAAAGGAGCGAAGGTTATGTTCTATGAACCTACTTTCATTAATCTCCTTAATTGGGATAATACTGGCTTCGCTGGTACTACAACTGGTAACCTATCCAGCATCTCTATTGATGATGGTGACGGATACACTTCGATTACTGTCGCTAAGAGTAAGCCCGGCGTATTTGGAGATGCTTCTTATAACTTTACTTTCGGTAGTGGAAGTACAGTTACAATAAACACTTCTGTACAGGCAACATCGGGAGCAAACATGACAGGAGGTTCTATAGGCCTGCTTACGTTTAACATAACGGGGGCTGCCATAAACGGAACAGCACTCTTGCGTTTAGCAAGACCTGACACTGGAGCTCTAATCAATACACCTGCAATTGTTCTCTTTGAAGAGAAGGACGATGCAAGCAACTATCAAGCCACTGTTTTCACTATGGACGCAGGGTATGATGGAAGCGATGGAGGTATTGGTGTTGGTGAAGGAATCAGAACATGGAGTGGAGACACTTCAAACGAGGAAGTGCAGCTTGAAGTTAACGATAAGTTGTATGAGGAAATGGACATCTGGGGTACAATTGTTACCTTGGACAAGTCTGACTCAGACCAAGTTACCGCTAAAGTTTCGTATCCTGACGATCAAGTCATAGCCATGATCTATGCAGCAGAATCAGAGGCCACATCTTCAGGTAACACTGGAGCATTGGGCAATATTGTTGTAAGCGATAGCCAAGTGAGCACGGTTGCAGCCAAGAACTTAATTGTGCTTGGAGGAAGCTGTGTCAACACGGCAGCTAGAAAGCTTATCGACAGCACAGCAACATCACCTATCTGCGGAAGCGGATGGACTGATAAAACTGGAGCTGGATCTGGAGAATTCCTGATCAAGTCATATGATTCGCCATGGTCAGCAGGAAAGGTTGCTTTACTCGTAGCAGGCTGGGAAACTGAAGATACTTCCAACGCAGCAAATGCACTGAAGGGACAGAAACCTGATGTGGCTGTAGGAATGTCTTACAAAGGCTCAACTGCAACTAGTCTAACGCCTATCGTCGCGTAAATATAGTTTTTTACTTTTATTTTTTTTCTTTCTTTTTTTATCTCTTGGCGATAGCTCTGCCTAATGGGTTTTAAATTAAATCGAGACTGAAAGAAAGATTTTTAATGCCTTAAAAGATAAGTATTCATGAGAAAGCTTGAAACAGATTTTGAACGTGAGAAACGGGGTAAGCGCAACCGCCTTATACTGGGAATTATGCTTGTGATACTCATGCTGGGAAGCACAGCAGGGTATGCATTCTCTCTTATAGGGGGAGATGATACTGGTAATCAGGTAAAATCTCCAGGAGAGCCTTATTATGACGGCTCCTCGTGGATTGTTGAAAAAAATGGAAATGTGTTTTCGTTTCAATATGGACCTGACGAGGTTAAAGATGTTGTTATAGATGTTAATCTAGTTTTATCTGATTACGCAGGAAAACCAGTGTATATTGTGGGCGAAAATAACGAGATTGCTGGAGAAATAAGCAGATTCATGCAGTATTATGCTTCCCGCATACAGAAAGCCTGCTATGGTCCGTGTGACGTGCCTGACTTGCCTGAAAAAACCTGTTCTGATAACTTGATAATCTGGAATGATTCGGATGCAAATTCAGTCAGGCAAGAGGAGAAATGCATTTTTATCGAGGGTGACGTGAGAGCTGCAGATGCTTTTCTGTATCGTCTGCTGGGCATTTATAGTGATGGAAATTAGTTTTCGGACTTATTAGTTTTCCACCCCTATCTATGAAATGAAATGAGGCTTTCCGATTATTAATTTCCTTTCATATAATGCGAGAAAAGCTTTAAAAATGGCATGTGCTTGAACGGGATATGGCTAAAAAACTAACTGGAAAAACTGAAAAGAAACTTGAGCACCAGCTCCTGTGGGTTGTAGGATTTGTGGTGTTTTTGATAGTGCTTTACTTCGCCGCGAATGCTTTTTTCAAATACTTGAATGGGTTTGACTATGAAGGAATGCATTTTACCAAAGAGAAATATGGAGACAAGCCAGTATATCATCATTATTACTATTACAAACAGCCTGGCAGCAACGGAGGAGTTATTCAGTATAACCTCTATCTTTTACAAGATCCTAGAACGAACAACATAACTTTTGAAGGGGATTCAATTTTTTTCAATAGGACAATTTTATATGTTGGAATTGACAGCAGCTACCCAGAATATTGCCGTGATAATAGTGCTGCGGTTGTTGATATGACTAGCTTCCTGCGCGGGAATAATTTCATTGTGGAAATTGGGCTGGGTAACAAGACTCTTGCGAGGGAAAAAGGGATGACGCATGTTGCGTGCGGAATTAACAAAGCATGGGAGGTTGTTGAGTTTATTGCAGGGAATGAAACAGGCGTCAAGGTTAACGGGAATTGTCATCAGATTATTGTAGGTCCTGAATGTAGAGTTCAGGATGCTGTCGAAAAGTTCAAGGTAAGAGCTATTATTGATTCACGCCTTGCCTCTGAATCTTGATCTTGCAATCTCTATAGCAATTGGCACTATTGAAATTATTATAATAAGCAAGATTACTATCGTGAGGTTTTCCTTTACCAAAGGTATGCTTCCGAAGAAGTATCCTGCAAGAACAAATAAAAATACCCACACGCACCCTCCAATTATATTGAAAGTGAGGAATTTTGGATAATGCATTTTTCCTATGCCTGCTACAAATGGGGCAAAAGTTCTTATAATTGGAACAAAACGAGAGAGAATTATTGTTTTGCCCCCATATTTTCTGTAAAACTCTTTTGTCTTCTCAAGATAGAGTGGATTGATTAGGCGAGATGAAGATAACTTGCTTCCGAAAAAGCTCCCTATGGCATAATTAAGTGTGTCGCCGAGTATTGCTGCAGCAGAGAGGAGAGTGAGCAGTAAAACTAGACTCAAAGAACTTTGGGCGGCAAATGCACCGACGACAAAAAGCAGCGAATCTCCCGGCAGGAAAGGAGTAATAACTAGGCCTGTTTCCAGAAATATTATGGCAAAAAGTATAATGTAAGTTAACAGCCCATAGTTTTCTATAAGAAGACCAATGTAACTATCAAGATGCAATATTCCGTTTATTATATTAGCTAGCATTGCTTTTTTAGTTTTTAGAGCTATTTAACTTCTTTTATTCAATGAGATTTTATAAAGATGCTAATTCTTTTTTGTTACTTCGACAACAAGCTTGCGCAGGTCAGTATACAAAGGAACGCTCTTGATGCGGAAAATCAGTGCGTTTGCAAACCAAATGCCTACAACTAGGGCAGTACTTCCGAAGTACCATGTTGCAATGTGAGCTATGTCGAAGTATTGATAACCCTTCACAAGTAACACTCCGAAAATAACAATCCTTGCAATGTTGAAGACTAAAAATGCCAAGGCGAGAAAGAAAAGACTTGGTATTCTTTTCTTTAAGCTCATGGGAGTGGTTAGATTTAGTATAAGCAGAAGGAAATATGCAGACCCAGCTATACATGCAGGTATGAGTTCAGCATAATACCCTCCAAAGAATAAAACTGTTGGTGAAACCAAGCGTGCTTCGTATAGCCCATGAAGCACTTCATAAACAGGATAGATTGTTAGAGGAGTGAAGATTGTATAGAATAGCCCTTCGGTGCCAAGAGCGAGATTAAGAATTCCTATACCCAAGAGAAGGGCATAACGTATGACAAGTGAAGTAGTGCTAGATATATTCATTCCTGCTTAAAGGAAGAATGGTTAAAAAACTTGCTTGTGCTCGCTATGGATTGTGATAGGATTACTTGCGGGAGGCAAGGCGTACAGCGACCACGATTATCAGGACAATCAAGACAAGGTTGATTATTCCTATAACCCAGAAGATTCCATTGCTTCCTGAGAAAAGCGAGAAGCCTGATTGCTTTTCCGCGAATTCTACTTCAACTTCCTGAGTTTCAACATCTCCATCAGATTCGGACTGAAGAGTGAATGATTGTATTCCACTTGCGTCATCTTTTGCATTTAACGTAATGGTTATTGTTTTGCTCTCACCAGCATCAAGAGTTGCTGAAGCAGGAGATATATCGACAGAGCTTGCCCAAGACTGATAACCAAGAGCATCGAAACTGAAGGACTGAGTTTGAGAACCTTCATTTTTAATGACTGCGCTGACCGTTAACTCGCTGCCCGCAATAGGATCTGAGTCAAGAGTATAAGTGATAGAGACTCCTGCGGCACTAGAACCTGTGCAGCCTATCAACTTCAGACTGGAATCTGATGAGAAGAAAGGTCCAGATTGACCATCATCGTAGAAGGCTTTGAATTCAATTGGATAATCCCCGTTCTTTGCTGTGCTTGGAATAGTGAATGTGAAAGATGCGTCTTGAGAGTCATCTTCTTTAATGCCATTTCTTATGTCAACTTCCTGATTCAATCCGAGTGCAGCGTTTCTTATAGTGACTCTTACTTGCTCTTGATCTCCATCTCCGATGTTGTATGCTGTGAATGAGCCTGAACCTAGTTCATTACATACAAGCTCGCTAGGGAACACTATTTTATCAATAACAATCATCTTATCATCGTCGCTCTCTCTTTCTACAGTAACAGACTGGCCGTTTGCGTCATCTGCACATTCTTTTGATTCTCCTACCCCGCTGGATTTGCTGTATGCTTTAGCTGTTAGTCTATAGTTATCAATATTGAAATCCGCTGGAACCTTGAACCTGAATGTTGCTGTCTCGGAGTCTCCGTCTTTTATGCTGCCAAGGCTCTTTCGGTCTTCGTCAGAGTCTTCGAAATCCATATTTCGTATCTTGTCATTGCCCAAGTTATCAAATAAGCCAATATCTACATAAACGCTTTTCATGCTTATGTCGTTGTTATTATTGTCGACATCTACTTTGACTTCTATAGTATCTAGAAGTGTCCAGCTTTCGTCATCTCCGTTTCCTTCATTATCCATGCTGACCTCAGTGATTGTCAGGTTTGCGCCCTGTTGTCCTGAACTACAGAATGTCTTGCGGAAGATAAAATTAGAAGTTCCCAGAACTTGGCCTGATACACTACCTTGACGTGCGTTTACTGTCAGTATGTTGTCTCCGAATCTTAAGTTAGAGACAGAGGTAGGATAAAGGGTGATTACACCAGTCGTTGGATAAACGGAGTTTGCTGCAATTGAGGAGATTAAGTTAGAAGGTAAAAAGCTGGCTAAGATTATATTATTAACGCTTGTAGCTTCCAAGAATAAATTGCTAAGTGCTGTTTGGCCCGTGTTAGTTAGAGTAAGGGTTGCATTCTGCTTGAAGTTCATTGGCTGCACTTGGGAGATTGTAAGTGTGGATTGTGAAATTGCGGTGCCTTCTATAGCTATATTGTCTGCTCTGCAAAATTCATTTTGCGCATCTGTTAAGCATGTGAATTTTACTCTGAAAGTTGCATTGTTATTTGCAGAGGTTCCTAAATCGAAACTTTTACTGACAAAATTTGGATCGCTTGCATAGGCATTAGCGCCTGTTTCTTCTAAGAGATTGTAATTTACTCCATCAACAGACCATGAGACATTAAATTCATCTGAAAGTTCAAGACCAGTGCCACTGACCTCTCCCAATTGCCTATTATACTTAACAACAATGGTTTGGAACCCTGCTGTGCTTATGACTCTTTCTAATATAGTTGTTCCGTCAACTGAATTAAAGCCCGGCTTTGCTTCAGCATATTGAGTTGTAGTAGTAGAAGCCCATGGTGTTCCTGGTAAGCCAGCAGAGTTTGTGATTGTCCATCCGTCCAAATTTCCATCAGCGAAATCGTCTGAGAAGATTACTGCTGCACTAACTGATGCAGATGCTAGGGCAAATAATGCCAAAACATTCAAAACCAACAATGATGCGAAAATTATTCTTTTCATTTTGTGTTGTAACTTGACAATTACACTGGTATTTAAACTTTTCTATTCTCTAGTTTTTACGATGTACAAAGGATTTATATAATTGCAGGCATCTATTTACTTGATATGGTTATTCGCGCACGTGAAAATATCGTCGGGGCGTGGGCATTTCTTATTGGGGTGATTCTCGCTCTTGTCGGAGGTATTATCCTCAGCTTTGGATATGCAGTAAATCCTTTTATTCTTGCGCTGCTCGCAATTATAGGTCTTGTTGCAGGGTTTTCTGTGAATGTGCATGATGATGGAGGAACTAAATTTCTGCTTGTCGCAGTATCACTTGTTATAGTAAGTTTTGCAGGGCAGCAGGGAATAACCAACGTGCAGTTCGTGGGAATTAAGATTGGGACTATAGTGTCTTCGACACTTGCAGGCTTGCTTGTTCTTTTGGTGCCTGCCACAATTGTGGTAGCTATTAAGAGCTTGTTCGCACTTGCGGTGAGATAATCACCTGGGCAAATAAGATAGAATTTTCTTGACTATTTTGCTTATAGTCTGTGTTGCATCTATAATAGTACCTTGAGTGAAGGAATTTGATTTTTTATATACTGCTTCTGCCGCATCCATGCCTAATTTATTTCCTCGTTTTAGCTCACGCTCAATGCATAAATCCAATGGAGCTTTTAATGTAAATATATGATTAGAATAGTTCAGTCTTGCAATTAGATCATCAATTTGAGATTTCCAATAGAAGTTACCATCGAAGATTACTATTTTGCCTTTATCCAATAACTTCTTTGCTTCTTTTACGGCGATTTTATTTGCTTCAAAGAAGCTCTTTTGTGAGATATAGCCCTCTTCCCACTCCTTCAGAAGGTTATTTTTTTCCAAAATATTATCGATGGATATATGCTCTGCATTCAGTTTTTTAGATAATTCTCTAGCAATTGTAGATTTCCCGCACCCCAATGGTCCACGAATTATTATATAATAGGCCATGGTCAGAAAAAGGATTCAATTATATATAAATCATCTTGAATAAGAAGACGTATACTATAATAGGACAGAGCTAAAATCAGTAAAGTTCAAGAGGATTCTTGGCAGGAGCAGCTCTATCTTGGGCTTTGTAAACTTCTGCGAATTGAGGTGTTGCAATTATGATATTCTCGCCGAAGCCTGCAATCGTGCCTTCCATGGCTTCTACGGTCTTCTTTATCTTGGCAATTGCCCTCTTTAGCTCTATAACGTCTTTTGTGCGGATAGGCTTGATATCGATTACTGCGATGTTGTATCCTTCGCGGAGCGCAGCAAGGATATCATTGATATCATCATACTGCCTTAGTGTAAACGGTCTCACCATAACTTTACTTTTCTTTTCTTCCATGCTTGTTTCACTTACATCAATAAAATCTTCAGAAGAAGAATCTTTTCCGAAAAGTCTTTTTAAATTCATAACAGATGGACACTTGCTCTGTTTATAAATATTATCGTGCTTGATAGAACAATAAAACGGGTCAATTATTTCCTTTTAGAGTTAATATCTTATGTTTGTCGACGGATTTCCTGTACCTTTGATTCCATAAGTTTTTCCTGTTTGTCAAGTGCATCAAGGCGCAACGACAAAAGGCGTTTTCTTTCTTCTAATTCTTTCCTTAGAGAAGGTTTATCTGCCCTTACCATGATGTTGCTTATAACGCGATAAACCTCATCATGCGCAGTTTCAAGTTCGTTTAATGCATTGATTACTTCATTCATCTCTAGTTGGATAGTCTGTTTTTGCATGGAGAAATGATGAAGATTGTGTTCCAATATTTCCAGCTCGCGAAGCGACTGGGGATTGAGCTCCGGACTCATAGGGCTTTAATCTTTACAATGTGCTTGCGCGGCTTGTAAAATACCTTCGAGTTGCATGATGGGCAAACGAATCGCTTTTCCAAAACCTTGTTAGTTATTAATTTCCCGCATTTAAAGCATTTGTACTGAGTCATGTCTTTCTTCAGAGAAACGGGTTTTTAAAGGTATTGATAATTATCTAGTTTGCGTGAGTACATACGCTGAACCTGCGAAACGACGTGAACATTTTGAGCAATACCAAATTCCAGAAGACTCGCGCTTAACTCCCAACTTTGAGCAGTGAGGGCACGCCTGCTTTTTTCTTTGCAAAGACTCGACCTGATTGAGGCGATTTCTCACGCGAACGCCTGCCTTGCTGCCAAATCTGCCTGCGTGTCTTGTTTTTTTAGTTTTTGCTCCCATTGTATTATAATGTGATTGAAGAAAGTGTGTTTTTAAATTGTTCTATCGCGTGCGTGATAAAGTTTTAGCAATATAATCTTTTACTCGTTCATAAAAAGATGTTCTAGTATCGAATTCCATAATTTCTCTTGCAATTTTATCGAGGCGTTTTTGTGTGAGTACCCTGCATCTAGAAATTAAATAATTATCTGAACTGGAAAGACCATCTTCTAGCATGTTCTGCTATAGTAATCTAATATAAATAATTATGGGGATGCCCGGATTTGAACCGGGGTTTCGAAGTTATTTGCAATCCTTTAACTGACCCAAACCTCGAGTACTGAACCAGGCTATACTACATCCCCTGCTCTAACGGGCTTTATATCATTAATAAATCTTATCACCTCGTCTTTCCGATATAAACAAACATTTTTCCTGTTGGCACTAGCAAAGTGATATCCTAATTTCAAAGCTAAATCTCTAAACTCCTCCAAAAGTCGTCGATTAAAATTAGTAAATTTCACGTACCTTTGTCTCTCACGTTTGCAGATATAAATACATCCATCGGTATCTATGAGCCCTCGTATGCATCTTTTGGTATATTCTTCTTTCTCTTTTATCCAATTTGGAATACCTACGTTATTCTTTATTTTATCTCCCTTGACTAGGCCAAAGTCAGTTAACTCATCAGCAAGTTTTGTACTGTAAAAATAAAGATATCCTTGATTAGTTGTCTTTACTTCATAATGTTTCATTTCAACACTAGCCAGGGAATAAAACAATTTTGCTACATATTCTATATATTTAACACATCTTTTATCAAAAGCTATTTTTATTCCTCGCTCGTGTAGATTTCCATCTCCCAACATTACTCCACAAAACTCTGCTAAATCCTCGCCACGCTGTAATTTCTTAGTTTCGTAAGAATTATGAGCATATTTACCAAGATTTTTCGCATAGTTTAAGTATATCTCAGGCAATGAGAAAGGCGTATTAAAAAAAGATGATAACTTGACTATGTGTTCCTTATTAATTGTCCTGTTAGAATGAATAATATTTTTTACTTCGAAACCTAATTTTTTACTAATTTGTCTTAGACTAGTGTCGCTATTCTTCAATGCATATTTTAACTCTTCTGTTATAATATATCTTTTCACACAAAAACGAAGACAAACTATAATATATATTTGGTGAAGTAACTTTGCCGTCGTAAATTTATTAGATATTTTTAACTACGCTTATTGAACTCTAGAGCAGTTTGATAGCCGTCGTAGGCAAATAACAAAGACAGAAGGAGACCTATGATCCAATCAATATTTGCCATTTCAGCATTTAATGTAAAAGAGGCATAAATAATTGATAAAATAATAAGTCCTCCGCCGAATATCATTCGCTTGCCTGCATAGAGATACCCAAGACCTGGAAGGAGAAGATTAAGGATTGCTGCGAGCCATGGATATTTGTATCTCTTTTTCATTTTTTATACAGGAAAGAGGCGTATTTAATTATTTCTTCTTTTTGTCTGGCTTCGCGTCTGGCTTTGGTGCTGCGGTTCCCGTGGCTGATGCTGCTGTTCCGGTAGCTGATGCAGCGGCTGCTGCGGTTCCCGTGGCTGGTGCAGCGGTGGCAGGAGCTGCTGCGGCTACTGCTGCTTTTGCAGCTTCTTCAGCAAGCTTGGCTGCTTCTACTGCCTTGGCTTTAGCTTCCTGCTGGGCTTTAACGTTGGTAAATGTTGCAGCAAGGCGCTCTTTTTTATCCTCGGAGACTGATGTGCTTTCTGATTTTATTTCTTTGTCGTATAAACCTGAGTCAATATCTTTTTCTATTTCTTTTGCATTCTTATCTTCAATCAGCACACCTAGAGAAACACAGCTTCCCACAACCAGCTTGACTGCTGCTTTTAAATCACGAGCTAACATGTTAGGCAGTTTAGTCTGCGCAATACCAATAACCTGTTCGATAGCAAGATTTCCTATTTTGACGTCATGAGGCTGACCTGAACCTTTTTCAACACCGAGCTCTTTTTTGATTAATTCTGCGACTGGGGGAGAGAAAACTTTAATGGTGAAACTTTTTGTTTTGGTGTCTACATGGATTTCGACTGGAACTTTTACTCCCTTAAAACTTGAGGTGGCTTGATTAACATCCTGAATAACTTTTCCTAAATTTACGCCTGCTGGACCAAGCTGCTGTGCAACCGCAGGACCTGGCTTCATCGAACCGCCTTCGACAATTAATTTGACAATCATTCTCTACAACCTCCAGCGGGTTCTAGGAGTCCAGCAACCATTCTCATTCTTCTTTCTCCTCGTCCTTTTCGGGCTCGTTTTCCCTTCGGATAACACGTATATTATCCATCTTTACGGTTACTGGAATGGGAACTGCTGCGCCCAGCAAAGAAACAATAACTTCCCTTTTCTGCTTGTCCACGCGGATAACCTTTCCTTTTTCTTTCTTGAACAAGTCTGCAATCATCTCAACGATATCTCCTACTTCGATATTGTAATCTTCGACTTCAGGCTGAACCATTGTTTTAATTTCTTCATAAGTAAGTGTTTTGCCGATAATTCCCTTAACATAAGGAAGATTAAAAACAGCGTCTTCTGCTGAATCTCTATCTAGGGCTTCAAGCAGTACATATCCGCGCAGACCGTGAGGGCGTGCAACAGCGAATACATTAAGCTGTTTTTTCTCTATGCGGGATGTAATCATCTCAAGCGCCTTGTCTTCCTTGTTTGTTGTTACTTTTATTACGAAAATCATAGTTCGACTACCTCGTGAGTTTCAAGAAGCAGTTATATACATAGTTTTTGGCGTATTTATAAATCTTGTTATTTTTTTATGAAAACACCTTAAGGATAATCGATATTAGAAAACCGGCTAAACCTATGATTAGGATGCCTAAAGCAGAGACTTTCGCAACTGTCATATATTCATGCATTGTTGGTCTCCGAAGGATTTTCCAAACGCGTATGGACTGGACTATAAAAGACTTTAATTTCTGGTGCATGTTATTAATAGAATAAAGTGGTTTTTAAAGTTAGCTTTGCTCGGGAAGAAGTACCTGTGCATATTCTGCCCAAGTTGTAAGCAAAGAAAGCAGAGCATAAGCTTGTGCAGGAGTGTCTATGTTGTGCCCATTGTATTCTACACTTGGAATGTTTTTTCCTAATTCTCTTCTGTCTTTCACTGCTTCTAGCCTATCCAAATGATTCCGGTCTGCAGATAACCATTCCCCATCTCTCCCTAAACTGCATTGGGTAACGAGTAAAGAATCTTCTTCGAATAAATATGGAGAAAGCATGCGGTCTCTTAAAACGTCTCTGATAATTTTAGATCCTATTTTATTAAATCCTTGCTGTTCTGCTCTTGTGATTTTATGAGCCATACATCTTCCTATAAAACTTCCATCAACATTTATGCAAAAAGTGTAAGCCCCTCGATTAGGGAAGTTCGGGCGAAAATTTTCTAAACTGAAAAGCACAGGAGGATTTACCATAAAATAACCTACTGGAGAAGTTTTTAAATTTATTTATCCACAAAATCTATGCCGAGCTCATCTTCGAGTTCTGCTTCTGTACTAAGGAATATGCCGTCTTTTGAACCCAAAATCTGAGAGCTCTTTACTCCAGTCACTATAAGGAGAATCTTGATGGATTTTTCCATGTCTGCCGAGATTTGCGCTCCAGAGATTATTTTAGCTTCTGCTGAAATCCTATTTCCAATCATTTCCATAATCACTTTGTACTCTTCAAGAGTTAAATCTGGACCGCCTATGATATTAATCAGTGCACCTTTTGCTTCCTGAATATTTACGTCTAGCAATGGATTGTTAATTGCTCTTTCCACAGCTTCCTCTGCGCGTCCCGTCGTGGAGTTAGACTCCCCAATACCTATCAATGAAACTCCTCCGTTTGACATTACTGCTCGAATGTCTGCAAAGTCTAAATTTACTAGACCTGATGTTGTTATCAGCTCTGCGATTCCTTTAACAGAGTTAGTAAGTATTTCGTCTGCAACTTTGAATGCTGTATGCAGAGGTAGTTCTGGTGCTAGTTCGAGAAGTTTATCGTTGGGAATGACGATTAGAGTATCTGTAACTCCTGCTAGTCGTTCTAAACCATATTGGGCGTTTTCTATGCGCTTCTGGCCTTCAACAGTAAAAGGCAACGTGACAACACCTATAGTTAGAGCTCCCTGTTTTTTCGCAATGTCCGCAACGACTGGAGCCGCGCCTGTTCCTGTTCCTCCGCCTAGACCGCATGTGATGAAGACCATATCTGAATTTGCAAGTTTTTTTCTTATTTCCTGCTCTGACTCGCGAGCAGCCTCTTCGCCGATTTTAGGATTGCTGCCTGCCCCAAGACCATGAGTGAGCTCGCGGCCGATGAGAATTTTATGGTCTGCGTTGCAGTAGAGCAAGTCTTGGGCGTCAGTATTCAGGGCTATAACTTCGCATCCCTTAATCCCTATTTCTTTCATACGAGAAACTGAATTTCCGCCGCCCCCACCACAACCGACGACTTTTATCCTTGCAATCTGATTTTGTATAATTGCTTCAAGTTCTTTATCGATTGCATGTGCTGTACTTGACCCCTTTTCAAAAGATACTAATGCCATGCGGTAATAAGTTTGAAAACGTTTATAAGGATTGTTGTTGTTGGGCTTTTGATTCTACTGGTTTTTCTTCAGCCGCGATAACTGAAAAAACAAGCTCTGTGCCTACTAATTCTTTGAATTTTTGCTTAAAAATGTTTATTATCTGCTCCAACTGCGGGGGGCCTTTTACTATCACTTTATCTGTGACTTCAAATTCAGGCACTCCTCGTAAAAACCCCTCAAAGAATACACGCGCTTTTTCATCTAACTCCGATATTTTGCGCACAATAGTAAATGTGTAATCCAAATCTTTGCCAGAAAGAGGATTATTAAAATCAGCTATCACACGTGCCCCTGAAACTGCGCGTATGCTTACAAGAGTATTATCTAAGGCAAAAGTCATGCCTGCCTCTGGATAGACTTTCTGCTCTGTAAAGACTTTCAGAGGAATAGTTTTTACTAAACTAGGAATCCTTGGGCCGAAGCCTTCCTTAAAAGGAACGTGCACATTATATGACGTACCTATCTCTTTTCCTTCTAGAGCACTATCCAGACCTTTAATGACCATTGATTGTCCTACAATTACAGATAGTTTGCGGGGTTCTGCCTTGGAATCGAGCTGCTTAAGATCCTCCAGTACGTTTGAATCAAATACTGCGCCGTTAATTCTGCCTGTAAATTGCAGTTCTACGAAGTCTCCTTTTGCCGTTGACATAAACTTGCATGTTTAGTAAGTTTTATAAACGTTTCTTGGCAACCAACGAGATGGTTTTGAAATTAATTAATGCTACTGAAGCGCGTTCTGGCACTACTATTATGATTGAGGGAGAGGCTTGCACGGTTAAGTCGAATGATATCAGCAAGACGGGAAAGCATGGAGCCAGTAAATGTAGAATTGAGGCTATTGAAATTTTCACTGATAAAAAAAAGGTTATTGCTGTTCCAGGGCATGAGAGATTTGAAGTGCCTCTTATTGTAAAACGCAAGGCGCAGGTTATAAGTGTAAACGAGGGAAGTGCTTCGGCGATGGACTTGGAAAGTTTTGAAACTCTCGAGCTGCCTTTTCCCGAAGAACTCAAAGCGGAAATAGAACCTGAAAAACAGGTTGAATATTGGGATATTGAAGGAAAGAAAGGAATCAGGAGAGTGCTTTAATGGCTACCAAATTGCCTGCTGCTCAAAAAAGATTGTTCAAAAATATCTTTGTATGCAGAAGATGCAGCCAGAAAATCCGCACTGACCCTATCAGAGTTATCCAAAAACAAGTTACATGCCGCAGGTGCCGGAGCCGCGTATTCAGACCAATAAGGTCGAAGAAGAAGTAGGTAAAATGAGTTTTATTGTTTACGATTTGATATTTCTCGCACTCTTCACCCTATTTGCAATAATTTTTCTTTACCGAAGGAAACAAGGATTGAAAAGACAAGGATGGCTTTTCCTTTATCATACAAAATTAGGTTTGCGCTTTATGGATGTAACGGCGCAGAAGTTTCGAAAGATTTTGTGGCCTCTTCAATATGTTATTATAGCCCTCGGGTACGTGCTGCTTGCAGCAATCTCTTGGCTGCTGGTGAGAAGCACTTATGACTATGTGACTTCGCCTTATCTTGCAGAAGCAATAAAAATCCCTCCCTTATTGCCTCTGTTTCCTTACTTTCCACAAGTGTTTAAGATTGAGTCTCTTTTCCCGCCGTTTTATTTCACATACTTTTTAGTTGCTGTTGGTCTAGTCGCGGTAGGGCATGAATTTGCTCATGGTATTTTTGCACGTCTCAACAATGTCAGGATTAAGTCTACAGGTTTTGCATTTTTAGGGCCGTTCTTTGGGGCATTTGTTGAGCAAGACGACAAGGACATGAACAAAAAGTCTAAACGTGCTCAACTGGCGATACTTGGTGCAGGAGTATTTGCCAATGTTATTATGGCTGTTATCTTTGGATTAATTTTGTGGGGGTTTTTTGCCTTGAGTTTTGCGCCTGCAGGAGTCGAGTTCAATACTTATGGAACAAGTATCCTTAATGTATCTGAGATTGAAACTATTAATGGTGTGCCTATAAGCATTCTATCTGTCGAGAAACTTGACGGGAATATTACAAATATAACTTATCAAAACAAATTGTATTTTGTCAATGGACTTTCTTTAAAAAATACTATTGAAAATAATTTATCTTTGATTAGTGCTTATGATGATAGTCCTGCGTTGCGGACTGGACTTGCAGGACCTATTTTAGCCATTAATGGTCAGCCTGTGGGGAATATTGAGGAACTTCGCGTGGAACTTAGAAGTTATAGTCCTGGGGAAGAAATAGTTGTGACTACATTGAATGATAAAGTTAGGAAAGACACTTCTATCACTTTAGGCGAGAGAGATGGAAAGGCATATCTTGGAATAGGGATAAACATGCCTCCTCAGGGAGGACTTGGAGGATGGATGCGGAACGCGCTTTGGAAAATCAAAGACCCTTTTGTGCATTATGAACCTGTTTGGGGAGGAGATTTTGCATGGTTTATTTACTATTTGATTTGGTGGATAGCTCTCATCAATCTTCTCGTGGCTCTAGTGAACATGCTGCCTTTGGGCATACTTGATGGAGGAAGGTTTTTCTATCTAACTGTGTGGGGAATAACTGGAAAAGAAATAATAGGAAAACGCGCATTTAGCATTGCGACGTGGTTCTTCCTCGGTTTACTTGGATTGATGATGGTTAGGTGGGTTTTCACTCTTTTCTAAAGATTTAAATAAAGGCGTTTTTGTTTTTTTACATGACAACATATCTTGTTGGGCTTGATAGAGATAATACTTTGATACATGACCCTGGATTTTTCGGGAGAGACGCTAATTGGAGAGAACAACTGAAAATTCTTCCTACAGTAGTTGACGGAATTAAACTGCTTAGGGAAGATCCGCGTATTAAAATCATTGTTGCAACTAATCAGGCAGGGGTTGCCCGAGGATATTACCCTAGAGAACGCGTTGACGAAACTAATACTGCCGTTGCAAGGGCACTAAAAGAGCAAGGTATTGAATTGGACGGATGGTACTCGTGTAATTATGTTGGTAGGAGTTACGCTGAAGAAAAAGGCGTTTCTTTAGATAATCCTTTTGTTAAGGATACTCCTCTTAGAAAACCCGGCATCGGAATGCTACAGGAAGCAGCGCGAGACCTTGGACTGGATTGGGGAGAGCTTGTTGCAAATAAGAGAATTTATTTTATCGGAGATAAATCAAGCGACGTAGAAACTGCATTAAATGCAAATGGTACCGGAATATTAGTTCCAAGCCCTGAAAGTGATAAAGAAAGAGTTCAAATGTTAAAAGAAGGATATGGTGAGATATATATTACAACTAATTTCCTCCATGCGTGCATGCTAATTAGAAAACAAATCCCTCCTAATTAATAAACTCAACACCATTTTTAGTAAAAGCTGTGAGTCTAATGCCGACGGGGATGCCGAGGAGAGCGGCAATGAGGGCCATATGCTCCTTGCCTGTGCCTGAGGCTATGGATAGGGAGGCTTCAAACTCTGATAGAAGAGGTTTTAATTTTTCTTGAAGTTCCTTTTTCAACTCGAGAAGAGGGCGAGATGAATCTATCAATATCTCTTGAGCATTATCTGGAATTGAAAAACTGTCTGCGAGAGAATTGCGTATAATAACTATTTTGTCCCATGTTCCATGATTAATCAACCCACTAACTTGGCCCCAAGATTCTTTGTCTGTTCCTAATAATGCAACTAGCTCCATTGTAAGTTGGGAATGGGTAGGTTTATAATTATTGTTGTGCTTTTTTTAGCATGGCTAGAGACTTACCTTTGAGCGAAATTACACTGAGACGTTATGAGAGACCTTATAATGCGAGTAAACGAGAGCTTGTCAGGAAAGTTTGTTTGAGCCTTGGTCTTTTACAGCCAGGAGACTCACGAGATATTATTGTTGATGTTCTTCTTACACTAGAGGACGCGAGAAAAGAGAAGAAAGAACTTACGTCATTTGAAATTATTGATAAAATCAAGTTGTTGCGAAAGGAGCATTCCCTTGAGGAGAAAGGACTTGCAGAGAGCAATATCCGTCGCCAGCTAAAGAGATTGCGGGATTTGATGCTTGTCGATAAGCAAAACAATCTTTACAGATTGAGCGAGTTTGAGCCACTCTCAAATTTATTCACAGCAAAAATAGAAAATTTCCTCATACCCCAAACTATTGAGCGTGTTAAAGAATATTTGGGTAAGATTGGAGATTGATGATGAAAGTTATATTGTATATGGCAATAAGCGCTAATGGAATGATTGCTAAGAGCAATGACGACACCAGTTGGATAAGCCAAGAAGAATGGAAGAGTTATAGTGAGGCAGTAAGAAAAGCTGGAAATTTAATTGTTGGAAGAAGAACTTATCATATATTAACCAAACAGCCAGAATTTTCAGAATTTAAAGATGTAAGGCTTGTTATAGTATCTAAAAATAATAATCTAAAACTTTTAAGTTCTAATCATTTTATTGCAAATTCTCCAAAAGAGGCATTAAATATTATGAAGGGTGCTAAAGAAGTAGTTGTAGCTGGAGGAGGAATCCTCAACAACTCTTTCCTTGTAGAAAATTTAATTGATGAAATTTATTTAGATATTGAACCTATAATTCTTGGAGAAGGAATTCCTATTTTCAAAGGTAAGGATTTTGAAAGGAAGCTTAAGTTTTTAGGAATGAAGAAAATCAGCGATGATGAGCTGCAGCTTCATTACAAAGTTCAAAAATAACTTGAGCAAAGCTTTATAAATCGCTAATTTATCAGCATCTTGTCATTGACTACATATCGTGTCGATAGAATCTAGGCGGCGCGATCATTCGGTAGGAGACGCACATGGAACTGAAAGAAGCACTAGCTGAACTGAGAAAGAATGAAAAACGCAAGTTTGACCAGACTGTCGATTTACTTGTTAGCTTAAAGGGCCTCGACTTGCGAAAGGATACTATTTCGATTATCAGTACGATTCCGCACACTTTTAGAGAAAGGCGTGTATGTGGTTTTCTGGAAGCTAGGAGTACGCTTGTAAATACAATAACAAAACCTGAATTTGAAAAATATAAAGATAAAAAGACACTTCGAAATCTTGTACGCGAGTATGACTTTTTCATTGCCAGTCCTAAACTGATGCCGTCTGTAGCTACGACTTTTGGGAAGGCTCTGGGACCTTTAGGAAAAATGCCTTCTCCTCAACTTGGAGTTATTATGCAAGAGACTCCTGAAGCTATCAAAGCAATTCTTGACCGCATTTCTAAGTCTATTAAAATCAGGGCCAAAGAGCCTTCGATAAAAATCGCTGTCGGAAAAGAAAGCATGAGTGATGAACATCTCATGGACAACCTAAAAGCGATATATCTTGATATCCTGAATGCACTGCCTGAAAAGAAAGAAAATGTTAGGAAGGTTATGATTAAGTTTACTATGAGCAAACCTATAGTGGTGGAGATGTAACAATATGAATGAGAAAAGAACCAAGCCAATTCCAGAAAGCAAGATAAAACTAGTCAAAACGCTGGCTAGCCAAATGAAGAAGCATAGAACAGTGCTGATTGCTTCATGCAAGGGACTGCCAAGCGCACAATTTCATGCTATCAAAAAGAAATTAAGGGGGACGGCTGATGTGATTATGGTAAAGAAAAAGGCAGCCTTACGGGCGTTAGAGATGACTAGCAACAAAATGCTTCTTTCCCTTGGAGCGCAGCTGACTGCAGACATCGCTTTCTTCTTCTCTGAAAGTGATGCTTTTTCACTATCTGGAATATTAAGTGAAAATCAGATTCCCAGCAAAGCGCGCGCAGGGGACATTGCTCCTGAAGATATAGAAATTCAGCCAGGGCCGACTGACCTAGTTCCAGGACCTGCAATATCGGAGCTATCTGGAGTTGGACTGAAAGTTGCTGTCAAAGAAGGGAAGCTGGAGATTATTAAAGGAGCTATCGTAGCTAGAGCAGGCGATGCGATTAAAGAGAATGTTGCTGGTGTTCTTGGGAAGTTAGGCATCAGCCCGATGAAAGTTGGGTTTTTGCCGTTAGCGGCTTACGACTTGAAAGATGATAAGGTCTATGTTGGAATCAGGATAGACAAAGAAGGAACTTTGAATGAGCTACGCGATATGGTTAGGAAAGCGATGGGATTTGCTGTTAAGGTAAATTATCTTACTGGGCAGACTGTTAGATACTTTATTGCTAAAGCTTCTATGGAAGAAAAAGCAATTCAGAGACTCGTTGATAAGCATTCTGGTTCTCCTAAATAAATAACATCCTTGATTAAAATATTTTGAGTGGAAAGATTTAAATATAAGTATGTATTATTAAATAATAATATGAAAAAGACAATTGTAAAAGATAATAAAATCAAAGTAACTTTAAGTTTAAGTCCAGAGGTTATTAATAATTTCAAGAATTATTGTAAGAAAAGAGGCATGAAAGTTTCGTCCAAAGTTGAATTAATGATAAAAGATGAACTTTCAAGGGAGATATAACTTATGCAACCTAGAGAGTTTCATATTTGGGATTTCCCTGAAGATAGAGTAAGAATTTTATTCAAACAGCACTATGAATTCATAAACAAAGCTATAATATATTTCGGTAATCGCAATAATTTAGGAAAATATCTGGGGATTTCCCCGGCGCACATATACAACTGGACAAAATATAATCTGTATATTTCGCTGAAGGATATAAAATTAATAGTGAGAGAACTTAAGTTAGATTGGCTTGATATTGAAAGAGAGATTTATTCTTATAAGGGTGTAAGCACTAGCTCTCCAATTACCAACCCCAAATTGCCAATTAAAGAGTCTCCTGATTTATTTTCAGTAATTACGCATATTCTTTGTGATGGTTCTGTCAATAGGAACGGAATTCCTGCTTATACAAATACTAGTAAAACTCTTATAGATAATTTTGACAATAAGTTGAAGAGTGTATTTGGGGAATTTAAGCAATCTACCTATTTTGGTGGCGGAATTAATAAAAATGTTTACCAATATCGTCCACCAAAGATTATTATTGACCTATTGGAGAGCTTTTACAACATTAATTTTTACAAAAGAAAGGAAATTCCTAGTATTATTTTTGATTTACCAAGAGAATTTAGTGTCGCAGTTGTTAGAGCATTCGCAGATGATGAGGGCTGTGTTGATTTGAATAGAAGGATTAGTTTTACACAAAAAGATAAAGAGATTTTAAGTTTTCTGCAAAAATTACTTAAAGATAAATTGCAGTTTTATCAAATAACTGAAATAAAAAACAAAGACAACTGCCATTTATTTTATATTATGGCTCCTGAAATTGAGAAATACCAAAAAGAAATAGGATTTGTGCACCCTGAAAAGAAGGATAGATTAAGGAGAATAGTATATGATAGACTAAACGGATTTAGAACTGGTCAGCATAATCAGCCAGGCAAGACTAGAGAAAAGCTTTTAAACCTATTAAATGACAACGTACTATCAACTTACGACATGATGAAAGAGATAAATATCAACAAAAGCAATCTTAACTTGCAGATAAAAAGTTTAGAAAATGCAGGTTTAGTAGTTAAAACTAAAAAGATAGGACAAACCATCTTTTGGACAAGGAGGAAATAAAATGGAGTACATATATGCATGTCTGCTATTGCACAAGCTTGAAAAGCCTATTGATGAGGCACACTTGGGTAAAGTGATAAGCGCAGCAGGCGCAACGCCTGACGACGCTAAGATTAAAACGCTCATTGCAAGTTTACAAGGAGTGGATATTGCAAACGAATTAGCAAACGCACAGATTGCAGTTGCATCATCTTCAGCAGCACCAGTAGCAAAAGCAGAGGAAAAACAGGAAGAGAAGAAGCAGGAAGAATCTGCCGCTGGTCTCGCATCACTCTTCGGATAAACTTTTATTTTATTTTAATCCGAAGATAAGATTATTTAGTAAGGACGCTAACTTACAACTTGCCTAATTTTTTTGCAAGTTTTTCTGTGCTTTCAAGCAGTTCCTCTACTTCGTCTAATCCCTGAGTCCAAAACTTTTCATTAGTTATGTCAATCCCCATTTTAGCAAAAATGTTTTTCGGAGAGTCGGATAGGCCTGCAGCCAAAAACTCCTTAACTTTTTTGATGAATTTTGGGTCTTTTCTTACTGCCCTCTGCAAGGATTTAGAGATTAGAACTCCTGAAGAATATGAATAAACATAAAAGAAATAACGCAGGTGTATCCAATATACCCACCAATTTTCAGAACCTGGATTTTGTACCACTGCAGGACCCATATAGGCTTTCATGTGCTGTCTGAAAAGCCTTCCGATATCTTCTTTGGATAGATAGCCTTTTTCTCTGAATTCTTTATGTAATGCCTGCTCAAGCCGATAGCACGCTATCTGCCTGAAAATTGTACCCATGTCCTCATCAAGCCTCATCATCATTAGCGCCAATTTTAGCTCATCATCTGCTTCCATTTCAATTTCATCCAAAACAAAATCTTCCATAAAAGTGCTTGCGACTTCGGCAGTGCTTGCTGGAGTGCCAAAATTAATGGCTTTTTGCTTTTTCTTTACAAGTTCGTTATTAATACCGTGTCCTGATTCATGAGCTATTGTTAGTATGTCTTGTAACTTTCCAGTATAATTAAGAAGGATATAAGTTGGGTCGGTTATAAGCCAATGTATGCAAAATGCCCCGCTTCTCTTACCCTTTCTGGGGTAGACGTCAAAATTTCCATTTTTGATAAATTGCCCGAAGATGTTTTCGAATTCAGGATCCAATCTTCTAAGCACTTTTTTCACCAGTGCTTGAGCTTCTTCATAACTATATTGCTTGTTGAGTTTACCATAAGGCATGCCTCTTTCGTGATACTGAAGATTTTTAAGTTTCAAAAGTCGTGCTTTGAGTTTGTAATACCTGTGACTTATGCTGAACCTTTTTGCAACTGTTTTAATAAGCGTATCAACTATCTTGCTCTCAACATCGTCTGCTAAATGCCTGCTGTAATCTGGTCT